>Ga0214472_10006802_pt1 | contig 11981 bp, 13 predicted proteins | sample RVTome_6_FD_207662 | JGI IMG/M metagenome (GOLD analysis project Ga0214472, IMG submission 207662) | Soil microbial communities from uranium-contaminated site in the Upper Colorado River Basin, Wyoming, United States - RVT140D175 | ecosystem: Environmental > Terrestrial > Soil > Contaminated >...
GCTCGCCGCCAACATCTTCTGGGCGGTGGCCTACGACACCGAGTACGCGATGGTCGATCGACCCGACGACCTGAAGATCGGCATCCGCACCTCGGCCATCACCTTCGGGCGCTTCGACGTCGCGGCGGTGATGCTGTGCTATGCGAGCGCGTTCGCGCTGCTCGGCGCGGCGGGGGTGGCGGCCGGGCGCGGGGTGCCGTTCTTCGCCGGGCTGGGCGCTGCCGCCGGCATCGCCGCCTATCACTACACGCTGATCCGCGAGCGCGACCGGCTGCGCTGCTTTCGCGCCTTCCTGCACAACAACTGGGTCGGGGCCGCGATCTTTGCCGGCCTGGCGGCGGACTACCTGCTGTTCCCGCCGCAATGAAGAAGGAATAGCGGCGGCGGCAGCGGGCCACATTGCCTTTCGCCGGGGCGGAAACTAGATTGAATCGACCGATGGAAAAAGCGGTCGAAATACGGCGCGGGAGGTGTTCCGCGCATTCCCCCGAGGAGAGCACAATGAACAAGAGCATCATCGCCGGCCTGTTCGCCATGGCGTTGGCGGGCAGCGTTCAGGCTGCCCAGTGCCCGGCAGACATGAAGCAGATCGACGCCGCGCTGGCCAAGAACCCCGAACTCACCAGCGAGCAGATGGCGGACGTGAAGAAGTATCGAGCCGAAGGCGAGGCGCTGCACACGGCCGGCAAGCATGACGAGTCGGTCGCAACCCTGGCCAAGGCCAAGGAGATCCTGAAGATCGGCATGTAGCCACCGCCGTTCGCAAGCCGCACGGGGCCGCCACGCGCGGCCCCGTGTTTTTGGCGGGGCGGGGCACCACGGCTTATCATTCGCCCCGCACAAACCCGGACGCCCCTTATGCATTTCATGACCGCCCTCGGCGCCGCCTGGCAGCGCCGCAACAGCCTGCTCTGCGTCGGCCTCGATCCCGACCCGGCGCGCTTTCCCGTCCACCTCGCAGGGCGCTCCGATGCCATCCTCGAATTCTGCCGCGGCATCGTCGACGCCACCGCCGACCTCGTGTGCTGCTTCAAGCCGCAGATCGCCTATTTCGCGGCGCAGCGCGCCGAGGACCAGCTCGAGGCGCTGATCGACCACATCCACGACCGGCATCCGGACACCCCGGTGATCCTCGACGCCAAGCGCGGCGACATCGGCTCGACCGCCGGGCAGTACGCGATCGAGGCGTTCGAGCGCTTCCGGGCCGACGCCGTCACGGTGAATCCCTACATGGGGCGCGACTCGGTCGAGCCCTACCTGGCCTACCCTGACAAGGGGGTGATCCTGTTGTGCCGCACCTCCAACCCGGGCGGCTCCGACTTGCAGTTCCTCGACGTGGGCGGCGGCGAGAAACTCTACGAGCGGGTGGCGCGGCTGGTGGCGGAAGAGTGGAACGCAAGCGGCAACTGCGCGCTGGTGGTCGGTGCTACGTTCCCGGCCGAGATCGCACGGGTGCGCGCGCTGACAGGCGACATGCCGCTGCTGGTGCCGGGCATCGGCGCGCAGGGCGGCGACATCGCCGCCACCGTGGCGGCCGGACGCAGCGCCGCCGGCACGGGGCTGATGATCAACTCCTCGCGCGCCATCCTTTACGCCGGCGCGGGCGAGGACTACGCGCTCGCCGCGCGTCGCGTGGCGCAGGAAACGCGCGACGCGATCAACGCCCACCGCTGAACCCCCGGACCCCCCATGCGATATCACGACCTGCGCGACTTCATCGCGCAACTGGAAGCCCGCGGCGAGTTGAAGCGCATCGCCGTGCCGGTCGACACCCACCTCGAGATGACCGAGATCGCCGATCGCGTGCTGCGCGCCGGCGGCCCCGCGCTGCTTTTCGAAAAGCCGGTCACGCGCGGCGTGCCGCAGGCCATTCCGGTGCTCGCCAATCTGTTCGGCACCCCGCAGCGGGTGGCCTTCGGCATGGGCGAGGACGTGGGCGCGGGCGGCGACTGGCAGAGCCCGCTGCGCGAGGTGGGCAAGCTCCTCGCCTTCCTCAAGGAGCCCGAGCCGCCGCGCGGGCTGAAGGACGCGTGGGAAAAATGGCCGGTGCTGAAGCAGGTGCTCAACATGGCGCCCAGGGAGGTGCGTTCGGCGCCGTGCCAGGAGGTGGTGTGGGAGGAGGCCGACGTCGATCTCGCGCGCCTGCCGATCCAGCACTGCTGGCCGGGCGACGCGGCGCCGCTCATCACCTGGGGGCTGGTGGTCACCCGCGGGCCGCTCAAGAAGCGCCAGAACCTGGGCATCTACCGCCAGCAGGTGCTGGGGCCGAACCGCGTCATCATGCGCTGGCTCGCCCACCGCGGCGGCGCGCTCGACTTTCGCGAGCACTGCCAGGCGAATCCGGGCGTGCCGTTTCCGGTGGCGGTGGTGCTGGGGTGTGATCCGGCCACCATCCTGGGCGCGGTCACGCCGGTGCCGGACACGGTGTCCGAGTACCAGTTCGCGGGACTCCTGCGCGGGGCGAAGACCGAACTGGTGAAGTGCGTCGGCTCCGAGCTGCAGGTGCCGGCATCGAGCGAGATCGTGCTCGAGGGCGTGATCCACCCCGGCGACATGGCGCCGGAGGGGCCGTACGGCGACCACACCGGCTACTACAACGAGGTGTCCGACTTTCCGGTGTTCACCATCGAGCGCATCACCATGCGCCGCGACCCGATCTACCACTCGACCTACACCGGCAAGCCGCCCGACGAGCCGGCCATGCTCGGAGTGGCGTTGAACGAGGTGTTCGTGCCGCTGCTGCAGAAGCAGTTCCCGGAGATCGTCGACTTCTACCTGCCGCCGGAAGGGTGCTCGTACCGGCTGGCGGTGGTGAGCATCGCCAAGCAGTACCCCGGCCACGCCAAGCGGGTGATGTTCGGCATCTGGAGCTTCCTGCGCCAGTTCATGTACACCAAGTTCATCATCGTGGTCGATGACGACGTCAATATCCGCGACTGGAAGGAAGTGATCTGGGCGCTCACCACGCGCACCGACGCCACCCGCGACGCGGTGATGGTCGACAACACGCCCATCGACTATCTCGACTTCGCCAGCCCGGTGGCCGGCCTCGGCTCCAAGATGGGGCTCGATGCCACCAACAAGTGGCCGGGTGAAACGAATCGCGAATGGGGGCGACCAATCGTGATGGACGAGGCGGTCAAACGGCGCGTGGACGCGCTATGGTCGGAGCTCGGGCTGTAGCCCGGATGGCGCCGTAGGCGGAATCCGGGTGGCCGCGACCGATCGTTCGCCGCTCCCGGATGCCGCTGCGCTTCATCGGGGCGACGCGGCTACGCGGAGTGGGAGCGGCGGAAGCCGCGAACGATCGTATCGGCGAAGCATCGGCCATTCGCGGCTTCCGCCGCTCCTACCGGCTCGGCGGCGCACTGCCGGGCGCCCATGAACAAGGAGCACCCTGATGGACCAAGATGACTCCCGCCGGATGCCGGCCCCGACCGCCGGCTCGCTCGACAACCTGGTGCTGCTGACCCACGTGATCTACGCGCTGCATGCGTTCGCGGTGGTGACCGGCGTGGTCGGGTCGGCCTCGGTGATCGGCAGCTTCGTCGCCAGCGTGCCGTCGATCGTGGCGGTGATCCTCAACTACGCGAAACGCTCGGCGGTGCGCGGCACCTGGCTGGAAAGCCATTTTCGCTGGCAGATCCGCACCTTCTGGTTCGCGGTGCTGTGGATTGCGGTGGCCATTCTGCTGGTGCTCACGCTCATCGGGATCCCGTTCGCGTTTGTGGTGCTGGCCGGAGCCGGGTTGTGGGTGATCTACCGGGTGGCGCGCGGCTGGTGGAACCTCGCGCAGCGCGACACGATGCCGGTGCCGCCGCCCGCACTGTGAGGGGGCCGGCACGCCGCCCGTGCAGGCGCGGCCGGATCGACGCTCAGTGGCCGGCCCACACCCATTCGAGCAGCGCGTCCTGCGCCGGCTGGCTGTCGGCGGCAGCGGGGTGGTTGACCAGCATCACCACCACGTGGCGGCGCCCCTTGCGATCGAGCACGTAGCCGGCGATGGTGCGCACCTCGTTGATGGTGCCCGTCTTGAGATGCGCCTGGCCGCGTACCGGGCTCAGCGCGAGGCGCCGCCGCGCGGTGCCATCGACGCCGGCCACGGGCAGCGCGGCGATGAACTCCGGCATGTAGGGGCGACGCCACGCCGCCAGCAGCAGCTCGCCCAGGCTGTCGGCGCGGATGCGATCGATGCGCGACAGCCCGGAACCATTTTCGATGACCAGCCCGTCGGTCTCGATGCCCGCCGCCGCGAGCTCGGCGCGCGCCACCGCTGCGCCGCCCGCTACCATGTCGAGCGCCAGGCTCTCGCTCGCGCCGAGGCTGGCGAGCAGCTGACGGGCGATGACGTTGCTCGACCACTTGTTCATTTCGTGCACGACATCGGCCAGCGGGGGCGACGATTCCTGCAGCACCTCCACCGCCTCCGGCGGGGTGGCGCCGACGCGCACCGTGCCGTGCACGATGCCCCCGACCTCGCGCCACAGCGCCGCCACCATGGCGATGCCGAACTGTTGCGGCGACAACGGTGCGGCGCTCCAGTCGCGTCGCCCGCAACTGGCGGGAAGGGTGCCTGCCAGCACCAGGCGCGGTCCCCCCGAGCCGGCTTCGAGGGTCGCGCCGAGATCGCGGTACCACACGTCGCAGGTTCCCGCGGCGCTCACGATGCGATTGTCGATGACGAGGCCCTGCAGGGGCGGGTCGGCCGCCACCGCCACCGGCGCGCCCGGCGGGCCGGCCGGGACGAGCGTGAGTTGCAGCGTGTTGAAGTGCAGCAGCAGGCCGTACGCGCCGCTGTTGTAGGGGCGCAGCCCCTTTCCGTCGAAGGCCGCCGGGTCGTGGTCGGGCAGCCGCAAGGCGGAGCCGTCGAGCACGATGTCGCCACGGATCTCGCCGATGCCCAGCGCACGCAGCCGGCGCAGCAGCTTCCACATGCGCTCGAAACTGAGCATCGGGTCGGCGCCGCCGGTGATGTGCAGGTCGCCGTCGAGGACGCCGTCGACGAGCGTTCCGGCGGTCGCCACGCGGGTCGTCCACGTGTAGGCCGGACCGAGCCGCTCGAAGGCGGCGAACGCTGTCACCAGTTTCATCACCGAGGCGGGATTCATCGGGCGCGTGGCGTTGACCGCGACCTTCGGGCGCCGGCCGTCCACCGCCTGCACCCAGACCGCCACGTTTGCCAACGGGATATGCGCGTCCGCGAGCGCACGCCTGACCGGCGGCGGCAGGCCCGCCGCGGCGGCGAGCGTAATCCAGGCGGAGAGGGCCAGCAGGACGACGAGACGGAGTGCGGCGGTCATGCGAGTCGGGTGAAAACGGGCGCGCGGGTCGTGTAGATAATCCGGGCGCGCTACAATCGCAGCCTTTCGCGCCCGCCAGCGCTGCATTCTACGCCGCACGGCGGGCGCGCATTCCACCTGCAGGGAGTATTCGATGATTCTGGTAACGGGCGGTGCGGGCTTCATCGGCGCCAACTTCGTGCTCGACTGGGTGCGCGAAACCGGTGAACCGGTGGTGAATCTGGACGCCCTCACCTACGCCGGCAACCCGGAGAACCTCGCCGCGCTGGCGCACGATGCGCGCCACGTTTTCGCCCACGGCGACATCTGCGACCGCGCGCTGGTCGAGCGCCTGCTCGCCACCCACCGGCCGCGCGCGATCGTGCACTTCGCCGCGGAAAGCCATGTCGACCGCTCCATCCATGGCCCCGCCGACTTCGTGCGGACCAACGTGGAGGGGACCTTCTCGCTGCTCGAAGCGGCACGCGGCTATTGGAGCGCGCTCGCCGAACCCGAACGCGGGCAATTCCGCTTCCTGCACGTGTCGACCGATGAAGTGTACGGTTCGCTCGCGGCCGACGATCCGGCGTTTACCGAAACCACGGCCTATCAGCCGAACAGCCCCTACTCGGCGAGCAAGGCCGCCTCCGACCATCTGGTGCGCGCCTGGCATCACACCTATGGCCTGCCGGTGCTCACCACCAACTGCTCGAACAACTACGGACCCTACCAGTTCCCCGAGAAGCTGATCCCGCTGCTGATCGCCAATGCGCTCGCCGGCAAGGAGCTGCCGATCTACGGCGACGGGCGCAACGTGCGCGACTGGCTGTACGTGGGCGACCACTGCGCGGCGATCCGCGAGGTGCTGGCGCGCGGGCGGGTGGGGGAGACGTACAACATAGGCGGCTGGAACGAGAAGACCAACCTCGAAATCGTGCACACCGTCTGCGCGCTGCTCGATGAGCTGCGCCCGGATGCGGCCGGCGCCCACGCGCGCCTCATCCGCTTCGTCACCGACCGCCCCGGTCACGACCGGCGCTACGCCATCGACGCGCGCAAGATCGAACGCGAGCTGGGCTGGCGCCCGGCCGAGACCTTCGAGTCCGGGATCCGCAAGACGCTCGGCTGGTACCTCGACCATCAGGCGTGGGTCGCACACGTGCAAAGCGGCGCCTACCGCGCGTGGATGGCGCGCAACTACGAACAACGCGAGGGAGCACCGGGACAATGACGACGCGCAAGGGCATCATCCTCGCCGGCGGCTCCGGCACCCGGCTGCATCCGGCGACGCTGGCCGTCTCCAAGCAGCTGCTGCCGGTGTACGACAAGCCGATGATCTACTATCCGCTCAGCACCCTCATGCTGGCCGGCATCCGCGACATCCTCGTCATCTCCACCCCGCAGGACACGCCGCGCTTCGAACAGCTGCTGGGCGACGGCAGCCGCTGGGGCCTCAACCTGCAATACGCGGTGCAGCCGAGCCCGGACGGCCTGGCGCAGGCCTTCATCATCGGCGCCGATTTCGTCGCCGGCGGCCCGTCGGCGCTCGTGCTGGGCGACAACCTGTTCTACGGGCACGAGTTCTCCGACGCGCTGCGCGAGGCCGGCGCGCGCGATTCCGGGGCCACCGTGTTCGCCTATCCGGTGCATGACCCGGAGCGCTACGGCGTGGTCGAGTTCGACGCGGCCGGGCGCGCGGTGAGTCTGGAGGAGAAACCGGCCCGGCCCAAGAGCCGCTACGCCGTCACCGGGCTTTATTTCTACGATGCGCGGGTGGTCGACATCGCGCGTTCGCTCAAGCCCAGCCGGCGCGGCGAACTGGAGATCACCGACGTGAACCGCATTTACCTGGAGGCGGGCGCGCTCGACGTGCAGGTGATGGGGCGCGGCCACGCGTGGCTCGATACCGGCACCCACGAGAGCCTGCTCGAAGCCGGTCTCTTCATCCAGACCATCGAGAAGCGCCAGGGCCTCAAGATCGCCTGCCCGGAAGAGATCGCCTGGCGTGCGGGCTGGATCGACGCGACGCAGGTGCGTGCGCTCGCCGATCCGCTGGCGAAGAACGGCTACGGCCAGTACCTGCTGAAACTGCTCGAGGAGCCGGTGTTCTGATGCGCGCCATCCCGACCGACATCCCCGACGTGCTGGTCATCGAACCCAAGGTGTTCGGCGACGCCCGCGGTTTTTTCCTGGAAAGCTACAACGCGCGCGCCTTTCGCGAGGCGACCGGGCTCGACGTGCAGTTCGTGCAGGACAACCACTCGCGCTCGGCGCGCGGGGTGCTGCGCGGCCTGCATTACCAGATCCGCCAGCCGCAGGGCAAGCTCGTGCGCGTGGTGCGGGGCGCGGTGTTCGACGTGGCGGTCGATCTGCGCCGTCGCTCGCCCTCCTTCGGGCGTTGGGTGGGCGTGGAGCTCACCGAAGACAACCATCGTCAGATGTGGGTGCCGCCCGGCTTCGCACACGGGTTCGTGGTGCTCTCCGAGTCGGCCGACTTCCTCTACAAGACGACGGACTATTACGCGCCGGAACATGAGCGCAGCCTCGCCTGGAACGACCCGACGGTGGGGGTGGCGTGGCCGCTCGCCGGCGCGCCGCAACTCTCGGCCAAGGATCGTGCCGGCCAGCCGCTGGCCGATTGCGAAGTGTTCGAATGAAACTGCTGGTGACCGGCGCCAACGGGCAGGTGGGCTGGGAGCTCGCGCGCAGCCTGATGCCGCTGGGCGAAGTGGTGGCGCTCGACCGCGCGGCCTGCGATCTGGCCCGGCCGGAGACGCTCGCGCCACTGGTGGCCGCGCTCGCGCCCGACGTGATCGTCAATGCCGCGGCCTATACCGCGGTGGATCGGGCCGAGCGCGAAGAGGCGCTCGCCACCACCATCAACGCCGCCGCCGCGGGTGAGCTCGCCCGCGGCGCCCGGCAGGTCGGCGCGCTGCTGGTGCACTACTCGACCGACTACGTGTTCGATGGCGCCAAGGCGGCGCCCTACGCCGAAGACGATGCGGTCGCTCCGCTCAATGCCTACGGTCGCAGCAAGCTCGCCGGCGAACGGGCAATCGCGGCGAGCGGCTGCGACCACCTCATCCTGCGCACCACCTGGGTCTATGCCGCGCGCGGCAACAACTTCGTGCGCACCATGCTGCGCCTCGGGGCCGAGCGCGACGTTCTGCGGGTGGTGGCCGATCAGCACGGCGCGCCCACCTGGGCACGCAACATCGCGGACGCCACCGCCCAGATCGTGGCGAAGGCGCGGCGCGAGCAGGCCGCCGGGCATTTTGCGGGCGGCGTGTTCAACCTCGCCGCGCGCGGCGAGACGAGCTGGCACGGGTTTGCCGAGGCGATTTTCGAGGAGGCGCGCCGGCTGCCGTGCGGGGCACGCCTGAAAGTGAGCGAGGTCGCGCCGATCGCCGCTGCCGACTACCCGACACCGGCCGCGCGCCCGGCCAATTCGCGTCTCGCGCCGGCCGCGCTGCAGGCGCGCTTCGACATCGCCCTGCCGCATTGGCGGGATGCGCTGCGCCGCTGCCTCGAAGATCTTCCGCCCGGATGAGCGGCTTCGAGCATTTTTCGCGCGATGCCCTGGAGCTCGAGCGGGAAATCCTCAAGCGCGGCATCCTGATGGGGCTGGACTGGGACGATACGGCGACGCTGCGGCAGCTCGCACGCGAGGCCCTCGACGGCGGGGCCGACCACACCCGGGCACTGCTGCGCGACCCCGATCCGAAGCTTCGCGCCAAAGGCGAGCTGTTCGCCTTCGCGGTGCTGATGCTGCGCGTGATGCAGGGCAGCGCAGCGACCGGACTGCACACTCACGGCGGCGTGGCGTGGAAGGCCTTCGGGCGCGCGCTGATCGAAGAGGCCGCGCGCAGCGTGGATCCGCCGACCGGATAAGAGCGAGTGGTGGCGCGCCGCGTTCGGCTCGGAACACACGTTCTCAGGGCAGCGGCGACTCCAGCGCGTAGAGCGACTCCACCGTCTCACGCCGGCGTACGAGGCGAACCTGGTCGCCGTCGACCATTACTTCGGCTGCGCGCGGGCGCGTGTTGTAGTTGGAACTCATGGCCATGCCGTACGCGCCGGCCGACAGCAGCGCGACCAGGTCACCCGGCGCCACCGCCAGTTCGCGGTCGTGTGCGAGAAAGTCGCCGCTTTCGCAGATCGGGCCGACGATCTCGTAGTTGCGGGTTGGTCCGCCGTGCGGCGCGACCGCCACCACCTCATGGTAGGCGTCGTAGAGCGCGGGGCGCGCCAGGTCGTTCATCGCCGCATCGACGATGGCGAAGTTCCGGTCTTCGCCCGGCTTGAGGTATTCGATGCGGGTGAGCAGGAGCCCCGCATTGCCGACCAGCGAGCGGCCCGGCTCGAAGCACAGTTCTTCGGTGCGCCCTTCGAAGACGCGCAGCAGCGGCGCCAGGTAGTCGGCGACCGAGGGCGGCGCCTCGTCCCGGTAGCGGATGCCGAGGCCGCCCCCCAGGTCGATGTGATCGAGGGCAATGCCGTCGGCGGCGAGCTGCTCCACCAGCGCCAGCACCTTTTCGGCCGCCTCGGCCATGGGGGCCGGATCGAGCAGTTGCGAGCCGATGTGGCACGCGATACCGCTCACGCGCAGGTGCGGCAGCCCGGCCGCCCGCCGATAGAGCGCGCGGGCGGCATCGATCGCCACGCCGAACTTGTTGCTGCGCAAGCCGGTGGAAATGTAGGGGTGGGTCTTGGGGTCGACGTCCGGATTCACGCGCAGCGCGATCGGCGCGCGCGTGCCCAGTTCGCCCGCCACCGCGTCGAGGCGCTCGATCTCGGCTTCGGATTCGACGTTGAAGCAGCGGATGCCGGCTTGCAGCGCCTGGCGCATTTCGGCGGCACTCTTGCCCACGCCCGAGAACACGACCCTGGCGGCGTCACCGCCGGCCGCGAGCACGCGCGACAATTCGCCCCCGGAAACGATGTCGAAGCCCGCGCCCAGGCGCGCGAACGCGGACAGCACGCCCAGGTTGGAATTGGCTTTGACCGCATAGCACACGAGCGCACGCCGCGTGCCCAGTGCCTCGCGCCACGCGGCGAAGGCATCGGCCAGCGCCTGGCGCGAATAGACGTAGGTCGGCGTGCCGAATTCGGCGGCCAGGGTGGCGAGGGACACATCCTCGAGGTGCAGGCCATCGTGGCCGGCATGCAGGGTCGGAATCGGAAACTCGGGCTTCATCAGTATTCGGTCGGGGCGGGAGCGGCTTTGCTATTATCGGCGGGCGTCGCAGGCGAGGCCTGCGATGCGTCGCCGGGGATCTGGGGCAGATACAGCGGCCCCTTGATGCCGCAGCCCGCCAGGAACAGGGCGCCGCTCAAGGTGGCCATACACAGGATTGCGCGCATGGTGTAGCCGATCGGAAAAGCCGGAATGTTAACCCGGATGTTTCGCAAAAGGTCGGCTTCGCGCGGGGCTGCCGGTCCACGGGCAGGAATTTCCTGCGCGGGCGGTTGACGACGCGCGCCGCGCGTTGTGCGCGGCTTCACCGCGCGAGTTGGTGCAATGTCCGGATCGGACGGGGGAGTGAACATGGACGAAACCGCATTCAACGCGCTGGCCGAGGCGGAGCTCGCGCGCATCGAGGTGGCGCTGGAGGACTGCGGCGTCGATCTGGACATCGAGCCGAAGCCCGGCGGCGTGCTGGAAATCGAGTTCGACAACGGCAGCAAGCTGATCATCAATCGCCACAGCGCCGCGCGCGAGATCTGGGTCGCGGCGAAATCGGGCGGCTTTCACTTCCGGCCGGAGGGCGGCCGGTGGGTGGCGAGCCGGGACGGCGCCGAGCTCTATGCGCTGCTGTCGCAGCTCGTGAGTCAGCAATCCGGCTCGCCGGTGACGCTGGACGCCGGCTGAGGCCGGCGCCGTGCCCCCGCCTCGGCGCAGTGCGGCTCAGGGCCGCGCCGCGCCGAGACTGCGCTCGATCACCGGGGCAGGCACGACCGGCATGGGGCGGGCCACCGGCGGAATGACGGGCAGGGCCTCTTCGGGTGCTTCGGCCGGCGGGGTCAGATCCGGCGGCAGGACCGGAACCAGCGCCGGCTCGGGCGGCACGTTCTCGCGGTAGACGAAGTCTCCCTGTCCGCCGTCGGCGAGCATGAGGGGGACCAGGCCGTCGGGGCGCTCGCGTGTTCTCTGCGGGACATCCTTGAGCGCGGTGCGCATGTAGTTGATCCACATCGGCAGCGCCGCCGATCCACCCGTCTCCCCGCGCCCGAGATTGCGCGGCTGGTCGTAGCCCAGCCAGCTGATGGCCACCACGTCCGGGTTGTAGCCGCTGAACCAGGCGTCCACATACTCGTTGGTGGTGCCGGTCTTGCCCGCCAGGTCGCTGCGATTGAGCGACAGCGCGCGCCTGGCGGTGCCGCGGCGCACGACGTCCTGCATCATCGAATCCATCAGCCAGGCGTTGCGCGGATCGATCACGCGTGGCGCGCTCTCGCCCGCCACCGGCGGGTCGACGCGCCCGACGACGCGTCCGCTGCCGTCGATGATCTCCTTGACCACGTAGGGATCCACGCGGTAACCGCCGTTGGCGAACACCGCATAGCCGGTGGCCATCTGCCACGGCGTGACGCTGCCCGCCCCGAGTGCCAGGGTGAGGTAGGGCGGGTGGCGCTCGGCGTCGAAACCGAAGCGGGTGATGTAGTCCTGGGCGTAGGCCGGCGTAATGGACTGCAGCAGGC
>Ga0214472_10006803_pt1 | contig 11979 bp, 10 predicted proteins | sample RVTome_6_FD_207662 | JGI IMG/M metagenome (GOLD analysis project Ga0214472, IMG submission 207662) | Soil microbial communities from uranium-contaminated site in the Upper Colorado River Basin, Wyoming, United States - RVT140D175 | ecosystem: Environmental > Terrestrial > Soil > Contaminated >...
CTCGACGACTTGCTTCAGGCCCGTGACGGTCGCATCAATTTCCGCTTTCAACGCCGCGGCGCCGACGAATTTGACCGGAAATTGCAATTTGTTCGTCACCAGATCCGCGAAAGCGGCATCCTTGGTCGCAGCCTCCATGGCAGCCTGCAATTTGGCGATCGCGGCTTCCGGCGTGCCTTTCGGCGCGACGATCACGGCCTGGCTCGGCATGGAAATTCCATAAATCTCCTGGATCGACGGCATGTCGGGAGAGGCGATGAGACGGCCCGAATTCATCGAGGCCAGCACTTTCATCTTATCGCCATAGCGGTTGTGGATGCCGCCGCTCCAGGCGAAGTCGATCTTGCCGCCCAACAGGAACGGCACCATTTCACCGCCGCCCTTGGTCGGAATGCCGGTCCACTCGACGCCTTCCTGCTTGCCGATGAAATCGATATAGGCGCGGGACATGGCGCTCTGGTCGGCATAGTTCAGAGAATGGGTCTTGGCGTATTCGACCAATTCCTTCATCGTATTGAAGGGCGCATCGGCCTTGGCGACAATGGCCTGCTGGTATTCGCTGATCTGGCCGACATAGGCGAAACTGTCGAGATCAAATTCGACCTTCTGGGTCATCGGCGGCCAGAGCAGGGACGCGGACGCTGCGAACAGAAGCGTATAGCCGTCCGCCGGCGCTGCCGAAACTTCCGTCGCGCCGATGGCGCCGCCGGCGCCCGGCCGGGTCTTGACGATGACGTTCTGGCCCAATTCCCTGGCAAGCGCGGTGGAAAAGACCCGCGCCATGGTCTCGGTGCTGCCGCCGGCCTTGTAGGGAATAACCAATGTTACCGGCTTGTCCGGGAATTCGGCGAAAGCAGGTGCAGCACCCAGCAATCCAGCCAGGCCGAATGTCGCAACCGACGCCATGGCGCGCCAGGCTCTGCGGGTAAATTCAAGTGTCATGACAGTCTCCCGTTGCACAGGGCCGTTTCTTCGGCCAACATGATTTACAAAACTACATAGTTTTAATAAACCTGTCGAGAGCAGAAACCACACATCCGAATGAGAGCGAAGCATGAAGCAGCACATCACACGAGGCCCGGTGGCCAGCGATCTGGTCGGAGACAACGGTCCGTCGGTGCGCCCGGGCGACGACCCGGCGCTCTACGGATCCGCGACCCTGTCGCCGCTGACCGCCCTCGAAGTGCGCAGCTTTCAGTGCTTCACCCTGACCTATACGGTCGGCAGGATCGGCCTCGACGATACCGGCGGCATACGGGTGGCCTTCCGGATGATCAGCGATGCCGGAAAGCCGCAGATGCAGGATCCCGCGGCCGCGAATTACGTGACGGCGACCTGCAGCGGCGCCGGCAGGATCTCGCTGATTTCGGACAATAGCGGCCAGCGGCCCTGGAGCCGGGTGCTGACCGCGCAATTGAACGGCGGCTATCTGAGCCAAGGCGAGACGATCACCATTGTGTTCGGCGATATGCGCCACGGCTCGCCGGGCATGCGGATGCAGACCTTCATGGAGGAAGGCTATGAATTCCGCGTCGCCACCGACGTGCAGGCGACCGGCAATTTCCTTCCCCTGCCCCGGCAATTCTCGATTCCGGTCGTCGCCGGCCCGGCGGTCACGTGGAAAGCGGTGCTGCCTTCTCTGCGCCGGCCCGGCGAAGCGTTTCGCCTGGGATTGAAAGCGGAAGACAAATGGGGCAATCCGACCGCGCAGGCACGCGGCCGGCTGCGCCTCGAACCGAGCCTGCCGGTCGACGGGCTGCCGCTGGAATTCAACTATGCGGCGGACGACCGCGCCATGACCCTGGACGGACTCAGCACGCAGTCGCAAGGCACGCTGCGGATCAAGATTTTCGTCGACGGCGCCGAAGCGGCCGAAGCCGGGCCGCTGGTCATCCGCGCCGGCAACATCGCCGGATTCTGGGGCGATCTGCATGGCCAGACCGGCGAGACCGTCGGCATCAACAGCATCGAAAGCTATTTCGATTTCGCCCGCAACAAATCCTTCCTGGACGTCACCAGCCACCAGGGCAATGATTTTCAGATCAACGCGAAATTCTGGGAGCGGCTGAACACTCTGACCGCGGAATATGACGACCCGGGCCGGTTCGTCTGCTTTCCCGGCTATGAATGGTCCGGCAATACGGCGGTGGGCGGCGATCACAACGTGTTTTTCCGCCACGAAGGCCGGCCGATCCACCGCTGTTCGCACGCGCTCCTGGAAGACCGCTCGGACAGTGCCAGCGACGCCCACACCCTTACCGATCTCTACGCCGCGCTCGCGCAAGAGGATTGCGTGCTCTACGCCCATGTGGGCGGACGTTATGCCAATATTCACTTCGACCATGACGCAATGCTTGAAACCGCGGTCGAAATGCATTCGGCCTGGGGCAGTTTCGAATGGATCCTGACCGACGGGTTCAAACTCGGCCGCCGCGTCGGAGTGGTCTGCAACAGCGACGGGCACAAGGGCCGTCCCGGCGCCAGCTATCCCGGCTCCTCGACCTTCGGCGCTTATGGCGGGCTGACCTGTTTTCTCACCGACCGGCTCGACCGGGACGCGATCTTCGAGGCCATGCGCCGGCGGCGTCATTACGGCACCACCGGCTGCCGGATGCATATTGACCTCGCCGCGGCGCTGCCCGGCGGCGGCCTGCTTTACGAGCGCAATCCGCACGCCGTGCCCGAAACGGCGACGCACACCGTCGATACCGCATGGATGGGCGATATCGTGCGCACGGACGCCGCGCATATCGAATTATCCCTCACGGTTCAGGCCCATGCCGGGATCGAGCGTATCGAGATCCGCAACGGCGAGACGGTTCTGGAAACCGTTCGCCCCTACGCGGCGGAAGAACTGGGCGAGCGCATCCGGGTGGTGTGGAGCGGCGCGGAATATCGCGGCCGCGGCCGCAACACCACGTGGCGCGGCCGGGCGCAGTTTTGCGGAGCGGTCATCGACCGCTTCGAGACCATCAACCTGTGGAACCCGGAACGTCTGTTCGAGCAATGCGGCTCCGATTCGATCGTCTGGGACACGATCACCACCGGCAATTTCATGGGCTTCGATGCCTGGATCCGGCCCGGCGAGGCTGCGGGCCTCAGCATCGCCACCAATCACGGCGGTCTGGATCTCGCCCTTGGCGATATCGGCCTGGAGGACAATGTGCTGGATGCCGGCGGCCTCGCCCGCAAACTGCGCGCCTTCCGCCTGCCCGACGCCGCTCTTGACCGTGAAATCACCCTGACGCGCACCATCCCGCTTGACGAAACCGGCGACAATCCGATCTGGATCTGCGTCACCACCGAAGACGGCTATCAGGCCTGGACGAGCCCGATCTATCTTTTCAAATGAACAGGAACGCCGCCGGCCCTGACCCGCACCGGCGCAACCATGGTCTTGCCCGTCGGATGCGGACATCCGCAGCGGACAAAAAAATGCTATAGCCGCGTCTCCAAACCAGAAAATGGGTGCGCAGCCATGGCGATCAATCTTGGGCAATATCTGATCAAACTTCTCGAAGCCTATGATGTCGATACGGTATTCGGCATTCCCGGCGTGCATACGGCGGAATTGTATCGCGGGCTGGCGGATTCGCCCATAAGGCATGTGACGCCGCGGCACGAACAGGGCGCCGGATTTATGGCCGACGGCTATGCGCGCGTCACCGGCAGACCGGGGGTCTGTCTGGTCATCACCGGGCCGGGCCTGGCCAATATCGCGACGGCCATGTTGCAGGCGCGCGCCGGTTCCATTCCCATGCTGGTGATCGCCGGGGTCAACGACCCGTCCGAGCGCCCCTTGGGCCGGCTGCACGAAATGCCCGACCAGTTCGCATTCGGCGCACAGGTCGCGGCGGCAAGCTGGCGCATCGGCGAGCCGGAACATCTGCCCGCCGCCATGGCCGAAGCCTTCGCGATGTTCGAGAGCAAGCGCCCGGGGCCGGCACTGATCGAAATTCCCTTAAGCGCCATGGAGGCCGACGCAAGCGCCCTGCCCGCGCCGGCGCGGCCGGACCGGTATCTCGCTCCCCTGCCCGGGATCGACGGGCTCGACGCGGCCGCCGCCATGCTCGACGCGGCGGAAAACCCGGTGCTGATCGCCGGCGGCGGCGCGCTTGCAGCGGCTGCGCTGATCACCGCCCTGGCCGAACGCCTGCAGGCGCCCATCGTGCCGACGATCGAGGCCAGGGCGGCGTTTCCGCTCGATCACCCTCTGGTCGTTCCCGCCTCCCCCACCCTGCCGCAGGTGCGCGATTTCATCGACGCCGCCGACCTGGTACTCGCCATAGGCACCGAATTCGGCCCCACCGACTACGACATGTACGCCACCGGCACCATGATCAAACCGAAGCAATTGATCCGCATCGACATCGATCCGGAACAAAGGCACGGGCCGATCGCGGCGGATGTCTTTCTCATCGGAGACGCCGCGGCGACGCTCAAGGTTCTGACGGACCGGCTCACCACCGACAGATCCGGCAACGGCGCCGAGGACGGCGTCGCTCGCATCAACGCTGCCACCCGCGGGTCTCTGTCCGCCGCCTACAAATCCCATATCAGCGTCCTGGAAATCCTCCGCAACACCCTTCCCGACGCGGTGCTGGTGGGCGATTCGACCCAATTGATCTATGCCGGGAACATGTTTTTCGCGCCGGGAAATTCCGGCTTCTGGTTCAATTCGGCGGTCGGCTTCGGCACGCTCGGCTATGCGCTTCCGGCCGCGCTCGGCGCCAAAATCGGCCGGCCGGACCATCCGGTCATCGCGCTGATCGGCGATGGCGGCCTGCAATTCACCCTGGGGGAACTCGGCGGCCTGCGCGATGAATCCGCGCCGATCATCGTGCTCGTCTGGAACAATCGCGGCTATGGCGAGATCAAGACCTATATGCTCGACCACGACGTCAAACCGGACGGCGTCGATCTCACGCCGCCGGATTTCGCACTGGTGGCCAAGGCCTACGGCATCGCCTATCAGTGCCTGTCGGAAGCGGATCTGACGGAGAGGCTTGGCGACGTCCTGCGCGCGGTCAACGATACGAAAAAGCCCGCGATGATCGAAGTGACGGCCGGGTGATCACCGGCCCGAAGCCGCGTTCGCGCCGCGGCTCCGCTCACGGCATGACGCTGCCGCCATTGACGCCGATGCCCTGGCCGGTGATGTAGGCCGCGTGCGGGCCGGCAAGAAACATGGCCATCTGGGCGATTTCCTCCGGCTGGCCGAAGCGCGCCAGCGGAATGTCGAGCTCCTTGGCGCGCCATTCCGGCGTCATGTGTTCGGCCGCCAGCATGTCGGTGTCGATGGGACCGGGACACAGGGCGTTGACCAGGATATCGGGCGCGAATTCCCTGGCCCAGGAGCGCACGAGGCCGAGCACGCCGTGTTTCGAGGCCACATAGGGCGAAAAGGTTTCGCGCCCCACATAGGCGAGATCGGAGGCGGTCAACAGCACCCTTCCGCCCCGTCCCGCCATTTTGCGGATCGCTTCGCGCCCGACCAGGAACGAGCCGCGCAGATTGACGCTGATCACCCGGTCGAAGGCGTCCATATCGGTGTCGAGCAAAGGCGCTTCATGGATGATGCCGGCGCAATGGACCAGCACGTCGAGCCTGTCCACACCCCGAAACAGCGCCAGGACGGAGGCTTCGTCGGCAATGTCGCATCGCATCGGCGTGAAAAAACCAGTACCTGTCGCCGCCGCCGCCGCGGTTCGTTCCGGAAGGTGCTGATCGACCGCAAGCACATGGGCGCCCGCGGCCGCGAAAGCCAGGGCGCAGGCCGCGCCGATGCCGCGGTCCGCGCCGGTGACCAGCACTGTCCTGCCTGAGAAATCCGTCACGCCATCACCTCGCCGCGGTCGAGCATATAGGCCTGGCCGGTAATGTCCCTGGCCTCGTCGGAGGCAAGAAACAGATAGAGCGCCGCCATATCCGCCGGCTGCATCAGACCGTCCAGCACCTGGGCCGAGACGATTTCGTCGAGCAGGTCCTTTTCCGGCCGACCGGAGCGTTCGGCCATATGGGCGAGCGACAGCATGGAGGCTTCCGTTTCGACCCAGCCCGGACAGACGGCGTTGACCGTAATGCCCTTCGGTCCGAGTTCATGGGCGATGGCGCGCATGAAACCGAGATTGGCGTGTTTCGACGCCACATAGGCGGAGAATTCCGCCACCGCCGTTCGGCTCCAGATCGAGGCGGTCAAAAGGATGCGGCCGCCCTTGCGCATTCTGGCGGCGGCGTGGCGGGTGACGAGATACGTGCCGATGACATTGATGTCGATAATGCGCCGGAAGGTCTCCTCGACCGCGTCGTCGGGATCGGCGAGCGGCGTAATGCGTTCCAGGCCGGCATTGTTGACCAGGATGTCGATATGCTCGAAATCCCGCAACGCGCTGCGCACCTGGCCGCTGTCGGTGATGTCGCAGCGCAGCGCCTTGACCGGCCAGCCGCAGGCCTCGGACAGCGCGGAAGCCGCCGCGTCGACGCCGGCGCCGCTCGCCAGAATCGTCACATCGGCGCCGGCCCGGGCGAAGCCTTCCGCGATCCCGTAGCCGATGCCGCGGCTGGCGCCGGTCACCAGCACCGTCTTTCCGGAAAAATCGTAACGGATCGTCGCCATGTCAGCCGGCCTTGCGCGCATGCATGATGCGGCCGATCGCATTCATCAGTATCTGCGCCGCTAGGATCGCAGTGGTTCCTGTATGGTCGTAATCCGGCGCCACCTCGACCAGGTCGATGCCGACGATCGTGCCGCGTTTCGCCAGGCCGTCAATGAGTTCCAGCACTTCGTAATAGAGAAATCCGCCATGGCTCGGCGTGCCGGTTCCCGGCGCGATCGACGGATCGAAAGCGTCGATATCGATGGTCAGGTAATAGCGGACGCCCGCGGGAATGCGTTCGAGCACCGTCTCGACCCCGAGTTTGCGGAACTGGCGGACGGACAGAATATCCGACCCCATGGCCCTGGCGTCGTCATAACCCTCCCTGGCGGTGGAGGAGACGTTGCGGATGCCGATCTGGCTCAATCCGGTGACATAGGGTTTTTCCGCGGCCCGGCGCATGGGATTGCCGTGGCCGGTGCGCACGCCGTGGCGTTCGTCGACGAAGTCGAGATGGGCGTCGATCTGCACCACATGGATCGGTCCGTTCCGCGCGCAATCCGCTTCGAAGGCCTCGATGCAGGGAATGTTGATGGAATGATCGCCGCCGAGCACGACCGGCAGGGCTCCGGCTTCCAGGATCTTGCGCACGCCATAGGCGATGTTGGCGTGGCTCGTTGCCGTATCGGTATGCACGATATCGGCGTCGCCGATATCCACGATGGCCACCTCGCCGGCCGGCAGATAGGTGACGTCGTCCTCATGGTCGTAGGCACCGCCATGGCCGAAGGAGAACAGGGTCGAGGCGTCGCGGATGGCGCGCGGTCCGAAGCGGGCGCCGGCGCGCCATTGGGTGCCGAAATCGAACGGCGCGCCGAGCACCGCCACATCGGCCCGGATCGCGTCCCAATCCTCGACATATCTGTTCTTGCCGAAAGTGGCGATGCCGACGAAAGGAAGATTAAGCCGTCCCGTCTTGTAGCCGTGTTCGCTCATTGTGCCTGTCCGATCTTGCGCCGCCGCGGCGGCGCGTCCGCCAAGGTGAATTCGGCGGCGAAAATCGCCGCCAGGTCGTTGCGCAGAAGCGAGTCGACCGCCTCGTCGGCGAGATCGTCTTCCGCGATGAATTGAAAGAACCGTATATTCTGAATTGCGAACAGCGTGTCGCCAAGCTGCCCGGACTGGATCGCGGTCGGGATCACGCCCATTTTCTGGTAGGCGGCGACCAGATCCGCCATCATGGCGATCAGAACCCGGTCGAGAGCCATATAGGTGCGTCCGAAATCGGCGCTGCCTTCGACGATGCTGGCGGCCAGAACCTGACGCCATGTCGGCTTGGTCAGATAGGTCAGGGCATGGTGCCGCAGGGTCTGTGCGAATTGCGCCACCGCTTCGCGCGGGTCGGCCGGCGGCGCGCCGATCAAGATGCGCAATTGCGCAATCAAGAGATCATCGCTTTCCTTGACCAGGGCCAGAAGCAGACCCGCTTTCGCGCCGTAATAATTGTAGACGGTGACCGCCGAAACGCCGGCATCGGCGGCGATCGTATCGATCGTCACCTTGTCGTAGCCTTCCTGGCGGAAGCGCTCGCGGGCGACGTCGAGTATCCTGCGCAGCCGATCCGCCTTTTGCCTCTCCCGTAATCCCGCCATGCGCGTTTCCTGTTCCGTCCCGGCAGGCTGACGCCCGCGGACCATTTTTTTGTAGACACAATAATTTTTAAGTGTCTAAATTTATCCAGTCAACAAACGATTGGGGAAGGTGTTTGATCATGCCGGGATTGAAACGGGCCGTTCGCGCGGCCTCACTTGTCGCCGCCGCATCCTTGACGCTGCTCACGACGCAGGCAATCGCCAAGGACAGTGTCAAAATCGGGCTTTGCGTCTCCTGGCCGGGTTACGCCCTGCACGAAATCGCCCGCCAGAAAGAGCTGGCGCCGGATTACGACATCGAACTGGTGATCTTCGACGATCCGCTCGGCGGCCACGCCGCGCTGGCCGCCGGCCAGATCGACGTCTACGAATGCACCGGCGACTACACGCCGCTGGCCGTCGACCGAGGCACCGGCGTCGTCAACGTCGCCTTCACCAACCCGTCCTACGGCGTCGACCACATCATTCTGGCCCCCGGCGTCGATCCGTCGACGATCGCCGGCAAGCGCATCGCCGCGCCGCAGGCCTATATCGGCCAGCTGCTGATGGGCGTCTGGCTCGACAGCAAGGGCGTGTCCCTGAAGCAAGTCGACTGGGTCAACCTGAACGCCGACGAAGCGGTCGGGCCGATGATCTCGGGCGACCTGTCGGCCGCCTATCTCTACGAACCCTGGATCAGCAAGGTCATGGAAAACCTTCCCGGCTCGTCGAGCGCGGTCAATACCGCCGATCCGGCCATGCTCAAGACAGGCATTTTCATGGACACGGTCTATATGAACGGCGATTTCGTAAAGAACCGGCGCGCCGCGGCAACCGCCATGCTGCGCGCCCGCTGGGACGCGCTCGGCTGGTGGCACGAAAACACCAAGGAAGGCAACGAGATCCTCGCCAAATTCCTGAAATGGCCGCTGGAAGACATTCAATATGTCATCGGCACCAACGGCAAATTTCTCGACGGCGGCATCTATATGTACGATTTCGATCAATCGGCTCAGGTCTGCGGCGTGCTGGAAGGCGAACCGCCTTTCGAACTGGGCAATGGCGCCATGCCGCGTGTGGTCAAGGCTGTCAACGAATGGTGGGTGCGGCTCGACCTGATGAAAACCGTGCACGAACCGGATGCCGGCATCGATTGCTCGTTGATGGCAGAACTGCTGAAATCCGGCTACCGCCAGTCCTTCGGTCCCAATGAATAAACCAGGCAGCCGAGCCGGTCCCCGGCTCGGCATCAGGCAGAAGGTTTCCCGCAGCCAGGCGATCCTGTCCGGAATCGCAATCTGGGTGCTGTTCTTCGCGGTCTGGGAGGCCGTCTCCGCCGCCGGCCTGGTCAACGATCTGCTGGTGCCGGCGCCGAGCAAGGTGCTGGCGACACTCTATCAGCTCTTCGCTGAGCGCGGCCTTCTCGACGACGTACTCGTCTCCGTCGGCCGCGTTGCGATCAGTTTCGCGCTCGCCTGTCTCGTGGCGATCCCGCTCGGAATTGCCATGGGCGCGTTTCCGGCCATCGAAGCCGTGCTCAATCCCTTCGTTTCCGCCTGGCGCTATCTGCCGGCGCCGTCCTTCATTCCCATCCTCCTGATGTGGTTCGGAACCGGCGAAGGCCCGAAACTGGCGCTGTTGATCATCGGCGTGATCTTCTTTCTGATCACCCTGATCATGGACCATACAAGCGACGTGCGCAGCGAATTGATCGAAACCGCCCTCACCCTCGGTGCCGGCCGCTGGACGACATTGCGGACCGTCATCCTGCCGGCGGTGCTGCCGAACATTCTCGTCGCCATGCGGCAGATGCTCGCCGTCAGCTGGACCTATCTGGTGATCGCGGAAATCGTCGCCTCCACCACCGGCGTCGGCGCCATGATGATGCGCGCCCGCCGGTTCCTGCATACGGACGAAATCATGAGCGGCATCATCGTCATCGGCATTCTGGGTCTGGCCTGCGACACCTTGTTCCGGCTCCTGCACCGAGTGCTGTTTCCCTATCTCCATGCGCGGAGCGCGTGACATGACGGAACCGAAACTCCGTCTGAGCGGCGTCGGCAAACGCTTTCCCATGAAAGGCAATACCAGCATCGAAGCCATCCGGGACGTTTCCTTCGATGTCGGGGAGAACGAAATATGCGTGGTGCTCGGCCCGTCCGGCTGCGGCAAATCCACGGTCCTGCGGATGATCGCCGGCCTGGAAACGCCCAGCGCCGGCAGCCTGCGCCTCGATGGACGGGAGATCGAAGGCCCGGACCGGGAGCGCGGCATGGTGTTCCAGGCCTATACCTCGTTCGACTGGCTGTCGGTGCGCGGCAATGTGGAATACGGCATGCGCATCAACGGCGTTGCAGCCGGCGAACGCCGCACCCGGGCGGACCGGTTCATCGATCTGGTGCATCTGACCAAATTCGCCGACGCCTATCCGGCGCAATTGTCCGGCGGCATGAAGCAGCGGGTGGCGATCGCCCGCACGCTCGCCAACGACCCCGCGCTTTTGCTGATGGACGAACCCTTCGGCGCACTGGACGCCGAAACCCGCTGGCATATGCAGGAGCTGCTCCTGGAAATCGCCGAGGCGGCGACGACCACCATGGTCATGGTCACCCACGACATCGAGGAGGCGATCTTCCTGGCTGACAAGATCATCTTCATGTCGCGGCATCCCGGCCGGGTGCACCGGGAGATCATCCCCGCCTTCAAATCCGGCCGGCGCATCGCCGACAAGGAAAAAATGATCGCTTTGGACGGTTATGCTGAACTCGAACGCGAGATCATGGGGATGATGCGGGAACAGGGTTCGGCGGAGTAGGTTTTTGCCAGTTCCTTATCCTGCATGCAGGCGATACTATGAAGCGCCAGCAAAACGATATCGAAGCGGCCCAAGCTCGGTGGCAGGACGACAAACAACGGATAAAGAAAGACGAGTCATGGCTGGACTGACGCGCGAATTCAAGGAAACGGTGAAGGCGCGCGCCGGGCGAGACCCGGCGTTTCGCGTGGCTTTGCTTTCCGAAGCCGTCGACCTGCTGATTTCCGGCGACGTGGCGACCGGCAAGGCCGTCCTGCGCGACTACATCAATGCAACGATTGGCTTTGAGCAGCTGGCCGAGGACGTCGGCACGCCCTCCAAAAGCCTGATGCGGATGTTGAGCGAAAAGGGCAATCCCACCGCAACCAATCTGTTCGCGATTATCAGTCAGGTGCAGAAGGCGACCGGCGTGCATTTGGCTGTGGGGACTGTCTGATCATGCTTGGCCCCGATACCTGACGGAAACAGGGCTGTTCAACTCTTGCGCCCTTCCTCGAGCGCGCGCTGATGCGAAAGGGACGACTCCGCATGCCGCCGTCTCCTACCCCGTCGCGGCGATACCGCGCGCCAGGGCGTCGAGGCCGGCCATGACCGCGTGATCGAGTGCCTCGTCGAGCGGTTCGGGCTGGGAGGAAAACTTGACAATCACCGTTTCGGCCCTGGGGTCCACATAGAGCCATTGGCCGTGAATGCCGATGCCGCAGAAGGCGCCGGAGGGCTTGCCGGTCCGGTACCATTGCGAGCGGTAGCAGCCGTTCGGCATCAAGGCGCCGAACTCGCTCTTCTGCCAGGCGTCCCGGTTGCCGGCGGTCAGGATGTCGTCGATCCAGGCCGAGGGCACGATGCGCCTGCCGTCATAGGTGCCGCCGAGGCGCATCAACTCGCCGAACCGGGCGAGATCGCGCGCCGTGGTGGAAATGCCGCCGGCGGGGCGCGC
>Ga0214472_10006804_pt1 | contig 11978 bp, 22 predicted proteins | sample RVTome_6_FD_207662 | JGI IMG/M metagenome (GOLD analysis project Ga0214472, IMG submission 207662) | Soil microbial communities from uranium-contaminated site in the Upper Colorado River Basin, Wyoming, United States - RVT140D175 | ecosystem: Environmental > Terrestrial > Soil > Contaminated >...
TCACGGGCGAGCTGATCACGCCGGTGGCGCTGGAAAAGGGCGCGCGCTTCGCGATTCGCGAAGGCGGCCGCACCGTGGGCGCAGGGACCGTCTCGGAAATTGTTGAATAGCGATTTGCGATTGATGATTTAGAAATCTCAAATCTCAAATCAATCAGAAATCACAAATTATGGCCATGTTCTCTGACAAGATCCGCATCCGCCTCAAGGCCTACGACTCGCGCATCCTCGACCAGTCGACCGGCGAGATCGTCGAGACGGCCAAGCGCACCGGCGCCAGGCTCGCGGGGCCGATCCCGCTGCCGACGTCGAAGAACAAGTGGACGGTGCTGCGCTCGCCGCACGTGGACAAGAAGTCGCGCGAGCAGTTCGAGATCCGGACGCACAAGCGGCTGATCGACATCTTCGAGCCGACGCCGCAGACGGTGGACGCGCTCATGAAGTTGGATTTGCCGGCCGGCGTGGATGTCGAGATCAAAGCCTTCGGTAAGGAACACGGGAAATAGGCGGGTCCGCTTCGCGGAACCCGCCCCACGTACGTAGGCCGGGTTCCGCCGCAGGTAGGCCGGGTTCCGCGCAGCGGACCCGGCGGTAGGAACGGACGATGGTGACAGGACTCATCGGGAAAAAAGTCGGGATGACCCAGCTCTTCACGGCGGACGGGACCGTCCAGCCGGCGACGGTGCTCAAGGCTGGACCGTGCGTGGTCGTGCAGGCCAAGACCGTCCAGACGGATGGCTACGAGGCGGTGCAGCTGGGCCTCGTGGAGGCGAAGCCGACCAAGGAAAACAAGCCGTCGCAGGGGCACTTCAAGAAGGCGGGCGTCCCGGCGACGCGCGTGCGCCGCGAGGTGAAGGTCAAGGCGGGCGGCGAGGCGCCGAAGACCGGCGACCAGGTGAACGTCTCGATCTTCGCGGACGGCGAGCGCGTGGACGTCATCGGGACGAGCCGCGGCCGCGGCTTCCAGGGCGTTGTCAAGCGCCACCACTTCAAGGGCGGCCGCGCGTCGCACGGCTCGATGTTTCACAAGGCCCCGGGGTCCATTGGCGCCTCGTCCTACCCTTCGCGCGTCGTCAAGGGGATGCGCATGGGCGGCCACATGGGCGACGCGCAGATCACGGTGCGCAACCTGAAGGTGATCCGGGTCGATGCCGACAACAACCTGCTGCTCGTCGAGGGCGCGGTGCCCGGCGGCCCGAACAGCATCGTCGTGATCCGCAAGGCGATTGCCGCCAAGCCGATCCGCGTCGCGCAGGTCGAGCCCGTCAAGAAGAAGGGTAAGAAGTGAACGTGAACAGCGTGAACACCAGTTCTGCGTTCTTCGTTCCGGGTTCCGAGTTCGTATTCGGCGTTCGGGTTCGCGGATCAAGGGTTCGGCGTGCTGAGTTCGGCGTGCCGAACGTAGAACGTCGAACCTGGAACCGTGAACACAGAACACGAACGCCGAACACGAACCCGGAACGCAGAACCCGGAACGCAGAACTGGTGGTTCGGGTGGTTCGGGGGTCGCTATGACCGTAGATATCGTGAATTCGCAGAACGAGAAGGTGGGCTCGCTCGACCTGCGCGACGAGGTGTTTGGCGGCCGCATCAAGACCGACCTGATCCACGAGTCGGTGGTGCGGGCCAACGCCGCCGAGCGCCGCGGCACCCACGCGACGAAGACGCGCGCGATGGTGAGCGGCAGCGGCAGGAAGCCGTGGCGCCAGAAAGGGACCGGCCGCGCGCGGGTGGGCGAGATCCGGAACCCGCTGTGGCGCAAGGGCGGCACGACCTTCGGGCCGCAGCCGCGCAGCTACGAGTATCAGCTCCCGAAGAAGGTCGAGAAGGGCGCGCTGCGCGCGGCGCTGGCGCAGAAACTGCGCGACGGCGCGGTGATCGTCGTCGATGCCCTGACCGTCGGCGAGATCAAGACGAAGGCGGCGGCGGAGATGCTGCGGCGGCTCGGGATCGACGGCAAGGCCCTGCTGGTGGACGTGAAGCCCGAGGACAAACTCGCCTTGTCGGTGCGGAACATCGAGGGCGTGCGCGTGCTGCCGAGCAACCGCGTGAGCGCCCGCGACGTGATGAATACGCGGCGCGTCGTGCTGACGCAGGCCGCGCTCGAGAAGCTCCAGGAGGCGCTGGGATGAGCCTGAAAGTCACCGACGTCATCCGGCGGCCCATCATCACCGAGAAGACGACCGTCATCCGCGAGGGTGACCGGACGCTGGTCTTCCAGGTGTCGAAGGACGCCAACAAGATCGACATCAAGCGGGCCGTCGAGCAGCTGCTCGGGTCCAAGGTGGAGAGCGTCCGCACCTCCCTCGCGCACGGCAAGATGAAGCGCCAGGGCAAGTACGTGGGCCGGCGCGCGGACTGGAAGAAGGCGTACGTGAAGCTGCGGGAAGGCGAAAAGCTTCCGGAATTCCTGCAGGGGGCGTAAACACCAATGGCTATCCGCAAATACAACCCGACATCGCCCGGCGTCCGGGGAAAGACGTCGCTGACGTTCGACGAGATTACGGCGAGCGAGCCGTACGCGCCCCTGACGGAGAGCCTGCACCGGTCCGGCGGCCGGAACAACCAGGGGCACCTCACGTCATGGTGGCGCGGCGGCGGCCACCGGCGGCTGTATCGCATCATCGACTTCAAGCGCGACAAGAAGGACATCCCGGGCAAGGTGTCGACCGTCGAGTACGACCCGAACCGGTCGGCGCGCATCGCGCTCATCACCTACGCGGACGGCGAGAAGCGCTACATCCTGCAGCCGATGGGCATGAAAGTCGGCGACACCATCGTGGCCGGCGACTCGGTGGACATCCTGCCGGGCAACTGCCTGCCGCTCAAGAACATTCCGCTCGGCACGCAGATCCACAACGTGGAGCTGCGGCCCGGCAAGGGCGGCCAGATCGCGCGCAGCGCGGGATCCTCGGTGCAGCTCGTGGCGCGCGAGGGCGAGTATGCGTCGGTGAAGATGCCGTCGGGCGAGATTCGCAAGATCAACATCGAGTGCGTCGCCACGATCGGCCAGGTCGGCAACCTGGATCACGAGAACGTGTCCATCGGCAAGGCGGGACGCAGCCGGTGGCTCGGCAGGCGGCCGCACGTGCGCGGCGTTGCGATGAACCCGGTGGATCACCCGCTCGGCGGCGGCGAAGGCAAGACGTCGGGTGGACGCCACCCCGTGTCGCCGTGGGGCCAGCCGACCAAGGGATACAAGACGCGGCACCGGAAGGACACCGATCGCTTCATCGTCCAGCGGAGGCCGAAATAACTGGTAGCCGGAAGCCTTCAGGCTTCCGGAACGGATTGCTATGAGCAGATCACTGAAGAAGGGGCCGTTCGTCGACACGTCGCTGCTCGAGAAGCTCGAGTCGCTGAACCGGGCCAACGAGAAGAAGGTCATCAAGACGTGGTCGCGCCGGTCGACCGTGATTCCCGAGATGGTCGGCCACACGATGGCCGTACACAACGGGAAGAAGTTCATCCCGGTGTACGTGACCGAGAACATGGTCGGCCACAAGCTGGGTGAGTTTGCGCCGACGCGCACGTTCAAGGGGCACACCACCAAGACCGAGAAGGCGGCGCAGATGGCCGCGGCGGCTCCGGCGGGGCCCGGCGGCGCGGGCGCCGGTGCGGGCGCGGGCGGCGGCGGTGGCGCGCCGGCCGGTGGTGGAGGAGCGAAGGCATCATGATCGAGGCTCAGGCAACCGCGCGCGGCATCCGCACCTCGGCCCAGAAGGCGGGCCTGGTGTGCGAGCTGATTCGCGGCAAGGGCGTGAACCAGGCGCTGGCGACGCTCCAGTTCACCCGCAAGACGATCGCGCGCGAGCTGGCGAAGGTCCTCCGCTCGGCCGTGGCCAACGCGCAGCAGAAGGACGGCTTCAGCGGCGACATCGAGCGCCTCTTCGTGGCGGCGTGCTACGCGAACCAGGGGCCGTCGATGAAGCGGGTGCGCCCCGCTCCGATGGGCCGGGCGTATCGCGTGACCAAGCGGACGGCGCACCTCACGGTGCGCGTCGCGGAGCGGCCGCTGAAGATTGCGCGGGTGGCGACCGAAGGCGATGCAGCGGCGGGGGCGAAGCCCGCGCGCGCGAAAACAACGGCCAGGAAGACGGCCACGGCAAAGGCGTAACGATGGAAACCACGAAAGTCACGAAGTGTACGAAGAACACGAAGAGACCTTCGGTGTGTCGTGGTCTTCGCGATCTTCGTGAACTTCGTGGTTAAGGATTAGGAGATATACGTGGGCCAGAAGGTTCACCCCTACGGATTCCGGCTCGGCTTCAACAAGACCTGGCGGTCGCGGTGGTACTCGGACCGCGACTACGCGAAGCTCCTGCACGAGGACCTCGCGCTGCGCCAGGACCTCAAGAAGCGGTTCTCGCACGCGGGCGTGTCGCGGATCGAGACGGAGCGCGCCGCCAACAAGCTGAAGATCGACATCTACACCTCGCGCCCGGGGATCATCATCGGCCGCAAGGGGACGGAGGTCGACAAGCTGAAGCAGGAGATCCAGAAGAGAACCAGCCGGGAGGTCTTCATCAACATCCAGGAGATCCAGAAGCCGGAGCTCGAGGCCCAGCTGATCTCGGAGTCGGTGGCGGTGCAGCTCGAGAAGCGCGTGGCGTTCCGCCGGGCGATGCGCAAGGCGGTCGAATCCGCCCTGCGGTTCGGGGCGCGCGGCATCAAGGTGCGCGTCTCGGGGCGGCTGAACGGCGCCGAAATCGCGCGCTCCGAGTGGTACCTGCACGGCCAGCTGCCGCTGCAGACGCTGCGCGCGGACATCGACTACGGCTTCGCGGAAGCCAAGACGACCTACGGGCAGATTGGCGTCAAGGTGTGGCTCTACAAAGGGGAGCGCCTGGTGCCGCGGGTGGGCCGCGACGAGGAATATCGCGATCGGGCGCCGCGGCGCCCCGCGCGCGCGTAAGGACAAACACGAAGGTCACGAAGGTGACGAAGAACACGAACACCAAAAACCTCTTCGTGACCTTCGTCAGCTTCGTGAACTTCGTGATTGAGCGCTAGGGATAAATCATGTTGATGCCAAAGAAGGTCAAGTACCGCAAGCAGCAGCGCGGGCGCATGGCCGGGAAGGCGTGGCGCGGATCGGACGTGTCGTTCGGCGACTACGGCATGAAGGCGATGGAGCCGTGCTGGCTGACCGACCGGCAGATCGAGGCGGCGCGCGTGGCGATGACGCGCTTCATCAAGCGCGGCGGCAAGATCTGGGTGCGCGTGTTCCCCGACAAGCCGATCACGAAGAAGCCGCAGGAGACGCGCATGGGCAAGGGGAAGGGCGCGCCCGAGCAGTGGGTGTGCGTGATCCGCCCGGGCCGCATCATGTTCGAGATGGAGGGCGTCACCGAGGTGGAGGCGCGCAAGGCCATGCAGCTCGCCTCGGCGAAGCTGCCCATCAAGACGAAGTTTGCGACGCGGTTCGGGCAGGAGCAGGTGTCATGAAGGCCACGGAAATTCGCGAGCTGACGGTTGACGACCTGCGCGCGCGCGTGAAGGACCTGGAGGACCAGACCTTCCGGCTCCGGATCCAGAAGTCGATGGGCCAGCTCGAGGCGCCCGCCAAGGTGCGCGAGATTCGCCGCGACCTGGCGCGCATCAAGACGATTTTGCGGGAAAAGGAAACGAAATGATCGTCGTGACCTTCGTGGCTAAGGACATCACATGAGCGTCAAGGCACAGCTGACCGGCACCGTGGTCAGCGACAAGATGGAGAAGACGGTGGTCGTGGCCGTCGAGCGGCAGGTGCGCCACGAGGTCTACGGCAAGAGCCAGCGCAAGACCTCGAAGTTCGTGGCGCACAACGAGCACAACGAGGCCAAGGTGGGGGACACCGTGGCCATCGCCGAGTCGCGGCCGCTCAGCCGCCGCAAGCGGTGGGTCGTGACGCGCGTGGTCGCCAAAGCCCCAGAAGTATAGTCCCCGAGGTCAGGAGACCGCCCATGATCCAGATGCGATCGATCCTCGACGTCGCCGACAACTCCGGCGCGCGGAAGATCTCGGTGATCAATCCGATTGGCGGGTCGACGGGACGCTACGCGCGCCTCGGCGACATCATCACCGCGTCGGTGAAGGAAGCCACGCCGGACGGCACCGTGAAGAAGGGGCAGGTCGTCAAAGCGGTGATCGTGCGGACCGTCAAGGAGCAGCGCCGCCGCGACGGCACCTATATCCGCTTCGACCGCAACGCCGCCGTGCTGATCAACGATCAGCACGAGCCGATCGGCACGCGCGTCTTCGGCCCGGTGGCCCGCGAGCTGCGCGAGCGGCGGTTCATGAAGATTATTTCGCTGGCGCCAGAGGTTCTCTAGGATTTGCGATTTGCGATTGATGATTTGCGATTTGGATCACAAATCAACAATCACAACTGAAGTGGTTATGTCCAGATTACAGACACCTATTCGTCGAAATGACACCGTCGTCGTGACGACGGGGAAGGACAGCGGGAAGCGCGGCCGGGTGCTGAAGGTGCTGCCGGTGAGGAACCGCCTGATCGTCGAGGGCGTGAACATCATCAAGCGCCACACCCGCCCGAACCCGCAGCGCAACATCAAGGGCGGGATCGTCGAGCGCGAAGCGTCGCTGCACGCCAGCAACGTCCAGCTCGTGTGCCCGGAGTGCCAGGCCATGACGCGCGTGGGCCACCGGATACTGAACGACGGCCGCAAGATCCGGATCTGCCGGAAGTGCGAGGGAGTGGTCGACAAATGAGCCGCCTGAAGGATCGGTACCAGAAGGAAGTCATGCCGGCGCTCAAGAAGGAGTTCGGCTACAAGAACGTGATGGCGATCCCGAAGATCGACAAGGTGGTCATCAACATGGGGCTCGGCGAGGCCACGCAGAACGCCAAGCTCGCCGACACCGGCGCCGACGAGCTCGGTCGCATCACCGGCCAGAAGGCCGTGATCCGCCGCGCCACCAAGTCGATCGCGCAGTTCAAGCTGCGCCAGGGGATGCCGGTCGGCGCGATGGTCACGCTGCGCGGGGAGCGGATGTACGAGTTCCTCGACCGGCTGATCAGCGTGGCGCTGCCGCGCGTGCGCGACTTCCGCGGCGTGTCGCCGAAGGGATTCGACGGGCGCGGCAACTACACCCTGGGCCTGCGCGACCAGCTCCTGTTTCCGGAGATCGACTACATGAAGGTCGACAAGGCGCGCGGCATGAACGTGTCGGTCGTGACGACGGCGCGGACCGACGAAGAGGCGCGGAAGCTGCTCCAGCTGATGGGCATGCCGTTCCGCACCACGAACTAAGGACGATATGGCAACGACAGCAAAGGTCGCGAAGGAAGCGAAGACCCCGAAATACAAGATTCGCCTGCGGAACCGCTGCAAGCTCTGTGGCCGTCCGCGCGCCTACATGCGCAAGTTCGCGATGTGCCGGCTCTGCTTCCGCAAGGCGGCGCTCGAAGGCGACGTCACCGGCGTGACCAAGAGCTCCTGGTAAGGACAACAGAGATATGACCGATCCGATAGCCGACATGCTGACGCGTCTCCGCAACGCGGTGACGGCCAAGCACACCCGCGTGGACATGCCCGCCAGCAAGCTGAAGGCGGAGATCGCGCGGATTCTGCAGGACGAGGGCTACATCCAGGGCTTCCGCCTGGTCGAGGAGCCCGCGGAGAAGGCCGGCCGGCAGCCCCGCCAGGTGATCCGTGTGTTCCTGAAGTACGGCCCGCACGGCGAGAAAGTCATCAGCGGGATCGAGCGCATCAGCAGGCCCGGCCGCCGCGTCTACATCGGCGTCGAGGAAGTGCCGGCGGTGCTCGGCGGCCTCGGCACGAGCATTCTGACGACGTCACGCGGCGTGATGACCGGCCGCGCCGCCCGCAAGGCGGGTGTCGGCGGCGAAATCCTCTGTAACGTGTGGTGAGACGCCATGTCCCGAATTGGTAAGAAACCGATCCCGATCCCGAAGGGCGTGACCGTGAAGGTCGCCTCCGACGCGGTCGAAGTGGAGGGCCCCAAGGGCAAGCTGCGGCAGGCGCTGCCCCCCGGCATCGTGTTCGCGCAGGAGGACGGCACGCTTGTCGCGAAGCTCCAGCGCGACGACAGCGAGCTGCACAAGTTCCACGGGCTGGCGCGGAGCCTCGTCGCCAACGCCGTGAGCGGGGTGACCGACGGCTTCAAGAAGGAGCTCGACATCGTCGGCATCGGCTACCGCGCCGAGCTGAAGGGCAAGCAGGTGCACTTCGCGCTGGGGTACTCGCACCCGATCGTGTTCGACATCCCGAACGGGATCGACATCGCGATCGACAAGCAGACGCACCTCACGGTAACCGGTGCCGACCGCCAGATGGTGGGCCAGGTGGCCGCGAACATACGCCGGATGCGCAAGCCGGACCCGTACAAGCAGAAGGGCGTGCGGTACACGGGCGAGCAGCTGAAGAAGAAGGTCGGGAAGACCGGAGCGTAGCATGAGGATCAAGACGACGAAAGACCGTCGCGAGCGGATCAAGTTCCGGATTCGCAAGCGCGTGCAGGGCACCGAGGCGCGTCCCCGGCTGACGATCTACCGGAGCGTGGCGCACATCTACGTGCAGGTCGTGGACGACATGACCGGCCGCACGATCGCGTCGGCGTCGAGCGCCGAGCCGACGGTCAGGGGCACGCTCGGGAAGCAGGCAAAGGGCGGCAACGTCGCCGGCGCGCAGGCGATCGGGAAGACGATCGCCGAGCGCCTGCTCGACAAGGGCGTCAAGCGCGTGGTATTCGACCGCAACGGGTTTCTCTATCACGGGCGCGTGAAGGCGGTAGCCGACGCCGCGCGCCAAGCCGGTCTGGAGTTTTGAGGGAATGTATCCAACAGCGCGTGTGCATCGCAGCATCCTGCTGCTGAGCGCGAGGGATCGGGCCGCGACAACGCGGGGTCCCCGCCGCGCAATCCTGCGCGGTGGGGTGCTGGCGGAGCGGCCCGCTGTGTTCGTCGAATGGACGGTCCAGTGAAATGGCAATGATGAATCGCGACCGCGAGAAGGTTGACGCGTCTCAGCTCGAGATCAAAGACACGGTCGTCTCGATCAACCGCGTCACGAAGGTCGTCAAGGGCGGCAAGAACCTGAGCTTCAGCGCACTGGTGGTCGTCGGCGACGGCCATGGCGTCGTGGGCTTCGGCGTCGGCAAGGCGAAGGAAGTGCCGTCGGCCATCAAGAAGGGGATCGAGGCCGCCAAGAAGAACCTGATTCGCGTGCCGCTCAAGGGGACGACGATTCCGCACCAGGTGACGGGGCGGTTCGGGTCGGGCAGCGTGCTGCTCAAGCCGGCCCCGGAAGGCACGGGCCTCATCGCGGGCGGCGCCGTGCGCGCCGTGGTGGAGTCGTGCGGCATCCAGAACGTGCTGACGAAGTCGCTGGGCTCGGCGAACCCGCACAACGTGGTGCGCGCGACGTTCTCGGGGCTGATGGACCTCAAGGACCCGCGCCAGGTGGCACGGTTCCGCGGCAAGGAAGAATCCGAACTGGTCGGCGTGTAGCGAGCAAGGCACACGGCACAGGGCACACGGCACAGGGCACACGGCACAGGGCACAAGGCACACGGCACAAGGCACAAGAGATGGCCAAGAAAACGGCACAAGCAGCGGCGCCGAAGCGCCTCAAGATCACCCTGGTCCGGAGCCCGATCGGGTTCAACGAGACGCAGGGCAAGACCGTCCAGGGCATGGGGCTGCGCAAGATCCGCCACACGGTGGAGCTGCCGGACACGCCCGCGACGCGCGGCATGATTCTCAAGGTCCGGCATCTCGTTGAGGTGGCGGAGTAGGGCGGGTTCCGCGAAGCGGACCCGCCGGGTAACGATATGGATCTCTCAAATCTCAAACCGGCCGACCGGTCGAAGTTCTCGAAGAAGCGGGTGGGGCGCGGCCACGGGTCGGGCACCGGCACCCAGGCGGGGCGCGGCCACAAGGGCGCGAAGTCGCGTTCGGGCTTCAAGTTCAAGCGCGGGTTCGAGGGCGGGCAGATGCCGCTCCACCGGCGCATCCCGAAGCGCGGGTTTCACAACGAGTTCCGCACGGAGTATGCGGTGGTGAACCTCGACACGCTGGCTGAGCGGTTCGACGCCGGCACGGTCATCACGCCCGAGCTGCTTCGCGAACAGGGCCTGATTCGCAGCAAGGGCCAGAAGATCAAGGTGCTGGCGCGCGGCGACATCAGCAAGAAGCTGACGGTGCGCGCGCACAAGTTCAGCGGCAAGGCGGCCGAGAAGATTGCGGCCGCGGGCGGCGCCACCGAGGTGCTGGGGGCGTAACCATGCAGGAAAACGCGCTCAAGAACCTGTTCGCGGTCACCGACCTGCGCAATCGCGTGCTCTTCACGCTGGCGCTGCTCGGCGTGTATCGCATCGGCAGCCACATCCCGACGCCGGGCGTGAACACCCAGGCGCTGCAGATTCTGGCCGAGCAGGCGCGCAACACGATGTTCGGCCTCTACGACATGTTCTCCGGACAGAACCTGTCGCAGATGACGATCTTCGCGCTCGGCGTCATGCCGTACATCAGCGCGTCGATCATCCTGCAGCTGCTGACCGTCGTCTGGCCGACGCTGGAGCGGATCTCGAAGGAAGGCGAGCTGGGCCGCCGCAAGATCACGCAGTACACGCGCTACCTGACGCTCGCGCTGGCATTCGTCCAGTCGCTCGGTATCGCGTATTTCCTGGAACGCCAGACGCAGATCGCCGGCGGCCTGCCGCTCGTCTACGAGCCGGGCTGGGGCTTCCGGTTCATCTGCGTCCTCACGATGACAACGGGAACGCTGTTCGTCATGTGGCTGGGCGAGCAGATTACCGAGCGCGGCATCGGCAACGGCATGTCTCTCCTGATCTTCGCAGGCATCGTGGTCGGGTTGCCGTCGGCGGTGCTGACCACGTTCGATCAGATGCGGACCGGGCAGATCAGCCTGCTGCGCATCGTGTTCCTGCTCGTGATGATGGTGGTGGTCGTCGGCGCGATCATTTTCGTCGAGCGGGGGCACAGGCGTATCACCGTCCAATACGCCAAGCGCGTCGTCGGCCGCCGGCAGTACGGCGGGTCGAGCACGCACATCCCGCTCAAGGTGAATACGGGCGGCGTGATTCCGGTGATCTTCGCCTCGTCGGTCCTGGCGTTCCCCGCGACGATCGCGACGATGTTCCAGAGCGGCACGTGGGGACGGGCGGTCGCGGACCAGCTGGCGTACGGCATGCCCCTCTACAACCTGCTGTACATCGCCGGCATCATCTTCTTCTGCTATTTCTACACGGCGATCATCTTCAACCCCGATGACGTCGCGGAGAACATGCGGAAGTACGGCGGCTTCATCCCGGGCATCCGGCCGGGGAAGCGCACCGCCGAGTACATCGACACGATCCTGGCGCGGCTGACCCTTGTGGGCTCGCTGTACCTCGCGGCCGTCGCCATCCTCCCGGAGTTCCTGTTGACCGGGTTCAGGGTGGCGCCGATTCCGTTCGTGGGCGAACAGCTCGACGTGCTGCTGCCCGAGTGGGTCACGCAGGGGGTCGGCGTCACGTTCTTCTTCGGCGGGACCTCGCTCCTGATCGTCGTGGGCGTGGCCATGGACACGGTGAACCAGGTGGAGTCGCAGCTCATCATGCGGCACTACGACGGCTTCATGAAGAAGACGCGCATCCGGGGGCGGCGCGGTTGAACGGGTTGTCTGTCCCGATCGGATACCGGGCCGCTCCGTTGTCGCGGCCCGTAGATCGCGCTCGGAGGCTTGTTGTGGTTCATACGCCATCAGTCCGGACGGTCCAGTAGATGGGACTCAACGTGATCATGCTGGGCGCGCCTGGCGCCGGCAAGGGCACGCAGGCCGAGCGCTTCGCGCGTCAGCACGGGCTGCCGAAGATCTCGACGGGCGACATCCTGCGGCAGGGCATCAAGGACCGCCTGCCGGTGGCGATGATCGCCAAGGCGAAGATGGATCGCGGCGAGCTGGTCGACGACGAGACGATGGTGGCGATCGTCCGGGAACGGCTGAAGCA
>Ga0214472_10006805_pt1 | contig 11978 bp, 11 predicted proteins | sample RVTome_6_FD_207662 | JGI IMG/M metagenome (GOLD analysis project Ga0214472, IMG submission 207662) | Soil microbial communities from uranium-contaminated site in the Upper Colorado River Basin, Wyoming, United States - RVT140D175 | ecosystem: Environmental > Terrestrial > Soil > Contaminated >...
ATCAGGAAGTCATTGTTGACCACAATCGTAGCCCGCGTAACTTCGGTAAACTTGATGATGCCGATAAAACACTCGAAGGTTTTAACCCTTTGTGTGGCGACAAACTCACCTTGTATATAAAAACAGATGGCAAAAAAATTAATGGCATCTCTTTCGATGGTTCCGGTTGTGCTATTTCAGTTGCGTCAGCCTCATTAATGACCGATGCGATGAAAGGAAAAACACTGGAAGAAGCAGAGAGCTTATTTAATGAATTTCACAATTTAATCACAACTGATGAAGAAGTTGATTCTGAGCAACTTGGTAAGTTGGCCGCGTTAGCTGGTGTAAAAGCTTATCCCGCAAGAGTTAAATGTGCTTCATTATGCTGGCACACACTTCATTCAATAATTGAAGGTAGCAATACACCTGTTAAAACCGAGTAAGAGATTTTTACCATGCAAGAAAATAAACCCGTAACACTGGAACGCGACTGCGATGCTGTTTTGATTCCTGTTGGAACACCGATTAGCTTACCGGAAGGAAGTGTTGTATTAATTACGCAGGCATTAGGTGGCAGTTATACCGTTAATGTTAACGGCAATCTTGCTCGTATAGATGCGAAGAACGCCGATGCACTTGGTTTTGAAGTTGAAAACAAAGCTGATGAAACTGTTGAAAAAGAAATGACCGGTGATGGCAGTGTTGATGAAGATTTACTCTGGGATCAACTTCGTACTTGTTACGATCCGGAAATACCGATCAATATTGTTGAACTCGGATTAATCTATGAATGTCACGTTACGCCACTTGGCGCTGACGGTAATCAGGTTGATATTGTCATGACATTAACTGCAGCCGGTTGTGGCATGGGTGATTTTCTTGCTGATGATGTGCGCACAAAAATTTTAACCGTGCCTAATGTTACTCGGGTCAATGTTGAAGTGACCTTTGAGCCACCCTGGAATCAGGAAATGATGTCGGAGGCGGCCAGATTAGAAACAGGAATGTATTAGTAATACGTGAAGCGTTTTTTCTTCACGCTTCACTTTTCACGTTTCACTGTAAAAAATATCTCAGTTCTAATTTAACCAAATTTTAATTAATCATAGATAAGTTAAGGAATTTCAGTAAATGGCCGGTTGGTTTGATGTCGCAGCAGAGGCAGAATTAACATCTGGTAAAGCAAAATTAGTTGATGTTGATAATGTCATGATCGCCGTTTTCAATCTGGACGGGAAGTATTACGCGATCGAGGATGTTTGTACTCATGATGGCGCTCCCATGCTTGGTTGCGGTCTTGAGCCCGAAAAAGTCATTGATGGCGCGCAAATCATATGTCCTCGTCATGGCGCTCGTTTTTGTGTCAAAACAGGTAATGCTTTAACGCCTCCTGCCTATGAGCCAACGCCTACTTTCCCGGTTAGAGTCGAAAATGGGATGGTACAAGTCACTGATGATCGCTGGGACTAGATAGTTGAACGAATCAGGTAATTTTTATAAATGCGGATATGAAATCCCTGAAATTACAGCCTTTAATTAGAAAATAAGCCTAAATTACTGCTTTTCAAACAAAAATAGTCGTTTTGACAATTTAATTCGACTGCCTGACCACGTATAATCTCGCGATTCATTAATATAGACCTGTACAGGGGAGACTGCTTTAGATGGCATTGGAAAGAACACTGGCAATAATTAAACCCGATGCGGTAGCCAATAATTTCATTGGTAATATATTGGCATTAATTGAAAAAAGCGGTTTGCGCATTATTGCTGCAAAAATGGTACATTTATCTAATGATGAAGTTGAAGAGCTCTATGCTGAGCATCAGGGAAGACCTTTTTATAATCCATTACTAAAATTTATGACTTCTGGCCCTGTCATGGTTCAGGTGCTTGAAAGTGAAAATGCCATTCAGATTCTCCGAGATTTAATGGGCGCAACGGTACCGAAAGAAGCTAAGGTCGGGACAATTCGCAACTTGTATGCTGAACAGGAATTTAATGGTGTAGTACACGAAAATGCGATACATGGATCAGACAGCATTGAAAGCGCGCAAAGGGAAATTGACTTTTTTTTTAAAGCAGGTGAAATTTGTCCCAGAACTCGCTAAACATTATGACTGATAAAGTAAATTTACTTGATTATGATCGAAAATCTCTGGAGTCTTACTTCATTGAGATGGGAGATAAGTCATTTCGTGCGCAACAAGTGCTCAAATGGATCTATCATCAAGGCGCTGTTGATTTTGAATCAATGACGAACCTTAGCAAGTCCTTACGCGCCACGCTTGAAAAAAATACCTGCATAAAACCGCCAGAAATTATCTCTGAACAAAAATCAGAAGATGGCACACGTAAATGGCTGATTCAGATCGATGGTGGTAATTCAGTTGAAACTGTTTTTATTCCGGAAAGTGATCGAGGCACACTTTGTATCTCTTCGCAGGTTGGTTGCCCATTAGAATGTAAATTTTGCTCCACCGGCCAACAAGGTTTTAATCGCAATCTTTCAACCAGCGAGATTATTGGTCAGGTCTGGGCGGCAAATAAAGCTCTCGGTTATTTTGAAAATGATAAACGCATCATCACAAATATCGTGTTTATGGGTATGGGCGAGCCTTTGCTCAATTACGATAACGTGCTCAAAGCAATAAACCTGCTGACTGATGATCTGGGTTTTGGTCTTGCACGACGACGCGTTACCGTCAGTACATCAGGTATTATTCCTGAAATTGATCGTTTAAAAGATGACACCAATGTCAGCCTTGCGATCTCATTACATGCCAGCAACAATGAACTCCGAAATGACATTGTGCCGATTAATCGTTCTTACCCAATGCGTGATTTACTTGCCGCATGTAAGCGATTCACTGAGGCAAGAGACAACGAACCAATTACGATTGAATACGTCATGCTCAAAGATGTTAATGACAGTATACAAGATGCACATGATCTTGTTGGATGCCTGCGTGATATCCCGGCAAAAGTGAATTTGATTCCATTTAATACCTTTCCCGGAACAAATTACAATTGTTCCGAAATTAAAACCATTAATGCATTCAGAGATGTGTTAGTAAAATCCAGCATCATTACTATTACACGTAAAACGCGTGGTGATGATATAGATGCCGCTTGCGGACAACTTGTTGGAAAAGTTATGGCTAAAGCTGCAAGGCACCAAAAAGACAGAGTGGAATTGAACTAATGCAAAAGAATAAACAACATATTTTTTTGCTGCTATTGTTAATTTCGCTACTCTCAGCCTGTAACCCTGCTATTGATCCGTCATCAAATGACAATATTCGTCCATCACAAGGCACCAATGAAGCAGCGGCAGCCAATCTTAATCTTGGCATTGCCTATTTAAAACAGGGAAAGTATGAAGCTGCTCTGGAAAAACTGGAGCGTGCGCGCGAAGCTGATCCCAATCATCCAGCAACATACAACGTGTTGGGTTTACTCTATCAACAAATTAATGATCCGAAGAAAGCTGAACAGTATTTCAAAAAAGCGTTAAGTTTATACAGCAATGATTCTTCAACCCTGAATAACTATGGTAATTTTCTTTGCCAGCAAAATCGTATTGAAGAAGCAGAAGCAACTTTTTTAAAAGCGGCAAATAATCCATTGTATCAAACACCTGAAATTGCGATAACAAATGCGGGTTTATGTCTATACAACAATCAAAAGAAAGACAAGGCGAAAGAGTATTTTCAACAGGCGCTACAAATGAATCCTCGAATGCCGCAAGCACTTATCAAGATGTGCGAATTAGCAATTGATGACTTTAACTACCTTTCTGCCAGAGCTTACTTGCAACGCTATCAGCAAGTCTCTCGCCATACTGCTCGTAGCCTCTGGCTAGGCATCCAGATTGAACGCGAGCTTGGTGATAAGGATGCTGTATCCAGTTATGCCCTGCTGTTAAAAAATTCTTTTCCTGATTCTGATGAAGCAGCAATATTACTCGAATCAAAGGTTCAATAATGGTCGATACTTCAAAAACAAATAACAACGCAGATATGTTCGAGACGCCGGGACAAATTTTACGTTTGCAACGAGAAAAGCTGGATCTGTCAACGCAGGAAATCGCAAAGCGCATTCATCTTGACGTAAAGATTATTGAAGCGATGGAAAGTGACAGCTCAGAGGGAATGCCTTCAGCAATTTATGTGCGGGGTTATTTGCGTAGCTACGCCAAGATTGTGGGCGCTGATGCCGACAAGATAATAGAACTTTATAACTCCGATTCACCACCGCCTCCGCCAGAAATATTACCTGAAGTAAAACCACCTTCACAGATAAGCAGTAATGACAAACCGGTCAAGGTGTTTACATATCTAATAACTCTGGGACTCGTATTATTACTGCTTATCTGGTATCAGAGTAATTTTGTCGTTGAGCCGAAATTAAATATTGAACAACCGAAAGCCCTGACAAGTATTAATGGTGTTGATGTGACATATAAAGTCATCAATCATCCTGATTCGTGGCAGTCACCCAAAAGTAATATAGAAGAAGACATCGACGCATCAATAGCGCCTGAACCTTCTGAACAAAACAGCACTCCTGAATTAGCGACATTTGAAAATCAAGCTGTCGAAACAATGCAAATAACCGATAATAATTTATCTTCTCCTGTTTTAGGACATGGACCGGATACGATAGACATGAAGTTAACCAGTGATTCATGGATAGAAGTAGTCGATGCAATGAATAACCGTTTGTTTCACAATCTCGCAACTGCCGGAGAAGAATATAACCTGAGGGGTACGGCACCTTTTAATGTATTACTCGGTTTTTCAAAGGGCGTTACTCTTAAGTTTAATGGAAAGCCTTTTGATATTGAATCTCACTCCAAAAATGGCGTTGCCCGTTTTACCCTGCCAGAGTAATTATTGATTCCAATTGATTAGAGGACTTGTTAATGGCTAAGTTACAGGCGGTTCGTGGTATGCATGACATACTTATGCATGACACACCGCGTTGGCGCTATCTGGAAAAGACGATTAACAATATCCTGAATCAATATTCTTATCAGGAAATTCGGCTGCCTATCGTTGAGAAGACAGAACTTTTTAAACGTTCTATTGGAGATAATACTGATATTGTTTCCAAGGAAATGTATAGCTTTGATGATCGTAATGACAGCAGCCTGACTTTAAGACCGGAAGGCACCGCAGGCTGTGTACGTGCAGGAATTGAGCACGGTCTTTTTTATAATCAGACACAACGACTCTGGTATACAGGCCCGATGTTTCGTCATGAACGCCCACAAAAAGGCCGACAAAGACAATTCCATCAAATAGGTGTTGAAGCCTTTGGTTTTAATGGTCCCGATATTGATGCCGAACAAATATTGATGTGTGCTCGAATCTGGAAAACTTTAGATCTGAAAGAAATCAGTCTCGAAATAAATTCTCTCGGCACAACTGAATCACGTTCAAAATATAGAACGATACTGGTTGAATATTTCTCACAGCATAAAGATCAACTTGATGAAGATAGCCTGATAAGACTCGAACAAAACCCATTGCGAATTCTGGATAGTAAAAATCCGGACATGCAATCCTTAATCAAGGCCGCACCCACTCTGGATGAACACCTTGATGCCGAATCCGCTGATCATTTTGCCGGCTTAAGGGAAATACTCGATGCTGCTGATATTCGCTACAGTGTCAATCCAAGATTGGTTCGCGGCCTGGATTATTATGGAAAAACAGTCTTTGAATGGATCAGCAATCAACTCGGTGCTCAAGCTACCGTTTGCGCCGGTGGTCGTTACGATGGTCTGGTTGAACATCATGGCGCTTCACCAACACCTGCGGTGGGTTTTGCCATAGGACTTGAACGCTTACTGGAACTAGCCAGTTTTGAGAATATGCCTGATAGCGACACACCCCATGTTTATTTATTGATCTCAGGAGAACAAGCCATCAAACCGGGTCTATTGTTGGCCGAACAGCTACGGACTCAATTACCTGATATCCGGATTTTAAGCCATTGTGGTGGCGGTAGCTTTAAGAGCCAGTTTAAAAAAGCTGATAAATCCGGGGCGCAGCTTGCACTGATTTTAGGCGAAGATGAGTTAAAAAATAATCAGCTAACCATCAAATATTTACGCACGGATGAACCTCAAACGGTGGTCAAAATGGCTGAATTGGCAAATTTCCTGAGTACGGCAGTATCAATTCAAGTAATTCCGCAAAATAAAGCTTCATAAGGCTAAACAAACATAAAACCCACGTTATAATGTGCGCCCTTTTGTGGACAATAGATGCCACACAGATTTAATGCGAAACAGTACATATTTATTAGAGTACCCTCAGTCGTATTTTGGAGAGATTAAGAAGTGAGTGACTATAGAACCGAAGAAGAACAAGCCGAAGCCTTAAAAAAATGGTGGCGCGAAAATGGAATATTCATTGTTGCCGGTATCGTTATCGGTATAACAGCCATATTTGGCTGGCGCGGCTATAACAATCATTTAGCACAGCAGGCTGAGGCAGCTTCAACGCTTTATGAGCAAATGTTGGTCGCATCGCGAGCTGACGATAGTGAAAATGTCGGCGTCTATGCAAATCGCATTATCGATGACTATCAATCAAGTTCGTATGCTGTTTTTGCTCACTTGATGCTAGCCAAATTAACCGCCGAAGCTGGCGAACTTGATCAGGCTGAAACACATTTACGTTGGGTTCTGGAAAATAATACAAACGAAGAATTTCAGCATATTGCCCGCTTGCGTCTGGCTCGTGTATTAATTGCTGCTGATAAGCTGGATATCGCAGCAAACACTCTTAATGTCAGTGATACAGGTGATTTTTCCGCAAGCTATGACGAATTACGTGGTGACATCTTTGTTAAACAAAATAAAACTGAAGAAGCCAGACAAGCTTACCAAAAGGCGCTGGCTAATACTGTTGCCGAAGGTGGACAGTCAATATTACAAATGAAACTGGACGACTTAGGCAGAATATAAATTGTTTCAAGAACTACGTGTTTTAGTCTTATTGCTTGCGTTATCCACCTGTTTTGGTTGCGGTACCAAGAAAATTATCGATGGGATGTTGGGTGCCGGTGTTGATAACTCCGAGCCTCCATCAGAACTGGTCGACTTTTCTGAAACAACTCATCTGAATAAAATCTGGGCGCAAAACGTTGGAAAAGGCACAGATGAGCTATTCATTAAACTTGTTCCGGCAATTTTGGACGATAAAATTTTTATCGCGGATAGCCGCGGTAATATCGCCGCACTTTATGCTGAGTCGGGGAAAGATATCTGGCGCAATGACAGTGAATTATCCATTACCGGCGGACCTGGTGCAGATGAAAATCTGGTCATGGTCGGCACCAGTGAAGGTGAAGTACTTAGTTTAACAACCGAAACCGGCGAAGAACTCTGGCGTTCAACAGTATCAAGTGAAATTCTTTCTTCGCCAAGAGAATCCGATGGCGTTGTTGTTGTTAGAACAATCGACGGTAAAATTTTCGCATTAGATGCAACGACGGGTGAACGCCTCTGGATTTATGATCGTACCGTTCCGACCTTAACACTTCGTGGAACAAGTACACCTGCTATCGCAAACGGTTTAATTATCGCTGGCTTTGATGGTGGGCGTGTTACTGCACTTGAACTTAAAACCGGTAAATTAATCTGGGAAACAAAAGTTGCTGTTTCCAGCGGCCGAAGTGAACTGGAAAGAATGGTTGATATCGATGCTCAGCCATTAGTCGTAGACAGTGCAATATACGTCTCTACATTTCAGGCTAACATCTCGGCAATATCATTAGAAAATGGACAGATATTATGGCAACGCGATATTTCCTCTCACTCAGAGCTCGCTGCCGATGCCACAAATTTATATGTCACTGATGAAACGGGTAATGTTTGGGCATTAGACCGATTTTCAGGCGCATCAATCTGGAAACAGGAAAAATTAACTCACCGACAAGTCACTGGCCCTGCTGTTTTGGGAGACAGAATTATTGTTGGAGACTTTCAAGGTTATTTACACTGGTTAGATAAGTCCACCGGCGATCTTTCCGCACGAACACAAATTGCAGATAAGCCGATTTTAACTCAACCAATAGTTTCAAACGATATTCTCTTCGCTTATGCAAGTGACGGCACTCTCGCTGCCTATACTTATTACGGCATAGAGCCAAAAGACTTACCTGTTGAAACCATAGTCGAAGAAGAGCCGATGCCTGTAATTGAGGAAGTCAGTGAAAGTAAAGAAGTAGAAAACGAAGTTTCCAAAGAAGCTCCCGCAAAAGAAGGAAAAGGTTTTTTTGGAACTATCTTTGATGTAATCACCGGTGATGGCGCAGAGGAAGAAGAGTAATCTTCTTTGGCATTACCTGATGAATACGTTTAAGAATTACAACTAACTCTTATGAAACCCGTAATCGCCATCGTTGGTCGCCCCAATGTTGGTAAATCTACTTTTTTCAATCGCCTGACATCAAGTCGTGATGCGCTTGTTGCCGATCGACCGGGTGTTACCCGTGATCGTCAGTACGGTTATTGTCATCATGAATCCAGAACATTCTTAATCATTGATACCGGTGGTATCGGTGAGGAAGATCATGACAGTGCAGATGTTGCAGAATTAATGACCGAACAATCCATGTTGGCCGCTAGTGAAGCATCCGTGCTGGTATGGATTGTTGATGGTCGTACCGGACTTACCCATGTTGATGAAACACTGGCAAAGGAGTTTAGAAAATTAAATAAACCTGTTTTTCTGGCGATTAATAAACTTGAAGGTCACGAAGCTTCACCGGCAATCAGTGAGTTTTCCAGTCTTGGTCTGGACTCTGTCTGGCCGATCTCTTCCAAACGTGGCGATGGTGTTACTGATATGCTTGATGCCATTTCAGAAAAGATTCCCAAAACTGAAAGTGAAGCTGAAGAAGAAACAAATGACCTGGCTATCTCGGTCCTGGGCAGACCTAATGTCGGCAAATCAACATTAGTAAACAGAATGATCGGCGAAGAAAGGGTGATAACTTTTGATCATCCAGGTACAACACGCGACAGTGTAAAAATACCTTTTAAAAAAAATGGTAAAGATTATATCTTGATCGACACTGCTGGCGTTCGCAGGAAAAGCAAAGTACATGATGTTGTTGAAAAGTTCAGCATACTAAAATCATTCGAAGCTATTGAAGCAGCCACCATTATTATCCTTGTGATTGATGCTACAGAAGGCGTAACCGAACAAGACAGTACTTTGTTAGGCATGATTGAAGACAGCGGCAAATCCGTGATCATTACTATTAATAAACTAGATGGTATGGAAGTAGCCGATAAGGAAAGGGTTAAAGCGCAACTCTCAAGAAAATTCGCATTCGTTGATTACGCAGTAATACATGACATCTCCGCCTTACATGGCACTGGCGTTGGCAATATATTTAAAAGCATCGACCAGATTGAAAAATCATTAAACATTAATGTCTCTACTTCTGACGTAACAGAAATACTGGAATTTGCTGTTGCCAAAAACCCGCCGCAGCTCGTACAAGGACGCCGCATAAAATTACGTTACGCACACATCGGTGGAACAAACCCGATTCGCATCATCATACACGGCAATCAAATAGACAAAGTACCTGATTCATACAGACGCTATCTGGCAAAAATATTTCGCACGAAATTAAAACTGTTTGGCACAACAGTATTAATCGATTTCAAAGGCGGAGACAATCCGTATAAAGACAAGAAGAATGTATTAACAGACAGACAGGTTGCTAAACGTAGACGTTTAATGAAGTTTGTTAAGAAACGTTGATCCCGGCTTTTAATTAGCTACTTTATTGTTATATTTGCTTAATCTCATAACAGTACTAATATAAGCAATGGCTGAAAAAAATGTAGACACACAAAACGAGGAACTTGATCCAAAACAGATCCGGATTCAACAGTTTGACCGCGCCCGGGTTCATTTAAATCATCTTAAGCAGGGTTTGATCGAATTTTTGTGTTGCCCGAAACGGTCTATTTGTGTGAGTTTTCCAATTGAGGTCGAGGATGGCTCCATACAAACATTTCATGGCTATCGTGTACTACATAATAATTCCCTTGGGCCAGGAAAAGGCGGCATTCGTTATCATCCTGAACTTACTTTAAGTGAGGTGACTGGTCTTGCATTTCTAATGACGTGGAAATGTGCATTAATGGATTTACCTTTCGGTGGTGCAAAAGGTGGTGTCATCTGCAATCCGAAAGAACTAGGCGAAGTCGACCTGAGACATATCACGCGCCGCTTTATTTCAGAACTCGGCGATAATATCGGACCCTATACTGACATTCCTGCTCCCGATATGTATACCGATGAAAAAACGATGTCATGGATATTCGATACCTATGACGTAATGCATTCAGGTAGAAATAATCGCGCTGTAGTTACCGGAAAACCAATCAGTCTTGGTGGTTCATATGGAAGACGGGAAGCCACTGCAAGAGGCGTTTTAAATGCGACTAAACATTATCTGAGCATAGCACCGTTACCCAAACTGAATAAACTGGATGGCGCAACCATCGTCATTCAAGGATATGGAAATGTTGGCTCAATAGCAGCACATCTGTTTCGGGAAGCGGGTGCAAAAATAATTGCTTTAAGTGATTCACAAGGCGGTATCTATAATGAAGCAGGTCTCGATCTAACCGCTGTTGATAAATACAAACAGGAACAAGGTACGGTCGTCGGTTCAAAAGATACCACCAGTATATCGAATGATGATTTATTAACGCTGGAGTGTGACATCCTCATACCCGCAGCGCTTGGTAATCAAATACATGAGGATAATGTTGAACTAATAAAAGCCCTTATGATTGTTGAAGCAGCCAACGGTCCGACGACACCCGCAGCAGACAATATCCTTGCCGCCAAAAACATTCCTGTTATACCTGACATTCTTGCTAACGCAGGCGGTGTGACTGTGAGTTACTACGAATGGATGCAAAATCTGGAAAACGAACAGTGGTCATATGATGAAGTAAATGAAAAACTGCGACGTAAAATGGAAAAGACTGTTGAAACTGTTGTTGCCTGTCAAAAAAATCTTATCGCTCAGGCGGAAACGGATGATTATGTTGATTTAAGAACAGCCGCACTGGTGATCGCGATCCGACGCATTGCAGATGTTACTATCAGTAGAGGGATATGGCCATAAACCAGCATTATTTTTCTATTATAAGAATGATTGCGCTTGTAACTGCGGACGCGCCGTAGAAGACGAAACCATAGTAGAAAAAAAAATCAAGAACTTGAAATTTACCTGGAATAATTTTTATGCACCTTCGCACACTGCGAAGGTGCAATAAATATCTTATAGCTGGTTATACAGCTCTCTCAATCTGGAAAGAAGATTCGTTGCATCCTCTGCTGTTACCCATTCACCATCCTCATCCATAACAATGATCTCAGTCTTGTCACCAACACCGGTTAAACTTAACTGATAAGGAATGCCTTCATCGTCGTCATCACCCCAGAACTTTAACTTACTGAGCATGCCTTTCTTTTCTTCACCTTTCGCTTTGAAGTAAAGAATATTGTAAGTACCTTTTTCCTGACTCTTATCCTGTACAGTATAACCCGCACGTTCCAGTACTCTTTCTGTATCACGCCATGCACGTGTGAATTCCTGCGGGATAGCCAAATAACTTTTGCCGTCACTGACCTGGAGTACTTCTGCTTTTGGTCTTATCGGTTTAGGTTTAGCTGGCGTTGAAGAAGAACGACTGTTGTCTGCAACAGCGGCTGTATTTTCAAATTCAGTCCCATAAAAATGCAAACTTAATTTACGAATAATTTTCTTTTCTAAATCGACATCAGGTGCAGCATCCAGCCACTCACCTTCAGATAATTCCTGTCGTTCGCTGGACAGGAATAAAACCGTATCGCCAGATTCACCTGGCTCGGCAAAAACCTTGAATTTATGTTTTGCACCGTCTTCATCTTTCCAGTCTGTTTCCTGTACGCCTAATT
>Ga0214472_10006806_pt1 | contig 11978 bp, 10 predicted proteins | sample RVTome_6_FD_207662 | JGI IMG/M metagenome (GOLD analysis project Ga0214472, IMG submission 207662) | Soil microbial communities from uranium-contaminated site in the Upper Colorado River Basin, Wyoming, United States - RVT140D175 | ecosystem: Environmental > Terrestrial > Soil > Contaminated >...
ACCCGCCCGCAGCGCAGGCGAGGTAGAAGCCCACGAAGCGGATCCGGCCGTACCAGCGTTCGACGATCGGGCCCGTGAGCCAGAGTGCGTACATGTTGAAGAGCAGGTGGAGCAGGTCACCGTGGAGGAGGGTGACGGTCCAGAGGCGCCAGTACTCCCCGTCGGCCACGGCCGGCTTGTCGAGCCAGAGCGCCTCGTAGATGGCGCGGCTGTCCGAGGACGTGATGGCGGTCAACGAGATGACGGACGTGACTGCCACGAGCAGGAGGCTCACCGTGACGAGCGGGTTGTCGCCACGACCCTTGGCGAAGTACTTCCGCGCCGCGCCGCTGTTGCCCGTCTCCTTGGCCAGCCATCCCAGCCGGTTGGCGATCTCGGCCTTGTCCTCGTGCGGCGCTCGCCGATCCGCCTCCCGGTAGGCCTCGATGGCTCCTTGCAGTTCGCCGGCCCGAACGCGGGCCGCCGCGAGGTTGCGCCAGGCGCCGTAGGTGGACGGGGTTTCGCCGAGACGCAGGACCGCCAGCCAGGTGGCGACCGCCGCGGCCTCTTCGTCGATCCGGTACCGGACCTCGCCGAGGCCCATCAACGCGGCTGCCGTGATCGCCGGATCATCGAACCCGACGACCCGCGCGAAGTGGTCGCCAGCGCCCCCGAACTCGCCGGCCTGGAGCAGCTCCGCTCCCCGTTCGAGCAGCTCCCGGGCGGCCTCGCGGGTGAGCGGACCACCGGTCGTGGGGTCGGGTGGGCCGGTGGGTCGGCGGGTGTCGTCCATCGCGCGGACGATACTAGACTTCGCCGCATGTGCGGACGGTTCACCCAGGAGCGCCCGGCCTCGGAGCTTGCCGAGATCTTTGGCGCCGAACCGCTCGTCGACGACCCTGGTGGTCACTACAACGTGGCGCCCACGGACGAGGCCCTGGTCGTGGTGCAGCGCGAGCAGCGGCGGGCCATCACCGCGTACCGCTGGGGCCTCATTCCCCACTGGGCGACAGAGGCCAAGGTCGGATCGCGCATGTTCAACGCCCGGGCAGAGACACTGACGGTGAGCCCTGCCTTCTCGCGCGCGTTCCAGCGGCGGCGTTGCCTGGTCCCGGTCGACTCGTTCTACGAGTGGAAGCGCGAGGGAACGATCCGGCAGCCCTACCGGGTCGCGCGCTCGGATGGCCGTCCGCTGGTCCTGGCCGGGCTATGGGCCGGATGGCACGATCCAGCCACCGAGGCCGTCCGCCGAACGTTCACGATCGTCACATCCGCGCCCAACCAGGCGCTCTCGGATCTGCACGACCGGATGCCGGTCATCGTCCCCGACGACGCCTGGGCTCGGTGGCTGAGCCCGTCGATCCCGGACCGCGGCGAGCTCCGGGGGTTGCTGGAACCGAACGATGCCGTGGAGCTCGAGATCTACCCGGTCCGACGCCTCGTCAACGACGTCCGCCAGGACGGCCCGGAGCTAATCGAACGCCTGGCGGTGTAACGCCTCTCCGGAATGCTGCCGGTGCGCACGCGGACATCCTGCCTTGTATCCACGTCCTGATGCTTCGGCCGGCTATTTCTTCGAAAATCGAGGCGAAGCAGCACGCGCCAGCCACGAGCCACGCACGATTCGTCCGGTAGAGACGCTCAGAAACGGCGCACCGCAGGCGTTGACCGCGCCCAAGCGCCACCACATGGATCGATGGCAGGAAAGCCTCGGTCTCGGGCCGCCGCGTTATGCGTCCGCGGAGGGCCGCCATCCCCCTTCGACAACCGAGGCCTCGAACGCCGTCGCCGGATCGTCGCCGTCGTCGATGGCGGCCGCGAACGAGCCGACCATCGCCGCAAACACACCATCCGGGTCATCGTCCGGAGCCTCGAACACGATGGCATCCGGTGGCAGTCCGTCGGGCACCGGCGCGCCGGCCGGCAGAACCACGATGAGCCTCGCGTCTGCCCAGCCCGCCGCGCCGGCCACGACCCGCACGATCTCCTGATCGGCCGATTCGCCAAGGACAAGCACCGAGAACTCGGTCAGGTATCGCAGCGCGAGGTCGACATCGGCGGCGTCAAGCGCTTGCCGGTGAGTCGCAGGCTCGACAGACGCTTCGGCTTGCGTCGCCGTCGTGCCTCCATCATCGGGCGTGTCTGGATCGCCACCCAGAACCTCGGGCACGCGCGGAGTGGACATGCCCGCATCGCGCAGGAGCGCCACGTGACCGACGCCACCACGCGCCAGCGCCAGGACCACGGCATCGCCCGCCGGATCCTCACCGGCCTTCCCGACCAACTGGACCGCACGTCCGCGTGTCGCCGCCGCGAGGGCCACGCGCGCTGGAAAGCCATTGACGGCCGGGCTCTCCTCGAGCGGCCGATACACGGGCTGCCCGACAACGACGATCACAGCTGGAACTGTACCGGGCCGGGTGGTGCGCCATCCGCAGATCTTTCAAGGAGCCGCTATGTGATTTGCAAGGTGCGCGGAGGTACGATCGTTCTCCGCCGGGGGCGATAGGGTCTCGCCAGGGCCGCAAGAGCGCTCGCCACCAGCCAGATGCATGCGAACGCGGTGCCGTCCCGCACCGTCTTGCCTCCATGCGGGCCCAAACGAATGCGCGGCGTAGTACGTTCGTACCAATGTGACCCCGCGGGGACGCGCGGAGCCGGTATCGCGTGGGTGTCGTGTCGACCGACCAAGTTGCTGTGACGGCCAAGTCGCGACGGCTCGAAGCCGATAGACGGCCGCGCTCTGGTCAGTCCTTGGTCGAGTTCACGCTCGTGATCACGATCCTCCTGGTCCTCGTGATCGCTGTGGCCGACTTCGGCCGCATCTTCGCTGCGGGGGTCGTCCTAGAGACTGCAGCCCGGGATGCTGCCGAAGTTGCGGCCCAAGAATACCTGTCCGATCCGCCAAGTGACCTCGGAGCCGGCGCCACCCCCGTCGACCCTGAGGCCTATTACGGCGACCTCCACGAACGGGCAGCAAAGGTCGCCTGTGCAGCGATGAGAGAGCTCCCAGACGTCGATTACGACGCGACCGACCAGACCTGCAAGACATGGCCGGTGGTCCGCGTCTGCGTTCACGACGACGTCGACGTCAGGTGCGGCGAGCCGATATCCGGATTTGCCGCTTCGATTCCTTCCGATTGCGCTGAAATGAAGACGGCTGTTGGCGGCGTCGACGCCAATGGATGGGCCCCGGCCAAGAGCAGTGACCCCCAACTTGCGGGAGAGAGATGGGTGGAGGTACGCGTCTGCTACAAGTTCTCCGCAATGCTCAACGCACCACTCTTCTCACTCGGCAATTTCCACCTGGAGCGTCAGCGTCAATTCGTGATCCCGTGCTATTTCGCATTAGGTATCGACCCATGCGGCTGACTCCTCGATCTCAGCGCCGTCGGCTCGGTCCCGGACAAACCCTGACCGAATTCGCAATAGTCTTTCCTCTCTTTATCCTCGTCCTGTTCTCGATCATCGTCTTCGGTCTCTTTGTGTTCTATAACCAGCAACTCGAAAACGCTGCACGGGAGGCAGCGAGGTTTGCTGCGGTCCACAGTGCGAGTGCTCAATGCCCGACAGTGTCGCGCCTTGATCCGAAGGGCCCAGCCAAGCCACTTTCCTACGTGCGGTGCGACGCACCCGAAGTAGGTTGGCCTGAGATGACCGGAGCCGCTAGATCGAAGATCTGGGGCATGGATCCAAGCCTTGTCGCGTTATCGGCATGTTGGTCCGGGTTCGTCGATCCGACAGGCGACTACGACGCCCTCCCTGTTGCGACGAACTCGTTTACCGACTGCACCATCAACGGCGTCAATCCTCAGGTAAACGCTGCGGCTATCAAGTGCCCACCCGATCCGACGGTTCAGAGTTCGACCACTCCGCCCCAAGCCGATGGCGATGACAAGGCGAGCGCGCTTGCGGCGGTTGGATCCCAGAACTACCCAACACGAGTGACTGTCTACACGTGCTTCAACTGGGCGCCACCAATGTCCGGGTTTGTGCTCATTCCGAGCCAGATCACGCTGCGGGCCACTTTCACCGAAGTAGTGCAGCGTCAGCAATGAGGTCGACCGTGAGTACCAAGCCCCATCTCGGCCGGGAGAACGGCCAGATCCTCGTCGTATTCGCTGGCGGCGTGATCCTCCTCTTGGCGATCGCCGCGCTGGTTATTGACATCGGGTTCGTTTTCTGGATTCGCGGCCTCGAGCAGAACGCCGCAGATCCCGGAGCGATTGCGGCTGCCCGGCATATCCAGCCGGCACCCGACAAGCCGATGATGGACAGGGTGGCTTGCTTCTACGCACGGAACAACGGGTTCTTCCCTGCTGCGATCGACGACACCGGGTGCCAACCGGCTAACGACCCAAACGGGGCGACACTCACGATCAACTACCCGCCAAGTGCGGCAGCGGGCCAATTCGCAGGAAGATCCGGTTTCGTCGAGGTCGTAATCTCGCGACCACATCAGACATTCTTCGCCCGGGCCCTTGGCATCGATTCGATCGGCGTGAGCGCCTCGGCCGTCGCGGCATTCAACGATGGCGATTCAAATCCAGGAGCCCTGGTCGCTCTTGACCCGCACGGCTGCGAGGCAGGCAAGATCCAAGGCACCGGCGGTAGCGGAGGAGCCAAGGTAACGATCCAGCCTGTGACTGATCCAGGGACTGGACTTCCGTACGCAGGTGGTTACGTACAAGTGAACTCGGATTGCGATGGACCCGTCGACCCGCCAGTCCTGGCCGCATGCGGTTCCGGATCTGGGGCACTCAAGGTCGCAGGATCGTCGAGCCTCGATGCTCCGGGCGTCTACACGTACGGCGACTGTGCTCGTGATGGAGGGGCAACCATCACAACCGACGATGCGAATATGGTTCATCAGGGGACCACGCCGACAGGCGATCCGTTACAGGACCTCCCTGCCCCGCGTATCGACACGTCGATTCCCGGTCAGCCGTGCGGAGTCGGTGGGACTCCTACCGACGCCACGACGAACAACGACGGTTGCTCGGGCGCGGGTGGCAGTCCCACAAAGTGGGAAGGGCCTCCCTGCGTAGACGACAACACGATCAAATGCGTCTCTCTGACCCCTGGTGTCTACTACGGTGGTTGGCAGGTGACGAACGACAAGTATCGGCTGCTGCTTTCGCCTGGCGTGTACATCATCGCAGGAGGAGGAATCAAGCAGACAGGGGGCACGATCGAGGCCGTCAGCGGCACGGGTCTGGCCTCAGATGCACAGATAATGATCTACAGCACCGACAACCCTCTGTTCGCTTCAGCGTGCCAGGCGTCATGGACTTCGGACAATCATTGCCAGGGTCCGCTGAACTTCACGGCGGGTGGCCAATTCCGCGCCTTCGGCCTCGGCGATGCAGCATGTGCGGCCGACCCTACGGCCTGCCCGTACCGAGGCCTGTTGCTCTGGCAAGACGGTCGCGGCAGCTGCCCGACTTACGGTACTTCGATTTCCGATCCCGATCCATGCTCCGTCGGCGTCGCGGGAGGAACGACGGCGATCAGTATCGGCGGCACCATCTACGCTCCTGACCAGCTCGTGACGTTGAATGGTAGCTCTGCCGTGTCCGGAGATGTCGCATCGATCCAGATCATCTCCTACAGATGGAAAATCGTCGGCGACTCTGATCTACTGATGCCATACGATCCCAGTCTGCTTTACCGCCTGGACCAGAAGGGCCTGGTTCGGTAGGGAGGCTCACGCCAGAAGGGCTGCCGCCTGTTAGTACGACTGATCCATACCGCAGTGGCGAGTAGTGAGCCATCCTCTCGCCATGTTCTATCGAGTTGCGATCGCGGCACTTTGGTTCGTCGCCTTTCTGAGCCTGCATGAGCTCGCGTGGTCAACGTTCGGATCACCGCGCTATCTGGGCATCGTCGCAGGTGCGGTCGGAGCTGCCTTCTTCTACTTCGACCCAGCCCGCTTGTTCATCGTCGCGCCACCCTCGCGCCCAGCGACGGGTATCAGCGCGAATCACGCGACGGCCGAGAGAGCTCCCGTCACACGCTGACAAAGAGCTACAGAGAGCGACGCGGCATCTTGAGGCTTCCTAGTCAACGCGCGATTCGCCGCCGTGGTCGTCGCCTGAGTCGGTATCCCCCGGCTTGAGCGTTTCGCCGGGCTTGAGGGTTTCGCCGGGTTTCAGGGTCTCGGCTGGCTCGGGCGTGTAATCGGCTTCAGAGGTTTCGGTTGCGTCGGGTGTCTCGTCGGCCTCGGACGTTTCGGTTGCCCCTGGTGACTCCGTCTCTACCGATTCCGACGTCTCGGTCGGCTCGGCGGTCTCCGTTGGTCCCGACGTACCCGAGGGTGATGCAGTCGCCGAGGGGCTCGGACTCGGGCTCGGACTCGGACTCGGACCCATGGAGGACGTCGGCTCCACCGGGCTCGGCGTCGCCGATGGCACCACCTGCACCGAAGGGACAGGCGTTGCGTCAGGTGCCAGCAGCGCCCCGACCCCGACCGCCGCGACGCCGCCCAGCGAGGTCACGACCACGCCAACGAGCAGCAGCAACCCGAGCGCCTGCGCCCGGACCGCGAGCGGCCGCCCGCTGCCGGTGAGGATCCCCCAGGCGTCCTGCACCGCCACCAGGAACCCACCGGCAACGCCGCCTCGAGCCGCCGTCCGCGGCCGGATCACGATGCGCGGCGCCGGCTCGGTCGCGATCGTGGCCATGACCCGGTCCTCGAACCCCTCGGTCGGGCGGACGTGATCGCTCAGCGTGTGCGCCTCGAGGGCTCGCGCCGCGGCGAAGGCATCGGCGAGCTCCGCTTTGGTCGGGTTGCCGTCGGCTCCGCCGAGCAGCTCGGACGGGTTGAAGCGACGTCCGGGGCCGGTCATTCGGATGCCTCCGGTGCGACCGTGCCGCGAAGCCGCAGCAGGCCGCGATGCAGGTGGGTCTTGACCGTTCCGAGGGGCCGCTCGACCTGCCGCGCGATCTCCTCGAGCGAAAGCTCGCCAAAGAAGCGCAGCACGACGATCTCTCGATAGGGCTCGGGCAGGGCGGCGACCGCCGTCCGGATATCCGCGGCACGTTCGGCGCGAGCGGTCAGGAGCGAGGGATCGGTCCGCCCCGCGGCAGCGATCGATGCGTTGGCCACGAACGCGGACGTCGGATCGTCGGACACGCCGTCGGACACGCGCTCCATGTCGAGCCACGCGACGGTCTTGCGCCGGCCGGCCTGGCGGACCGCGATGCGGACCGCGATCCGGGTCAGCCAGGCACCGAACGGACCGTCACCCCGCCAGCTGGCGAGCGATCGGTATGCCATCACGAAGGCCTCCTGGGCCGCATCCTCGGCCTCGTGCAGGTCGCCGAGGACCCGATGGCAGGCCCGGACCACGGACGCCGCCTCGCGATCGACGAGCTGGCGGAAGGCCTCGCGATCACCGGCAATGACCGCGTCCACGATGGCGCGGTCACTGCCGACTCCGGGTTGGTGGCCGACTGCAGGCGGCCCGATTGCTGTTCGCGACTCGAGAATGACGCGGCTCCCCTCGATTCGTCCCTGGGAGGGCAGGACGACCGGGGCGCTGTCGATCCATGACCGAACCACGGATTCGGGTGTGTTGGGAAGACGATAGACCGTCGAGGCTCAGTCGTCGCGGTCGCCCCCATGGTCGTCGGTGGCGTCGTCGCCGCTGTCGTCGCCGGGGCCGCTCGAGCCACCATGATCGTCGTTCGCATCGTCATCGCTGTCGTCGCCGCTCGAACCGCCGTGGTCGTCGGTGCCTTCGGGTTCGGCCGTCTCGGTGGGCTCGGCCGTCTCTGTCGGTTCAGCTGTGGCGGTCGCAGTTGCCCTGGCGGTCGCCGTGGCCGTGGGCTCGGCGGTCCCGCGTGCCTCGAGCGTCTCCTCCGGCTCGTCGGTCTCGTCGGGCTCCGCGGTTTCGGTCGGCTCCGCCGTCTCGGTCGCCCCGGCGGTCGCCGTGGCCGTTGGGGTGGCGCTGGCCGTGGGCTGTCCCGTCCCGAGGGCCGCCGGCGTCGTTTCGTCGCCGCTGCCGCCCGGCTGCATGATCGCGTCTGCCGCGAAGGCGACACCTCCGATCAGGAACAGTGAAACCATCGCGACCCCGATCCCGCGGGCCAGTCGTGCATCCGTGCGCATCGCTCATCTCCCAGTGGTACCGATCCCCTCGATCGGCTTCTACTCCCCTGAGACAGCGGCGACCGAAAAGGTTTCAGCCGCGGGCACCTCGGGTCCGTGACCGCCAACCCGGGTCCGTGACCGCCGTCCGTTCTTCCCGGGAGGACAAACCCGCCCGCCGGTTGTGCAGGCGGCGTGCGTCGACGCTCGCGATGACCTCGACCCGCCCACGAGGCGTGGCTTTGCTTGCGAAAACCACGGCGCAGGCGACGGATCAAGGCCAGGGACCACCATATCTAGGCGCAGGACCCTTGGTAGTCGGCCTCAGGCGACAGGCGAGGGCCGATTGAGCGTCGTTTGTACTACTGGGAAGAACGACCGCCAGACGACTGACGACCGAAAAGGTTTCAGTCGGCCTCGGCGGGTTCGGTCGGGACACCGGGCAGCCCAGGCTCCTCGGCGCCGGCGGTGGGTCCCTCCTCCTCATCCTGGTCCACCGGGCCGGGCGGCTCGTCCTGCTCGCTCGCGAGCGGCGGCTCGGCGATCGGATCCCGCTCGACGACGATGGGCGCGAAGCCAGCCGCCCCGAGCGCATCGCCAAACGCCTCGACGTCACCGACGAGGACGATGGCGGCCGAATCGACCTCGAGATGCGCGCGTGCGGCGGAGCCGATGGCGTCGACATCCACGGCTTCGATCCGCTCGCGGTAGGAAACGAGCTCGTCGATCTCGAGGCCGTGTACGGCGAGTCCCGACAGGGCACCCACCACCGCGCCGGCCGTCTCAAAGCGCAGGGGGAAGACACCGATCAGGAAGTCGCGCGCCGCGGCCAGCTCGGTGGCCTTGACAGCTTCGTCGCGCATCCGCGCGAGCTCGCCGAGCATGTCCTGGACGGCCGGGACCGTCACTTCGGTGTTCACGGCGGCCCGGGCCGCGAAGGGGCCCGCGCCACGGCGCATGTCGAACCCGGCGCTCGCACCGTAGGCGTAGCCCTTCTCCTCACGCAGCTTCATGTTGAGCCGGGAGTTGAACAGCCCGCCAAGGATCGCGCTCATCACGGACACCGCGTGGAAGTCCGGGATCCGGCGCGGCAGCCCGCGATGCCCGATGCGGATCTCCGTCTGCACCGAGCCAGGCCGATGGACGACGTGGACGACGCGTCGGTCCGAGGCGCGGGTGTCGAGGATGGTGGCCGGCTCAGCGGCACCAGTGTCGGGCGCCCCCGCCCAGTCGCCAAACAACCGCTCGGCAAGCGGTAGGACGTGCTGTCCGCCGAGGTCGCCGGCGATGATCAGCGTGGCGCGCCGCGGGTCCAGCGCGCGGGCGTACGCTCGGCGCAGGTGATCCGGTGTAAGGCGCTCCACCGTCTCGCGGACACCGCCGGATGGCCGATGGTACGGCGCGCCAGGAGCATAGACAGTGGCCGCGAATGCCTGCTCGGCGCGGCGTCGTGGGTCCGCGTGGGCCTGCAGCAGGTCGTTCAACCGCTCGTCACGCAGCCGCTCCACCTCGGGCGCCGGGAAGGTCGGATGCAGGAGCACCTCGGCCACGAGCTCGAGGGCGGGTTCGAGCCGCGCCGCGGGGACATCGACGCTGACGCTCAGGGCATCCCATCCGGCATCGGCATGGATCGAGGCACCGAGCCGCTCGGCGGCCTCCACGAGGGCGATCGCCTCGTACCGCTCGGTTCCTTCGGTGAGGGCTCGCGCCGCGAGGACGGTGCTGCCGCCGTCGGACGCAGGCTCCTCCGACGCACCTCCCCGGATCACGACGGATGCCGAGATCAGCGGCCGACCCGGCAGGTCCGCGACCAGGACGGCGAGCCCGTTCGCCAGGCGGTCCATGGCGACTGCCGGGAACTCGTAGGCACGTGGCGGACCGGGTCGGGGCCGTTCCGTAACGACCGGGCTCTCGCTCAGCGGATCGGCGGTCGTGCTCATGCGGCCGCCTCCTCCTCGTCGTCCTGCGTCTCGTCGGGCGAGAGCGCGACGTCGTCGGCGGATGGCACCTCCGGCAGGTAGGTCAGGACGAGGCGGTTGTCGACCCGGAACACATCCCGGGCCGCCTCCCGGATCTGTAGCGGCGTCACGGCCAGGTACCGCGGCAACATCTCGTTGATCATCGCGGGCCGATCGAACAGCGTCGCATACATCGACAGGCGATCCGCTCGCTCCTCCACGCGCTGGAGCGAGCCGAGCTCATCGGCCTCGGTCAGGGCCTTCGCGCGGGCGAGCTCATCGTCGCTGACGAGCTCCCTGGTCAGGCGCGCGAGCTCTTCATGGAACGCGGCCTCGACCCGACCGACGTCGGCGCCCGGACGGACGGTCGCCCAGCCCGCACAGACCGACGCTCCGCCGACGAATCCGAGGGTGAACAGCGCGACGTCCTGCGCGATCCGCTCCTCGCGGACGAGCCGCCGGTTGAGCCGACTGCCCTTGCCGCCGGCCAGGATCTGCCCGGCCAGATCGAGCGCATCGAGGCGCGGGTCGCCAAAGACCGGCGCGCGGAACCCGACGTGGATGCGCGGCAGCGGCACCCGATCGAACACGGTCTCGCGGTGCTCGCCGCCGAGCGTCGGGGGCAGGGACAGGTCGCCAAGGGGCGGGATCGACGGGTTGGCCGGGATCCGCCCGAAGTAGCGCTCCGCCGCGGCGACGACGTCCGCGGTCTCGACGTCGCCGACGACACTGAGGACCGCGTTGTTCGGGGCGTACCAGGTCCGGAAGAATGCGCTCACGTCCTCGAGCGACGCCGCGTCCAGGTCGTCCATCGAGCCGATCGTCGAATGGTGGTACGGGTGCTCGGGCGGGAACAGGTGGGCCTGGAGCTTTTCCTGCCACGAGCCGTACGGTCGGTTGTCATACGACCACCGTTTCTCGTTCTTGACCACCTCGCGCTGGTTGTCCAGGTTCTCCTGGCTCAATGCATCGAGCAGCGTTGCCATCCGGTCCGCCTCGAGCCACATCGCGAGCTCAAGCTGGTGCGCCGGCATGGTCTCGAAGTAGTTGGTCCGATCCAGCCAGGTCGACCCGTTCATGGTCCCGCCGGCCGCCTGGACGAGCGCGATGTGCTCGGCCTTCGCAACGTGCCGGGAACCCTGGAACATGACGTGTTCGAAGAGGTGCGCGAAGCCGGTCTTGCCCGGAACCTCGTGCTTCGAGCCGACCGCGTACCAGATGTTGATCGCGACGACCGGCGCGAGATGGTCCTCGGCGACAATGACGCGAAGGCCGTTGGCAAGGCGCTGGTCGCTGAACACGACCTCGGGAACGGGCGTTGGCACGCGTGACCTCGGGGTTCGGGCGGCATCGGCCGCGGATCGGGCGCGTATGCCGACGATCGTACCGTGTGCGCCGAATGCGGGCGGCGGGCGGCGCCCGCGCGCGATCAATCAGCGTTCCGTACAATTCGCCCCCGTGACCCACCCGATCCGTCCGGCGAGACTCGCTGCCCTGCTCACCGGAGCGCTCCTCGTGATGCTGCTCCCTGCCGTCGTCGTCGCTCACGCGGAGCTCGATACCTCGACCCCGGCCGATGGGGCGACCGTGCCGTCGCCCTTCGTGGGACCGATCGTTCTCGACTTCACGGAGGCGCTGGCCGACGGCAGCGAAGCCGACCTGCTGGGCCCGGCCGGCGGAGCGGGCGCGAGTGCCGAGGTGGACCTGGCCGGCGCGCGCATGACATTCGAGTTTGCAGCCGCCCTCGATCCCGGCGAGTACGAGGTCCGCTGGACCGGCGTCGCCCTTGATGGGCATGTCGACCGCGGGACGTTTGGCTTCACCGTGGCACCTGCGCTACCGACGCCGGAGCCCACGCCCGAGCCGACACCGACACCCGCGGCATCCGTCACGGCCCCTGCCGAGACACCCGCGCCGGCCACGGTCGAGCCGTCGGTGCCGCCTGGCCC
>Ga0214472_10006807_pt1 | contig 11977 bp, 7 predicted proteins | sample RVTome_6_FD_207662 | JGI IMG/M metagenome (GOLD analysis project Ga0214472, IMG submission 207662) | Soil microbial communities from uranium-contaminated site in the Upper Colorado River Basin, Wyoming, United States - RVT140D175 | ecosystem: Environmental > Terrestrial > Soil > Contaminated >...
GGGGTTGGAGAAAGGGTCCTCGGAGCCCGGCAAAACTAAGGTCGGCAATGTTACTCGCGCCCAAGTTCGGCAGATCGCTGAGTTGAAGTTCAAGGATTTGACCGCCAAGGATCTCGCTGCGGCGGAAAAATCGGTCGAAGGCACAGCGCGGAGTTTGGGATTGATTGTTGAAGGATAGTTTTCTTCCGCGTGTTCATCGTCACGACGATGAGTAACGATTATTTTCTGCATAGAGGAACGTCATGAGTGGAAACGGAAAAACTTTTCGTGCGGTGTTAGCCAAAGTCGACCGCAATCAGCGCTATCTCCTAGAAGATAGCTTGCGCCTGGCGAAAGAGACCGCCCGCGCCAAGTTCGATGAGACCGTCGAACTGGCGATCCGCTTGGGTGTGGATCCGCGTCAAGCCGACCAGAACATACGCGGCACGGTGAGCTTGCCGCATGGCATGGGTAAGACCGTCCGAGTACTGGCATTCGCCAAGGGCGAAAAAGAAAAAGAGGCACAGGAGGCTGGCGCCGACTTCGTCGGTAGTGATGAGCTGATTAAGAAGATCAGCGAGGGCTGGCTTGATTTCGACAAAGCGGTGGCGACGCCGGATATGATGGCAGCGGTGGGACGCATCGGTAAAGTCTTAGGTCCGCGGGGTCTCATGCCAAACCCAAAGACCGGCACTGTGTCGGTTGACATCGGTAAGGCTATTAAAGAAATTAAGGCTGGCAAATTAGAATTTCGCGTCGACAAGGCCGGCGTGGTGCATGTGCCCGTGGGCAAAGCTTCGTTTGGTGCCGAGCAGCTCATCGATAACGCCAAAGCCGTGCTACAGTCTATTTTGCGAGCCAAACCGGCGTCCGCGAAGGGTAATTATGTCAAAGGCGTCACCGTTGCCACGACGATGGGACCCGGAATCAAAATCGATCTGGCACAGATTCGTGCCATGGCCGCGTAGAATTTTCGCGATTCAAAACCAAAAGTCGAAGCCTAGCGCATCGGAGTTAGGGAGTTAAGCATGTCGGAAGTGCAAGTTGCCCGAGCCAGTCACGGTGAAAAAGCGCAAACCGTGGCGGCGGTTCATCAGCTGTTAAAGTCGGCCAAAATGGCGATCGTTACGGAATATCGCGGACTATCGGTGGCGCAGATGACGAACCTGCGACGCGATATTCGCGGCGCCTCGGGTGAGTATCAGGTGATAAAAAACACCTTGGTTCGCCGGGCGCTAAAGGACACAGCGTTTGGCGACCTGGAAAAGCTGCTTGAGGGTCCCAATGGTTGGGTGTTCGCCTACGATGATCCAGTCATGTTATCGAAGGCTTTGATCAAATTCGCCGATGGCCACGACAAGCTCGCGATCAAAGGCGGTATGTTCGAGGGCCGCTTCATGGATCCCGCCGGAGTCAAGGTGTTGTCGCAGATGCCCAGTAAACCCGAGTTGCAAGCGACACTCCTGGCGTTGATCAATGCGCCGGCAACCCAAGTGCTCAGAACTATCCAAGAGCCGGGGGCGCGAATGGTCCGCCTGCTCGAATCGTTACGAAAAACCAAAGGCGAGTAAAAAATATCATTCACGGAATCAATTAAAGGGGGAAAGTTATGGAAGGCGTATCGAGAGAACAGGTTAAGGACTACATCAAGAGCATGACCTTGATGGATGCGGCGGCTCTGGTCAAAGAGCTCGAAGAAGAGTTGGGCGTCAGCGCGGCGGCTCCCGTTGCCGTGGCGGCCGCGGCTGGACCGGCGGCGGCTGCGGCGGAGGAACAGACCGAGTTCAACGTCATCCTCGCCGAAGTGGGCGAGAAGAAGATTCAGGTGATTAAAGTTGTTCGAGAGCTCACCGGTTTAGGTTTGAAAGAAGCTAAGGATCTTGTCGACGGCGCGCCCAAGCCGGTGAAAGAAGCCGTGCCGAAAGCGGAAGCCGAGGCGATCAAGAAGAAGCTCGAAGAGCAGGGCGCCAAAGTGGAAATCAAGTAAGTCTCTCGCGGTGGTGCTTCCCGTTGAATTTTCAATGATGGATTGTTGACCGCTATCGAGAGAGGAGAACGCATGGCATTTCAAGTTGCCAATAACCTACGCTTTCGGCGCAGTTTCGGGAGGATCAGAAAGATTATCGATCTTCCCTATTTGATTGAAATCCAAAAAAATTCTTACGATTTGTTCCTGCAGAAGGGTGCCCTGCCGACGGAACGGCAGAACATGGGATTGCAGGAAGTTTTCAAATCGGTTTTCCCGATCAAGGATTTTAACGAAACCGCATCCCTGGAGTTCGTCAGTTTTTCACTCGGCGAACCCAAGTATGATGTCGAGGAGTGTCATCAGCGCGGCATGACGTTCGCCGCGCCGTTGAAAGTCACCGTGCAGCTGGTGCTGTGGGATGTCGATCAGCAGACCGGCTCGCGTAGCATCAAGAACGTCAAAGAGCAGGAAGTATATTTCGGCGAAATTCCCCTAATGACCGTCAACGGGACGTTCATGGTGAACGGTACCGAGCGAGTCATTGTCAGCCAGCTGCACCGTTCGCCCGGGGTTTTCTTCGAGCATGACAAGGGTAAGACCCATGCGAGTGGCAAGCTGCTCTATTCCGCCAGGGTGATTCCTTACCGTGGATCATGGGTGGATCTTGAGTTCGACCCCCGCGATATTCTCTATGTGCGCATCGACCGGCGGCGCAAATTCCACGCCACGGTCTTGTTGCGCGCCTTGGGCATGATCTCGGAGGATTTGCTCAACTATTATTATAGAAGCGACACGATCGTATTTGACGGGCGCAAACCATCGCTCGTCTTCAACCCTCATCATCTGCTTGGTGCCAAGGTGAGCGCCGATGTGCGCGATCCCAAGTCCAATGACATGATCGTCAAGGAAGGCAAGAAATTCACTCGACCCGTGTTGCGTCAAATGGAAGCGGCCAGAGTGAAAAACGTGCCGATCGCGTTGGAAGATATTCTGGGACGGATCGCCTCTCACGATATTATCGATGCGCAGACCAAAGAGGTGCTCGTGGAGTGCAACCACGAGATCACTCAGGACAAGCTCGATTTGATTCGCGACAAGGGAATCCATCAGATCGAAGTGCTGTTCATCGATGAGTCCAGCGTTGGCCCGTACTTGCGCAACACGCTGCTCCAGGACCGTATTAAGTCCCCGCAGGATGCGATCATGGAGATTTACCGGCGCTTGCGTCCGGGGGATCCGCCGACGGTCGAATCGGCGACCAATTTTTTCAACAATCTATTTTTTAATCCCGATCGCTACGATCTGTCCAAAGTGGGTCGCTTGAAACTCAATCACCGGCTAAAGCTCAGTGTGCCGCTGGAACAGGGTACGCTGCGCAAAGAAGACATTCTCGAAGTGGTGCGTTACTTGATGGAGCTTAAGAACGGCAACGGCTCGGTGGATGACATCGACCATCTCGGCAACCGCCGCGTGCGCGCCGTCGGCGAGCTGGTGGAAAATCATTTTCGAGTGGGTTTGGTGCGCATGGAGCGGGCGATCAAGGAAAAGATGAGTCTGCAGGATATCGAAACCCTGATGCCCCAGGAGTTGATCAACTACAAGCCGGTTTCCGCGGCGCTCAAGGAATTCTTCGGCTCCAGCCAGCTATCGCAGTTCATGGATCAGACCAATCCGCTTTCGGAGATCACTCACAAGCGGCGTCTTTCGGCCCTTGGTCCAGGCGGTTTAACCCGCGAGCGCGCCGGTTTCGAAGTGCGTGACGTGCATCCCACCCATTATGGCCGGGTTTGTCCGATCGAAACGCCGGAAGGACCGAACATCGGTTTGATCGCGTCGCTGACGACATATGCGCGGGTCAACGATTTCGGCTTTATTGAAACTCCCTACCGTGAAGTTGACAACAGTCGAGTGACCGATCGCATTCGATATCTTTCCGCTTTAGAGGAGGAAGACCATGTGATCGCCCAGGCCAACGCGCCGATCGATAGCCGCGGTCACTTTGATGTCGACTTAGTCTCGTCGCGCAAGGGCGGCGAGTTCATCATGGCACGACCCGAAGAAGTTAACTTTATGGACGTGTCGCCGAACCAACTCGTGAGCGTGGCGGCATCTTTGATTCCATTCCTTGAAAACGATGACGCCAACCGCGCCTTGATGGGTTCCAACATGCAGCGCCAAGCGGTGCCGCTGCTCCGCACCGAGGCGCCCTTTGTCGGCACCGGCATGGAGAAGACTGTTGCGCGCGACTCTGGTGTAACGATTGTCGCACGCCGGGATGGCTTGGTCGAAAGCGTCGACTCGACGCGCATCGTTGTCAAGGCCGATAAGAGCTCGGGGCCGCGCGATACCGGCGTCGACATCTACAACATGGTCAAGTACCAGCGCTCGAATCAAAATACTTGCATCAACCAACGTCCTATTGTGGTCGTTGGCGATCAGGTGAAAGCCGGCGATGTCATCGCCGACGGTCCCTCGACGGAGATGGGCGAATTGGCGCTGGGCCGCAACGTGGTCGTCGCGCTGATGCCCTGGGGCGGTTATAACTTTGAAGACTCGATTCTGATCAGCGAGCGCGTCGTTAAAGAGGATATTTTCACTTCGATCCACATCGAAGAGTTTGAATGTGTGTCCCGTGATACCAAGCTCGGCCCGGAGGAAATCACCCGCGATATCCCCAACGTTGGCGATGAAGCGCTCACTGATCTCGACGAGAGCGGCATCATCCGCATTGGTGCGGAAGTGAAGCCCGGTAATATCCTGGTCGGCAAGATCACGCCCAAGGGGGAAACCCAATTGTCGCCCGAAGAAAAACTCTTGCGGGCGATTTTCGGCGAGAAGGCCGGCGAGGTGCGCGACACCTCGCTGCGTGTACCGCCGGGCGTCGAAGGCACGGTTATTAACGTGCGTATCTTTTCACGCAAAGGCTTGGGCAAGGACGAGCGCAGCAAATTCATCGAAGACGAAGAGGTCACGCGGCTCAGAAAAGACCAGCATGACGAAGTGCGAATTCTCCAAGAAGGTGCGCTCAGGCGGTTGAAAAAGCTTCTCGCGGGTCGGCGCTTGGCGAGCCGGATCAGCGACGACAGCCGCAGGGTCTTGTTCAACAAGGGTCAGGAGTTAACCGAAGATGATCTCGATCAGCTGCCGATGTCTTATTGGAGCGAGATCCGGGTCGACAACGAGTCGGTGGAAAACGAGCTGCAGCGAATCATTGAGAGCACGACCAGCCAGGTCAACTTGATCAAGCATGCTTTCGAGGACAAGATCGACAAGCTCAAAGGCGGTGATGAGCTCCCTCCTGGCGTGATCAAGATGGTCAAGACATTCGTCGCGATCAAACGTAAACTCCAGGTTGGCGACAAGATGGCTGGCCGCCACGGAAATAAGGGAGTGATCTCCCGGATTCTGCCCGAAGAGGACATGCCCTACTTGGAAGACGGCGCGCCGGTGGACGTCGTCTTGAATCCCCTCGGGGTCCCATCGCGCATGAACGTCGGCCAAATCCTCGAGGCACATTTAGGTTGGGCGGCGCTGAGCCTCGGCCGCCAACTTGATGCGCTGCTACGCGCCCCTCGCAACGACAGCGATGTCGTGCGGCGCCGGCTTAAGGAATACTTAAACTCCCGGGACGCCAATGAGTTGATCGACGGCGCCAAGGACGCGGAAGTCTTCAAGCTCGCGGAAAAATACCGCGATGGCGTGCGGATTGCCTCGCCGGTCTTCGATGGCGCGGCTGAAGATGAGATTTTTGACTTGCTCAAGAAGGCCGGTTTGCCGGCTACCGGGCAGGTAACACTCTATGATGGCCGTACCGGTCGGCCGTTCGATGGCAAGGTGACCGTCGGCGTCATGTATATCATGAAGCTGCATCACCTGGTCGACGATAAGATTCACGCGCGCTCCACCGGTCCTTATTCTCTCGTAACCCAGCAACCCTTGGGTGGCAAGGCGCAGTTCGGTGGCCAGCGCTTGGGCGAAATGGAGGTCTGGGCGTTGGAGGCCTACGGGGCCGCCTACACCCTGCAAGAAATGTTGACCGTGAAATCGGACGATGTGGTGGGTCGCACGCGTATGTATGAGGCGATCGTCAAAGGAGAGAACTTGCTCGAACCGGGTCTGCCGGAATCCTTTAACGTTATGGTCAAGGAATTACAAAGCTTGTGCTTGGACGTCGATTTAGTCGAGGAAAAGTAGGTAACCCCAGAGAGGCTGTGGCGCTCTAACCGGAGGTGATCCTTAAATGGAAGATCTGTTCAATTTATTCGAGAAACCAAAAAACCCGATCAGTTTTAACGCGATCAAAATTTCGGTCGCTTCACCCGACAAGATTCGCTCTTGGTCTCACGGCGAAGTAAAAAAACCCGAGACCATCAACTACCGGACGTTCAAGCCGGAGCGCGATGGGTTGTTCTGCGCGAAGATTTTCGGCCCGACCAAAGATTACGAATGTAATTGCGGCAAGTACAAACGGATGCGCCACCGCGGCGTAGTCTGCGAGAAATGCGGTGTCGAGGTCATTCAGTCGAAGGTGCGGCGCGAGCGAATGGGCCACATCGAGTTGGCCACGCCGGTCGTGCATATCTGGTTTCTGAAAAGTCTGCCAAGCCGCATCGGCGCGCTGCTCGACATGTCGCTCAAAGAGATTGAAAAGGTCCTTTACTTCGAGTCCTATATCGTCGTCGACCCCGGGGAGACGCCGCTACAGTATAAAGAACTCTTGACCGAAGTTCGTTTTCGCAAGGCGGTAGAAGAGTACGGCGCAAAATTCATCGCCGAGATGGGTGCGGAAGCAATCCGCAAACTGCTCAAAGCGATCGATGTCAACAAACTTTCCGAAGAGCTACACCAAGAGATGCGCGACGTCAACTCCGAAGTGCGGCGCAAGAAGATGGCCAAGCGGATCAAGGTCTTGAGCGCGTTCAAGAGCTCGGGTAACCGGCCGGAGTGGATGGTGCTGGAAGTTGTTCCGGTGATTCCGCCGGATTTGCGCCCTTTGGTGCCGCTCGACGGCGGTCGATTCGCCACTTCCGATTTAAATGACTTGTACCGCCGCGTCATCAACCGAAACAACCGGCTTAAAAGGTTAATGGAGTTGAGCGCGCCGGACATGATTATCCGCAACGAAAAACGCATGTTGCAAGAGGCGGTGGACGCGTTGTTCGATAACGGGCGGCGCGGCCGGGCGATCACCGGCCAAAATCGCCGGCCGTTAAAGTCGTTGAGCGATATGCTAAAAGGTAAGACCGGCCGTTTCCGCCAGAACCTGCTGGGGAAACGGGTCGACTACTCGGGCCGTTCGGTGATCGTAGTCGGCCCCGAGCTCCGCCTTCATCAATGCGGGTTGCCGAAGAAAATGGCTCTGGAGCTGTTCAAGCCGTTTATTTACAACAAGCTCGAAGAGCGCGGTCATGTGACGACGATCAAGAGCGCCAAAAAGATGGTTGAGCGCGAGCTGCCAGAGGTGTGGGACATTCTCGATGAGGTGATCCGCGAACATCCGATCCTGCTCAACCGCGCGCCAACTCTGCATCGTCTCGGCATTCAAGCCTTCGAGCCGATTCTCATTGAAGGCAAAGCGATTCAGCTCCATCCGCTGGTTTGCGCCGCCTACAACGCTGATTTCGACGGCGACCAGATGGCCGTGCACGTACCGCTCTCGGTCGAAGCGCAGGTCGAGGCGCGCGCCTTAATGATGTCCACCAATAACATTCTGTCGCCGGCCAACGGCAAGCCGGTCATCGTGCCGACCCAAGACATCGTTTTGGGACTTTATTATATGACGCGGGACAGGCTGCACGCCAAAGGCAGCGGCCGGCTGTTCAGTAGTCCAACCGAAGTGAATATCGCGTACGACCAAGGTGAGGTGGATTTGCAAGCGGCCGTGACCGTTCGAATCGGCGGGGAGCGGATCGAAACCACCGTCGGCCGGGTGCTCCTCTACGATGTCGTCCCGGAGGTCATTCCCTTCAAAGAGGTTAACCGAGTGATGAAGAAAAAGGAGCTGGCCAGTCTGATTGAGGTCAGCTACCGCCTAGCCGGTAACAAGGCGACCGTCATTCTCGCCGATCGTCTGAAGGATATGGGCTTTCGCAACGCGACCCGAGCGGGCATCTCGATCTCGATCAAGGACATGTTGATTCCGCCGAGGAAAGAAGAGCTGCTCAAGAATGCCCATGACGACGTGCGCGAGATCGAAGAGCAGTACAAAAACGGTCTGATCACCGATGGTGAACGTTACAACAAGGTGGTTGACATTTGGGCCGAAGTCACCGACCTCATCGCCGACGAGATGCTGCGCGATCTGGGTACGGAAACGGTCACCGACGACAAGGGGCAGGCGATTTCGTTGCCGAGTTTTAATCCGATCTTCATGATGGCCGACTCGGGCGCCCGCGGTAGCGCGCAGCAGATCCGCCAGTTGGCCGGTATGCGCGGCCTGATGGCCAAACCTTCCGGCGAAATCATCGAGACGCCAATCACGGCAAATTTTCGCGAAGGTCTGACGGTGTTGCAATACTTCATCTCGACCCATGGCGCCCGCAAGGGCCTCGCGGACACGGCACTTAAAACCGCCAATTCCGGTTACCTGACACGCCGGCTGGTCGACGTGGCGCAGGATGCGGTTATCGGCGATGATGATTGTGGCACCATGGACGGGATTGAGATGACCCCGCTCATGGAAGGCGGCGAGATTATCGAGCCGCTAGGTGACCGTGTGCTGGGTCGAGTCGCACTGGAAAACGTCATAGATCCCTTTACTGGCGACGTCATCGTCAAAGCGAATCAAGAAATTGACGAAGAATTAGTTCAGCGTATCGAAGACGCAGGGCTGGAACGGATCAAGATCCGTTCGGTGCTTACCTGCGCGTCGCGCCGGGGCGTCTGCATCATGTGCTATGGCCGTGATCTTGGGCGTGGTCATATGATCAACACGGGCGAAGCGGTGGGCGTCATTGCGGCACAGTCGATTGGCGAACCTGGGACCCAGCTTACTATGCGGACCTTCCATATTGGCGGTACCGCGAGCCGGCGCGCCGAGCAGACAACTTTAGAATCGCGCAATGACGGCTTCATAAAGTTCATCAAGGTCAACACGGTTGCCAATAAAGCTGATGATCAGGTGGTGATGAACCGCAACGGTGAAGTCGCCATTGTCGATTATCCTGAGGGCGAAAAGGGCCGGGTACGCGAGCGTGAACGTTATCCGGTGGTTTACGGCGCCAAGCTCAAAAAGAAAGACGGCGCGAAGGTGAAGGCCGGAGAACTTTTGGCCGAGTGGGATCCTTACACGATTCCGATTCTCACCGAAGTGACCGGCGAGGTCAAATTCGGCGATGTTATCGAGGCGATCACCATGGAAGAAAAGGTCGATGAGCGCACTGGTTTGTCGACCAAGGTGATCACCGATTCCAAGGACATCGAGAAACGACCGCGAATTTCGATCAAAAACGTCGAAGGAAAAACCGCGCGCCTGACGGGGACTGCCGAGGCGCGTTATCTTTTGCCCGTTGGCGCGCATATCAATGTCCAGGATGGCCAGATGGTTTTTGCCGGCGACGCCTTGGCGAAGATTCCCCGGGAGACGACCAAGACCAAAGATATTACCGGTGGTCTGCCGCGGGTTGCGGAACTTTTTGAGGCGCGCAAGCCAAAAGAGTTCGCCGTCATCAGCGAGATCGACGGTGCGGTGTCGTTCGGCAAAGACACCAAAGGCAAACGCAAAGTCGTGGTTACTCCAGAAGTGGGTGAAGCCAGGGAATATCTGATCCCCAAGGGCAAACATATTAGTGTCCATGACGGTGATCGGATTCGTGCCGGCGAAGCGTTGATGGACGGTTCTTCTAACCCGCACGACATTCTGAATATTCTCGGCGAGAAAGCGCTGGCGAAATATCTGGTTGACGAAGTTCAGGAAATTTACCGACTGCAGGGCGTGCGCATCAACGACAAGCATATCGAAGTCATTGTCCGGCAAATGTTGCGCCGCGTACGCATCAAAGAGGCGGGGGACACCGACTTCTTGGTTGGCGATCAGGTCGAGAAATGGCGCTTCGATGAGGAGAATCAGAAATCGATCGTTGAGCGGGGCAAACCCGCGGTCGCGGAGCCGTTGTTGTTGGGCATCACCAAGGCGTCGCTGTCGACCGAAAGCTTCATTTCGGCCGCTTCGTTTCAAGAGACCACTAAAGTCCTTACCGACGCATCGATTCACGGCAAGGTCGATCTGCTCCGCGGCCTTAAGGAAAATGTCATCATGGGACGGCTGATCCCAGCCGGTACGGGCGTGGCAACCTACGCCAAGCCGGAGATTGAAATGGACGAGCCGGAAGGTCCGGGAGGCGAACTCTCCGAAGTTGTCGAAGCCTAAGCTTTGACAATGGAGTGTTAATTTGTTAGTTAAAGGATTTTCCTAGTGAAGATTGGCTAGGAAGTGCTACCCAGCATCCATTTAAACAGTACGAATGAGATCTTATGCCGACGATCAGTCAATTGGTGCGCGAAAGCCGAGAAAAACAGCGACGTAAAAACACCGCGCCTGCGTTGCAGGGTTGTCCGCAAAAACGCGGCGTTTGTACGCGCGTCTACACATCGACGCCGAAAAAGCCGAACTCGGCGCTCCGTAAGGTCGCCCGGGTACGATTGACGAACGGGATCGAAGTAACCTCCTACATTCCCGGCGTCGGGCATAACCTGCAGGAGCATTCTGTGGTGTTGATTCGCGGCGGTCGTGTCAAGGACCTGCCGGGCGTGCGCTATCACATCGTGCGCGGCACCTTGGATTCCATCGGAGTACAGGAAAGGCGACAGGGACGCTCCAAATACGGCGCGAAACGACCCAAGTAAAGCACTATGCCGCGCAAAGGTGAAGTAAAAAAACGCGAGATTCTGCCGGACCCGAAGTACGGTGATAAGGTCGTGGCCAAGTTCGTTAACACGATAATGAACCAAGGCAAGAAGAGTGTTGCCGAGTCGATCTTCTATCATTCATTGGACATTGTGACGGCGAAAACGAAAGAGGATTCCCTGGGCGTCTTCAAGCGGGCTATCGAGAACACCCGGCCCACGGTGGAAGTACGCTCACGCCGAGTCGGCGGCGCGACCTATCAGGTGCCGGTTGAAGTGCGGCCCCAGCGGCGCCTATCCCTGAGCATGCGCTGGTTGATCGATGCGGCGCGTGAACGGGCGGAAAAATCGATGGAAGAGAAGCTGGCGGCAGAGATTATCGATGCTGCGAATAATCGGGGCACGGCGATCAAGAAAAAAGAAGACACCCATCGCATGGCCGAAGCCAATCGAGCTTTCGCGCATTATCGTTGGTAACTTAACCTGGCAAATGAAGCTGAACAAGGAGGCGGTTGAACCGCCTCCTTTTTTTCCGGCGCTGAGAAAAATGGCAAGATCGGTTGCATTAGAGAAGACCCGCAACATCGGCATCATGGCTCACATTGATGCGGGTAAGACCACAACTACGGAACGGATTCTTTATTATACCGGCATCAACTACAAGATTGGTGAGGTTCACGAGGGAACCGCAACGATGGACTGGATGGTCCAGGAGCAGGAGCGCGGCATCACGATTACGTCCGCCGCGACCACCTGTTTCTGGCGCGACCATCGGGTTAATATTATCGATACTCCCGGCCATGTCGATTTTACTATTGAGGTGGAAAGGTCATTACGCGTGCTCGACGGTGCGGTGGCGGTTTTCTGCTCGGTGGGCGGTGTCGAGCCACAGACCGAAACTGTGTGGCGCCAGGCGGATAAGTACCGGGTGCCGCGCTTGGCCTTCGTCAATAAAATGGACCGCCTCGGCGCGGATTTTTTCCGAGTGGTCAAAATGATTGAGGACCGTCTGGGAGCGCGGCCGGTGGTGATGCAGCTGCCCATCGGCGCGGAGGACAAGTTTACCGGCATCGTCGATCTCGTGACGATGAAAGCGGTGGTTTGGGAAGACGAGAGCCTGGGTGCGAAATTTCACGAGGAAGAGGTCCCGGCCGATCTCAAAGCTCAAGCCGAGGAGTATCGCGA
>Ga0214472_10006808_pt1 | contig 11976 bp, 11 predicted proteins | sample RVTome_6_FD_207662 | JGI IMG/M metagenome (GOLD analysis project Ga0214472, IMG submission 207662) | Soil microbial communities from uranium-contaminated site in the Upper Colorado River Basin, Wyoming, United States - RVT140D175 | ecosystem: Environmental > Terrestrial > Soil > Contaminated >...
CTTATGTCATTTTCCGGCCGGCCGCCCGGCGCCCTTCTAGGAGACGACGACGTGGAGCAACTGATCGACCTGCCGGCCATCCAGACCGTGCTGCAGACCCTTCGGGACTGGCTGTTCCGGGAGGTGCTGGTGGTCAGCACCCTGGTCCAGCTCGTCGTCGTCGCCGCCACCTTCGCCGTCGCCCGCATGGCCGCCAACGGCTTTCGCCGCTTCGTCGCGCGCGAGATCGACCGGCGCCAGCTCGTCGGCAGCCTGCGCAAGATCGCCGAGACGGCGACGCTGTTCCCGCTGCCGACGGTGTGGCTGGTGCTGCTGTGGGTCGCCACCGCGGCCGCTGCCTATTCGCCCTGGCCGAGCCACCTGCTGCGCAGCGGCGCCAGCCTGCTCAGCTTGTGGATCGTGATCCGGCTGATCTCCAGCGTCGTGCGCAATCCGGTGGTGTCGAAGTTCCTGGCCCTGACCGCCTGGATCATCGTCGCGCTCAACGTACTCGACCTGCTCGATCCGACCATCGCGCTTCTCGACGGCGCCGCCTTCACCATGGGCGCGCTACGGGTGTCGGCGCTGACCGTCATCAAGGGGGTGCTGTCGCTGGCCGTTCTGCTGTGGGCGGCGACCGTGGTGTCGGAGGTGATGGAGCGGCGCATTCACAAGACGGTGACCCTGGCCCCGTCGGTGCGCGTGTTGCTTGGCAAGCTGTTCAAGATCACGCTCATCGTCGTCGCCGTCCTGGCGGCGCTCAGCTATGTCGGCATCGACCTGACCGCCTTCGCCGTGTTCTCCGGCGCGGTCGGCGTCGGCGTCGGCTTCGGCCTGCAGAAGGTGGTGTCGAACCTGATCAGCGGCTTTATCCTGCTGCTCGACAAGTCGATCAAGCCCGGCGACATCATCGAGCTGGGCGGCGGCGATTTCGGCTGGATCTCCTCCCTCGGCGCCCGCTACGTCTCGATCGAGACGCGCACCGGCAAGGAGGTCCTGATCCCCAACGAGGACCTGATCACCCAGCGGGTGGTCAACTGGTCGTTTTCCGACAACCTGCTGCGCGTCGACACGCCGATCGGCATCGCCTACGGTTCGGACGTGCGCAAGGCCATCGCGCTGTGCATCGAGGCCGCCCAAGCCGCGCCGCGGGTGCTGCGCGAGCCGGCGCCGCTTTGCCACCTCGCCGGGTTCGGGGAAAGCTCGGTCGACCTCAGTCTCAGATTCTGGATCAATGACCCGCAGAACGGCATCGCCAACGTGCGTGGCCATGTCCTGCTCGGGGTCTGGGATCTATTCCACCAGCACGGCATCGAGATCCCCTTCGCCCAGCGCGACCTGCATCTGAAGTCGGCGGTGCCGCTCGAGGTCAGCCTGCGCGGCGCCGGCGGCGGCGACTAGCTCCGGTCCCCGCCCGACGGCGGCGCCGGCTCGACGTGGGCGCGCAGCGGCGGCGCCCGGCCGGCCTTGTCCTCGCCGAAATAGATCGTGCGGTGCGGAAACGGGATCTCGATCCCCTTCTCGTCGAACACCCGCTTCATCCGTCGGTTGAATTCGCGCATCACCGTCCACTGCTTGATCGGCCGCGTCTTGATGCGCGCCCTGATGACCACGGCCGAGTCGCCAAAGCTGTCGAGGCCGAGCACCTCCATCGGCTCTAGGATCTCCGGCCCGAACGTTTCGTCGGCCTGCATCCCGGCTGATATCTCCTTGAGCAGCGCGATCACCGCATCCACATCCTCGCGGTAAGCGACGCCGATGTCCATAAGGGCGTAGGAGAAGTCCTTGGTCAGGTTCTTCACCGTCGTCGCCTCGCTGAACGGCACGGTGTGGACGCTGCCGGCGAGGTCGCGCAGGCGGATCGTACGGATGGTCATGCCCTCGACCAGCCCGGCATGGCCGCCCATTTCGACCACGTCGCCGACGGCGATGCTGTCCTCGGCCAGGATGAAGATCCCGGTGATGACGTCCTTGACCAGGGTCTGGGCGCCGAAGCCGACGGCCAGGCCGACGACGCCGGCGGCGGCGAGCAGCGGCCCGATGTCGACGCCGATTTCCGAAAGGGCGACTAACACGACAATGACTCCGAGCACCAGCCGCAGGGCGTTGCGCAGCAGCGGCAACAGGGTGCGCGCGCGACCGCTGCGCGCGACGACCTGTCCCGCCCCGTCCCGGCGTTCCAGATAGCGCTCGATGAGGGCGCCGGCGAACTCCGACAAAAGCACGGCGACGGCCAGCATCACGGCGATGGTCAGCGCCCCACCGGTCAGTCGCCGGCCAAGGTCGCTGGCCAGCCAGCCGAGGGTCTGGAGGCCCCAGGCCTCGAGCAGGACGAGCCCGGCCATGAGATAGACGAACGCCTGCAACAGCCCGCGCAGCAACGGCAGATAGCGGTTAACGCGCGCATCGAGGCCAGGGAAGCGGAGCCGGAGTTCGGGACCGAGCGCGAAGCCGCGCTCGAAGGCCCGGCGCAGCCCGACGAGCACGGTCCAGCTCGCCAACGCGATCACGACGGAAAGCGCCGTCGCGCGCAACAGGAACTGGAAACCGCCGGCGATGTCGAGCGCCCACACCGCGAAAACCGCGAGGATGTAGAGGATGGCAAGCACGTGCCAGATGTCCGCGAGCCGCTGGCGCAGCCCGGCGAGCGCGCCGCCGACCGTCGGCCCGCGCAGCCATACGGCCAACGCCGCCCGGTTCTGCAGCACAAGGACGATGAGCAGGCCCCCCACCAGCAGCCCGAGGACCCGCTTGAAGAACTCGTAGGCGGCGAACGGAAGCTCGACCAGCAGCGCGGCTTCGAGCAGGAAATAGCCATAGATCGTCACCGTCGCCAGGCGCCGCAGCCAGATGAATAAATAGTACGCCGTCTCGTCGCCGATCGGCAGGACGCGGAGCGTCGTGGCCTTCGGCACCAGGACCATACGCGCCACGGCAACGGCGGCGCGCGCGATGACGCTGGCGTTGATGATGGTGAGCGCCACCAGGCGCGTGATGTCGCGCGGCTCGGTGAACGGCAGCACGACATAGCCGGCGACGGCGAAGGCGGCGATCGGCACGATGTCGATCAAGGTTCGCAGCGCCAACAGCGGCGCCCGCAGCCACAGCCGCTCCGGCCCACGGCCCTCGATGGTGCGACGCGGCCGGGCGAGCAGCAGGCTCGCCAGCCACTCGGCCAGGATCGCGGCGCCGAGCACGAGGCCGATCTTGCCGAGGATCTCGATCCACCGCGCGCGCACCAGCGGGTCGCCGGCCTGATCGATCACCCAGCGGACGATCCTCGGAAGCTGCAACGCGATCTCGGCGACCGCGGCCAGGCCGGCGCTCGTCCGTTCGACGCGCTCCGACAGGACGGCGAGCAGCCGGGTACCGAGAGTCTCGCGCTCGAGCTCCGGCCCGGTCGCCGCCTCGCGCGCCGCCTTCAGGGCGCGGAGCTGCGCGATCAGCCGATCGCGCGCCGTCGCGTCCTCGAGCGTGGTCAGCAGGTCGTCGATCTCGGCGTCGCTGACGGCCGGCGGCGCCGGCGCCGGTTGCGCTTCGGCCGGCGCCGCGCCGGCCAGCCACAGCGCCGCCAACACCGTCGGCAGGGCGCGGCCGCGTCGACCGACGGTCCGCCGGCCCGCGGCCACGCGATTGCGGCTGTCCTCTGGAACCATTGCCGGCGAGACTACCGGCAGCGGCAGCAACTGTCATATTCTTTTGGAAAGCCCTAAGCTGGAACGATGGCGCCTGCGCATTTCCTGATGACCTATGCCAACGCGCTGTCGCGCGACGTTTGCGAGTCCATCGTCGAGCGGTTCGAAAAGGACCCGCGCCGGCGGCCGAGCCGCACCGCCTCGTCGCCCAATCCGAAGGTCCGCACCGGCACGCAACTCGAGATCCCGAAGTTCCCGGAGTGGCGGGACGTGGTCGAGCTCGTCGACGCGACGATCCGCCGCCACCTGCCGGACTATGTCGAGAAGTTCCCGGGCGTACGCCACCTTGCCCACCCGGACAGCTTCACGATCACCAAGGCGCTGCTCGAGCGCATCGAGCCGGGCCAGGGCTACGGCTACCACATCGACGCCGGGCCGCCGGGCACCGAGGACCGCTTCCTGTCCACGATCATCTATTTGCGCGACGTGGCCGAAGGCGGCTTCACCGAATTTCCCTTCCAGGAACGGCAGATCCCGCCGCAGGCCGGCACGCTGGTCATGTTCCCGCCGTTCTGGACGCATATCCATCGCGGCGTGCCGCCGATCTCCAGCACCAAGTACAACATCACGAACTTCCTGGTCATCCGCCGCCCGCCGGCGCGTCCCCCAACCTGAGCCCGCCGGCGGCCTTTCCGTGGCGCCTGCGCGGGATTATGCTTGGGTCAACGACAATGGCTCGGCGCACGCCGGAATATCCGCCCGATCCGGCTGTTCATGTCGGTGGGCGGCGGCGCGCCAGGTCGATGAGGAGGTCAATCATGCACGGACACACGCGCGTTTTCATGGCGGTTGCCTTGTCTCTCGGGCTGGGGCTGGCGACGGCGCCCGGCGCCGGCTTCGCCGCCGGCGGCGGCGATCCCGGCAGTTCGGACAAGGCGACGGCGCCCGTCTCGAGCGAGCTCAAGGCGGCCAGGAAGAAGATCGCCGAGACCGACTACGCCGGGGCGATCGCGCTCCTGAGCAAGGCGCTCGAGGCGAAGGCGAACGACGCCGACGCCCTCAACCTGCTCGGCTACAGTCACCGCAAGCTCGGCGACCGCGAGACGGCGCTGGCCTTCTACCTCAAGGCCCTGGCGGCCGAACCGGATCATCGCGGCGCCAACGAATATCTCGGCGAGCTCTATCTCGAGATGGGCGAGGTCGCCAAGGCCGAGGAGCGGCTGAAGGTGCTCGACCGCGCCTGCTTCTTCGGCTGCGAGGAATACACCGACCTGAAGAAGGCGATCGCCGCCTACAAGGCGAACAGCTAAAGGCCGGGCAACGGCGTCCGACACTGCGAAGGCGGTTCCGCCGTCGGGCTCGTTGTTCGCGAGGAGCCTTCATGTGGGCGCCGTCGACCTCCAGCTTTTCGTGGAGCGCATCGGGCGTTCGCCGCTTGCCGGCTGGCGGCATCTCGCGCCGTGGGAACTGACCGCGAAGGCCGGTCATTTCGTCCGCGAGCTCCTGTCGTCTCTCGGCGCCGATTACACCGTCGCTGACGGGATCGCCGTCCATCGCGCCGCCGAGATCGAATCCGGGGCAACTATCAAGGCGCCGGCGGTGATCGGGCCGGGTTGCTTCGTCGCGGCGGGCGGGTATGTGCGGGGCGGCGTCTGGCTGGAGTCCCACTGCATTGTCGGTCCGGGGTCGGAGATCAAATCGTCCTTCGTCTTTCGCGGCAGCAAATTCGCGCACTTCAATTTCGTCGGGGATTCCGTTCTTGGCGATAACGTGAACCTGGAAGCCGGCAGTATCGTCGCCAACTATCGGAACGAGCGAGACGAGAAGGGAATCGTCCTGAGCCTGAACGGGACCGGGATCGATACGGGTGTCGAAAAATTCGGCGCTCTGATCGGCGACGGCTGCCGCATCGGCGCGAATGCCGTCATCGCGCCGGGCGCGGTCCTCGCGCGCGGCACGGTGGTCCCGCGATTGGGCCTCGTCGATCAAAGCATCGGCTGAACCCAAGCCCGTGGCCGGAAACGGCGGCGGCTGTGCCACCGCCGATTCTGTGATAATAGACGCCGCCATGACCGCCGGGGAATCGACACAGCGCATTCTCGCCCGCGAACGACGCCGGGCGGAACGCCGGCAGATGCTCGCCGGCGGCCCGCCGTCGCCCTGCGTCGCCGTCTGCCGACTCGACGAGGGCACGGGCTTGTGCCTCGGCTGCCACCGGACCATCGACGAGATCCGCGAATGGCCGATCCTGGCGCCGGACGAACGCAACCGGGTGCTGGAATCTATCGAGGAGCGGCGGGCGGCCGCCGAGCGTCCATGAGCGACGCCGCCGCGGCCGCACGGGCGTCGCCGCGCCTCGGCCTGTTGCTGCTGGCCGGGATCACATTGGTCTGGGGCGTCAACTGGCCGGCGATGAAGCTGGCCGTGGCCGAGGTGCCGGTGTGGACGTTCCGCACCATCTGTCTGACGAGCGGCGGGTTTGGCCTGCTCGCGATCGCCCGGCTCGGCGGCCATCGCCTGCGCATCCCGGCGGCCGAGTTCGGGCCGCTGCTGCTCACCGCCGCCTTCAACATCACCGGCTGGCACCTCGCCTCGGGCTTCGGCCTCGTGTATCTGGAAGCGGGCCGCGCCTCGATCATCGCCTTCACCATGCCGCTGTGGGCGGCGGTCCTGGCGGTGCCGCTTCTGGGCGAGCGGCTGAGCCGGCCGGCGGCCGCGGGCCTCGTCGTCGGCCTCGTCGGCCTGGCCGTCCTCGTCCTGCCCGATTGGCGCGGCCTGGTCGCGGCGCCGCTCGGCGTGCTGTTCATGCTCGGCGCGGCGCTGTCCTGGGCCGCCGGCACGGTGGCGTTGAAATATTACCGCTGGTCGATCTCGACGGCGGCGCTGGCCGGTTGGCAGCTCGTGCTCGGCGGCGTGCCGGTGGCGCTGGGCGCGCTGTGGTTCGACGCCGGCTTCGCGCCGGAAACGGTCAGCGCCACCGCCTGGCTCGCCACGCTCTATGCCGCGTTGCTGCCGATGATCTTCTGCCACTGGGCGTGGTTCAAGGTGGTCGGACTGTACCCGGCCGCGATCGCCGCCATCGGCACGCTGGCGATCCCGGCGGTCGGAGTGGTCAGCAGCGCCGTGGCGCTGGGCGAGCCGATCGGCCCCGACGTCGTCGGCGCGCTCGTCCTCGTGCTGGCGGCGCTCGCCCTGGTGCTGATCGTGCCGGCGCGGCGCCGCCTATAGGCGGTCGCGCACCAGCCGCGATTCGGCCAAGCCGATCAGGCCCGTCGGCCTGAACACCAGCACCAGGACGAGGAGCGAGAACACCGCCACGTCCTTGTATTGCAGGTCGAGATAGGCCGACCAGTAGGTCTCGATCAGCCCGATCGCCAGCCCGCCCAGGAGCGCGCCCGGCAGCGACCCGATGCCGCCCAGCACAGCCGCGGTCAGGGCCTTGAAGCCGATCAGATAGCCCATGAAGAAGCCGACCCCGCCGTAATAGACGGCGACGATGACCCCGGCCGCGGCGGCGAGCGCCGCGCCGAGCATGAAGGTCAGCGCGACGGTGCGGTCGACATCGACGCCGAGCAGCGCCGCCATCCGGCGGTCCTGGGCGCAGGCGCGCTGGGCGCGGCCGAAGCCGGAGCGGGCGAGCAGCAGCCAGACGGCGGCGCCCAGCCCGACGCTGGCAAGGGCCGTCAGCACTTGCAGGTCGCCGACATGCACCGCGAAGCCGTCGCGCTCGATCAGCGCCCGCCCGCCGCGCATGACGGGCGGCAGCCAGCGCAGACGGGCGCCCTGCAAGAGGCGCACGTATTCCTGGAGGAAGATCGACAGGCCGATAGCGGCGACCAGCGGGGTCACCGGCGAGGCGCCGCGCATCGGCCGCGAGATCGTGCGTTCCGCCACCCAGCCATAGGCCGCGGTCAGGGCCATCGACGCGACGAGCACGACGAGCAGCGCCAGCGGCACGGACGAGACGCCGGCCGCGCCGATCAGCGCGAAGGCGATGATCGCCAGGAAGGCGCCGATCATGTGGATCTCGCCATAGGCGAAGTTGATGACCCCGACGATGCCGTAGACCAGGGTGTAGCCGACGGCGATGAGGGCGTAGACGCAGCCGAGCGTGACGCCGTTGATCGATTGTTGCAGCAGATAGAGCAGCCCGGCGCGCCAGGTAAGCGGTGGGGGCGCCGCCGGCGGCCCGGCCATGTCGAGAAACTCCCAGCTCGGCAGATCGAGCAGATGCAGCAACAGCACGAGCTGCACCTGCGACAGCTCGCCATAGGCCGCCGTGGAGACGCCGGCGAGCCGCCAGCGGACGGCGCCGGGCGCGCGCTTCTCGAAACGGCAGCGGATCTCGCAGCCGCCGGCACCGGCGGCGACGACGAGGCCGCCGTCCACTTCCGTCCGGCTGCTTTCGATGGTCGCCGACGGCGGCGCATCGACCAGCGCCGGGACCAGTCGCTCGCACAGCCGAACCGGCGGAATCGCCGGCGAACAGCCGGCGAGCAGCGGCAAGAGGAACAGCAGCAGCGCGGCCCAGCCGATCGCCCGGCCCGCCGCCGCCGGCATCGCGGCGTCGCTCAGAGCTTGTGAAAGTATTGCATGCACGTCGGTGCGTCCTTCGAGACGCGCCCCTTCGGGACGCTCCTCAGGATGAGGTTAACTCTTTGTTGCACAAAGAAAAAACCTCATGCTGAGGAGGCCGCGCAGCGGCCGTCTCGAAGCACGCAGGAGCGGCGATCCAGCATCAATTCACAAGCGCTCAGGAATCGACCGCCGCCACGTCGACCCAGCGCCGCTCGGCGGCCGAGCGGACGACGGCGTGGAGCACGCGCTCCAGGCGCCAGGCGGCGCGGAAATCGGGCCAGGCCGGTCGCTGTTCGGCAATGGCGCGGAGCAGCTCGGCGGCCTCGATGACCTTGAGGTCGTTGAACCCCAGGCCGTGTCCCGGCGCCGGGCAGAAGGCCGCATAGGGCGGGTGGCGCGGCCCGCTCAGAATGGTCGTGAAGCCCTCGCGGCCGGGCGGCTGGCCGGGCGCGTAATAGCCGAGCTCGTTCATCCGCTCCTGGTCGAACAGCAGGGTGCCGCGCGCGCCGGTGATCTCGAAGGCAAGGTGCGACTTGCGGCCCGGCGCGACGCGGCTGGTCTCGAACGTGCCGAGCGCGCCGCCGGCGAAGCGCAGCAGGGCGTGGGCGTGGTCCTCGTTCTCGACCTTGCGCGGGCCGTCCGGCGACGGCCGCTCGGCGATCGTGACGCCCGTCTGGCCGCACACCGCCTCGACCTCGCCGACCAGGTAGGTCGCCAGGCTGACGCAGTGCGAGCCGAGGTCGGCGAGCGCGCCCAGCCCCGCCAGGTCGCGCCGGCAGCGCCACGAATGGGGAACCGCCGGGTCGGCCATGTAGTCCTCGGTGTTGACGCCGCGGAAGTGGACGACGGCGCCGATCTCGCCGCCCTCGATCATCGCCTTGGCCAGTCCGATCGCCGGGTTGCGCACGAAATTGTAGCCGACCAGCGTGCGGACCCCGGCGGCCTCGGCGGCGGCGGCGAGCGCGCGCCCGTCGGCGGCGGTAACCGCCAGCGGCTTCTCGCAATGCACGTGCTTGCCGGCGGCGATGGCGGCCAGCGCCATCTCCTTGTGCAGGTGGTTGGGGGTGGTGATCGACACGACCTCGACGCCGGCGTCGGCGACCAGCTCGCGCCAGTCGGCGGTCGTGCGCGCGAAGCCGAACTCGCGCCCCAGGGCGGCGGCGCGGGCGCCGTCGATGTCGGCCAACGCGCGCAGCGCCGGGCGCCGCGCCAGGCCGAACAGCCCGGCCGCCGCGGCATAGGCGGCGGCATGGCAGCGGCCCATGAAGCCCGTCCCGATAACGCCGATGCCGATGATGCCGTCGTTCATTGCCGAGTCACCTCCAACACGGGGCCGCCCATCTGGGTCACGATATAGCCGCCGGCGGCGCGCGGCAGCACCGTCGCCGGCATGGTCAGCCCGTCGACGATCACCGTCCGCTCGCCGCTCCGCCGGTCGATGCCGAGCAGCCGGCCGCTGCCCGGCAGGAACCCCTGCCCGACCGCGTAGCGCCCGAGCTCGAGCACGAGCAGCCGGCCGTCGCGGTCGATCGCCACGTCGGTCGGCGCGTTGAGGCCGGTCGCCACGATGCGCGCCGGCCCCGGTGCCGCGGCCGGGACCGCGACCACCCGGCCGCCGCCGTCGAGGAAGGGAAAGCCGCCGAACAGCGCCACATAGACCTGACCGTCGCCGACCGCCACGCCGGTCGGCACCGCCTCGGCCTCGTAGCGCTCGCCGGCGGCGAACTCGGTCGGCGACAGCGACTGCAGGGCGCTCTGGTCGTGGACGATGTCGGGAAAGACGAAGTGCTCCGCCACCGCGCCGGCCGGCGACACGCTGAACAGCACGTTCTTTCCGGAATCGGCGAGAAACCACCGGCCGTCCGCGCCGTCGACATCGTAGGGGTTCCAGAACGCCTGCGCGATGACGCCGACGCCGCCGTCGCGATCGAGCGACAACAGGGCGTGGTCGTAGGGTCCGTCCGCCGTCCGGTTCACGTCCTGCCAGCCCTGGCTGACCAGGATGCGGCCGTCGAGGACGGCGACCTTGTAGGGGCCGGTCGGATAGCCGAGCACGTCGGTGCCGACCGGCAGCGTCGCCAGCGCGATCGGCTCGCCGCCGCGCCGCCACAGGACGCGCCCGGTGCCGAGATCGGTGAACACGAGGTCGCCGTCGAGCTCGGCGACACCCGAGGCGATCTGCAATTCGACCGCCAGCTCGGCAACGGCGAAGCCGGCGCCGGCCTCGGGCCCGGCCGCCGCCGGCGCCGCCACGGCCGCCGCCAGGACCGCACTCAGGATTCGGGCGCGGCGGTTGCGCACCGAAACCCTCCGTTCGCGGCGACGACGAAATCCGGCCGATAGGCCATCCGGTAGGTCGCCCGCAGGCGCATATCGTCGCTGTTCCAGGCGCCGCCGCGCAGCACGCGGAATTGCCGTTCCTCGGCGTCGGGCGGCGTGCCGTAGGGGTTGTACCAGGTGTCGACCCATTCCCAGACGTTGCCGATCAAATCGTGGACTCCTTCCGGGCTGGCGCCGGCCGGATGGGCGCCGACCGGGGCGGTCATCGGCCAGCCGCCCTCGGCATCCCCGGCACAGCACAGCGCCGCGCCGCGGTTGACGCGGGCCGCCGTCGGCGGCTCGGCGCCCCAGGGGTAGGGCCGGCCGTCGGGCCCACGGGCGGCCCGCTCCCACTCCGCTTCGCTCGGCAGGCGCAGCCCGTAATGGGCGCAGAAGCGCTCGGCGTCGGCGTAGGAGACGCCGACCACCGGGTGATCGGGCGCGCCCAGCACCGGGTGATCGCGATAGAACGCCGGCGGCGCGCCGGTCGCCGCGGCCATCGCGTCGTATTGGCCGTTGGTGATTTCGTACTTGTTGATGCGGAAGGCCGGCAGCTCGAGGCGCCGGGCCGGCGCCTCGTTCGCGGCCCCGCCGTCGCTGCCGAAGACGAAGGCCCCGCCGGCGACGTCGATCAGCGGGTTGCCGGGGACCGCCCGGTCGGCCGCTCCCGTTATAAGCAGCCAGACCAGCGGCAACGCGAGTCTATGCACGAATCCGCTCTTCGGTCTCGGCGTCGAACAGGAAAATCTTGGCGGGATCGACGCGCACCGCGATCGGGCTGTCGATCGGCTGATCGAAGTCCTTGTCGGCGCGCAGGGCCACGAAGCCGTCGCGCAGGCGCAGCGTCACGAGCGTGGCGTCGCCGGTCAACTCGACCGAATAGATGGCGGCGGACAGGTGCCCGTTCCCGGCTGTCGTGATCGTCAGGTCCTCGGGCCGCGCGCCCAGCACCGCCTTCGGATGCGATCCGCGCCCGGCGCCCGGCACTTCGACGCCCGGGCCGGCGAACTTGCCGTCCTTGAGCTCGCCTGCGATGAAGTTCATGGCCGGCGAGCCGATGAAGCCGGCGACGAAGCGGTTGGCGGGGTTGTTGTAGATCTCGCGCGGGGCGGCGAGCTGCTGCAGGACGCCGCGGTGGATCACCGCGACGCGGGTGGCGAGCGTCATCGCCTCGATCTGATCGTGGGTGACGTAGATCGTCGTCACCGCCAGCTCGTGCTGCAGGTGCTTCAGCTCGGCGCGCATCTGCACGCGCAGCTTGGCGTCGAGGTTCGACAGCGGTTCGTCCATCAGGAACACGGTCGGCCGGCGCACGATGGCGCGGGCCAGCGCGACGCGTTGGCGCTGGCCGCCGGACAGTTGCTTGGGCAGGCGATCGAGGAGGGAGTCGAGCTCCACCATCCGCGCCGCCACCATCACCGCCTCGCGCCGCTCGGCCTCCGGCAGCTTGCGGATCTTCAGCGGG
>Ga0214472_10006809_pt1 | contig 11976 bp, 11 predicted proteins | sample RVTome_6_FD_207662 | JGI IMG/M metagenome (GOLD analysis project Ga0214472, IMG submission 207662) | Soil microbial communities from uranium-contaminated site in the Upper Colorado River Basin, Wyoming, United States - RVT140D175 | ecosystem: Environmental > Terrestrial > Soil > Contaminated >...
GGGAGTCGTGACAAATAAGAAGGGCCCATCCAGGGAGGGCGTGCCATTTTTCATTTTGTTCTGAGATCGTGATTTATAAAAAAATATAACAGGGATAATTCCCTGATGCGTACTATTTAAGATAGAACGGTGCCACAATGGCCATGGCTTGGAACTCCTTGTGTTTACTTGTGTTTTGGCGAACTGAGTGTACTACAAGTGAGTTTCCAAGCCTTTTATTTTTCGATCAAACTATGAGACAGCAGTGTATAGTTATATAAACCTATGTGGAGTTCGATATGGCACAAAAAAGGAACCCAGATAGCCATTGTTGTTGGTGCTATGCTGACAGCGGGATGGGTTCGGGGGCGATAAGTGCAGAAAAGTATCACAGTGGAGGATAAATATTTTGACCTATCATCTGTTGTGCATTAGTTCAGAAAGCATTCATGCGTCATAGTTCGACTGCCCCCGCACCAGGAGAATAGCTTTGCCCAACGCCGTCTGGTTTGTATTGATAGGAGCCCTGTTGATCATGATGGGGTTGCGCTACGCCATTATTCAGCGTTTACACCTGACACCGGCCACTATTTATCTCGCCATTGGCATAGTACTTGGTCCGTCGGTTATTGACGCTTTCCACTTCAATCCGTTAAAAGAAGCCCCTTTGCTGGAAATTCTTGCCGAAACTGCGGTTTTGTTGTCGTTGTTTATAGCTGGCATGAAAATGCCCGTGCCGGTCACATGGTTGGAATGGCGTGTTCCCGTGCGACTCGCATTCCTCGCCATGACGATCAGCGTTGCCCTGACAGCCATTTTTGCTTATTACGTGCTGGCCTTGCCTCTGGGCGCGGCTATTCTGCTGGGAGGCATTTTGGCGCCGACCGATCCTGTGCTGGCTTCGGATGTACAGATTCGGCACATGGGCGATAAAGACCCTTTGCGCTTCACCCTGACCAGTGAAGCAGGCATGAATGACGGTACTGCTTTTCCGTTTATCATGCTGGGGCTGGCAATGCTCAGCGCTCCGGCCAGTTACGAATTGTTTGGGTTCTGGATGCTGAAGGACGTTTTATGGTCGACGGTATCGGCGCTTATTGTCGGGATTGTGATGGGGCATTTATTGGCCAGGATTGTACGCAAACAGCGCTTTTACAACAGTGAAGGCCCATTGCTGGACGACTTTCTTGGTTTGGGCTTGATCGGATTGGTTTATGGTGTCTGCCTCTTGCTTGAAGCGTGGGGGTTTCTGGCAGTTTTTGCCGCAGCCATCTCTCTTCGTCAATCGGAGCTCAAACTGGCAGGTGTTCACGCGCCTGCTCAAGACGCCGATGCTGTACCTGATGCCACGGCCAATACCGAGGAATCGTTGCCACAAAACAGCCAACCAATGTCACAAGGTTCGCTGTTGTTCAAGGAGCCACTGGAGCGACTATCAGAGTTGGTGCTCGTCCTGCTGCTGGGTGGGATGCTGTTTCTTGACTCCTGGAGTTTACGAGCCGTCGGCTTGGCGTTATTCCTTTTTGCAGTGGTTCGCCCCGTGAGCGTCTTCCTGGGCCTGCTTGGCTCAGGCGCACCCTTTCGGCTGAAGATGCTGGTCGGCTGGTTCGGCGTGCGTGGTATCGGTTCGATGTATTACTTGATGTTCGCGATAGTCTTTGGTCTACACGAAGACCTGGCCATAGAGTTCATCCACATTACGCTGATTGTTATTGTGCTATCGATCATTATCCACGGGCTGACCGTCAAACCGATGATGTCAAAATGGTGGTCGTAAATTCCATACGTAATGAATCTCGGTCGTGCAATGCCCTTAGCTGGGATTAGACCAACACCGGTTAATCAAAATCGTTCAGGCACCACTTTGTCTATTGCCGGACAGAGGCCTTATAAGGTTTGGGCCGAATTCATGGCGCTTCGTTATTCTCCGCTTGACGGTAACGCAACAGCACCGCAGTGAGCCAAGCCTGGCTGGGCTGCTCCTGCTCGCCGCAGCGAACCCTATACGACTCATGACTGATACTGCTCGCTGTGGCCCCCAAGCGGATGAAGTCCTCGGCAGTCTTCACCATGTCCTTCTTGAGGAGATACTTTGTACTTCTTCTCTAGGTGGGCTCGTGCCGCTTCTGAGCCGTGCCACCTACCGTTACGATAGAACTTGCAACCTGAGGAAGACAGGGACGAGAGCAGGTGCCCGATCTCCTCTGAGGTCGAGACCGGCACCTCTGACAGAGCTACGGTGGAGCCCAAAAGCACCGGCAGAGCTGCTAGATATTTCCAAACAAAGTTCATGACTGGCTCGATTCCCCGTCGGGGCCTGGAGTCCGAAAGCGGATGCTGACATTGGCTCGGGGCACTCATCTTGGTCAAAATGCAAAATTCTTATTGGCCCTGACAAATAACAAATGACCACTCGAAATTGATCCAGGTGGCCATCATTTTGTCGTTTTAAATTGCTCTATCAAATAACACGCCCGTTTTCGTCTCGGCAGTGGTGACTTATAAGAAACCGCCCAGCAAAAAGACAGGGTGGCACTTATACTCCCCAAATAATCGGCAATCCACAAATCCCTGAGAAGACCAATTGTCTCGGTCTGCGTTCCAAAGAACACCTCCTTAAGCCACGGAGACTATCGGATTGGTGTCCACTTTTTCCAACCTACCTCACTCGGGCTACTGCAAGAACTTTCAAACACCCATTTGTCAAGCCCACATGTGACCCCCACAATATGAGGCGGATCTATCAAATATTGAGGCTAAGCGAATCATTTCACACTGTTCTGTTGTCCTCTCTTACTAATTCAACCTACTTTAATTATAGGATAAATAACAACTTCCTGCTTCCCTAATGTTGTTGGCACACCATATGCTGTTACATTAATCATGATCGACTTGAAGATTGTTGACGACCCGACCTCACCTAAGAAAGGAGAAATTGACATGAATTGGGATCAAATAAAAGGCAAGTGGAAACAAGCAAAAGGACAGGTGCAACAAAAATGGGGTAAGCTCACTAATGACGACATGGATGTCATCAACGGTAAACGTGAAGAGTTGGTCGGTAAAGTACAGGAAAGATATGGCATAGGAAAAGAAGAAGCTGAAAAGCAGGTCTCAGATTTTGAAACCAAATATCATTAAAATGAAACGCCTTGCTGCCGCTTCAGAGGAGAAGCGGCAGCAAGTCAGAACCAATTTGTGCCGAGTTTAGCGGTTAGTTTTTTATAACGTTAACAAATTCCTTGTCCTGAGCTATGTCCTCGGTGGCACTATCGGCCACATATCCCATAGCGACATGGATTATCGTACCTTTGCAAAACAGGGAGCAAATGCAAAGGGACAGGCTTGGCCCGTTGAAGAATAGATTTACGTCAATTTATATTTAGACAGCACTCAGCCCCATCACAGGTTGGGGCTTTTCTATTTCAACGATTCTACCTCCACTCCTACCCCAATATTCTCACATTAAGACCGGACCTGGACCGAACTTCTCAAAGCACTGAACACGAACCGATAGGTGTCTTATAAATGCTACTGCATTGCTCTGAGGTGTGTAGATTGGCAGAAATGCGAAATTCTTGGATACCCTGCAATCCAAGAATTTGAATACCGCTTAAATTCGTCCCAACAGTCGTGACATTTAGGAAATGGCGGCATGGAAGTGAATACTCAAAGGCAAAGCCCTCTCGATCTGAGAGGGCTTTGTGTGTCCATATAAATTTATCCGTTATCAGGTTCAACTTGGTACAACTTGAAGAACTCGCATCATCTCGTGGTCCTCATGGGACAGGATGTGGCAGTGCCAGACATAGCGTCCCTCCTTATCGAAAGTCGCCCTGATCCTGGTAACCTGTTCAGGGAGTGCGGTTACCATGTCCTTGGGGGCGTTTTCGACGTATCCATCACTTGGACCTAATGTTACAGGGGCTCCTACAATGACATTAGTTACAGAGGGTGCGACACCGAATTCACCATTATGTTGTTTAACCTCTTGTCCAGGATCACCGTCATCCGAATCAAAGGTTATGACATTCCGACCCAGGATTTCAAAATGAACCAGGTGCAGGTGAACCGGATGTGCATCCCCTGTAAAATTGTAAATCTCCCACTCTTCAGTCGTATTCAGAGTCGGGGTCTCAGTCGTTGGTTCGTGCCAGGGAAGAGCTTTCCATTCACCATTTATCTCTGCCCCCAACAACGGCTGCAGTCGTCCGAATTCATCTTTGCCCTCGAACAGGGCCACCTTGCGTGTGGTGACGCCTTCCAGTGGTACGGGGACAGCAGCATTCGTATTCTTGATTACAGTATGATCAAATAAATCTGGAACGCTGCTTTTTGGAATAACGACGTCAAAGGCCATGATGCGGTCGGTCTGGCGATCAGGGAAGAAATCATCTGAATCCAGGGCATCACCAAATTCACCTCCAAAAGGTGCATCACCACCAATGTTCGACATGACAATTCGCTTACCGTCGAGTTCGGCAAAATTAAAGACAATATCGTAGCGTGAGCCTGGCTCAAATACAAGGGTATTGGTCTGTTTGGCCTCCGAGGCCAGGCCTTGATCACTGCCAATCACATAGAAGTCTAATGGCTCACCAGCGTTACTCAGATCGGTGGATCCCAAGGGTACGGCACGGAATTGGACAACTATGAAGCGGCTGTCAGTGCCGTTCAAAAGACGCAAGCGATAGTTGCGTGGTTCAACATCGGCTTTGGGCCATATCTTGCCATTGACCACCATGTGGTCGCCAAAGAACTCCGCCAGACCTGTAGGCCCTCCGCCGGGGAAGAGCTCTTCCGGCAGGTTCGCCTCTTCATCGTAAATGAAGTCATCGTAGAAGGGATCGCCCGGGTACGCCGGATAGAACAGAGCACCGTCGGCGAGAAACATCCGATCCTGGATGGCGTAGGCCAGTTCATAAGGGAATGCCGGCAGATCAAGTGGATTGCCTGGTTTGCCAGTATCAAATTCGTCACGAACAAAGTAGAAGCCGGCAAGCCCGGCGTAGACGTTCAAACGGGTGATACCCAAAGCATGATCGTGATACCAGAGATTTCCTGCTTGAACGTTATTGTCGTACCGGAAATTATTGGTGTAGCCGCCGGGCACAAAATCCCATTGTGGCCCCTTAACATTCCCGTCCGGGCTGAAGAAAAACTCTGGGTTGCCATCGAATTGATAATCCGTATGGCCCCCGTGTACATGGGTAATAATCGGAACCCCGTTTTTCTTGATGGAATATTGAGTATAATCGACACCGTTTGCGGAACTCATCCCTTTGAGTGAATAGCACCAGTGCAGGTTGGTATCGACCGGCAGCAGATGCTTTTTGCCCTGTAGTTCGTTGGTCCATCGAATCACGGTTTCATCGGTACCGCCCGCCGAGGGGGTCATAACCTGGATCGTCTGCCCAGGCCAGGTGACATTATCGTTGCCGTAGCCCCAGATCCTTGTTTTCAGCTTCCTGCCGTTTCTCGGGTTGACGAGCCCCGTCTCTTGGATCGCCTGTTTCACGCGGATACTGAAATTGGGTTTATGAGAAGGCCAACCATCTTGGTTGAGATCTTTGAACAAAAAACCCGGATCGAGCGCATTGGGAGCAAACTCCACGAATTTGGGCTGCAAAGCCGGGTCGCTTAGCCCATAGGATAGCGCTTCAGCATACGCCTTCCGGTTAAAAGCCCATGGCAGCATCATTCCGGCTCCGGCACATAAGCCCGTTTTCAATACTTGTCTGCGTGTCATGGTGATTTTTGTCTTTTTCATTTTTGATTCTCCTTTTAATCTTTGGATGTTGGTAGATAAGTCCACCACCTGAGTCAAAGGAATCAATCGCTTGACTTGCTATTAAAAAAATCCGGGCTGCCCAAACATTCAATCTGTTTTGGCAGCCCGGCTGTCTTTAAACTTTAAAATCTTTTAAGATCCGTGGCTTTCCGTCACTGCCTCTCAGCAGCTTTGGCTTTTACATTATATAGTTAATTTGTTAGCGGAGAAAGCAGGCCTGTCAACAAACAAACTCTAAAGGAGGGAATTCCGTACCAAACAAGTAGGGAATCCCCCAATGTCGGGGAGTGCCTATGGACAAAACGTTCTATTCGAATGCTTTTAGTATGCGATATAAGTCGAGGATTCCCTTAGGGTGGCGTTCTGGAGCAGAGGGGGCGGTTTCGGGCCTAGTCATTTTCTGGAATTTAGGGGCTGCCCATTGGAATGATGCAAGAGTTTGCGGCGCATCCAACGCGGCCCCGGTCTGCTGCAGCGTTTGGTTCGGTGTGCCTTTATGTTCCTGAAATACATTTCACAACTCCGGCAGTTGCCGCGATAGGGCGCGGATCTCATCGCGTAAGGCGCTCACCTCATCCCGAACCGCGGCCAGTTGTTTGGTCCCTGCCACTTCGGCGTCGCTACTATCGGCGTCGCGGCCGACGAAGAAGGTGGCGAGCGCCGCTGTCACGTAGCCGAAGACACCGAAGGCGTACAGGGCTAGAAAGACGCACAGTACACGCCCCTCGATCGTCTGCGGCCAATACTCCGAGCCCATCGTTGTCATGATCATGGCGGTCCACCACAGCGACTCACCGTAGCTGTTTGGGCCGCCGGTTGCCTCGTTCTCAAAAGCGTACATCCCGGCCGCGCCGGCAAAAGTGACCAGCACTGTGAGGGCAATCACATACCCGAAGCCCCGTCGGCTCAGGCTGGCGCCCAGCGCCTTCATCCCGCGGTTCAGCGAACTGATGACGCGGACCAGCCGCAACCCCCGCCCCGCCCTGGCCAAGCGGAGCAGCCGAAACGCGCGGAAGACGCGGAAGATCCGCAGCGCGGGGAGTAGCAGCGAAATGGCAGTCAGCCAGTTACCCTTGAGGTAATCGACCTTGTCCGGGGCCAGGACCAACTTCACAGCGAAATCGATAATGAAGACGACCCAGATAGTCGTGCCGAGAAAATAGAACAGCAGACTCTCGCCCTTAATCAGCTCCACTATCAATAGCACCAGCCACACGAACGCGAGAACTAGCATCGGCGTCTCCAGCCAGCCCTCCAAACGCTGGAGCAGCTCGTATCGCTCCCGTTTAAGCTCCTCCGCGTCCGTGGATTTCGCGTCAGAATTTTCGTTCGTGCCCTTGTCGCTCATCTGATTTCCTCATTTGACCCACCTCGAAAGCCTTTCTGCCGCCGAACATGTGCTTCTACATGCGCGGAGACTGGATATCGTTCGGCAGGTAGAGGGTTAAAGTTGTGATTCAAGTCCATATATTCAAAGTTCTATCACAATGAAACTTAAGAAATATTGAAGAACAAAATCCAAGTTAAGAGTCACAGATCATAAATACAAAAAGCCACCCGATTCTTACGGACGGCCTGTCGTCATCTTTCTTCATACCCTCTGCATTCTCAGATATCTACACAAATAAGACATATTCAATCTACATTAATCGAAGGCTTGGGCAAAGAAATTTGTTTCTTATTTATACTACAGAATTGGTTGACATGTATGAAATTGGCAGGTTTGCAAAATTATTACTGGCCCTGCAATTTAGGAATGGAGAATCGGCATTAATCCGTCCTGGGAGTCGTGACTTTTAAGAGAAGATCAGCTTCACGGGTGTGGGTGTGTTTGACAACACAGCGCACCGCCAGTAGAGTTGAAAAAACGGGTTTGTTTTTACTATGCCCCTTCGAATTAGCAAATAGTCGCTGCGCTCGGCGTCAAGGCGGAGGATCTCTGCGATGGCAACCAATGCCGACAGCAAGGCTCAACAGGTCGGTGACAGCGCGTCGCTGGCGGTGCTCGCCCGCGCAGGGTTGATCGCTTACGGAGTTGTGCACATCTTGATCGGCTGGCTGGCGTTGCAGATCACGTGGGGCGCGTTGGCCAGCAAGAGCGCCGACGTTTCTGGCGCGCTGAGAACACTGGCTGAGAAGCCCTTTGGCAAGATCCTGCTGGTGCTGATTGTGGTGGGATTGGTGGCGCTCACGCTCTGGCAGGCCAGTGAAACCATCTGGGGCTATCGCAACTGTGAAGGTGCCGTGCGAGTCCGAAAGCAGGTCACCAGCGGGGTCAAGACCGTGTTCTACGCTGCGCTGGGGATCAGCGCAGCTTCGGTCGCGCTCGGCTTGGGATCGTGGGACTCGCAATCACAGCAGCAAACCACCTCTGGGGTGCTGGCGTGGCCCGCCGGACGGGTGATCGTCGTGGTCACGGGGTTGATCATCATCGGCATCGGCGTAGCCGGGGTGGTCAAGGGTGTGAAGAAATCCTTCGGTGAGGAGATCGACACGTCGTCGATGTCCCCTGTTGCCCGGAAGGCTGTGGAGCGATTGGGCCAAGTCGGATACATCGCCAAGGGGGTGGCCTTGGGCGTGGTGGGGGGCCTGCTTAGCTATGCAACGCTGACCTTCGAGCGGCAGAAGGCGCAGGGGCTGGACGGCGCGCTCCATGCGATCCTGGCGCAGACGTTCGGGAGGTTTCTGCTCACGGCGGTGGCGCTTGGATTCTTGGCCTTCGGTCTGTTCGCGCTGCTCGAGTCTCGATACCGCCGGATGTAACCTATCTGCACCAAGTGCACGGACGCCGTGTTGAAGCGCCAGAATCGGGCCCGCGACCTCCTTGAATGCTTCGACAAAACGGTTGGGTTCGGAACTCATGGCGGCGTAGGCGGCCTAATAAGTACGAGCCAGCTACTGGTGAATTATAGTGTTCTTTTAACAGTTTCAAGTGGATACAAACCTTCTGAACAGCAGAGTCCTTGCGCCAATCACGCAAAATTGTTCGGCTGCTTGGTCGAGAATGCGTCAAATCTATGACTGATCATTCAAAACACAAAAAGCCACCCGCTTCTTACGGATGGCCTATGGTCATATCTCGTCGTTCCCCCTGCTTCCTATTCACCAAGCAATATAAGACATCGCCAATCTACAGCTAACGAATGGCAAGATCAAAGAGATGTGTTTGTCTTATTTATGCTACTGCATTGTTTGGATGGTGTGAATTTGGTCGGAGCGGTTGATTATTGCAAACCCTGCATTCCAGTAACGTTGAGAATATCTTGGCAGTCGTGACTTATGAGAAAGATTGATTCTCCTTCCCCTATGCGGAGTTTCTGAAAAACTAGAGCGGCTTGTAAGCAACGAAAAGAGCGCCCTGAGTATAAGGGGAACTGGAATAAGGGGTCGGGCCCAGATGCTCGCAGTTTTCGAATCCAGTCTCTTGCAGAATTTTCAGGAGATCCCGCACGGGGATTGCGCCACTAATTCAATCCGACCAATTCCGTGGCGTCTTCTCGCCCTCCGGCAAGGCCCTTTTCAAGATCAGGTCTGCAAACTGAAGGCGGCCACCTGGTCGAAGCACACGCAAGATTTCGCTGAAGGCATTGGGTTTATCCAGAGAGAGGTTCAGTGTGCCATTGGAAATGACGATGTCGAAGGTTTCATCATGAAAGGAAATATTTTCCACCGCATTGCAGATTACCTTGATGTTGGCAATACCGGTGATTTCCAATGCCTGGGCAGTCTGGCGCACCATTTCCGGCGTTATGTCGATCCCTGCGGCCAGACCATCTTCACCGAGTTCAGGGCTTGAGCAGAAAAGGTCAAAGCCGGTGCCGCAACCGACATCAAGAATCTTACTCCCCGGTTCTACGGGCATTATTGCCAAAGGATTGCCAATACCGCAAAACCCTGCCATGACCCGCCGGGGAGCCGATTCGGTCAGTTCCTCAGGATAACCTAGCCCGCGAGCGCCTGATTGCCCTGTCGGATACTTGAAAAGTTTTTCCGGAGAGCTTGCGGCCCGAGCATATTTGGTACGAATTTCATTGCGGATTTGATTCCGGTTCATGGCAGAATTTTGACAGATGTTCCCATTGCGACAAGGGGATGTCCCATAAATTCCACTTTCATCCTTTCAGGCGTTTTCTTTCTTCGCCTGCAATACGACAACTTATAGCTATTCGTCCTTCCAATGAATGCAAGAGACCGGACAGGCATCAATTGCGCTGGCTTGGATGTCGTCTTCTGATGATCCTTCTGGGTTAAAACATTCTGCCTTGTTGTCTTCATCCATTCTAAAGACGTCAGGGCAATTTATGACACATAGTTCACAGCTAATGCATTCTTCTTTGTCAACCCAGGGTGTCTTTGCCATGCTGTTACTCCTTTGCGTGTATTAGCCGTTTATTTTTTATATAGCTTAACACCGCATTGACTCATATCAATATCTGAAACCTTACCAACCGATTTTGACCTTGAGTATTTGCTGGCACGCGGAATTCTTACTAACCATGCAATGTAAAATTAAAAAACCCTCGATGCGTGAACCGAGGATTTTCGTGTTTTTATAGATGGTAGTAAACGAGAAAGCTATTTCAGTTCCTCAAACGGTCTGTCTGCATTAAGAAGAGTCGAGTCGCTCCGCACAAGCGTATCGAACGCACCCGCGCAGCCAGCGATGTGCTAGATCGGCATCCAGTCGCGGGTGCCAAAGCAATGAAACCGTTACCTCTGGCGTGGAGAAAGGCAGAAGGAAACTTTGCATCCCGGTACGCAGATTTCCCGTGTGTCGTTCGGGAACACTGGCGATCAGGTCGGAGTCCCGAGCTATAGCCAGCGCGGCTGAAAAGCCACTGACGATCACGGCGATCTCCCGTTTTAACCCGAACGGAATCAGAGCTTCATCAATCAACCCCTTGTCACGTCCCTCCCGCGAAACGTAGATGTGTCTGCCGGTCGCAAAACGAGAGGGTGTGATTTCGCCTTGGCTGAGCGTGTGGCCCATCCGTACAACCCCGATGAAACGGTCTCGGAACAATGCTTGCGTACGAACCTCCGGACCAGTCGTCTTCCCTACAACACCAGTTTCCAGATCAACGGTTCCGTCGCGAAGTGACGCGCTGTCTTTGCTTTGCTTCGACACGAAGTGCAACCGCACGCCGGGAGCTTCGTCGCCAACTCGAGCAATGAGGTTAGGTCCGAAGTTTTCCACAAAGCCTTCGCTCGTCCGTAGCGTGAACGTTCTGGCGAGATGCTTAAGGTTGAGCTTCTCAATAGGGCGTAGAACCGATTCCGCCTCCTGAACAAGCTGACTTACCTGCTCCCGAAGTTCGAGCGCTCGGGGTGTGGGAACGAGACCACGTCCTGCCCTGACTAATAGTGGATCGCCTGTCGTCTCACGCAATCTGGCCAACGCACGACTCATGGCAGACGGGCTAAGCTGCAACCGCTTAGCTGCACGCGCAACACTGCCTTCAGAAAGCAGTACGTCAAGGGTGATAAGCAAATTGAGATCAGGTCTCGACATGTCTTTATGATAGCAGATTTTTATCGTTATATGGCGTCAAACGCACGAATAAAGTGCAAACGCTGCGTCTTCCGCCTCACCAAGAAAGGGACTACATTAGATTTACGACAGGATTCGCTTCGGGGACCAAGAAAAAGGAGTTTATGATGAAACCACTCATAGCAGAAGGAGTTGAGGCTGTAGCTGAAAGCGGGGAACGTATATCTTCGGTTCGGTGGGCACTCGTAAGTCTTTCGATGTCCATGCTGCTGTCCTCGCTTGATACCAGCATCGCCAACGTTGCCTTGCCGACGTTGACACAAGTGTTCTCCGCTTCCTTCCAGGACGTCCAGTGGGTTGTCCTCGCTTATCTCCTCACTATCACAACCTTGATCGTCAGCGTTGGACGGCTGGGTGACATCATTGGCCGTCGCCGACTGCTACTTGCCGGAATTTTCCTTTTCACGGTGGCCTCGGTTCTGAGTGGCGTTGCGCCCACTCTTTGGGTGCTAATTGTCGCCCGTGCGACGCAAGGCCTCGGAGGGGCCATCATGATGGCCCTTGCAATGGCTATGGCCGGTGAGACGGTTCAGAGGGGAAAGACCGGGAGCGCCATGGGTCTGCTCGGAACAATGTCTGCAATTGGCACAGCTCTCGGTCCATCACTCGGAGGATTTCTGCTCTCCGGATTCGGTTGGCGTTCAATCTTCCTCGT
>Ga0214472_10006812_pt1 | contig 11974 bp, 7 predicted proteins | sample RVTome_6_FD_207662 | JGI IMG/M metagenome (GOLD analysis project Ga0214472, IMG submission 207662) | Soil microbial communities from uranium-contaminated site in the Upper Colorado River Basin, Wyoming, United States - RVT140D175 | ecosystem: Environmental > Terrestrial > Soil > Contaminated >...
CGGCTCGCGCGGCAGATCGGTGAAGAAGGGCGGCCGCTTGACGTAGGTCGAGTCGGGCTCCCAGGCGTAGACGTCTCCCTCCGGCACCGGCATCGCCCGCCACTCTTCGTCGCCCTCGTAGACCGCGGCGTACTGCGCCGTGAACATCTCCGAGCGCACCTCGGTGCGCACCACTTCGTCGATCTCCTGCCGCGACGGCCACACGTCCTTCAGGTAGACCGCCTCACCGTCCGAGCCGAGGCCGAGCGGCTCCGAGTAGAGGTCGATATCGACACGGCCGGCCAGCGCGTAGGCCACCACCAGGGGCGGCGAAGCGAGAAAGTTGGCGCGCACGTCGGGGCTGATGCGGCCTTCGAAGTTGCGGTTTCCCGACAGCACCGCCGCCGCCACCAGACCGGCCTCGTTGATCGCCTTGGAGATCGGCTCCGGCAGCGGACCGCTGTTGCCGATGCAGGTGGTGCAGCCGTAGCCGACGAGATGGAAGCCGAGCGCCTCGAGGTACTGCGTGAGACCGGCCTGCGCCAGGTAGTCGGTGACCACCTTCGAGCCCGGCGCCAGCGAGGTCTTGACCCAGGGGCGCGTCTCGAGGCCGCGCGCCACCGCCTTCTTGGCCAGCAGGCCCGCCGCCACCATTACCGAAGGGTTCGAGGTGTTGGTGCAACTGGTGATCGCCGCGATCACTACTGAGCCGTCGCGCAGCAGGCACTCCTTGCCACGCCAACTCGTGCGCACGGCATCGCCGCCGTCCGGCTCGGGCACGCCCTCCGGTGGCTGGCCGCCCTCGTTCTCCCAGCGGCCGGCGCCCTGTGGTGAAGGCGGCGGAGCCTCCCTCTCCGCGGTCGGTCCCGGCGCCTTGAGGCCGGGCAGCTTGTCGAGGAACGTCTGCTTGACGGCGGACAGACGGATCCGGTCCTGAGGCCTCGTCGGTCCGGCGAGGCTAGGCTCCACGGAGGCGAGGTCGAGGCCCAGCGTGTCGGAGTACTCCGCCTCCGGGGTCTCGGCGGTGTGAAAGAGACCCTGCTCCTTCATGTAAGCCTCGACCAGGGCGATGCGATCGTCGGGCCGGCCGGTGAAGCTCAGGTACTCCAGGGTCGCGGCGTCCACCGGGAAGATGCCACAGGTGGCGCCGTACTCCGGCGCCATGTTGGCGATCGTGGCGCGATCGGCGAGCGGCAGATCCGCCAGGCCCGGTCCGTAGAACTCGACGAACTTGCCCACCACGCCCCGTTGGCGCAGCGTCTGGGTCACGGTCAGCACCAGATCGGTGGCCGTGGCGCCCTCGGCCAACCGCCCGGTCAGCCGGAAGCCCACGACCTGCGGGATGAGCATCGAGATCGGTTGCCCGAGCATCGCCGCCTCGGCCTCGATGCCGCCCACGCCCCAGCCCAGGATGCCCAGCCCGTTGATCATCGTGGTGTGCGAGTCGGTCCCCACCAGGGTGTCGGGGAAGGCGAACGGAGCGCTCGGCACGCCGTTGACCGGCGCCATCACCACCCGGCCCAGATACTCCAGATTGACCTGGTGGACGATGCCGGTGCCCGGCGGGACCACCTTGAAGTTGGCGAACGCCTTCTGACCCCACTTGAGAAAGCCGTAGCGCTCGCGGTTGCGCTCGAACTCCTTCTCCTTGTTGATCAGAAAGGCCGCCTGGGTGCCGTACTCGTCCACCTGCACCGAATGGTCGATCACCAGCTCGGCCGGCTGCAGCGGGTTGATCTTGCGCGGGTCGCCGCCCATCTCCCGCATCGCGTCGCGCATCGCCGCCAGGTCGACAATCGCCGGAACCCCCGTGAAGTCCTGAAGCAGCACCCGCGCCGGCATGAAGGCGATCTCCTGCGCGGGCTCCGCCTTCGGGTCCCAGCGCAGGACGGCCTCGATGTCCTCGGCGGAAACCGCCTCGCCGTCCTCGCGGCGAAGCAGGTTCTCGAGCAGGACGCGCATGGAGTACGGCAGCCGCCCCACGCTGAAGCCGCGTTTCTCGAGCGACGGCAGGTGGGCCATGCGGTAGGTCCGCCCGCCGACCGTCAGGGGGGAGAGGGTCTCGAAACTGTCCTTCATGCAGGGGCTCCTCGCTCTACCTTGGAACTCGAATCGGGGGAAGGGGGCTCAGGGACACAATCCGCCCCAAGATAGCGCAAAGCGCTACTCCGGCGAAAAGGGCCGATCGAGCTCTGCGACGGGACCGAAGGTCGCCTACTTGCGGCGCGGACGGCTCCGGGCGCGATCTCCCGCCAACTCCTGGGCGGCGCTCAGGATCAGTGCTCTCACCGCCTCCCGGGCGCGGTTCTCCCACGCCTCGTGGTCGCCCAGGTAAGTACCGCAGTAGCCGAGGTTCAGATCGCCGGGCCGTTCGCGGCCCCGGTACTCGAAGTTGTTCAGGAAGAGAACGTTGGCCCCCGCCGTCGTCTGGTAGATGGTGGAGAACGGGATCCCGTCCCTCGTCTTGTCCCAGACGGCCCATTTGTTCCAGAGGTAGACGTCACGGTCGAAGTTGGGAACGAACAGATCGAAGCCGGGGATGATCGTGTTGGGATCGGTCAGGTTGTAGCGGCCCGAGATCCGACCAAGCTCGTAGCTCGCCTCCGAGGTCAGGAGTGCCCCGTCGGTGCGCCACCTCTTGAAGTGCTGCCGGTTTCCCCTGGGCACGAACTGCGCGCCGATGCACATCGCCGTCCCGTCGGGCATCTGTGGGTTGTGGTCGAAGAAGTACGCCGTCTGGGTGAAGTCGTCACCGTACTTGATGTTCAAGGACTCCTTGGCCCCGTACTTGAAGCCGCCGAAGCCGCCCTGGAACATGCGCTCGATGTCGTTGGCGTGCGCCGGCAGAGCCAGGCTCGCGCACAGGGCGGTTGCAGCCACCGCGAAGAAAGGTCGTCTCATCGTTCCACCCCCTGTCGGTCGGTCGTTGGAATGCCGCCCAGGGTACCAAGTGATCCCCGAGAGCACAACGCAGCCCGCAACACGGCGCGCCCGAGTCGCCTCGAGCTCGCCTCGCCCCTGCTGGGCGGCTACCGGCCCGGCACGCCGCGACCCGGCGTCCAGGGCACTCCGGCGGCGTCGAGCTCCGCCTCGAGCGCCTCGAGATCCACCTCGATGAGCTCCTCGAGCTCCGCTTCGAGCTGCGCCAGACCCTTCTTGCCGATCTCGAAGCTCTTCAGGAGATTCGGCGTCGGGCCGTAGGTCGAGAGCGCACCGCCGAACTCGACGAGCGAGAGACGGCCGCTGACCGTGATCACACCCGGATCGCCGGCCATGTCGCGGCTCTCGGGAGTGGTGAAGCGGTCGCGTAGGGTGTTCAGGCGCGTTTCGAGCGCTCGGGCCCGTTGGTCGAGATCCGTGCCGCTGACCGTCGAGCGCATCAGGGCCTCCTGGATGCGCTCGAGGCGCTTCGCCGTCTCGTCCATCGCGCTGTCCAGGCCGCGGGCGCGACGCATCACTTGAGCGACCTCCTTCCAGAAGGCCGTCGCTCCGTGCGGTCCGGCGCCGGGCATGGCCGGTGAGCGGATCGGCTGCACTTCGAAACTCTGACTCACCGCGAGGTCGGTCACCTGACCCTCCACTCGCCTCGCCAGGCTCACAGTGTAGGCCCCGGGGGGCACCAGGAAGCCGCTTTCTTCGTCGTCGCCCTCTTCCCCACCGTCACCAGCCGGCGAGAGATCCGGATAGCTCAGGTCCCAGGCCACGCGGTGGAAACCCGCCGAGACCGGCCCGGTCAGACGGCGCACCACCTCGCCCTGCGCATCGCGCACGGTCAGCAGCATCGCCGGATCCTCGGCCAGCTCCTCGCGGCGGATCTCCTCCCAGCCGGGAAAGGGTGTGTCCTCTCCCTTCTCCGCCTTCTCCTTCTCCGCCTTGCGGCGCTCGGCCTTCGGCGCCTCGATCGAGTCCTTGAGGTAGTAGGTGAAGACGGCGCCGAAGGGAGGGTTCGGGGCGGTGAAGAAAGCGGCTCCCTGACTCGCCTTCTCCTCGAAGTCGAGCGGCCAGCGCTCGAGGTACCAGTGAGCGTCGCGCACCGGGAAGAGCTCGGCCTCACGGCCCAGAAGCTCCTCCGAGACCGTGCGCAGCGGCGTGTAGTCGTCGAAGATGTAGAAGCCGCGTCCGAACGTCGCCCCGACCAAGTCGTTCTCCCGCTTCTGGATCACCAGGTCGCGGAACGAGATCGTCGGCACGCCTCCGGTCAGCTCGATCCACTTGCCGCCGCCGTCGACGGTGAAGAAAACGCCGAACTCGGTGCCCGCGAACAGCAGGTTGGGGTTGACGTGGTCCTGCACCACGCGCCACACCAGGTGACGCTCGGGAAGATCTCCGGCGATCGACCTCCAGGTACGCCCGCGGTCGGTGCTCTCGAGCAGATAGGGCTTGAAGTCGCCCGCCTTGTGGTTGTCGATCGCGACGTAGACGGTATCGGCGTCATGGAGATCGGCCTTGAGATCGTTCACGAAGAAGCGATCCGGCACCCCGGGCAGCTTGTCGATCCTGCGCCAGTTGGCACCGCCGTCTTCGCTCACCTGCACGATGCCGTCGTCGGTACCCGCGTACAGGAGGCCTTCGACGACGGGTGACTCGGCCAGGGAGGTGATGGTGTTGTACTTGGACATCGCGTACAGATCCCACACCGCGTCGTAGCTCTGCACGCGGCCCATCATGGGCAGCAGGAAGCGGTCCTCGTTGCGGGTGAGGTCACCGCTCACCGGGCGCCAGGAGTCGCCGCGGTCGTCGCTGCGCCACACCCGCTGGCTGGCGTAGTAGAGCCGCGCCGGATCGTGCGAACTGATGAGGATCGGCGAATCCCAGTTGTGGCGCTCGGCCTCTTCCCCCTCGTCGGGCTGCGGCGAGATGTAGATCACCTCGCCGGTCTTGCGGTCGCGCCGGACGAGGTTTCCCTCCTGCCACTCGGAGTAGAGGATCTCGGGGTTGGTGGGATCGATCGCCGGCTGGTGGCCGTCGCCGAAGAGAGTGATCTCCCAGTCGCTGTTGCGGATGCCGTGCACGTTGTCGGTGCGCGACGGTCCATACTGCGTGTTGTTGTCCTGGGTGCCGCCGATCAGGTTGTAAAACGGTTCGTCGTAGTCCACCGCGACCTTGTAGAACTGGGTCACGGGAAGATTGGCGATGAACTTCCAGTTCTGACCCAGATCCCAGCTCTCGTAGAGTCCCCCGTCGTTGCCGGAGAGCAGGTAGTCCGGATCGTCCGGGTGAAAGGCCAGGGCGTGGTTGTCCACGTGCTTGGCCTCGGTTGGAACCGCCTCGAAGGTCTTACCGCCGTCGTGGGTGACCCGCATGACGACGTCCATCTGATACACGCGGTCGAAAACATGAGGACTGGCGACGATCTCCTGGTAGTAGTGCGGCCCGGTTCCGCCCGAGATGTAGTCGTTCCTCTTCTCCCAGCTCTCACCGCGGTCCGCGGAGCGGTAGAAGCCGCCCTCGCGGTGCGCCAGCTCGATGGTGGCGTACACCACGTCGGGCTCCTGCGGCGAAACAGCGAGGCCGATGCGCCCCATCTCTTCGTCGGGCAGGCCCTCGGTGAGCTTCTTCCAGTTGGCGCCGCCGTCGTCGCTGCGGTAGATCGCGGTCTCGGGTCCGCCGTCGATGAGCGCCGCCACGTTGCGGAGCTTGTGATGTGCCGCGGCGTACAGCACGTCCGGGTTGCGCGGGTCCATCACCACGTCGTTCACGCCGGTGTATTCACCACCGCCCAGCACCTTCTCCCAGGTGGCGCCACCGTCGCTCGTCTTGTAGAGGCCGCGATCGCCGCCGGGTGACCAGAGCGGCCCCTGAGCGGCGACCCAGACGGTGTTGGAATCCCGCGGATGGATCAGGATCTTGCCGATGTGCTCCGATGCCGCGAGACCCCGTTGCTCCCAGGAGCCGCCCCCGTCGAGGCTCCGGTAGACACCGTCGCCGAACCCCACGTGGCGCCCACCGACGTTTTCTCCGGTGCCCACCCAGACGATGGCCGGGTTGCCGGGATCGACGGCGATCGCCCCGATGGAGTAGGAGGGTTGGTCGTCGAAGATCGACGCCCACGTGGTGCCGGCGTTGGTCGTCTTCCAGACGCTGCCGCTGCCTACGGCGACGAACCAGGTGCTGGGATCTTGGGGATGGATGGCGATGTCGGCGATGCGACCCGACATCAGGGCGGGACCGATCGAGCGCAGCTCGAGGCCGGCGAAGGTGCCGGCGACCATCTTCGAGGTGTCCTCGGTCTCCTGCGGCTTCTCCTTGGACTTCTTCGCGGCCGCCGGCGAGGCGACCACCAGCAGCACCAGCGCGAGCACCGCCATCAACGAACGAAGCTTCAGCATCACACGTCCCCCTGGCTATAGGAGTCCACGGCGGACGGCCGTGGGATCGGGATGATTGACCAACCCGGCGAGGTTAGCAGACGGATCACACCCGCCATACGCGGCGCTCGGCGCAGGGTTTCCTGCGAGGAGGACGGCCCGGGGCTTGCAGCCCGTGGTAGAAGTCCTGCGGGTCGCGTTGCGAGCGCCGGGGGGTCAAGTGCAAGGCGCCGCGCCGCGGGCGACCGAGACCGACACAAGCGCGTCGGGTACACGTCGAGGAGCCCGACGGGAGCAAAACGCGGCGGATTGGGGCATTTCCGCCCATCGATCCCATCTCGGGCGCGATGGCCGGTGGGAAGTGCAGGCTAGAATCCGCACCTCGCAGGGGGGTCCGAGACGAAGAAGCGCCACAAGTTCCTGTTCGAACCGGGCCAGTTGCTGGCCGGCAGGTATCGGCTCGCCGAGCCTCTGGGCTGCGGCTGGGAGGGAGAAGTCTACCGCGTGGCCGAGCTACGGACCGGGATCTCCCGGGCCGCCAAGGTCTTCTACCCGGAGCGCAACCCGGGGAACCGCACCGCGCGCTTCCACGCCCGCAAGCTCGAGCGCCTGCGCCACTGCCCGATCCTCATCCAGTACCACCACTCGGAGGAGGTCGAGGTCGGCGAACGCAAGGCCACCTGCCTGATCAGCGATCTGGTGGAGGGAGAACCGCTCACCGAGCTCACCGAACGGCACGCGGGCCGCCGCCTGCCCACCTTCGAGGCGCTCCACCTGCTGCGCGCCCTGGCGGTCGGAGTCGAGTGCATCCACCAGACCGGTGAGTACCACGGAGACCTGCACGCCGGGAACATCGTCGTCCGCCGACGCGGGGTCCACTTCGATCTTCGAGTCCTCGACTTCTTCCATCGCGGCCGCATCTCGCGCGAGAACCGTCAGATGGATATCGTGGACATGGTGCGCATCTTCTACGACGCGGTCGGCGGCCCCGAACGCTACGCCTCCCAGCCACCCGAGGTGAAGACGATCTGCCGCGGTCTCAGGGTGGGGCTGATCCTCGAGCGCTTCCCGACTGCCGAGCGCCTAAGGCGCCACCTCGAAAGCTTCGGCTGGCAGTGACGGTCCCTACCCGATCTTCACCTTCGCGATCTCCCAGTTCGGCGTGAACCCGTCACCGAAGTCCTCGACATCCATCACCTTACGAACCTCCACCTCCGCCTCGCCTCCCCCTCCCGCGCTCAAGGCCCGAACTGGGGGTCGATGAACCGATCGATGTAAAGATCGCCGCGGTATCAATCTGGGGAGCAGGTCACGAGGACTGCGGGCGTCAGAAGGGACCATGGCCGATGAACCTGTAGAAGCCGAGAGTAAGGCCGATGACGATTGACCTTTCAGGATCCTCTTCGACGGTGAGGTCTCAACCTCGAATGGAGCGAAGATTTCGGTTCCAATGAGTTGAAGAACGAGGAGGAAACCAAGCTCGAGTTCAATACCCATCGATTCTTCGTCCTTTCTCGACCGTTCCAGCGCCGCCTAACGATACTCGAGCTCAGCGGAGCGCGTCCGCTGCGGCGACGTGTTAGAGGGCGGAGCACACTCACGCAAGCTGCAGACGACGGCCCTTGGGTTCAGGCACACGATCGCCAAACTCGTTCGCCGTTTCGATCCACAGATCGATGGCTTGCTGAGCCTCTGCCAGCGCAGTCTCCTGCGTAGAGCCATGCGCCATACAGCCCGGGAGCTCCGGCACCTCCGCCACAAACACGCCGTCCTCGTCACTCCAGTAGATGATGACTTCGTATCTATGCATCCGGCAGCTCTCCAAGTCGGTAGCGCAAGAGGATCGAGCGGACCTGCCGTACCTGGTAGGGCTTCGCCCGACTTCCATCGCGCTGGAGGTTGATCCGCTGCTCCACATCGACACGCCGAAAGATGTGGTGGCTACCCTTCGTCCGCTCCTCGAATCCCAGGTGAAGAAGAAGGCTCCGGAGAGCGTCGAAGCGGATGGAGGCGTCTGAACGACCCTCCCAGGATCCGACGGAGCAGCTTCTCGTGCTTCCCCACCGGCCCATACTACTGCGCCCGCGCGACCGTGCCCGGAGGCGCCGACGCCCTCTAACGTCTTGGCGCTCAGCAGCGTGGACCGACCGAGCGAAGCGAGGGAGGGCCACGTCTCAAGCGATAGGTGGGTCTGGATAATTCTCTTCGCCAAGCAACTGGCCGCCCACCTAACTCCTCATGTCTCCGGTGACTGACCGGATCATAACACCCTGGCCTAGAATGAGTTCCGCCGCGGCTGGCCGCGAGACCGTGCCGGGTTTATACAGCGGATCCTCGCCCAGCTATTGTGAAGGCGCGACCTGACGCGCGCCGGCCAGGCTACTCCACCGTCCGTGCCCGCCAGCGGTCCCAGACGCGGGCGGCGGGCCGCCTCCGGAGGTCCTGGTCGTAGAGGCCGGTGTCGCGCCACGCCTTGAAGAGCTCGCTCACCCCGGCTTCCTCCATCAGCTCCCACAGGCGGTCGTAGTCCACCGAGGTGAACCAGACCACGAACTCCGCCTCCAGGCGGTCGAGATCGCACAGCAAGCGACGCAGGTAGAGGCGCTGCCAGGTCTCGGTGCCCGGGATCGTGATTCCGAAGCTCTCGAGCACCAGGGTCCCAGCGGCGTACCCGGTTTCGGCGATGGCGATCGGCTTTTCGGGATCGAGGTCGCGGATGCGCGAGAACCAGTCGTCCGGTACGCGGCGCGGATCACCCTCGACCCCGGCCGCCAGGTACGGGTAGGTGCTGACGGCGAGAAGGTCGGTGAAGTCCAGAAGTGGCCGCACGATCTCGGCGGATCTCGGACCAATCGCCGGGCTGGCCGAGCGTGAAGGTGAGGAGCCGGGGCGCGCGAGCATCACCCCTGTGCCAGCCGGGGGGCGAGTGCCCTCGTCGCCGACGACTCGTGGATGGCGACGCTCCTCACGCTCCACCCCGCGAGAGGCACAAATATCATCTGCACGACGGCCCTCCTGGGAGCGGATGGCGTGCCGGCAAAGAGTCGAGCCTCGAGCCGAGAGAAGAGCACACGGTAGCGGAAGGAGGCCTCGAGGAAGTGGACCTCCTCACGCGACCAACCGTGCTGTGCGTCCACCTCGTCCAGCGCGCGGTCGAGCGGCTCGCCTCCGAGGGTGCCGACCAGAGTCAGAGCCGACCAGAAAAGTAGCGCGAGCGCCGCGGCCACGAGGGGCGCCGGGACGCGGATCCGAAGGCGGCCGCAGGGCAGGCGTTCCGGGCGGCTCGAGGTCTCAGTCACCGGTATTCAGGTCGAGCGTTCGATCGGCTGGGGCACCCCACCGTTCCACCGCACTCGAGGCGGGCGGGAGAAGCGCGCACCCTGTTCGAGAGTCTCCTCGGAAGGGAGGGCCATGTCAAACGAGCGAGCTAGTGGACTGTAACGCTCGAATCGACAGTGCCTGGCTGGGTCTCGCCGCCGTGTGCGGCGTTGCGCCTCGTCGACGCAGGCACCGCTGCGCCTGCCTCGGCGCGCCTTGCTCACGACGACGATACGCGGCGCCTTTCACTAACGATTCGAGCGTTACAGTCCACTAGTGCACGTCGTAGGCGCTGCCGCCGATGAACTCCTTGAGCAGAGACGTGGCCGGCACCGCGGAGTCGTCGGGCACGTCGGCGATGGAGGCCAGCAGGTCCTGAATGCGCCGCGCCCGGATGTAGCCGTCGAGGCGGCGATCGTCCTCGCGCCAGCGGTCGAGGAACTCCGGGAAGTGCGAGAAAGCGTGGCGCTTGAGGAAGGGGAGCTCGTAGGCCAGGGCGCCGTCGATCTGGTAGTCGGCCCGGCTCTGGCAGGGAATGATGTGCTTGAGCTCGCTCCGCCTGACGTAATGCCAGTGGAGGATGGTGCGTTCCGGGCTGTGATTGCGCGTGCGGGCGTCGCGCACCAACCGCCGCAACAGCCGGATGTCGGTCCACCGCACGTAGCGGCCCTGCATGTCCTTGAGTTGGGCGACGGTCTCGATGTAGATGCGCAGCTTGTGGGTGTCCGGCACGCTCACCGTGAGCCCGTCGTACAGTCCGTGCAGGGAATCGAGCAGGATCAAGCTGTCGGGATCGGGCTCGAACCGCTTGGTGCCCTCGATCCGGCGGCCGCTCTCGAAGTCGTAGATCGGCATGTCGATCGGGCGACCGGCGTCGAGCTCCGCCAGGTGCCGGTTGATGAGCGGTAGATCGAGCGCCTCCGGCGTCTCGTAGTCGTAGTCTCCGAACTCGTCGCGAGGGTGGAGCTCGAGGTCGAAGAAGTAGTTGTCGAGCGACAGGGGAATGACCTTCACACCTTCCCGCGACAGGCGCTCGGTCAGCTTCAGGGTGGTCGTCGTCTTCCCGGAGCTGCTGGGGCCCGCCACGATGATGAAGCGCAGACGATCGCCCCGCTCGAGGATGGCCGCTGCCGCGCCGTCGAGGATCGCCTCGTAGCGTGCGTCCGCCTTGGCGATCAGCTCCCCGAGCCGGCCGCCTTCGATCATCTCGTTGAGCTGCGCCACCGTATGGCAGCCGTTGTCCACCGCCCAGTCGAGCGCCTCCCACATCGCCTTGTAGGGCAGGAACTCGACCCTGGCGGCCTCACGCTCCGAGCGCAGCTTGGCGCGCTCGTGGCGATAGAGAATGTAGGCCTTCGCGGTGCGCGCGTGACCGCTCTTGATCAGCACGCGCTCGACGACGTCCTGGACGTCCTCGACCGTGGGTGGGGCGTCCTGAGAGTAGGTGGCCTCCAGAGCCGTCACCACCCGCGCCGAGAGCTCCTCGGAAAGCGACCGGTCGTGGCCGCCGACCGACGCCGCCGCCTTGTAGATGGCGACAGTGATCTTCTCCGGATCGAAGGGCGCGGTATGCCCGCCCCGCTTGACGACCGAGGTGATCGTGGAGGCGCCCATCCCGGTCAATCGACGGCGCCGGCCTGCGCCTGCCCGAAGCGCTCGCCGAAGAAGTCGCCCGGGTTCCAGGTCGGGCGCTCCAGTTGGTCGGCGATCTCCCGGCCGATGCGGTGGTTGACGCGGGTGAACCTCTCGGCGGACGGGCCATCGAATGGAAGGCTCAGCTCGTCGCTCGGCATGTGGTAGTGCCGGGTGAAGAACTCCTTCCACACCTCCGCGCCATCGATGCCCGGGTCGCGCGAGGTGAAGCCGGAGACCAGGAAGACCGCGGGCACCCCCTCCTGTACGAAGGCGTACTGGTCGCTGCGCACGAAGATGACCTGCTCGGGCATCGGATCGGGGCTCAGCTCGAGGTCGAAGGCGGCGGCGGCTCGCTCGACCGTTGCGGCGAGGCTCGAGTGCTCGGCGCCGAACGCGACCAGATCGGCGAGCGGATAGAGGAACAACGGCATATCGAGATTGACGTTGGCGACCACGTCGCGGATCGGCACCGCCGGCCGGTAAGCGAAGTACTTGGCGCCAAGAAGGCCCTTCTCCTCCCCCGCCAGAGCCACGAAGAGGACTGTGCGCCGCGGCGCCTCGCCCGACTCGACGAAGAGCCGTGCCGTCTCGATCAGGGTGGCGACTCCCATCGCGTTGTCGTAAGCACCGTTGTAGATCTCGTCGCCGTTCTGCGCCTTGCCGACGCCGACGTGGTCGAGGTGGGCGGTGAAGAGCACCGCCTCGCCGGCCAGCGAGGGATCCGAACCGGGGAT
>Ga0214472_10006813_pt1 | contig 11974 bp, 6 predicted proteins | sample RVTome_6_FD_207662 | JGI IMG/M metagenome (GOLD analysis project Ga0214472, IMG submission 207662) | Soil microbial communities from uranium-contaminated site in the Upper Colorado River Basin, Wyoming, United States - RVT140D175 | ecosystem: Environmental > Terrestrial > Soil > Contaminated >...
CCTGAAAGCCGATTTCGCCCTCTGCGTAGTTGAGGCGGGTAAATTTGAACAGCCACTCGAACAAGGGTTGCTACCGTTTCAAGCTGGGTGATGACTTCGTGGGTACTTCTTTGTGTCTTGTCAAGTAGGTCATTGCGCTGCATTACTGCCGATCTCGCGTCTTGGAGAGGGATTCGTAGTACTTCTCGACAAGACTGCGGTACTCGGCCGGGACGTCGCCTTTGCGGGCGCCGTAGAGTTTCTTCTCCATCGCGAGGGCGTCCAGTTGCTGCGCAAGGGCGGCTTCTAGCTGTGACAGCGGCGCGTAGATGCGGTTGTTGAAATAGGCCTGAGCCGCCTCGCCTTCCAGCCGGACGCCGGTGTTGTCGAGCCTTGACAGAGAGCTTTGGATGGCCTGGAGCTGGCGTTGGGCTTCCCCGTTGCCCTGCAGATCGCGCTCCAGACGTTCGAGCGCCTCGCGCGCCTGTTCCATCTGGCGCTGGGCCCGCGCAGCCTCGGCACGCCCGGCCCGGCCACCACCCTGCCCACCTTGCTGGCCCTGCTGGCCTTCTTGACCCTGTTGACCTTCTTGGCCCTGCTGGCCCTGTTGACCTTCTTGGCCCTGCTGGCCTTGCTGGCCTTCTTGACCCTGTTGACCTTGCTGGTCCTGGCGTCGTTCGGCGTCGGCCCTTAGCTCGTCGAAGCGTTGAAGCGCATCCCGAACGTCATCCAGCGAACGGGCGAGGCGATCCTCTTCCGCGATCGGCGCCTGGCCTTCCAGGTTTCGCATCTGGGTCTCCATGCGTTCCAGCGACGATTGAATCTCGTCTTCGAGCCGTTTGGCGAGGTCGAGCCAGCCGCGATCCAGGGCGCCTCCGGCGTCCTTCATCGTCTCCTGTAGATCCTCACGCCGCAGCTGTTGGAGTACGTTTCGCATGGCCGTAGACAGTTCCGGATCTTCCCGGCGGGTGCGCTCGCGCAAGGCTTCAGCCTGCGCCTCCATTTGTTCGAGGTCTTCGCGCAGGCTCCGGCGCTGTTCTTGCAGCGGCGCCAGGTCTCGTTCCGTCAGGGCTTCCTGAGCAGCGCGCTCCAGGGTCTGATCCAGCTCTTTTTCCAGGCGATCCTCGCGGCGGCGCAGGTCTTCGAAGTCCTCCTGCAGACTGGTCAATTGTTCACGCGTGCCCGCGTTGCTGCCACGCTGGAGGTCTTGCTGCAGGCGTTCCAGTTCGTTCAGGGCCTGCTGCTGGCGCGCCATTGCCTGCTGGGTGTCGTTGTTGCGGAGGGCGCGTTCGGCTTCATCCATTCGCTCGATAGCTTTCTCCAGCCGCTCCTGTGCGTCCTGCTGCTCGTTGCCACGGGCACTCCGTTGCATGTTGGCAGCCAGGTCCTGCGCCTGCTGGCGGATTTCGTCCTGGTCGCGCTTGAGGCGATCAATGAAGCGTTTCTTCTCCTCCTCGGTCTGCATCTCCTGCCGGTTCTGGTCGGCGAGGTTTTCCTGACGCCGGGCCAGCTCCTGGATCTTGCGGAGGGTTTCGTCGAGGGCCTGGCTCTGCGCTGCGGCACTCTGCTGGCGCTCCTGCTGCATCTCGTACTTGTCTTTCGAGATGTCGAGTTCGAGGTCCATCAGCTCCGTCATCCGCTCTTCGGTAGCACCGCCTCCCCCGCCGCCCTGCTGCTCCCCGCGGGCGACCTGCCGCTCCTTGTTGAGGGCATCGGCCTTGAGCAGGTGGTTGAGGGCGCGTCGCTCGGGGGTGAGCGCCTCCTGGAGCTGCACGTCCGTCAGCTCCGCCATAGCCTTTTCCATCTCAGCGACGGCATCGCGGAGGTGGCTGACGAGTTGGCGGCTCTCTTCGCTGGCCTGCAGCTCCATCGAAAAAGCCGTACCGCTGATCCGCTCCTCGATGTTGTTCTTCAGGTTAGCCTGCGCCTGCATGAGCGCCAGGGCAGCCTCCGTGAGTTCGTTGTCCGTACGCTCGTTCCGGCCACGGTACAGGTTCCAGGTAGCCGCGATGATCTGTTGCTGGTTGATGACGATGCCGCTCGGCTGTCCTCCGCCTCCGCCGCTCATATTGGCAGCCTGCGAGAACCGCTGATCGAAGGGGATGACTTCGATGAAGTACATGTCGCTGGCCTCAGGGTCATCGGCATGGAAGCCGTCTTCGGCTTCGACATAGTAGGAGATCACATCGCCCGGCGTGAGGTCGAAATCTTCGAGAAAGAACAGGTGCTCGCCCTCCACTTCAGTCTGCAAGCCGTCGGCCGCCGGCATCAGCGCCAGGGTCTGCTCCTCACCGCCGTTGACGGCAAAGCGGAGGCGCACGTCCTTCACCCCGTAGTCGTCCTGCACTTCGACACTGACCAAGACCTCCTCAACCGCATTCGCCCGCACGTCGCGCTGCGGGTCGGTGACGGTGATGAGGGGCCTGGTGTCTTCTACGGGAATGATCTGGTATTCTTCGGGAAACTTGTTGTGTTTGTCCGCCGCATCGGTGAGGTCGAGCGTATAGGTAGCGGGGGCTTGCAGGCCGTGCCGCCCCTGGAAGCGGCCTTCGCCGAGTGGGGTGAGGGGCACCCGGCGGCCGTCGTCAAGCACCATCTCGGCGGTCTCGACCGCGCCGGTGGCCTGCACGGTAAGCGTCACGTCGGAGCCTATCAGCCCCCGGATATCGCCGGTATCTTCTTCGGTGCGCGGCGGCAGGCCGGTATACGAAGGGTAGGCATACCGCAGGTCGATGCGTGCGACGGTAGGAAATTCGTACAGCGTGATGTCGTAGGTATCCGACTTCAGGTCTTCTAGTTCGACGAAGTACTGGAGCGGTGTCTGGATGTCGAAGAACTCGAACAGGTAGGCTTGTGCATCGAGGCCGGTCTGCATGACGGCCTTCTCCCAAACGCCGCCTTCCGTCTTGTAGTTCAGCACCACGTCGCGGTCTGTCGCCTCACGCAGTTCGACGATAATTTCTTGCGAGGCTCCTTTTTCCAGCTCGGCACTGCCCGGGTTGATCGTCATCAGCGGCTGCGGCGCCGACGTCAGGGTCGAGAGGTCGATGCCGACAACCGCCAGCCGGAGTTCGTCCAGGGAGGTATAGCCGAAAAACAGGAAGAGGGCCAGGAAGCCCGCCGTGGCGTACGTCAGGATCCGCTCCTTCTGCCGGTCTACAATGGTGGAGATCTCGATCAGCCGGGCTTTGCGGGAAGCGTCGTCGATGAGCCGGTCCAGCAAGGCGCTGTGGTCCTCCCGCAGCATCGCCCGGTCATCGATCTCAACGGCGCTGTTGAGGCGGTCTTCGAGTTCCGGCATCTTCTCCTCGACGTAGAGGGCGATCTGCCGGTCGCTGATCCGCTGTAGCAACGGGCGCACCAGGAACGCCCCCACGACACCCAGTAGCACCAGCCCGGCCACAACGAGCAGCCCCACCTGCACCAACGGCGGCACTTCGAACTGCAAGTAGAGCACCAGGAAGACCGTTGCGAAGAACAGCGCCGTCAGCATGGTGACGGCGAAGCCCTGCACGAGCGCCCGCCGCCGCCAGCGTTTCCGGATGTCGCCGACGAGTTCTTTGACGGTATAGAGAGAAGCAGCCATGACAGGGTCCTCAATAGGTTATCGTAATGCGTGAATTCACGTATCACGTATCAGGTTTTGCGCCATCGGTTGGCATAGTAGGTTTCGAAGGCGAACAGGGCGACCAGCAGCAGGATCAGTACGCGCCAGAACTTCTGGTCCCGTTCAGCCTCGTCGAGGGCGAGCGCAGAAGCCATCGCCGGGTCGGCGGTGAGCGGGTCCGTCGGCGGCACTACGGCAGCATACGCTTCTTCGACATCCCTGGGTTGCAGGTCGGACTCCCGAGCGTCTACGTTGACGGAGAAATAAAACTGCTCCCGTCCCCGCTGTGCCGTGTAATGACCGGGACGGACCGTCTCGCGGAAATAGCCGGTCGCCCCTGCCTCGACGGGGACTTTGAAGAGCCCGTCGTCAGGCGTGCGAACCTCCCACTCCTCACCGGGACGCCCCGGAAGGGACACCACTTCACCGACGGTGAACTGCGTACGCGCCGACGCCTCGCGCAGGCCGTAACGAACGAGTTGGTAGACGAACGGTACGTACAACTCGTTTACGGGGAAGTCGGTCCAGGCTGTGTTGAAAGTGGAGGTATAGACCAGCACGGTCCCCTGCCCTCGTCGACGTTCGAGCAGGAACGGGTCTTTGGTGTCGTAGCGGCCCAACACCACGGCGCCGGAGTCGGGCACGACACGGGCGTAGCGGCGAAAGATGGGGCGGAAGATCCCCCCGCTACCGGCGGCGGCAAAGAGGGTAAAAATGGGATGGCGCAGGTCAACCTCGCCGATGATCGCATCCTGCCCCTGCACGGTCCGAGGGTTCACCGGCCCTGTGACACGACCGATGCCGAAGTCCTGCAACACCTGTGAGAAGGACGCCAGATCGACGTTCTCTCCGAACGAGACGACGAGGCTACCGCCTTCCTCGACAAACTGCCGCAGGGTGCCCACTTGTGGCCCGTTGAGGGTGGAGACATTGGTCAGGAAGACGACCTGGTAGTTTTTCAACTCGCCGGCTGTCAGCCGTCCCCGCCCACCCGTAGAGAACCGGTAGAGCGCATCCTCGCCGAGGTCGAACATGTTGCCCAGGAAAAACGCATCCCGACGGGTGTTGCCGGGCGCTTCATCGACGACGAGGAGGGCCGAACGATCCGCGACGGTGTAGGTGAAATAGTAACGGTTGTCGACGGCCAGGGCATCGTCATCGAGCGTGATTTCGCCCTGGTAGACGCCGGGCCGCAGGGCTTCCTGCTGAAACGTCACCTGCCCGGCATCAACGGGCGGCACCGCCTGCTCTCCCACCACCGCGCCTGCCACCGTTAGCCGCGCAACGTTCCGGTCACCGTCTCGCCGCCCCCGTGTCTGCACACGTGTATCGTACCGGATGGCCGTCCGATCTCCCGTCCGTTTGCGGGTCAGGTTGAAGGCGTCGATAGAAGCGTTGGCGACCTCGCCGTCGCCCACAGGGACGGTTTCGAACGTGATGGTGGGGTCCAGTTTCCAGTTGTCGAAGGCGCCGGACCAGCCGTTGGCCTGGAAGTCGGAGACGAGCACGATGGTCCGGCGTTCGTTGTGGGCTTCGGCCAGGATCTCCTCCGCCTGCCGGAGCGACTTGTAGACGTCCGTGGGGCGAAAATCTGCTTGCAGGGATGTGCCCAGGACGTTGCGATGGAGCGCCAGGTCGTCGCCGAGCGGGGTCAGTTGCTGCACCACATCTGAGAACGCGACGACGGCGAATTCATCCCCCCGTCCGGCATCGTCCAGGCGGCGCAGGATTTCCGCCTTCGCCTCCTCGAAGCGGTCTCCGACCTGCATGCTATACGACCGGTCGAGGAGCACGACCACCGACTGGGCTTCTTCTGCAGCGACGAAGGGGAGCAGGTTATCAGGCAGGAAGGGCCGGGCGAACGCCAGCGCCAGCAGCGCGAACATAGCCGCCCGTACCGCCATCAGCAGCACATCGCGGAAGCGTCGCCGCTTGACCAGCTCCCTCGGGGTCGCCTTCAGGAACATCAGCGAGCTGAACATCACCTTCTTCGCCCGCATCCTGCGCACAAGGTGGTACAGCACCGGCAACACCGCCGCGCTCACCGCAAACAGGAAAAGAGGGTTGATAAAGGACATGGGTTAGCTGATACGTGATACGTGATTCGTGATTCGTGATACGTGATTCGTGATTCGTGAACTCACTTAGAACGGTGATAGATATGCTCATACATGGTAGAAAACATGTTTTTCCCGGCCGCTGGTGGTTCGCTGTTGAGGTAGCGTCACAAGCACCAGGCGAATAATGCTGGTAATAAGGCCAAGTCGATGATCTACAACAGATCCGTCAAGTACATGCCGCCCCAAGTAATACCAATGGCGAGCTTCCCGGGCGGAGCCAAGGGCATACTCGTAGAATCGCGCCCAATCTTTCCCTGAACTACGGGCATATCCCTCAGCCAGATTAGCTCCAATAGACCCCAACGCCCTGTACAATTGATCTGCGATATCCTGCGTCTGCCGCTTCTTTGATAAACATACTACATCCGACCAGCCTATATCGGAAACAAAAAGAGCTAACCGATAGGCTTCCATCTTCCAAAGGGAATCGCTGGTTATGTTCGAATGCACGGAAGCCAACCACTCTTTATAATAGCGAGGCCTTTCATGCATCGACTTATTTTGCATCATTCTTTCTATCGTTTTTCAACCATTTCCATGCTTGCCACCTCCCTATAAACACACCGCATATCGATTTATTACTTACGCTCACAATGAGTTCACGTATCACGTATCACGTATCACTTTTCATGCTTTCCGCTTCCGTGCAGCCAGGTAGTTGAAGAGGGCGAAGTCAAGCGGTTGGTCGGTCGTGACCAGGTTGTAATCGACGCCGAGGGTTTGGCAGCCGGATTTAACGGTGTCGAGGTAGCGGTTAAGGTTTTCCAGGTACAGCTCGCGGGCTTCTTCCGAGACGACGAGCAGCTTCTCGCCCGTCTCCATGTCTTCAAACTCCACCACATCCTTGAAGTCGAAGTTGACTTCGCCGGGGTCGAGCAGGTGGAAGACGACGACCTCGTTGCCACCAAAGCGGAAGTGCTTCAGCCCATCGAGGATGGCAGCGGGGTCGTCGAGAAGGTCCGAGATCAGCACCACGAAGCCGCGCTTCTTCTGCAGGTCGGCCAGCAGGTGTAGCGGCTTGCCGATGGCCGTCTGCGCGCCCAGGGTCGCGTTCTCCAGGCGGCTCAGCAAGGTATGCAGGTGGCTGCTGGTGCTGCGCGGGGGGATGCGCTCGATGATCTTATCGTCAAAAAACGTGAGGCCGACGCCGTCCCGCTGGCGGATCATGAAGTAAGCCAGGGAGGCCGCCAGGTAGAACGCATAATCCAGCTTCCGCACCTCGCCCGTGCCGTACCCCATCGAGTGGCTCACATCGACGAGCAGGTTTAGGCTGGTGTTCGTCTCATCCTCGAACTCCTTGACATAGTACCGATCCGACCGGGCGAACAGCTTCCAGTCAATGCGCATCGGGTCGTCGCCCGGGATGTACGGGCGGTACTCCATGAACTCGACGGAGAAGCCCTTGTACGGGCTCTTGTGCAGCCCTGAGATGAACCCCTCTACGACACCCCGTGCCAGCAGCTCCAGGTTGGAGATGCGCGACAAAACCTCCGGCTTGATGAAGCGGGGGATGTTCCGGGTAATGGAGGCGGTCGGGTTCAAAGCAGGATTCGGGGGTTAGGAGTGGTTCAGGCCAGACCGGAGGCGGGCTCTCGGATCGCTTCGAGCAACATCTCAATGATCTTCTCCGTGTTCACCCCCTCCGACTCGGCGTAGAAGTTGGTCAGCACACGATGGCGGAGGACGGGGTAGGCCAGCGTACGGATGTCTTCGATGGCGACGTTGTAGCGTCCGTGGAAGACAGCCCGCACCTTGCCGCCCAGCAGGAGGTATTGCACGGCGCGTAGCCCCGCACCCCAGCCCACCCACTTGTTCACGAAAGCCGGCGCCTCCGGCGCATTCGGACGGGTGCTACGCACCAGGTTGACGGCATACTGGCCGACGTTTTGCGGCACGTATACCTTCTTGACGAGCCGCTGGAACTCCAGGATGTCGGCACCGCCGAGCACCTTCTCCAGCGTCGCCTCTTCCTTAGAGGTCGTCTGCATGGCCACAGCCAGCTCATCCTCGGCGGACAGGTAGTCGATGACGATGTTGAACATGAACCGGTCGAGCTGGGCTTCGGGGAGCGGGTAGGTGCCCTCCAGTTCGATCGGGTTCTGCGTCGCCAGCACGAAGAACGGTCGTTCGAGCAGGAACAGGTCGCCGCCGGCCGTCACCTGGTATTCCTGCATCGCCTCCAGGAGCGCCGCCTGCGTCTTGGGCGGGGTGCGGTTGATTTCGTCGGCCAGGATGATGTTGGCAAAGATCGGCCCCTTGACGAACTGCAACTCCCGCTTACCGGTCGTCCGGTCCTCCTCGATGATGTCGATGCCGGTGATATCGGCCGGCATCAGGTCGGGCGTGAACTGGATGCGTTTGTACGAGAGATCCAGGATGGAGCCGAGCGACTTGATGAGGAGCGTCTTGGCCAGGCCCGGCACGCCGGTGATGAGACAGTGGCCGCCCGCGAAGAGGGCGACGAGCACCAGCTCGATGACGTCGTCCTGCCCGATGATACGGCGGCGCAGCTCGCTCAAGATCCGCTCTTTCCCGTCTTGAAGCTTCGCCAGTACTTCTTCTTCCGTCAACTCGGGGCCGTGCCCGTTGGAGGGGGGTTGTTCAGTCATAAAGTATGAGAGGTTACAGGTTGCAGGTTACAGGTTTGTCTGTCCGGTTCGTAGCAGTAACCTAGTGTGTAAGGGCATAGACGAGAAAGTTGATACCCATCTGAAAGCTGATGGTGGACGCGTTCTCCAGGTTGCGATCCGGCCATTCCCAGCCGTCGCCGAGGTCCTGGTTGTGGCAAGCGAGGGCGACGATGCGGCCTTCGTCGTCGACATAGGCCATGTACCGGTCTTCGAACTTAGAGAAGCCCCCGCTGACAAGCGACGGCGCCTCCACAGGGTCTACATCGTAGTAGATGCTCCAGATCGGGTGGTCCGGCGGTAGTTCGACGGGTTCGCGGCCGGGGAAGATGCGCTGCATCTGTTCGTAGAACACCATCCACTGGTAGTCCCCTCGGAAGTCGTCGAACAGGATGAAGCCGCCCCGGTTGAGGTATTCCCGGAGGTTCTCTTCGTCTTCGTCGGACATCGACCAGAAGCCGGGCTCGCTCATATACAGCACCGGATACTCGAAGATACGTTCATCGCTCAGCTTCAATATGAGCGGCGGCCCCTCGACGAACACTTTCGACGTGCGGTTGAGGGCTTCGTAGAAGTTCTGCTCGGCGGTGGGGTAGTCATGCGCCCAGCCCGGCCCCCCACGCCCGCGCTCGAAGCGACCGCCGCCGCCGTCAACTTCGTACTCGACGCGAATAAAACGGAAACCGTGATCGCCCTGCGCATAGCCGGGCATCTCGGCGACGAGAAGCAGTATAATGATCAGCAAGAGTCGCTTCATGGTTCCGTTTTGTTTACGCTTTTAGGCCCTCTGTCGTAGGCCCTCTCTCCCCTTCGGGGATCTCTCCCAGAGGGAGAGAGAGACTCCCGGTCCCCTCAAAGCGCTAGCCGTTCTCTCCCTCTGGGAGAGAGGTCGCGCAGCGACAGAGAGGGCCGCTCAAGTATAGCAGCGACAGGGAGGGTCAAGGTCCGGCCCCGTCTACACACTGCAACAATAGTTTCTGCGCGTCCCGAAAGCCGGGCGCCCGTTCAAGGGACTGCAACACAGCGCGCCGGGCTGCTTCTACCTCTCTGTTCCGGAAGAGGCTGAGAGCCAGCTGGTAGTAGGCATCCGCCAGGTCCACAGGGTTGAGGGCTATTACCGCGCGCCGGGCGCGTACAGCGTCGGCAAAAAGATTCTGTTCCGTATACAACTCGGCCAGGGCCATATGCGTCGCCCGATCATAGGGGGTGACGTCAAGTGTGCGGCTCAGATAGCGGGTAGCGCGGGCCGTATCGCCCTGCTCGCGGTACAGGTCGCCCAGCTCGCGCGCTTCCTCGGCGCCGTGTTCAGACACCGTCAGGAAGCGCTCCAGAATCTCGATCAGCTTATCCGTCCGGCCCTGCGCGTGGTAAACGGCGGCCAGGCCATGGTAAGGACTGCCGGCTTTGGCGTAGCCGGGGTACCGGTTCAACGCTTCCAGAAACTGCGCCTCTGCCTCGTCATACCGTTCCTGCCGGAGCCGGTCGTTGCCCTCACGCAGGTTCTTCAGAAAGGCGTTGTCCGCCCCCGCGCCCACCAGTTCAGACAAAGCAGGCGCTTCCTCCGTCTCCAGCAAGTCGGGCAGGCCGGCCAGGACGCCGGCAAAGCGGCTGCGTTCAGCCTTCAGGTTCTCCCGGAAAGCGTTGTCGAGGGCCGAAACCTTCTGCTGGAGCACTGTTTCAAGGGCGGCCTCGATCGCATCCCCCGCCCGCAGGCGTTGCAGGATATCGACGACGGCCTGGAAGCCGTAGGTGTCGGCGATGAAGCCGATGATTTTGGAAGCATGGTAGTAGCTGAGGATGACCTGCCCCGGGAACGATGGGCGGGTAAAGCCCCGGTCGATCTGGGCGAGGGGGAGCAGCCGGTCCTGGTCGAAGGCGGTGAACAGTTCGAGGTCCATCTCGCGCCCCCACTCGGGCCGGGCGCGCTGCTCTTCGTACACCGACAGCCCTTCGGTAAACCAGCGCGGCACCTTAAAGTCAGACACGCCGATGGCCATGGTGTGGCCGAGTTCATGCCAGAGGGTGCGCGCCCAGTTGTAGGTGCCTTCTTCTTGCGCCCGCGGCGTATCCAGCGCAACGACATCGCCGAAGCAGACACCCAGCAGGCCGAGGTGCGGGATGCCGCCGACACGCACGGCGAAGTCGTCATGGTCGTTGTAGGCTTCGATCAGAATCTTATCGGCCGGGGTGTAGCCGTAGCGGCCCTGGAAATCGGCATACGCCGTCTCGGCGAGGTCGAGCATAGCCGCCCCCAACACGTCGCTTTCGTCCCGGTGGATGCGAAGCCTGAAGTGCTCGCTTTCGAGCAGCACGAAGTCCTCATACTCGTCCATCAGCGTCAGCGTGTTGCCGACGAACAGGTTGAAGGGGTCCCGCTCGAAGCTGACGTCGAGGTACCGTTTCGCCTCGACGGCCCGCCCGGCCCGCAACAGGTTGATGCCGACCGACGCATACGCCGCCCAGTTGTCGCGTTCGATGGTGGCGGCACGGAGTGAGAAGGCAAGCGCATCCGGATAGCGGAACCGCCGCTCTACGTCTTCTGCAAGCGTCAGATAAAACCCCCCCGCCCGCGAATTGACGGCAAGGGCCTGCCGCTCGGTAGCCGCGAAGGCAGCGGTATCGCCGCGGAGGTGGTGGATAGCAGCCAGATGGGCCAGCGAGGAGACCGACGCGGGGTTGACGGACAGAGCGCGGCGCGCCATGGTTTCGGCCTCATCGTACTGGGCGTCCAGCACCCGGAGGCTTGCCAGCAGATCAAGCGCGGCAACGCTGTTCGGGTTTTTCTCCAGCGCCTCTTGCGCCAACTTCTCCTGCTGCCCGAAACCGGGGACGGCGTGGGCGTAACCGACATACAGGTCGGCCCGGTTCGGGTTCACGCCCAGCGCCTCTTGATAGGTCCGTTCAGCGTCTGCAGTATTGTATTTTTCCCGGAAGATGTCGGCCCACCACGCCAGGTTCTGCACATAGCGCGCGTCGATCTGATGGGCGGTCCGGAAGGCGTTGTTGGCCTCACGGAAGGCTTCCAGGCGTGCCAGCGCCCGGCCCACGACGGCCAGGTCTTCCGCCGTGCGGTAACGGCCTTCTTCATACCGCCGGTTCATCACGCTGTAGAGGCGGCGCGCCTCCGCCTTGCGGCCGGTCGCTTCCAGCACAGCGCCCAGTTCCAGGACGTTACGCAAAAGGTCGGGCTGCAGGTTGAGCACCTGCAGAAAGGCGGCTTCGGCTTCCGCATAGCGGCCTACAGCCGCCAGCAGCCGCCCCTGCATGTGGAGCACGTACGGATCATCCGGCCGGCTCACCAGCATTGTAGCGGCCTCAGCCAGACCTTCCTGGTAGTCACCGACGGCTTCGAAGGTCTCCAGATAACCGATGGCCGCCTCCGGCGAGGACGGCAACAGGGACCGGAAAAGGCTGCGGGCTTCGGTATAGTTCCCCACCTGCATCGCCTCTTGTGCCGACGTACCGGCCACCTCCTGGGCACAGGCACCGGCCGTGCCGCTGAGCAACAAAACAAGGAGGGCGAGCGGAAAGCGCAGTCTCATACGTCGGAATACGATATCGAGATAGGCGGAATGAAAGGCTTACCCCTTATTCGGGGCGGAGGTTGCCGGGGGGATCTTCATTCCCCCACTCGGCGCGCG
>Ga0214472_10006814_pt1 | contig 11973 bp, 8 predicted proteins | sample RVTome_6_FD_207662 | JGI IMG/M metagenome (GOLD analysis project Ga0214472, IMG submission 207662) | Soil microbial communities from uranium-contaminated site in the Upper Colorado River Basin, Wyoming, United States - RVT140D175 | ecosystem: Environmental > Terrestrial > Soil > Contaminated >...
CCCGTTGGGGCCCAGAGCCGCCGACGCTCCCAGCAGCACCGTCTGCGTGTCGCTGAGATCGAAGGAGGCGGTGTAGCGCGGAACGATCAGCAGGTCGGAAACGGAAGCGACTTCGCGCTCGACGATCTCCCTGCCGAAGAGCGTCTCCCCGGGGACGCTCCGGAAGCTGCTCAGGGTCTCGCCCTGGCTGTTCTGGACGGTGACCAGGGCCTCGGAAAAGAAGTCGGTCGGCAGCAACCACGAAAGGCGCGCGCCCACCGAGCGGAGTCCGTCCGGACCGAAGAAGCGTCCGTTGACGAGCGGCTGATCGACGAAGTCCCAGGCATGCGGGTGCATCGGATTGAGCCGGCCGAACTCGGTGAAGAACTGGCCGGCCTTGAGCTGCAGCCCCTTGGGCAGTGAGGTCGACGTCGCGAAAGCCTCCTCCAACTCGACCACCGTCTCGCCATCGGCGTCGATTTGCAGGATCACGTTGACTTGCGCGCGAAAGTACGGGTCGACGGCACCTTCGAAGACGGTTTCGATGTTCTGAACGGTGAATCCTCGTTGAATCGGATCGTGACCACCGGTCTGTAACGCCTCGATGTCGGACGAGGTCGATCCGCCAGCGGCGATCAGCCCGTCGAGCGAGAGGTTCAAGAAATTCTTGCCACCGCTCCCGGAGACGAGGGTCAACGGCGCGGGCGCGCCGTCGGCAGGACTTGCCGGGATCGGTTGGGGCTGCGGCGACGGCGGTTCGGCTGGCGCTGCTTGCGCCTTCGCGCTCTCGAGCGCCGCGAGCTTCGCCTCCAGCGCGGCCAGGCGCTGCTCGTAGTCGGCGCGCATCTGCTCGATCTCCTGCCGGAGCGTCGCCTCCGGCTCGGCCGGCGCGGGCGACTGCGCGAACAGGGGCATCTGGAGCAGCAGGACCACGGCCGAAAAGATCCCGGCCCGAAACCACAGCCGCTCGATCGCTCCACGATCTCGACGGATCATTCTTCACTCCTCGAACTCTCGATCATCTGGCCGACCCGCGAGTCGCGGGTCGCGAGCGGACCCGGAACAACGGACCCGATGGACGCGGAAGGGGTGCGGCCGCAGGGGCCGCAGAGGCGTCAGCCGAAGAGCGCGGAAGAGCCGGGCGGAGCTCGCCCGCCGGCGGGGCGAAGGCGGGGACCTTTCGGCGCGAACTCCAGCGCGCGACGATCGGCCGCGACGACCTCGACTGTCAGCGCCAACTGCCTCGGCGGGCCGGCAGCGACGAGCGGGCTCGAGGCGAGGATGCACGCCAGGCACGCCGGGCGCACCGTGTCGTGGGCATGGTCGAGGTGAGCGGCCGGCCCGCATCCGTCGGTGTGCTCGATCACGCTCGAGCTTCGAGCTCGGAGCTCGGGCTCATCGAGCGGGTGACTGTGCCAGGCGCTGCTCTCGCCTGCCATCGCGACGGAAACGATCGCGAGGGTTGCCCGAGCGGATCTGACCAGGAGCGACCTCACGCCGGCCAGCATACGGCAAGTCCACGCCAGATCGAGAGTCCGGCCACTGCGAGCCCGGGCTGCGAAGCCCTGCGAAGGTCCTCGCGATCGATCAGGCCGCCTCGATGTTGGGCCTGTCCTCGACGATGCGGCCGTCCTGGATGCGCACGATGCGCTTGGTGCGCCGCGCCAGCGCGGAGTCGTGCGTGATCAGGACGATCGTGCGTCCCTGCGCCGAGAGGCCCTCGAAGAGGCCCATGACGTCCTGGCCGGAGGTGGTGTCGAGGTTGCCCGTCGGCTCGTCGGCGAGGATGAGCGCCGGATCGCAGGCGAGCGCCCGCGCCACCGCCACGCGCTGCATCTGTCCGCCGGAGAGCTCGGTCGGCTTGTGGTGTCCGCGGTCGGAGAGGCCCACCTGTGCCAGCAGCTCCTCCACCCGTTCGCGCCGCTCGCGCGCGCCCGTGCCCTTGAACAGCAGCGGCATCTCGATGTTCTCGTAGGCGGTGATCTGCGGCAGCAGGTTGAAGTTCTGGAAGACGAAGCCGACCTTGCGGTTGCGAATGTCGGCGAGCTCGTCGACGTCGAGCTCGGCCACCTCCTCGCCGTCGAGCCGGTAGGAGCCGCCGGTCGGCGTGTCGAGGCAGCCGACGAGATTGAGCAGGGTGGACTTGCCCGAGCCCGACGGCCCGACGATGGCGACGAACTCCTGCGGCCGCACCACCAGATCGATCGCGCACAGCGCCTCGACCTGGATGGCGCCGCTGTCGTAGACCTTGCCGATGCCGCGCATCTTGATGATGGCGGGCGGGCCTTGCGCTGGCGTGCCGTTCTTCTTGCCGTTCCTGCCGACGAAGAGATTCATCGATCGACCTCGCTATTCGTAGCGCAGCGCCTCGGCGGGCTGGATCGACACCGCGCGGCGCGAGGGGAAGAAGCCGGCGAGGAAGCCGATCGCGCCGAGCAGCAGCACGGTCGTGGCCGCCACGCCGAGGGAGAACGTCGGGGTGCCGAGGAACTGCAGAGCGTCGCTGTTCGACTTCGCCTGCACGAAAGCGAGGAGCTCGACGATGCCAACGCCGACGACGATGCCGATGACGCCGCCGAGCGCGGTCAGCGACAGCGACTCGACCACCAATGGCCCGAGGACGTACGAGCGCCGGGCGCCGAGCGCCATCTGCACACCGATCTCGCGCGTGCGGTGCTTGACCACCGCGTACATGATGTTGGCGACGCCGACACCGCCGATGACCATGGTCAGGGCGCCGATGACGCCGAGGAAGATCTCGATGCCGATCGAGATGTTGGCGGTGACGCGCTGCGACTCCACCGTGTCCCACATCGAGAGCGCACGCTCGTCCTCGGGATCGAAGCGCAGTTTTCCTCCCAGCACCTCGTACAGGCGCCGCTTGAGGACCTCGTTGTCGGCGGGGTTCTCGCCCTTGACGACGAAATCGGAGAGCGTGCGCCGGCCGTAGAGAGCGCGGAAGGTCGACAGCGGGATGATCACGTTGTTGTCGTCCGGCCCGCTGTAGGTGCCCATCTGGACCTTCTTCTTCATCACGCCGACGACGGTGAACGGCATCTGGTTGACGAGAATCGTCTCGCCCACCGCTTCCCGCTCGCCGAAGAGCTCGTCCTTGGCCTTGTTGCCGAGGAAGGCGACGCGCCGCTTCTCCTGCTCGTCGAGCTCGTCGAGGAAGCGCCCGCCGGCCTGCGGGATCTGGTTGCGCAGCTCGCCGTACTCCGGCTCGACGCCGGCGACCGGCTTGGAGAGCGACGTCCGCCCCCACACGACGTTGTTGCCCCAGCGGCGCATCTCGGCCGAAGCGAGGGCGATCTCGGGGATCGACTCGCGCAGCAGATCGACGTCCTCCTCGATGAAGCGCAGGCTGCGCCCTTGCGGGAAGCCCTCGAAAGCCTTCGCCGTCGTCCCCGGCCAGACCACGATGATGCCCTCGCCGAGGCCCTTCGAGCCCTTGTTGAAGTTCGCCTTCAGGCCCTCGCCGAACGAGAGCAGCAGCACGATCGACAGCGTGCCCCAGGCGATGGCCGCGACGGTCATCACCATGCGCTTGCGCTGGATGTGCGCCGCGCGCCGGAAGAGCTTCCAGATCAAGCCCATGCGCAACATGGCGTCACATCTTGAGGGCTTCGACGGGGCGCAGATTCGCCGCCGTCCGCGCCGGGAAGTAGCCGGCGAGCAGCCCGATGCCGCCGAGGATCGCGGTGGTGATCGCCGCCACCTGGAACGAGATCACCGGGTCGCCGACGTACTCCTTGAAGCCGAGCCGCGGGAAGACCGAGCAGATCCCCCACGAGATGAGGAAGCCGATGCTGCCGCCGACGAGGGTGATGAAAAGCGTCTCGAAGAGGAACTGGCCGATGACGTAGCGGCGCCTGGCGCCGAGCGCCATCTTGATGCCGATCTCCCTGGTGCGCTCCTCCACCGCCACGTTCATGATGTTCGAGACCCCGATGCCGCCGACCACCAGGGTCAGGGCGCCGACGATGCCGAGGAAGCTGCGGAAGGCGACGAAGAAGGTGTCGATGAACTTCATGCCCTCGGTGGTGTCCCACATCGTGATCGCTTCCTCGTCCGCGGGGTCGAAGCGCTGGCGCGCAGCGGCGGAAGCGACGAACTTCTTCTTCACCGCCGGCACCCGCTGCGGATCGAGGACCTGGAAGATCACGTTGTCGACGTACTTGACGCCGAACATCGCCTTGAAGGTCGTCGCCGGGATGATCGCCTTGTCCTTGTCCCGGCCGCCGTAGGAGGAGTCCTGGGCCTTCGGCCTGAGCACGCCGATGACGCGGAACGGCGTGCCGTTCAGGCGGACGAATTCGCCCACCGCCTTGCCGGGCCCGCCGAAGAGGTCCTTCTCGAGCTGATCGCCCAGGAAGACGACGCGCCGGCGGTCGGCGAGATCGAGCTCGTGGAAGAACCGGCCCCCCTCTTCGGGCACCATGTTGCGCATCTCGCCCCATTCGGCGTTGGCGCCCGAGGTGCTGGCGGCGAGGGTCTTGCTGCCCCAGCTGATCCGCGTCGTCTCCTCGTACTCCTCGCTCATGCGGTCGATCTCGGGGACCTCGCCGCGGATGAAGGCGAGATCTTCGTCGGTGAGCCGGACCGCGCGACCGCGCGGCAGGCCCTGCCACGGCCGGCTCGTGCGCGTCGGCCAGGCGATGACGATGGCGTCGCCGAGACCCTTCTGGTTGACCACGATCTGCTTGTGCAGGCCCTGGCCGAAGGCGAGCATCAGCGTTACGGCCGCCGTGCCCCAGACGATGCCGAAGACGGTCAGGAAGAGGCGCAGCTTCTGCGCCCGGATGTCGCGCAGGAACTGCTTCAGGTGGTTGCGGACGAACACGGCGTCGGCTCCTCCGTCGCCGCGTTACTCGATTTCCTTCGGCGGGCGCTGAACGACCAGGTCGCCCTCGGCGAGCCCGGCGACGACCTCCATGTTGAGGCCGTCGGAGAGGCCGATCTCGATCTCCTTCTTCACCGGCTCGGCCTCCGGCGTGGCGCCGGGGATCTCCACCGACGCCTTGCCGTCGGCGAGAGTCACCAACCGCTCCGGCACGAGCAGGATGTCGGGCTTCTCCTGGATGATGATGTTGGCGTTCGCCGAGTAGCCGGCGCGCAGCACGATGTCGCTCGCCGCGGCGTCGATGGCGGCCTCGACGTCGAACACCGTCGCGCCCTCCTTCTCGCGCGCCTTGGGCGCGATCCGGGTCAGCACCGCGGGCACTTCCTCGCCGGGCAGGGCGCCGACCTGGATGCGCACCGGCATCCCCTCGTGCAGCTTGCCGACGTCGATCTCGTCGACCGTGCCGCGGAACTCGAGCGTCCCCATGTCGGCGAGAGTCATGAGCACCGTACCCTCTTGGAAGGTGGTCAGCGGCACCACGGGATCGCCCGGATTCACTCTGCGCTCGAGCACGGTGCCGGAAGTCGAGGCGCGGATGACCGAGTCGACTGCAGGGCGCCCGACCGCGCGATCGATGCGGCCCTCCTTGATGAGCTTCAATTTGTCCTTCGCCTGCTCGAGCGAGATGCGAGCGTGGTCGAAGTCCTTCTCGCGCGCATCGAACTGGTCCTTGGCGACGATGCCGCCGGTCCACAGGCTCTTCGAGCGTTCGAGATCCTGTTGCGCTCGGTCGAATGCGACCTGCGCCAGCTCGACTTCGCGCTCGGCGCCGGCGAGCTCGAGCGGCGTCGGATCGGGCGTGATGGTGAACAGCGGCTGCCCCTGCTCCACCCGGTCGCCGACCTCGACGAACGTCCTCGAGACGATGCCCGAGATCTGCGACTTCACCTGGATCTCCTGGTCGGGAACGATCTGACCCACCGCCAGCGCCTTCTGCACGATCGTGCCGCGAGTCACCTCGACCGTCTTGAGCCCCTCCTGCTTGGCGGCGGCGTTCCGGCTATAGAGAAACAGGCCGACGGCGGCGGCGCCCAGCACCACCGAACCGACCACGACCTTCCCGGCCTTGCTCATCGTTCTCTCCTCGTCGAATCCGACGTCTCCCCTCCTTACGGCCGGAATCGGGCGAGGTTTCGAGAATTGGGGACGCGCGCCGCCTCAGGAAACCGCGCCCAGGCGCCGCAGCAGGTCCTCGGCGCCGGGATGACCCGGCTCGCGGCGCAGGGCGGCCTCGGCGTAGCGGCGCGCGCGCACGCGGTCGCCCCGGGCGAGCGCCCACTCGCCGAGCGCCGCCCACGGTTCGGCGCTCTCCGGCAGCAGCCGCTGGGCGCGGCGCAGGAAGCGCCCGGCCTCCGCGAGACGTCCGCCGCGCAGCGCGATGCCGCCGAGCGCCAGCGCCGACCACGGACTGCGCAGACGCGAGGCGTCGATCGCGGCGAGCAGCGCGCGCGCCTCGGCGCCGCGTCCCAGCCGCTCGAGCAGGGCCGCGAGGTTGTGGAGAGCGGAGACCTGCTCGGGATCCGCCGCCAGGGCGCGCCGGTAGGCCGCTTCGGCGCCCGCGAAGTCGCCGCTCCGCCGCCGCGCGACGCCGAGGTTGACCCAGCCGTCGGCCAGCTCCGCATCGAGCCGGGTCGCGATTGCCAGTCTCTCGCCGGCGAGAGCGATCTCGCCCGCCCGGATCGCCTCGGCGCCGAGGTTCGAGTAGTGGAGCGCCAGAGCGCGCCGGTCGCCGATCCGCTCGACCGTCGCGAAGTCGCGCAGCGGGCGGGCGCTGAGGTCGATCAGCGTGCGCTGAGCGCTCGTTCCCGCCGCGGCCACGACGTGGTCGGTGATCACCACCAGGTCCCCCTCGCGGTCGAAGCCCGTCGCCTCGCGGATGCGCAGGTAGTAGGCGTCGACTCCGACTTCCCTCGCCAGACGAACGAAGAGGTGAGTGAACGTCAGGCAGTTCGCGGCGCCCGAGTCCCAGGCCTCCTGGACGCTGGTCGTCGTCCCGCCGCGATGCCGGAACGGCGCTTCCGGCCGGCTCAGCAGGGCGCGCAGCAGAGCCGTGAGCCGCTCCTCGGGTCCCTGCGAGGCCCTCACCGTCTGCCGCGCCCAGGTGCGCATCGCCGCGTCGGGAAGTACCGGATCGGCGAGCTCGGCGGCGAGCCCGACGGCCGCCAGCTCCTGTGGCAGGTCGGCGAAAGGCGGCGCGGCGCTGCAGGCGATGACTGTGACGAGGAGAACGACCCCGCCCTGACATCCGCGCGAGACTCGTCGCGGGCGGCTCACTTGCGGCGGCGCAAGCGATCGAGGCCGGGGAGCGGGCCGCCTCGCGCCAAGGCGAGATAGACCGCCGCGAAGCCGGTGAAGACCGCCGTCGCCCGCAACGTCGGGTGCAGACCCGCCGTCCACGCCGCCAGCGCCCAGGCCGGCAGCGCGGCGGCGACGGCGGCGAGGAGACGGCGCAGGCTCTCGCGACGCTCGGGCACGACGCTTCCGGCGCGCCGGGCGAGCGCCCGGCCGAGCCGCGCGCGCTCGATCCAGGCGCCGACGCTGGCGCCGAGGGCGAGACCGACGGCGCCCAGCCGCAGACCGCTCGGCTGCGCCGCGGCGAAGCCCGGCAAGCGCTCCACCGGCAGGCGGTCGAGGGCGAGCATCGCCGCCACTCCGGCCGCGCCGCCGAGCGTGACGCGCAGCGCGGCGATGCGCGCCGGCGTGCGCGTGTCGCCGAGCGCGAAAAAGCTCGTCTGCAGCACGCGCGACGAGATCGACGCCGGCAAGCCCACGGCGTAGGCGGCGAGGACGGCGGCGACGAGCGCCACGTCGGCGGCGCCGAAGCGGCCGGGGAGCAGCTGGTAGACGCCCGCCACCGCGACCGGCGCGAAGGCGACCAGGCCGATCGTCGCCGGCAGGTGCAGGAATTCCGCATCGCCGAGCGCGCGTCGCGCGCGCGGCACGAGCTCGTCCGCCGTGCCCGCCGCCGAGCGCGAGAGCTCCGGCAGCGCCGCGGCCGCGATCGCCTGCCCGAAGAGCGCGACAGGCAGGAGGTAGAGCATCTGCGCGTACCCGAGCGCCGAGACCGCGCCGACCGCCAGCAGCGAGGCGAGGATCTGGTCGAGGTAGGAGGAGAGTTGCACCACGCCGCGGCCGGCGAGCGCCGGCGCGAAGGCGGCCAGCGCTTCGCGCACGCCGTCGACGGAGCGCGACAGCGAGAGGCGCAGCCCGCCGACCTCGTGCAGCACCGCCGGCAGCTGCACGGCGAGCTGCAGCACCCCGCCCGCCAGCGCGCCGAGGCAGGCGGCGAAGAGCAGGCGCTCGCCGGTGCTCGCGCGCGGGCCGGCGACGTCGAGCAGGCCCTCTCCGCCGAGCCAGAGCGCCGCCACGATCGCGGCGTTCCAGGCCACCGGCGCGACGTAGGGAAGGAAGAAGCGGCGATGGCTGTTGAGCACGCCGAGGGCCCACGCCGAGAGCACCAGCAGACCCGTCATCGGGAAGATCCAGCGCACCGCCGCGATGGCGAGCTCGTAGCGATCGACCGCCGCCTCCCCCGCCGCCACCGCCGCCGCGTCCTGGAGGTAGCCGGCGGCGAAGAGCGCGACGATCGGCCGCGCCGCGACGACGCCGAGGAGCGCCAAACCGCCGGCCACCGCGACCAGCAGGCCGAAGACGGCGCCGGCGAACCGCCGCGCCCCCTCGGCGTCGCCGCGCGCCAGGAAACGGCTGTAGACCGGGATGAACGACGCCGAGAGCGCCTGTTCGCCGAGCAGGTTCTGCAGGATGTTGGGCGCGCGCAGCGCGGTCTGGAAGACGTCGGCGTAGGCTCCGACGCCGAACGCGGCACTGGTCGCAGCCGCCCGCGCCAAGCCGGCGAAGCGGCTGATCAGGATGCCGGCGCCAACGGCCAGCGCGCCGCGCGGGCGCGCGCCGCCGGCCGCTTCGCGAGAGGCGTCGGCGCTGCTCAACGCGGCGAGACTATCGGTTCCTCTCCAGCCAAGTGGCGGCCTGCGGCCGTACGATCACCGACTCGGCGTCGAGATCGACGGCGGCGGCGAGGGCGCGCTCGTACCAGAGCCGCGCGTTGGCGCGGTCGCGCAGCCGCGCATACGCGTCGGCGAGGAGCAGGCGGATGTGCGGACGCTCGGTGTCGCTGGCGAGCAAGAGCGGCACGGCGTCCTCCGCCCGCCGGTCGTACATCGCGATGTAGGCGTCGAGGTAGGGCCGGATCCACGCGTAGTGGTCGGCGTTCGCCGCGTCGGCCGCCATCAGCGCCTTGGCCTGGTCGGCGAAGCCGTTGGCGCGCTCGATCTCGCGGCGTACGGCGGCGCAGCGCGCCTGGCCGTGCAGCGACCTCACCTGCCAGATCGTCTTCCCAGCCGCGGGCATCGCGGAGCCCTCGACGGTCTGCCAACCGCGCTGATACCACGCCTCCGCCGACACCGGGTCCCCGGTTTCGAGCAGCACACGAGCTGCGCCGTTCATCACCGCCGCCACTTCGTCCGCCGCTCCCAGCTCTCCCCACATTCGCGCCGCCTCTTCGGCGCGATCGAGGCCGGAAGGCAGCTGCCGCAGATAGCTCCGCAGATAGAGAATCCCCATCAGGGCGCGCGACCTGGCGCTCCCGGGCGGCGAGGTCGCGGCGGCGCGCTCGAGGTCCTGCAGCGCGCCGTCCGGGTCGCCGAAATAGAGGCGCGCGGTGGCTCGCCCGAGGAGCGCCGAAGCCGGCCCGCCGTCGGAACCGATGGCGTGGTTGTAGGCATTGAACGCGGCCGTGAACGAGCCTTCTTCGCGCAAGAGGTCGCCGAGCGCGACGAGCGCGAGCGGAGAGTCGGGCGCGAGCGCGGTGGCGTGCTCGAGAGCGTCGCGCGCGCCAGCGCGATCCTGCTGGCGCAGGCGCAGCTCGGCGAGGAACCGCCAGAGGCGTGCGTCGTTCGGCGCCAGCTCGGTCGCGCGCTGCGCCGCGCCCGCCGCCGCGGGCAGATCATCGGACGCCTCGGCGCGCAGCGCCGCGGCCGCGGCGACGATCCAGGAGCCCTCGGGCGCCAGCGAAGAGGCCCTCTCGGCGGCGGCCCGCCGGGCCTCGCCGCGCTCGATCATCGCCTGCAGGATCGACAGCCGGGCCACCTCCTCGGCGAGGGCCGTTCGCGCCGCTTCGACCCCTTCCCCGCGGTCCATGGCGCGCAGCGCCGCCTCGACGTCGGCGGCTGCCGCCGGCGCGGCGCACCACGATCCCGCCGCCAGCGCTCCCACGAGCGCCCAGAGCCTCTTCATTTCGCCCTCCTCGGAGCTCGGCCGAGTATACCGGCAGCGCCGAGGCGACGGCGGTGAGGACTAGAATGCTGCGACTCCGTGACTCGCCCTCGGCTCCACGTCGTCGCGCTCTCGCACCTCGACACGCAATGGCGATGGACGGTGCGCGACACGGTCGAGCGCCACCTCCCCGCCACGGTCGAAGCCAACGAGCGCCTCTTCGAGCGCTTCCCGCGCTTCGTCCTCTCTTTCGAGGGGACGTGGCGCTACCGGCTGCTCGCCGAGCATCACCCGCAGCTCTTCGCCCGCGTGCGCAGGCGAGTGGCCGAGCGCCGCTGGCACCCCTCTGGCGCCGCCGTCGAGGCCTTCGACGCGCTGCTCCCCGCGCCCGAGTCGATCGTGCGCCAGATCCTCTACGGTCGGCGCTGGCTGCGCCGCGAGCTGTCCACCGACAGCCGCGATCTGCTGCTCCCCGACTGCTTCGGCTTCCCGCGCACACTGCCGACGCTCGCCGCGCACCTCGGCCTGGTCGGCTTCTCGACCCAGAAGCTGCGCCGCGGCCCCCTGGTGCGCGCCGCCTACGGCATTCCGTTCGCGTTCGGGCGCTGGCGCGGCGCCGACGGCGGCGAGGTGCTCGCCGCCCTCGATCCCGGCGAGTACTCGGGCCGCCTGCCGGCCGATCCGACCCGCGACCCGGAAGCGCTGGCGGACGCGCGCGCCGCGACGGCGAGCGGCGCACCCGCGATCGCCATGCGCTACGTCGGCGTCGGCGACCGCGGCGGCGCCGTGCCGACCGAGACGGCCGCGCGGCTCGAGTCGGCTCTCGGCGCCGACGGTCCGCGCGAGATACGGCACGGCCCCTCGGAGCAGATCTACCTCGAGACGACCGGCGCGGAGCGCGCCGCCCTCGCCGTGCACGACGGCGAGCTCCTCCTGCGCCAGCACGGCACCGGCTGCTACACGGCGAAGGCCGTGCTCAAACGCTGGAGCCGGCGGGTCGAAGCCCTGGCGCGCGCCGCCGAGGCGGCGGCCGTCGCCGCCCTCGCCGCCGGCCTCGCCGCGCCCCGCGGCCGCCTCGAGGAGGCGTGGACGCTCCTGCTCGCCCACCAGATGCACGACGATCTCACCGGCACCGCGATCCCAGCCGCCTACCGCTACTCGCTCGGCGACCTCGGCCTCGCCGCCAACGAGCTCGAGGAGATCCTGCTCGACGCGGTCGGAGGCGCCGCCGGCGCGCTCGACGCGACGGGGAGCGGAGCACGCCTCGTCGTGCTCTCGACCGTCGCCGCGCCGCACGAGGAGCTGCTCGAGGTCGGCGGCCTGCCGGCGGCGGCCGAGGCCGTCGTCGACGCCGAGGGCGTCGAGAGGGAGATTCAGCGGCTCGGCGGCGGCACGGCGCTCCTCCCCGTCGTCTGCCGCGGCGCCGAGCTCCAGCTGCTGCGCGCCGGAGCGCGCTCGGCGGCGGTGCAATCGCCGGCGCCGGGCGTCGAGGCCGGCGAGCGCTGGCTCGAGAGCGGGCGCTACCGGCTCGAGCTCGACGAGGCCGGCGCGCTCGCCTCGCTCGTCGACAAGCGGCTCGACCGCGAGCTGCTCTCGACGCCGGCCGCTCTCGAGCTGCTCCCCGATCGCTCGTCCAAGTACCCCGCCTGGGAGATCCTCTGGCCGGACACCGCGGGCCCGCCCCGCGCCCTCGTCGATCGCCTGCGCCGGCTCGACGTCGTCGAGCGCGGCCCGCTGCGCGCCGCGCTCGCCGTCGAGCGCTTCGCCCGCGGCGTCGTGGTCCGCGAGACGTGGCGGCTGGCCGCGGGCGGCGCCGGCGAGCTCGTCGTCGCCGACGTCGAGATCGAGTGGCGGCGGCG
>Ga0214472_10006815_pt1 | contig 11972 bp, 9 predicted proteins | sample RVTome_6_FD_207662 | JGI IMG/M metagenome (GOLD analysis project Ga0214472, IMG submission 207662) | Soil microbial communities from uranium-contaminated site in the Upper Colorado River Basin, Wyoming, United States - RVT140D175 | ecosystem: Environmental > Terrestrial > Soil > Contaminated >...
TCGTGAAACCGAGAGAACGCACTGGGTTAGGGCCGAAGTCCACGTGTTTGCCAACCACACGTTCCGTAAGTCTGCGAACACAGCATCGAACTCGGATGCGATGCTCCCGGCGAGTGGTTTCGGCGACCCGTCCCGGACCGGGTCGGGATTCCCGACGAGTTTTTTGTCGGATCGGCTAGTCTCACTCGAGGCAGCCGATTCGAACAACCGTGGTCGCATTCGCATCGTTCTCCTTCCTGTGTTATATAGAACTCCTTGAGACGCCCGCATGCGGTGTCTGATTTGATCGTCGGGTAATGTGCAGGTTTGGCGCCCGCCGTTTTGGACCACTCATGAATCGAACCCGGCTCTTGAAGCTCGCCGCGCTGCTTGTGCTCTTCACGGTTGGTGCGTCCCTATCAGCGTGCCGCCCGTTGGAGCAGAGGCGGCCGAACGTGGCGATCATTCTCGTCGACACACTCCGCGCCGGTTACCTCGAGCTTTACGGTTACCCAAAGAAGACGGCGCCTTTCCTGAACGAGATGGCGCAGCAGTCGGTGGTCTTCGAGCGTGCGTTCTCGACGTCATCCTGGACCGTGCCGAGCACGTCATCTCTGTTCACATCGCTCTACCCGAACCAACACGGTGTCGTCGAGGGGCTCTACATGCTGCGGCGCAAGAACAACCAGCTGAAGGCAGAAGGAAAGGAGACGGTCGAGCTCAATCGCTTTCCCGCGAGCGTGACGACCCTGCCGGAGCGATTCAAGGCCATGGGCTATAGAACGTTCGGACTAGCGACCAATGTCCATATCGCCAATCCCATTGGGTTCGACCGGGGCTTCGATCGATTCGAGAGCCACCCGAAGGGGACGGCGGGGTTCATCCTTGGGCGTCTCACGGAATGGAAGGCCGAGATCCTGGGATCGGAGCCGTTCTTTCTCTATCTTCACTTGAACGATGTCCACTGGCCCTACGAAGAGCGCCCGCCCTACTACGAGAAGCAAGACGATGACCTCGCGGACCGTCGCGCCAAATACATCAGCGAGATTGGATACGTGGACGAGCACATCCGGAAGATTTACGAAGAGTTGCGGTTGGACCAGAACACGATCCTGCTCTTTTTGTCCGATCATGGTGAGGAATTTCTGGACCACGGCGGTTATGCTCACGAGACCCACCTCTATGTCGAGCTCAATCAGATCCTCATGATGTTCCGCGCGCCCTTCTTGGGGCTCGAGCCGAGACGCATCGATGTGAACGTAAGTCACGTCGATGTACTACCTACGCTTCTCGACCTGACTGGTGGCGAGCCGTTCGATCACGCGGAAGGTGTCTCGCTCGTGCCGATACTGACGAACACCGACACGGGTGACGCTCTAACGAAGAATCTCAGGAGCCGCATTATCTTCGCCCACCGCCTCAACAAGAAGTCGCCGAACCCGTTCTGGGGTGCGATCTGGCGATCCTGGAAGCTCATCGAAAGACCAGATTCCGAGCGTGAGGCGTACGACCACCGAACCGATCCAACCGAGAGGAGAAACATCTACTCCCGGGATCCAAGTCAGGTCCCGGCGAGGCTGGTTGCTGCACTCGACGGTTTCAAGAAATGGGAGCGGTTGGAGTCGGACACCGTGCAGGTGGAGATAGACGACGACCTCCGTGAAACTCTGGAGTCTTTGGGCTACGTGCGATAGAGACTGATCGCCTTCTCCGAGAAGCGACTCCTGGCAACGCCCGCGAAGAGGCTGCGGTCCCTCGACTACGCCGGGATTCGCGGCCGGTACGGGGTTTTGACTAGAATCTTCTATGGCTCGGCACGAGAACCGGCTCATCGCGGAGACCAGCCCTTACCTTCTGCAGCACGCTCATAACCCCGTCGATTGGTTCCCCTGGGGGCCCGAGGCCTTGGAGAAGGCCAAGACCGACGACAAGCCCATCCTGCTTTCCATCGGCTACTCGGCTTGTCACTGGTGCCATGTCATGGAAAGGGAGTCGTTCGAGAACGAGGAGATCGCGGCCCTGATGAACGAGCGCTTCGTTTGTATCAAGGTGGACCGCGAGGAGCGTCCGGATATCGACGATATCTATATGCACGCCGTCCAGATCCTGACTCGGTCCGGTGGTTGGCCGCTCACCGTCTTTCTCACGCCGGATCTCAAACCGTTCTACGGCGGCACGTATTTTCCGCCGGAAGATCGCTGGGGACGCCCCGGATTTCGAACGGTGCTCACCGAGATCGCTCGCCTCTACCAGGAGCAGCGCGGCCAGGTCGATGCGACCGCCGGCCAGCTGACCGAGCATCTCCAGGAGCTCGCCTTCACCCCCGCGAGCCCGGAGCTACTGGCGCCCGATCTCTTGCGCGCCGCGGTTCGCGAGCTATCGAGCCGCTTCGATCCCCGAGACGGTGGCTTTTCTCCGGCCCCAAAGTTTCCGCCATCGGGGGCCCTCTTCCTACTGCTTCGCTTCTACCACGCCCATGAAGAGGACGAGGCGCTGCAGATGGCAAGATTGACTCTGGACAAGATGGCCGCCGGGGGCATGTACGACCAATTGGGGGGCGGCTTTCATCGTTACTCCACCGACGCGCGTTGGCTCGTTCCGCATTTCGAGAAGATGCTCTACGACAATGCGCTTCTCGCGCGTGCCTACTTGGAGGCCTTCCAAGTCACCGGCGAGGCGAGCTACGCCCGCGTGGCGCGCGAGACGCTGGAGTACGTGCTGCGCGAGATGCAGGGTAAGGAAGGCGGTTATTACTCGAGCCAGGACGCCGACAGCGAGGGCGTAGAAGGAAAGTTCTTCGTCTGGAGCAAGGCCGAGATCACCGAGCTCTTGGGGGATGGAACCGAGACGTTCTGCAGAATCTACGACGTGACCGAGACCGGCAACTGGGAAGGGAGCAACGTCCTGAACCGTCTCCGGTCCGAGCCCCAGGACTTCGACGCCAACGCGGAGACCATCGACAAGAACCGCCGCGCGTTGTTCGACGCGCGCGAAAAGCGGGTGAAACCCGGCCTCGACGACAAGGTGCTCACGAGCTGGAACGGCTTGATGATCATCGCGATGGCCCGCGGCTATCGGGTCCTTGGTGAACCGTCGTTTCTCGCCTCGGCTCAACGCGCCGCCCGCTTCGCCAAGGATACGTTGTTCAAGAACGGTCGCCTGCTCGCCACCTATCGCGCGGGCCGCGCGAAGCTCCTCGCTTATCTCGACGACTACGCCTTCCTCATGGGTGGGCTCATCGAGCTCTACGAATCCGACTTCGACGTCGGCTGGCTCGACGAGGCGAGACGGCTCGCCGACGAGATGGTGCGGCTGTTCTGGGATGCGGAGGACGGGGGCTTCTTCTTCACCGGCAGCGATCACGAATCGCTCATTCTGCGGTCCAAATCCGGTCACGACGGGGCGATTCCCGCGGGTAACGCGGTTGCCGCGACGTACCTCTTCAAGCTCGCCACCTATACCGGTTGGACCGACTACGAGACGCGTGCGCAGGAAACGCTCCACACCTTCCATGCTCAGATGCGGCGCGCGCCGAGTGGCTTTGCCCAGATGCTCTGCGCTCTCGACTACTACCTGGCCGACCAACCCGAGCTGGCGGTCGTCGGCTCCGCAGACGCTCCCGCAACCAGAGACGCACTCCAGCGTATCTGGAGGCTCTTCACACCGAACGCGGCCATCGGGTTTCTCGATCCCGCCTGGCCGAACCGTGAGGAGGTGGAAAAGAAGGCTCCGTTGCTTCAGGGCAAGACATCCGCCGACGGCAGCCCTCGCTTCTACGTCTGCGAGAACTACACTTGCCAGGCGCCGACCGAGAAGCTCGACGACGCGATCGCGGCGCTCCGGCCACGCCATTGACGAAGCCCGGTCGTGCTAACATAGGGCCATGAACTTCCTGGTGGGTATCCTCGCAGCCTATTTCCTGCTGAGCCCGACAGCCAGCACCGCGGCCGACCCGGAGCTCAAGCTAACCGCGCCCCACTTCGTGTTCCTGCCCTGGGCCGATCCCAATGGGCCGAGGCCTCGGGTCACGGTTCGTATTACCGCGGAGCTCCAGGGCGAAATCGAAGACCTCGAGGAGTACTACTGCCTGGACGAAGAGTGGGAATGGGACGATGGCACCAACCCGTCCCGTCGCGAGGTGGACTGTGACCCCTACGAGCCGGGCATGGAGATCACGCGGCGGTTCAGCGGCTCGCATGAATACCGCTATCCCGGCAACTACGACATCGAGTTGCGACTCATGCTGGGAGACAGGACCATCGCCTACGGCAAGACTCAGGTCCAGATCAGCGAGCGGTAACAACCGCCCGTGCGCGAAGTCCAGCCAGACGCCATCCGTGAGTCCGGTGCCATCCGCTTCCGCTCCGACTATCACTACTCGCTTTTCGAGTACTTCCGCAGCGCCAAGATCCTGACCCAGCTGGAGCGCGCCGGCATCCGTCCCCGCGGCCGCGTGCTCGACGCCGGTTGCGGGGGCGGTGGTGTGGCCGTTTCCTTCGCGGAGGAGTCGGCGTTCGCCGTGGGACTCGATCTCATCGACCGCTTCAAGGACGCCGGTGACCGACTGGCCAAGGAGCGTGGGATCGGGAACGTCTCCTTCGTTCGCGGCGATGGTCTTTCGCTACCGTTCGAGGCGGATTGCTTCGATCTCGTGCTCTCGCACTCCGTCATCGAGCACGTCGACTCTCCCGAGGATTACTTGCGGGAATGCTTCCGTGTCTTGCGTCCGGGCGGCGTTTTGTTTCTTTCCACCCCACCGTACTACTCCTCCACCGGATCCCATCTCGCTCGACTCAAGATCCCTATCCCCTACCAGCTCCTGCTACCCAGGCGCTGGGCGTTCCAGTTGAACTTCTATTTGGCGCGGGAGCATCCCGCCTGGCTCGAGCAACAGGGCGAGTCCAACTCCTGCCGGATGGCCGCCGCTCGAGGGGGCACGAAGGAAGACGACCTGGCGCAGCGCGTCACGATCGGTCGCGTTCGCCTTTGGCTGCGCAGCTCGGGATTCAAGGTCCTCCTAGAAAAGAGACAAGTAAGCGGTTTCTTCGTGCGTCACGTGCCCTCCTTCATCCGGCATTTCCTGGAGCGAAACCGTTACACCCAGAGCCTCGTCTATAGCAATCTCGAGTACTTGCTGATGAAGCCCGCGCCGCCCGCCGGTCCGACCGCCTCCTCGACGACGGAGAAGGATCAGTGGGTACCGGTCTAGCGGTTGGTCGCCGGGAACCGCGCGCCCCGGGGGCCCGGTTCACGAGTGTTCCGCGCCCTTTTCTCAAATGGGCCGGCGGCAAGGGGCAAGTCCTCGACGAGATCGTCAAACGTCTACCGCTCGACAACGGGCTCGTTCGCTACGTGGAGCCCTTCCTGGGTGGGGGGGCGGTATTCTTCTGGATGCGGCAGAACCTTCCGCACGTTCCGTGCCGGATCGCCGACCGGAACGCCGCGCTCGTCGACACCTACTGTGTGGTACGCGATGCGGTGGATGAGCTGATTGCCGCGCTACGGCCCCACGCGCAGAGACACTCCGCGGAGCACTACTATGCGGTGAGGCGGAATCAGCCGGCCGATGAGGTGGAACGCGCGGCTCGCTTCATCTATCTGAACCGCACTTGCTACAACGGACTGTGGCGCGTCAATCGCGGCGGCCGGTTCAACGTCCCGCTGGGCCGCTACAAGAACCCCAGAATCCTCGACGAGCCGAATCTCCGACGCGTTTCCAGTGCGTTGCAAGGAGTGGAGATCCTTTGTAAGGACTTCGAAGAGGCGGTTTCCGGCTGTGGGTCCGGCGATTGGATCTACTTCGACCCTCCTTACCAACCGCTTTCTCCAACCAGCCGTTTTACGGCCTACACCCCCGGCGGCTTCGACCTCGACTCTCAGAAACGCCTGGCACGGGTGTTTGAACTCCTGAATCGCGAAGGAGCCTTCGTGATCCTCTCGAACAGCGATGTCGAGCCGGTGCCTCGGCTCTATGAGAAGCTGGTTCCCCGACCGATTCTGGATCGCGTGCGGGTAGCCCGCTCCATCAACTCCAAGGGGAACCGCCGTGGGGTCATCAACGAGCTTCTGATCTACTCGGCTACCCGCAACCAACCGAGAAGATGAGCTTCGCGTAGCTCGCCCTCGGCCCGACGACTTTCAAACCTTCTTTTCTTTCCACTTACCCCGGCGAAAGAGCAAGACCCCGACCACAGCGGACAGCGAATAGGCCAGAGCAATCGCCCAGAACACTCCCGCCGGGCCGATGGCCGTCTCCATCGCCAAGAAGTAGGCGAGAGGGATTTGGAACATCCAGAAGCAAAAGAAATTGATCCGCGTCGGCGTGGCCGTGTCGCCCGCTCCGTTGAAGGCCTGCATCGTGACCATGCCCCAAGCATAGAAGACGTAACCGTAGCTGATGATGCGCAGGCAGTCGACGCCGACCGACAGGACGTAGGGATCCGTCGTAAAGAAGCTCACGATGTGGCGCCCGAAGACGAGAAAAATGACCGTGACCGTCGCCATGAAGGACATGTTCCACATGCCGGTAAGCCACACCGCCTGCTCGGCGCGTTCCGGTTTCCCGGCACCGAGGTTCTGCCCCACGAGCGTCGCCGCCGCGTTGCTCAAGCCCCACGCGGGAAGGATGATGAAGATCACGATCCGGATCGAGATCACGTATCCTGCCAAGACGTCGCTTCCGAACGTGGCCAGGATGCGCACCAACGCCACCCAGCTCGCCGTTGCGATCAGCATCTGGCCGACCCCGCCGGCGGAGAGCCGGAGCAGGGTCTTGATGATCCCGAGATCGAAAGACACGTCTTCCCGGATCATGCGAAGGCGCTTGCTCCTGCTGAATCCCCAGAACTGGTAGAGCACACCCGTGCCGCGCCCGATCGTCGTGGCCACCGCGGCCCCGGTCAGACCGAGCTCGGGGAAGGGTCCCCAGCCGAAGATCAAGCAAGGATCGAGTACGAGATTAATCGCGTTCGCGATCCACAAGGCACGCATCGCGGTCGCCGCATCGCCCACGCCCCGGTAGATCGCATTGTTCAGAAAGAGAAGCAGAATGGTTGCCATCCCCGCGTACATCACCCGCGTGTAGCTCGTGCCCATTTCCACGGTCGCCGGTGACGCACCCATGGAGCCGAGAAGGGTGGGGGCGAACCAAATCCCGGCGACGCCGAACACAATGGCCGTCACGATGCCGATGACGATGGCTTGAATCCCAGCGCGTGCCGCGCCGCGCGGATCTTTTTCTCCCGTGCGGCGTGCCACCAACGCGGTGGTGGCCATGCTGAGGCCCACCGCCACGGCATAGATGATCTCGAGCGCCGACTCGGTCAGCCCCACCGCCGCCAACGCCTCGGAGCCCAGGCGGGCGACGAAGAACGCATCGCACACGGCGAACACCGACTCGCCGGCCATTTCCAGGACCATGGGAACGGCCAGGATACCGACCGCCCGGTTCAGCTTTCCGGTCGTGAAATCTCGCTCGGTTCCCTGTAGAGACTCCCGTACCGCGGACCAGAAGCCGCCGGGCTCGCTCATGGTGGTCGGGGAATCGCTGTCGGAGCTCACGTCGCTTCTCGCCCGAGATGCTCGACAGGATCCGAGCCATGGGTGGGGATGCCGCTGCCGAGTGGTTTGTGGCTATGTCTTCTTCTGGGCCCGGCGAGCGGTCTCGAGACGCGCCTCCGCCCGCTCCGCCTCCTGGCGGGCCCGATCGACGTCGTAGGCCACGCCGAATTCCGCGAGGCGCTGTTTCGCTCGCTCGCTTGCGGACTCCGCCCTTTGGAGATCGATGTCTTCGGCACGCTCCGCGGTGTTGACCAGCAGCGTGACCTTCTGGGGCAGCACTTCCGCAAAGCCCCAGGTGACCGCGACGAGATGGTCGTCATGTCCGATCCGGTAACGCACGGTTCCCGTCTTGAGCTCGGTCAGAAAAGGAGTGTGTCCGGGGAGGACTCCGAAGTAGCCCTCGGCGCCGGGGGCCTCGACTTCGTCCACCGCTTCGCGGACGCACACGCCTTCGGGGGTGACGATTTCGAGTTGGATTTTTTTCTTCTCGGTCATAAATTAGTGCGCGTGGGGCCCCACCCCCACGCGCCGCCCTCGCTCTTCGCTCGGGCGAAAAACACGGCCGGATTCCCTTGAGCACCCTATCTCAGCGACTCAATTCCTCCCCGCCTCCGCCAGCGAATTTCCTAATGGCTTCGGCGAGGTCCCGACGAAGCCTGTGCGAAGTCGGACCGGCCGGCGGCCCTTCGGGCCGCTTACGCCGCGTCGGACATTTCCTTCGCTCGCTGGACGACCTCCTCGATCCCTCCGGCCATGTAGAAGGCCTGTTCGGGAACGTCGTCCATCTCACCGGCCACGATCCGTTGGAATCCTTCCACCGAGTCCTTGAGAGATACGTACTTTCCTTCCCGGCCGGTGAACTGTTCGGCGACCGAGAAAGGCTGCGAGAAGAAGCGTTGTATCTTGCGCGCCCGCGCCACGGTGACCTTGTCTTCTTCACTGAGCTCGTCGATCCCCAGGATGGCAATGATGTCCTGCAGGTCCTTGTAACGCTGCAAGATCTCCTTGACCGAACGCGCGACGCGATAGTGATCCTCTCCGAGGATGCGCGCATCCAAGATCCGGGACGTCGACGCGAGAGGATCCACCGCGGGGTAGATGCCGAGCTCGGCGATCTGACGCGAAAGGTTCGTCGTGGCGTCCAGGTGGGAGAAGGTTGTCGCCACGCCCGGGTCGGTATAGTCGTCCGCCGGAACGTAGATGGCTTGAATGGAAGTGACCGAGCCCTTGGTGGTCGAAGTGATTCTCTCCTCGAGGTCGCCCATTTCCGAGGCGAGCGTCGGCTGATAGCCCACCGCGGACGGCATCCGCCCGAGGAGCGCGGAGACCTCCATGCCCGCCAGCGTGTACCGATAGATGTTGTCGATGAAGAAGAGAACGTCTTGTCCCGCCTCATCGCGGAAGTACTCGGCCACCGTGAGTCCGGTCAAGCCGACGCGGAGCCGAACACCGGGAGGCTCGTTCATCTGTCCGTAGATGAGCGCGGCCTTCTCGATGACGCCCGACTCCTTCATCTCCAGCCAGAGGTCGTTCCCCTCTCGCGTCCTTTCACCCACACCCGCGAACACGGAGAAGCCTCCGTGCTTGGTGGCGATGTTGTGGATGAGCTCCATGATGATGACGGTCTTGCCGACTCCGGCGCCTCCGAAGAGGCCGACCTTGCCTCCTCGCAGATACGGTGCGAGGAGATCGATGACTTTGATCCCGGTTTCGAACATCTCGAGCTTGGTGCTCTGATCCACGTAGGCGGGAGCCGGCCGATGGATGGGATACTTCTCCTTGGTCTCGATCGGCCCCAACTTGTCAACGGGCTCTCCCAGGACGTTCATCACCCGGCCGAGCGTCTCCTTTCCTACCGGGACGGTAATCGGCCGACCGGTGTCGAGAGCCTTCATCCCGCGCACCACGCCGTCGGTGGGCTTCATGGCCAAGGTGCGCACGCGGTTCTCTCCCAAGTGCTGTTCGACCTCGACCACAATATCCACCGGCACCGAGGACATTTTTTCCTCGTCCACGATCCGGATGGCGTTGTAGATGGCGGGTAGCTGGCCACCCTGGAACTCGACGTCGACCACGTTGCCTATCACTTGGACGACGCGACCTACGTTCGCGTGTTTCCAAACGGTCATGCTGTGTGTCTCCTGCTATTACTTGCCTTAATGCCGTGGGGCCCCACCCCCACGGCTTGCGCTTTCGTCGGCCCATTCGGGCCGGGCTCGCTCCGCTCGCGCAGAGCCCTACTCCGTCGCGCCCAAGACCACGGCCGGGTTCCCTTGAGCGTTGGATCTCACCGTCTCAATTCCTCCCCGCCTCCGCCAGCGAATTTCCTAATGGCTTCGGCGAGGTCCCGACGAAGCCTGTGCGAAGTCGGACCGGCCGGCGGCCCTCCGGGCCGAAAAACTATCTGCCCCTCACTTCAAAGCCTCGGCGCCGCTCACCACCTCCAATATCTCCTTGGTGATGGCCGCCTGGCGAACTCGGTTCATGGTGAGCGTCAGGTCTTCGATCAACTCGGTCGCGTTCTTGGTCGCGCTGTCCATGGCGGTCATCCGAGCGGCATGCTCGGCCGCCGCCGACTCCAGCAAGGCGCGCCAGACCTGATACTCGACGTGCTTGGGAAGCAGCTCTTCCAGGATCTGCTTCGCGCTGGGCTCGTAAATATAGTCGAACTGCTCCTCGGGGAGGTCGAATTGGAGTTTCTCAAGCGGCAGAAGCCGCTCCACCACGACGTTCTGCTGGAGCACGTTCTTGAACTCGTTGTAGATGAGATAGACCGCGTCCAAGGAGCCTTCCATGTAACGCTCCATGATCGGTTTCGCCACCTTGGAAGCGTGCTCGTAGCTCAGATCTCGGAAGATATCGATGTGCTCGTGCACCATGGTGTAGCGCCGACGCCGGAAGAAATCCCGTGCCTTCCTCCCGACGACCTGAAGCCCGAGCTCCTCGGCACGCGCGCGCTCCAGGAACATGCTGGCTTCCTTCAGGATGTTCGCGTTGAAGGAACCGCAGAGACCCTTGTCGGCCGTCACCACCACGACCTCGACGCGCTCCGGCTCGCGAACCGTCAAGAGCGGATGGAGATTCGGATCGGCCCGGGTCGCGAGGCTGTTCAAGACCTCGAGCATCTTCAAGGCATAGGGGCGGCCAGAAATGATCCGGTCTTGGGCGCGGCGGAGCTTGGCCGCGGCTACCATCTTCATGGCCTTGGTAATCTGCTGGGTACTCCGAATGCTCCGGACACGCCGGCGAAGGTCTAGGAGGCTAGGCATCGCTCATTCTCTAGGGGCTTTTCCACGGGTGCGTCAGGCGGCCGTTTCTCGCTTGGCCTTGAAGTCTTCTTTGAAGTTCGCGATGGCCTGGCTGAGCTCCTTGCTCAGCTCGTCATCGAGTTGCTTCTTCTCGCGGATGGCTGCCAACGTCCCGGGGTGGTGACTATCCAGGAATTTGTGGAGCTCCCGCTCGAACTCCCGGCACGCGGACACGGGGAGGTCGTCGAGAAAGCCCTTGGTGGCGGCAAAAATGATGGCGATCTGCTTTTCCACCGGAAGGGGCTGGTATTGATCCTGTTTCAGGATCTCGACCAACCGTTCGCCCTTCGAGAGCTGCGCCTGGGTGGCCTTGTCCAAGTCCGAGCCGAACTGAGCGAATGCGGCCATCTCGCGATACTGGGCGAGGTCGAGCCGCATCGTCCCGGCAACCTGGCGCATGGCCCGGATCTGCGCGGAGCCCCCCACCCGGCTCACCGAGTTTCCCACGTTGATGGCCGGCCGGACGCCGGAGTGAAAAAGATCGGCCTCGAGATAGATCTGCCCGTCGGTGATCGAAATGACGTTGGTCGGCACGTAGGCCGAGATGTCGCCGGCCTGGGTCTCGATGAAAGGGAACGCCGTGAGCGAGCCTCCGCCGAGCTCGTCGTTCAGCTTCACCGCGCGCTCGAGCAGGCGCGAGTGGAGATAGAACACGTCCCCCGGGTAGGCCTCCCGGCCGGGAGGTCGACGGAGCAGAAGCGATATCTCGCGGTAGGCCGCGGCGTGCTTCGACAGATCGTCGTAGACGCAAAGCGCATGCCCTCCGTTATAGAGGAAGTACTCCCCCATCGCGCAGCCCGAGTAGGGCGCGATGTACTGAAGCGGCGATGGATCGGATGCAGCCGCGAGCACCACGATGCTGTGCTCCATGGCACCGTTTTCCTCGAGCGTGCGGACGACCTGCGCGACCGTGGATTGCTTCTGACCCATCGCGACGTAAATGCAAATGATGCCCTTGCCTTTCTGGTTGATGATGGCATCCACGGCAATGGCGGTCTTGCCCGTCTGCCGGTCGCCGATGATCAGCTCGCGCTGGCCGCGGCCGATGGGAATCATCGCGTCGATCGCCTTGATGCCCGTCTGGAGTGGCTCCTTCACGGGCTGGCGCTCGACGACGCCCGCCGC
>Ga0214472_10006816_pt1 | contig 11971 bp, 11 predicted proteins | sample RVTome_6_FD_207662 | JGI IMG/M metagenome (GOLD analysis project Ga0214472, IMG submission 207662) | Soil microbial communities from uranium-contaminated site in the Upper Colorado River Basin, Wyoming, United States - RVT140D175 | ecosystem: Environmental > Terrestrial > Soil > Contaminated >...
GACCTCGGCCTCCAGGTCCCGGGCGATGGACTCGGCGGCGTCCGGTCCGGCCACGATGTCCACGCTCTTCAGGCCCTTGGTGCCCTCCAGCCCGGCCCGGAGCTCGGTGGCCGCGGCCTCGTCGCTCACGGCGACCACGGGGGGGATGAACTCGCGGATCTGGCCCACCAGCAGGTCGTGGTTGGAGGCGGCGGCCAGCCCGGCTACCTGGAAGCGGTCCGGGTTGCGCCGGATCACGTCCAGCGCCTGGGTCCCGATCGATCCGGTGGAGCCGAGGATGATGACCCTGCGCATCGTTCCAAGGGTACCCGGTTCGAAGGGCAAAGTCAGAGAAGCACGATGCGCATGAAGTACCAGGCCGCCGGGGCGGCGAACAGGATCGAATCGATCCGGTCCAGGATGCCCCCGTGCCCGGGGAGGAGGGTCCCCATGTCCTTGACCCCCAGGTCCCGCTTCAGGGCCGACTCCGCCAGGTCCCCCAGGGGGGCGGCCACGGCGATCACCAGAGCAAGCCCCACCGCGGCACCGGCCCCCAGGCCTCCGGAATCGGCCCCGGCCGGGTCGGCGAACGGGGTGACCAGCGGGATCAGGGCCAGGGCGAACAGCAGGAGGATGAACGTGGCCCCGATGACCCCCTCCCAGGACTTCCGGGGGCTCACCGTGGGAGCCAGGGGCCGGCTCCCCCACAGGCTCCCGATCCCGTACGCGGAGATGTCGTACAGCACGGTCAGGCCCACCACCACCAAGAGGAGGTTCCGGCCAACCGCCTCGGGGGCCCGCAGGAGGAGCAGGGCGTACGACCCCAGGAACGGGACATACAGGATGCCGGTCAGCGTGGCCCCCAGGTTGGTCACGATCCCCCGCCGGGCCCGGACCGGGGCGGCCACATACCAGAACACGCTGAGGGCCATGCCCAGCGCCGCGGCGAACAGGATGGCCGGCTCCCCCTTGAGGTAGGCCCCGGCCAGCATCAGGGCCCCCACCACCAGCCCCAGCGCGGTGGCCGGCTGGGATCCCCGGGCCCGCATCACCGCGTACAGCTCGGCCTGCCCGGTCAGCAGAACCAGAGTCGCCAGCACGGCGAACGGCCCCTTCCCGATCGCCAGGAGGGCGATGGCGGCCAGGGCCAGGAGGGCCCCGGAAACGGCCGCCGCGGGCAGGTTCCGCCCCTCGGCGGGCTCCGGCTGGCCCCCGGCGTCCATGGGCTCCTGCCAGGCCGGCGGGGGCGGGCCTTCGTCCACGGGCTCCACCCGGATCGTCCCGGGGGGCCCGGCGGGCTCCTCCAGGTCTGCCAGCAGCTCGCGCTCCACGTCCTCCGGGGACTCCCGCATCCCCTCCGCGAAGTGCTCCGCCGCGGCCTCCAGGTCCACGGTCTGGCCCTCGGCCGGCGGCAGGACCACCGGGGGCGGCTCGGGGGCGGGTTCCTCCTCCGGGCCGAACATGGCCCCCAGGCCCTCGTCCTCCTGCGGGCCGGGGAGCCCCGCGTACTGGGGGGGCGGCACGCCCATGTCTTCCATCGACACGGGCTCCTCGACCGGGGGGGCCGCCTCGGCCGCCTCGGCCTGGGCGGCCTCCCGGAAGCGCTCCCACTCGTCGCCGCCCTCCTCCTCCAGAGGCTCCCCGCCGGGTGCCGGCTCCGTGGCGGGTGGCTCCGGGGGCGGGGGGGTCGGAGGAGGCCCGGCCGGGGGCCCGACCAGCTCGTGCTCGCCGGGGAGGTCGATGGTGGGTCCGGCCCAGTCGCCGAGGGGGTCCTCACCCGGCCCGGCCTCCGGGGGCTGGGGGGCCGCCGGGCCCTGTCCCTCGTCACCGGCCGTGGGCCAGTCGGGGTCCTGGATGGGGGCGAAGAAGGAATCGAGGTCCTCGAACAGGTCCTCGGGGTCCGCTTCGTCTGGGTCCTGCTTGCGCCGGTCTTCGGGTCCGGCCACGCTAGACCTCCATCAGCTCCTTCTCCTTGTGGCTGACCAGCTCGTCGATCTGGGCCACGTGCTCGTCCGTGTGCTTCTGGAGCTCCTTCTCGGCCCTGGCCAGCTCGTCCTCGGAGATGTCGTGGGTCTTCTCCATCTTCTCCATCTCGTCCTTGGCGTGGCGCCGGACGTTGCGCACGGCCACCCGTCCCTCCTCGGCACGTTCCCGGACCACCTTGGTCAGCTCCTTGCGCCGCTCCTCGGTCAGCGGCGGGAACGCCAGGCGGATCACGTTGCCGTCGTTCGAGGGCGTGAGGCCCAGGTCCGAGGACATCAGGGCCTTCTCCATGGCCGCGATCGAGTTGCGGTCGAAGGCCTGGATCACCAGCAGGCGGGGCTCGGGGACGCTGAACGAAGCCAGCTGGTTGAGGGGGGTCTGGGTCCCGTAGTAGTCCACCGTGATCCGGTTCAGGATGGCCGGCGATGCCCGGCCCGTTCGCACGGTAGCGAACTCCTCCCGGCTGACCTCCACGGCCCGGTCCATCTTGTGCACGGCGTCCTTGATGATGTCGTCGACCGCCACCTCAGCCTCCCGCGTCCACCAGCGTCCCGATGCGCTCGCCCATGAGCGTCCGCATGATGTTGCCTTCCTCCCGGTAGTCGAACACGATGATGGGCAGCTTGTTCTCCATGCACAGGGAGATGGCCGTGGCGTCCATGACCTGGAGGCCGCGCTTCAGGACCTCGATGTACTCCAGGTGGTCGAAGCGCACCGCGTCGGGGTTCACGTTGGGGTCCGAGTCGTACACGCCGTCCACGCGGGTGCCCTTGAGGATAGCCTCGGCGTGGATCTCCAGGGCCACCTGGGCGGCGGTGGTGTCGGTGGAGAAGAACGGCCGTCCCAGCCCGGCGGCGAAGATCACGATGCGGCCCCGCTCCAGGTGCCGCACCGCGCGGAGCGGGATGAACGGCTCGGCGATCTGGGCCATGGCGATGGCCGTCTGGACCCGGGTGGTCACGCCGATCCGCTCCAGCGCATCCTGGAGGGCCAGGGCGTTCATCACCGTGGCCAGCATCCCCATGTAGTCGGCCCGGGCCCGGTCCATCTGCGGGGCGTCGCGCCCCCGGAAGATGTTGCCGCCGCCCACCACCACCGCGGTCTGCACGCCCTTGTGGACCACGTCGCTGAGCTGGTGGGCCAGCAGCTCCACCGGCTCCGGGGCGATGCCGAACCCCCGGTCGTCCGGGGCGAAGGCGTCACCCGAGAGCTTCAGCAGGACCCGGCGGTACAGCATGCCGGAGGGAGAGGCCTCCGCGGACGCGTCGTCCGGCCCGAGGGCCACCGGGTCCTCGCTCAGGATCCCTCCTCGCCGAGCTGGAACCGGGAGAACCGCCGCACGGTCACGTTCTCGCCGACCTTGGCCGCGGCCTGCTTCACCAGGTCGCCCACCGTCACGCTGTCGTCCTTGATGAACGGCTGCTCCAGCAGGCAGACCTGCTTGTAGAAGGCCTTGATCTTGCCCTCCACGATCTTGGGCACCACGGTGTCGGGCTTGCCCTGCTCCCGGGCCTGCTCCTCGGCGATCTTGCGCTCCCGCTCGACCTCCTCGGCCGGCACGTCGTCGGGCGAGATCCACTGGGGGCTGGCCGCGGCGACCTGCATGGCCAGGTCCCGGGCCAGCTTCCGGAACTCCTCGGTGTTGGCCACGAAGTCCGTCTCGCAATTCACCTCGACCAGGGTGCCCACCCTGCGGTTCATGTGGATGTAGGACTCCACCACGCCCTCGTTGGCGGCCCGGCCGGCCCGTTTCTGGGCGTCGGCCAGACCCTGGGTCCGCAGGAGGTCCACGGCCTCGTCCATGTCGCCGCCCGTCTCCTGGAGGGCGCGCTTGCAGTCCATCATCCCGGCCCCGGTCATCTCCCGGAGCTGCTTCACCTGCGCTGATGTGATCTCCACGGTCACTCCTGTCGCGATTGTCCCACAGCGGTTCGGGTCATTTCTCCAGGTCGGCGGGGGCTCCGGCGGCCTGCTCGCCGTTCCCCTCGGGCTCCGGGGCGATCTCCGCGGCCGGGGCCGGGGCCGGCGGGGGCTCCGCGGCCGGTGCCGGGGCCGGCGCGGGCTCCGCGGCCGGTGGAGCCGAGGGCTCCTCCTGATCGCCGAACACCCGGTCCTGGAGGTCCTTGCCGGCCAGGTGGCGTCCCTCCTCCACCGCGTCCGCCAGGACGGTGGTCACCAGGGTGACCGAGCGGATCGCGTCGTCGTTGCCGGGGATCACGTACTGGACCTCGTCCGGGTCGCAGTTCGTGTCCACGATGGCGATGATCGGGATGCCGAGCTTGTTGGCCTCGGTCACCGCGATGTGCTCCTTCTTGGTGTCCACCACGAACACCGCGTCCGGCAGGCGCTCCATGTCCTGGATGCCGCTCAGGTTGCGCTCCAGCTTCTCCTTCTCGTGCCGGAGGCGGAGAACCTCCTTCTTGGGCAGGAAGTCGAAGGCCCCCGAGCGCTCCATCTCCCGGAGCTCCTTGAGGCGCAGCAGCCGGCTGTGGATCGTCTGGAAGTTGGTGAGCATGCCGCCCAGCCACCGGGTGTTCACGTAGGGCATGTCCACCCGCGAAGCCTGCTCGGCCACCACGTCCTGGGCCTGCTTCTTGGTGCCCACGAACAGGACCGAGCCCTCGCGGCGAGCGATGTCCCGGACGACCTGGTAGGCCTCCTCCACGCCGACCAGCGTCTTCTCCAGGTCCACGATGTAGATGCCGCTGCGCTCGGCGTAGATGAACCGTCGCATCTTGGGGTTCCACCTCCGGGTCTGGTGCCCGAAGTGGACGCCCGCCTCCAGCAGCTGCCGTCGGGTGACGACGGGCATGCGCTTCCTCCTTTCGGTTGGTGCTCCTCCGCCCGGTTCGACCCCGTGGCCAACCCTCGAGAGGGACCGTGACCCGGGTCCCCGGGCGTGCGTATTCGGCCCTTCCGGACCGGACGGCCAGTCTAGCAGAGGCTACCGGCGGGGCTCGGCCCGGGGGACCTGGTCGCGCACGGCCAGCCACCGGAACAGGAAGGTCCCCAGGGCCCCGATGTGGACCAGGGAGCCCACCAGGGCGAAGCCCCACACGGCCGGGCTGGGGGTGATGGGGGCGTTGGGGCCGGCCGGGGTGATGGTGGCCGCCCAGAACACGAAGGAGAAGTACGCCACCACCAGGAGCAGATGGCGGGGCCCCGGGAGGCGGGCCGCCCGGACGCTCCGGCGGAGGATCTCCGCCGCCGGGTCGGGCTCCGCGGCCGCGATGGCAGGAGCCATCCCCAGGTAGTGCAGACCCAGGATCAGGGCCGCGATCACACCCAGGTTGCCGAGCGCCGGCCCGGCCACCGACTGGACCAGCAGGGGGACGGCCAGCACCAGGGCGAACTCCACCGAGATGACCAGGAACAGGATCCCGGCCACCCGGGGCAGCCGGCGGAGGGACGGACCGGCCGGCTCCTCTCGGAGGGACGCGATCAGCAGGAGGGCGAACATCCCCAGCGCCAGGGCCCGGACCGCCGCCGAGCCCAGCACCATGGCCGTGGTGGAGACCGCCGTCCCGGCCGCCTGGTTCACCAGCGCCACGTCCAGCGACACGTGCACCGGTGGGAGCCCCGTGAGGAGGACCAGGGCCTGGGGTGGGGGCGCCGTGCCCAGGGCGATGAACCCGGCCCAGACGGCCAGGGGTGCCAGGAGCGTCAGGGCCCGCAGGAGGGGCCGCCGGCCCACGGCCCGGAAGCCGGCGGCCACCGACACCCCGAACGGCGGGTAGGGGGACTGGGCGGCCGAGCCGAACAGCCCCGAACGCCGCTGGGGCGGCGGGGGCGGCTCCTTCTCCACGGGCCGGGCGGGCACGGGACCGCCGGAGCGCCGGTCGCGCTTCTTGCTCATGCCCGCTCCCGCCGCCAGGTGAGCCGGAAGACCACCAGGAGCACCAGGAACAGGGGCCCGGCCACCGCCGCGTAGCTCACGAGCGCCCGGTCCACGAACAGGGTGGTCGGAGACGGCTCATCCAGGAGGTCCGCGCCGGGGTCGGTCTCGAACGCGGTGACGTCGCCGCCGGCCACCGCGGTGACCAGCACCGAGCCGCCCGGAGCGGGGGCCAGCACGCGGCCCGCCCCCAGGTCGTGGCGCCACACCAGGTGGCCGGAGCGGGCGTCGATGGCCGACACCTGCCCGCTGGCGTCCCCGGCCACCACCCACCGATCCACGGGGACCGAGGTGCCCCGCAGGAGGTCGCCGGGAACCCGGAACACCCACCGCTCGGCCCCGTCCGAGGGATCGAGCCGGTAGAGATGGCCGAACAGGTCCCCCACATACAGGTCGTCGGTGACCGCGGGGACGGACTCGGGGCTGAAGCTGTACCGGACCCTGGTCTCCCACCGGAGGTCGCCGGTGGCCGCGTCGAGGGCTCGCACCCGGCCGTCCCCGGTGCCGACGAACGCCTGTCCCCCGGCCACGGCCACCGCCGAGGCCGAGGCGGTGAGGCCCGCCCTGGTCCACGCCTTCCGTCCGGTGTCTGCGTCCACGGCATGCACCGTTGCGGTGCGGGCGGTGGTGCTCTGGGCGACCACGATCACCAGGTCCTCGGCCACGGCCGGGGTCCCCTCGACGGCCGTCCCGGCCTCGTACGTCCAGCGCTCCTCGCCGGTGGCCAGGTCCAGGGCGGCGACGACCCCGTCCCGGGACGCGGCGTAGACGGTTCCCTCGGCCTCGCCGGCCACGGCCACCGCGGTCAGTCCCGCCAACACGGCGGCGGGCACCGAGGTCCGCCAGGCCTCCTGACCGTCCTCGGCCGTGACCGCGACGATCGCCGCATCGTCCCCGGTTCCCACGGCGAACACCACCAGGCCGCCGGCCACGGCCGGGGAGCCCGTGGCGCCCTCGGAGCGGGGGGCGGTCCACATCTCCGCGCCCGTTGCCAGGGACAGGGCCGTCACCGAGTCCTTCCCCACGACGATGGCCGCCTCGTCGGTGGTCACCGGGCCGGCGGCGGCCCCGCCCTCCAGGTCGGCCGTCCAGGCCACCCGGTACGGGGGCCCGGGACCATCGGCCCGGACGGCGTGGGCGGGGTTGCCCCCGGACATCGGCCACCCGGCCTCCTGGGCCAGGGCGGCGGCCGGTGCAGCCAGGAGAAGGCCAGCGGCCAGCATCGGACGGACGAGGGGGAGCACGGTCGCCCATTCTAGAGGCCCGGGCCCCCCTCTCCGTCCAGCGGGGCCAGGTGGATCATCCCGGCCACGTGGCGTGGCTCGAGGAGCAGCAGCGGGTCCACGTACGCTTCCGCGACCCGGGCCCCCAGGTGGAGGTGGGCGGGCCCCGGGTCCCCAGGGTGTCCCGGGCCCGTGGCCCCCAGGACCTGGAGGCGCGCGACGCGGTCCCCCCGGCGGACGACGACCGAGGACAGCCAGGAGTACGTGGTCCGCACGCCGCCCGGATGATCGATCGAGACGTACAGGCTGCCGGCCAGGGCCCCGGCGAAGGTCACCACGCCCTCCTCGGCCGCCCGGACCGGGGTCCCGGAGGGCGCCGCGATGTCGACGCCCCGGTGGCCGGACCCGAAGGGATCCCCGGGCGGGTCGAAGGGCCGGATCACCTCACCCTGAACGGGCCAGGCGTACGTGCCCGCTCCGGGCGGCGGGGCCTGCTCCGGGGTGTGGGGAGCAGGCCCGGCCACCAGTGTTCCCAGAGCGAGCGCGGCAAGCACGACGAGGGGGACGGACGGCATGCGACCTCCCTTCCCCCGGAGGCCGGCCGATCATACCGGCGGCCACCGACACGGTCGGCCGCTAATCGTCCTTGAGGTTCGTACGGAGGCCGCCCACGGCCTTGGTGTGTATCTGGCACACCCGGGACTCGGTGACGCCCAGGATCTCGCCGATCTCGGCCAGAGTCAGGCCCTCGAAGTAATAGAGCGTGATGACGATCTTCTCGCGCTCGGACAGGTCGTTGATGGCCGCGGAGAGCATGCCCCGCATCTCCTGGCCCTCCAGCTCGGACATGGGGTCCGCGCTCCCCGCATCGGCCAGCGTGTCCAGCAGGGTGCGCTTCTCACCGCCCTCGTCGCCCCCGCCCACCATCTCGTCCAGGGCCATGACCGACACGAAGGAGATCTGGGTGACCACCTCATGCAGCTCGGACACGCTGATGCCCAGGTGCTCGGCGATCTCCTCCTCGGTGGGAGCCCGGCGGAGCTTGGCCTCCAGCCCGGAGGTGGCCTTCTCGACCTCCCGGGCCTTGAACCGGACCGAGCGGGGGACCCAGTCCATGGCCCGGAGCTCGTCGATGATGGCCCCCCGGATCCGGGGGATGGCGTAGGTCTCGAACTTGACCTCGCGCCCCATGTCGAACTTGTCCAGGGCGTCCATCAGCCCGAACATCCCGTAGGACACCAGGTCGGCCCGCTCCACGTTCTGGGGGAGGCCCGAGGCCACCCTGCCGACCACGTACTTGACCAGCGGGGCGAAGTGCAGGATCAGGCGCTCCCGGGCCGCCGGGGAGCCGCTGTCCTTGAACTCTAACCACAGGCGCTCCAGCTCCGTGGCCTCCGGATCCGCCTGGCCGGTGGCCGCGGGCCGGCGCTTGCCGGACGCCTTCGCCATCAGGCCCTCGGATGGCTGTCGCGGTACGCCCCGAACAGGCGCCGCTTGGACACGTGGGTGTACCGCTGGGTCGTGGCCAGGCTGGCGTGCCCCAGGAGCTCCTGAACGGCCCTGATGTCTGCGCCTCCCTCCATGAGGTGGGTCGCGTACGAGTGCCGCAGGGTGTGAGGGCTGGTCCTCCGGCCCGGCAGCACCGCCTGACGATATTGTTCCACTATCGAGCGTACCTCGCGCGGTCCCATCCGTTTGGACCGCCCGTTGAGCAGGAGGGGATGGCCCGGTCGCCCGCGGACCAGCCGCGGCCTCCCGTCCCGCAGGTAGGCCCGGACGGCGTCCACGGCCGGCTCCCCCAGGGGGACCGACCGCTCCTTGCGCCCCTTGCCCATGACCCGGACCCGGCCCCGTCCGAGGTCCACGTCGTCCACATCCAGGCCGCACAGCTCGGCCACCCGGATCCCCGCGCCGTACAGGAGCTCCAGGACGGCGCGGTCCCGCAGAGCCCGGGGGTCGTGGCCCTCCGGGGCCTCGACCAGGGCCTGGGCCTCCGCCTGCTTGAGCACCGGGGGCAGCTTCCGGGGCACGGCGGGAGCGGCCAGCAGGGAGGCCGGGTCCCGGGGGATCAGCCCGCGGTGAGCGCAGAACGCGAAGAACGCGCGGGCCGCGGCGGCCTTGCGGGCCATCGTGGACCGGGCGTAGCCCCTGGTGGCCAGGTGGGCCAGCCACCTGCGGAGCTGCTCGTACCGGGCCTCTCCCAGCGGGGTCCGGCCCCGCTCCAGGAACGTGGCCAGCCCCTGCACGTCCGCGCGGTAGGCATCCACGGTGTGGGGGGACAGTCGTCGTTCGAGCGTGAGGTGGCGGGTGAACGCCTCGATCAGATCCTGGCCGGACATGGCCTGCCTTCCGCGGTCGGTGTCAACGTTTGTAACACACCGTTGCTGGTGTTCCAACGGTCCCGTCGCCACGGGAGCGGGTCGAGGCCTCCGGGTTCATGGAGCTTCGGTAGCCCGGACCCGCTCGTAGCGCCCGCCGACGTCGCGGATCAGCCCCTGCAGCTCGAGCGAGGCCAGCATGGCCACCACCACGTCCTGGGGCATGCCCGCCGAAGCGGCCACCTCGTCCGCGGTGGCCGCCGCGCCGGCCACGGCCCGGAACACGCGGTCTTCGCGCTCCGGGAGGTCGGGCGGCGGGGCGTCCTCCGTGGCCGGCGGGCCCAGGCCGAGGGCCTCGAGCACGTCGTCCGGGCCGCGGATCAGGCCGGCCCCCTCCTGGATCAGCTCGTGGGGCGCCGCGGAGAGCGGGCTGGTCACCGGGCCGGGCACGGCCAGCACGTCGCGGCCGAGCTCCATGGCGTGGTTCGCGCTGATCAGCGAGCCGCTGCCCGGCGCTCCCTCCACGACCACGACCGCCGTGGCCAGCGCGGCCACGATCCGGTTCCGGGCCGGGAAACGATGGCGTGACGCCGGGGTCCCCGGCGGGTACTCGCTGACCACGGTGCCGGTTCGGGCGATGTCCTCGAGCAGCCGGCGGCTGGACGAGGGGAAGGGGTGGTCGATCCCCGAGCCCAGGACGGCCACCGTCCATCCCTCGGCTTCCAGCGCCCCTCGGTGCGAGGCGGCGTCGATCCCCCGGGCCGCGCCGGAGATCACCGGCACACCGGCCCGGGCCAGGCCCCGTCCGATCCACCCGGCCATCTCCCGCCCGTAGGGCGAGCAGCTCCGGGCCCCGACCATCCCCACCGCGGGATCGAGCCCGGCCAGGGGACGGCCCCGGACGAACAACCAGCCGGGCGGGTCGTGGAGGTCCCGCAGGGGCGGGGGGTAGGCCTGGTCCGCCTGATGGATCACCGTCGCCCCGCAGGCCCGGAGGCGGGCCCGGACGTGTTCGGGCCGGACCTCGGTGGCCGCCCTGCGGTCCGAGGGACGGCCGGACCGGATCACGGCCCGCAGGCAGGCCCGGGCGTTGCCCCGGGCCCAGGCCAGGGCCCGGAGCTCACGAGGGGTGATGTCGACGTGGGCGAGGACGAGCACCGCGTCGCGGTCCTCCTCCCCGGCGACGAACCGGCGCGGCCACCCGGGCCCGGGCGGCGGGGGCAGGCTCCGTATCCGGAGCTCAGGCGGCACCGGCACGCTCCTCCGCCGCCTCTCCCCGGAAGCTCAACGCCTCCAGCAGGTGCTCCCGCCCCACGCGGTCCCGTCCGCCGAGGTCCGCGATGGTGCGGGCCACCTTCAGGAGGCGGTCGAAGCCCCGGCCCGACAGGTGGTAGCGGTCCACGGCCCGCCCCAGCGCCTGCTCGGCCTCGGCGGTCAGCCGGGCCTCGCGGCGGGCCACGACCCCCGGCATCTGGGCGTTGCAGGCCACCCCGTGCGACGACAGCCGGTGGCGCTGACGGCCGCGGGCCTCCTCGACCCGGGCCCGGACCGCGGCCGAGGCCTCACCGGTGGCCGAGCCCATCAGCTCCTCGCGGGTCAGCCGGGGGACCCGAAGGCGGAGGTCGATCCGGTCCAGCAGGGGCCCCGACAGCCGCTGGCGGTACCCGCGGAGCCGGGGGTCGGCGCAGTCGCAGCGCCGGCGAGGATCGCCGTGGTACCCGCACGGACACGGGTTGGACGCGGCGACCAGCGTGAACCGCGCGGGGAACGTCACCGCGCCGGCCTGGCGGACCACCACCACCCGCCCGTCCTCCAGGGGCTGGCGCAGTCCCTCGAGGACGTCGCGGCGGAACTCGCTGACCTCGTCCAGGAACAGGACGCCGTTCGTGGCCAGCGACACCTCGCCCGGACGGAGCGAGCCTCCCCCGAGCATGCCCGCCGCGGAGATCGTGTGGTGGGGGCTGCGGAACGGCCGGGACGGGACCAGCCCTCCCCCGGCGGGGAGCAGGCCGGCCACCGAATGGAGCCGGGTCACGTCCAGGGCCTCCTGGCGGGTCATGGCCGGGAGGATGGTCGGCAGGCGGCGGGCGAGCATCGTCTTGCCGGCCCCGGGCGGCCCGATCATGAGCATGTTGTGGCCGCCGGCCGCGGCGACCTCCAGGGCCCGGCGAGCCTGGCCCTGTCCGCGCACCTCGGCCAGGTCCGTCCCGTCGTGAGAGGGCGCGGTCCCGGCGACCGGAGGAGGCCCCGGCGACCACCGGCCCCGCAGGAGATCCACCACCCGGCCCAGCGACGGCGCCCCGACCACCCGGAGGCCCTCCACCAGCGAGGCCTCGGCCGCGTTGGCTTCCGGCACGACCACCCCCTCAAGCCCGGCCCGGGCCGCGGCCACGGCCACGGAAAGGATGCCCGGCGTGGGCAGCAGCGCCCCCCGCAGGGACAGCTCGCCGGCCAGGGCAAACGCCTCCAGCCGTTCTTCGGGGACCTGCCCCGTGGCGGCCAGCACCGCGGCGGCCACCGGGAGATCGAACCCCGGGCCCTCCTTCCGCAGGTCGGCCGGGCTGAGGTTGACC
>Ga0214472_10006817_pt1 | contig 11970 bp, 12 predicted proteins | sample RVTome_6_FD_207662 | JGI IMG/M metagenome (GOLD analysis project Ga0214472, IMG submission 207662) | Soil microbial communities from uranium-contaminated site in the Upper Colorado River Basin, Wyoming, United States - RVT140D175 | ecosystem: Environmental > Terrestrial > Soil > Contaminated >...
ATCGGGATCGAGCGGTAAAGACGATTTCGATTTCGATTTCGATTTCGATTTCGAAAACGTACAACCCCAGTGCATCTTCCACCAGTTATTGAGAAGTTATGAAATTTCCACATGGTGAACGGTTATGCGTTTTCAAACCGCGCTTCATGAGTTCAGCCCGTGGCTTGTCCCGGCAAGGGATTTTACATCGTAATCCGTAACCCGCAAGCCTGACATGTCGTCGGGCAGCGGGATTTCGAAATGCATGGGGCGGCCGGTGGCCGGGTGGGTGAAGCGCAGCGCGGCGCTGTGCAATCCCTGGCGGTCGAGGCGCAGGATCGAACGGTCCCGGGCCGTCAGCCGGTCGGCGATAAACCGTTGGAACACGGTCTCGTCCCGGCCATACATCTTGTCCCCCACCACCGGGAAACCGAGGCCCGCCAGGGTGGCGCGGATCTGGTGGCAGCGGCCGGTGATCGGCTCCGCCTCCACCAGACTCAAGGGGCAACCGTCGGCAGCGTGCCAGGTGTCAAGGCGGCGCAGCAGGGTTCGGCAGGATTGACCGGAGGCGGACCGGGTCACGAAGCGCCGCTTTTTGCGCAGGCTGCTTTCCGGAGCCTCGACCAGATGGCCGCAAGCGTCGAGCCGTTCCGGAAAGATGCCTTCCACCAGGGCGAGATAGAGCTTGCCGACCCGGCGCTCCATGAATTGCCGGTGCAGGTCCCGGCTCGCCTCCCGGGTCCGGGCCAGCAGCACCAGGCCGGAAGTCTCCCGGTCGAGGCGGTGGGCGAAATCGAGGCGGCCCGGTTCCAGGTCGCGGCTCAGGGCGGCCCAGAGGGTATGGTTGAAATAACGGCCCCCCGGATGGCAGGGCAGGTTGGCGGGTTTGTCGATCACCAGGAGATCGCGGTCTTGAAAAAGGATGACATAGCCATCGTTCACCGGCGGTTCCGGCAGATCGGGAAAGAGATATTCCAGGGTGTCGCCCGGTTGCAGGAGGTTTTCGGGCCGGGCCGGCAGTTGATTCACCAGGACGCTTCCGGCCGCGATGGCCGCCTGCCAGGTGGTGCGATCCTGATAAGTGAAACGGGCGGCGAGCAGGTCGATGACGGTCCGGCCGGCCTCGCCGGGCCCCGCGACGATGGCGGTTCGACGTTTCATGCCGCCACGCTGCCGGTCAACTCCAGGGTGGCGATGACCGGCAGGTGGTCGCTGGCGATCCTGGAGATGTTCAGGCGGCAGCGCCGGCCGCCGGTCACCTCGAACGGGCCGCGGCAGAAGATCTTGTCCAGGCTGCCGGTGGGCGACAGGGAGGGATAGGTGCGCAGGGGGCGCTCGGAGCCGTACTGCTCGTTGGTGGCGCAGGCGAACCCCAGGATTTCCGTGAAGATGGGGGCCAGGAGGGTGCGCCAGTCGTTGAAATCGCCTCCCACCAGGCAGGGGCTTTGCGGGGTCAGGGCGGTGAATTCGGGGGAGCGGGCCAGCAGCCCGAGTTGCCGGGACCTTTCCCGGGCCGAGAGCCCCAGGTGCAGATTGAAGACCTCCAGGCGGACGGGGCCTTCGTGCTCCCGCTCCAGGAGGAGGGTGGCGTGGAGGGCGCCGCGCCGTTTGTGGCTGTCGATGGTGAGGTCGATATTGCGTTGCCGGACAATGGGCAGGCGGCTCAGGGTGGCGTTGCCGTAATGGCCCACCCGCAGGGCGACGTTTAATCCCAGGGCGAAATGGGGGTATCCGGCCGCCGCGGCGATCTCCTCGGCCAGGTTGAGGCGTTGGGAGCGGGGGACTCCCATATCCACCTCCTGGAGCAGGACGATGTCGGCCTGGTGGTGGTCCAGGATCCGGACAATGCGCTCCGGCCGGAAACGCTGATCCAGGCCGATGGCCTTGTGGATGTTGTAGGATAAAATTTTTATCTGCATATTCACTGCTCGCCTCCCAGGAATATATACACCAGCCAGTGGTAGGAGGCGAGGGCGATGAAGAGGAGGAGGAAGATCAGGGAAAGGCGGGCCGCCCTTTCCTGGTAGCGTTGCACCGCCTCGGCCAGATCGTCCCGGCGGCCCAGGGGGTGGACCAGGGCCGCGGTGATCCCGGCGAAAGCGGCCACGATGAGGGCGGTGTAGATGGCCAAACCGATATAGTGGTATTCCGGTTTGAGGATGCAGAAGGGGCAGCGGTGGTAGGGCATGGCATAGATATAGGAGGAAAAGACCACCGTGACCGTCACCAACGCCAAAACGAAGAACCAGAGCCAGCCCAGGGCGGCGGCGATGACCAGGGGGGCGGGCCGGCGGCGGCGCAGGAGGAGGGCGGCCCCGGCCAGCAGGCCGGCGGTGGCGTAAAACAGGGTGAGCAGGGTGGCATGATCGAGGTTGGCCAAGAGATTGCCGGTCTGTTCGCCCGCCGCGGCAAAGACCACGCCGCAGCAGGAGGTGATGATATCCGGCTTTAGTCCGGCGATGTACAGGGTTTGCAGGGTGGCGTCCAGCAGCAGGAGCGGCAGCAGGCCGAGGAGGTAGATGTATTTGGCCCGCACCAGGGGATAGCTTTCCGAAGTGATGTCCAGCCGGTGCAGCACGATCCAGAAGCCGTAGAGAAAGACCCCGACCACCTTGACCGCCAGGGCGGGCATGCCGTAGCCGTTGGCCAGCAGGGCGCCGGTGGCGCACATGGCGCCGACGATCACCCGGCAGAACTGGTCCGCGGCCAGGACGAAGAGGATCAGGGTGGCGATCTGGAAACCGAGCACGTATTCCACCAGGGTGGCGGCCAGCCAGGTCTCGCCCTCCAGACGGATCTGGCGGTTGGAGTCGCTGGCCGGGTCCCAGTGGCGCAGGACCCGCAGGGCGGTGCGGCCGGCCACCCCTCCCAGGATCAGGACCGCCAGGGCGCTGATCGTGAGGCCGAGACTCCAGGAGTTAAGAAACATGAATCCGGCCGTCCCGGATATCGATGATCCGCTCCACTGCCGGGTGCTCGGTGACCAGGGTGTCGTGGGAGGCGATGACGATGGTCTTGCCGGCGGTTTTCAGCTCCGCCATGATGGCCATGAACTCCAGGGAGAGGCGGCTGTCCAGATGGGCGGTGGGTTCGTCCGCCAGGATGATGGGCGGCTCGTTGATCAGGGCCCGGGCGATGGCCACCCGCTGCAGTTCGCCGCCGGAGATCTGGTTGGCCGGAAAGCGTTCGCGGTGGCCGATGGAGAGCGAGGCCATCAGGGCGCGGGCCCGGGCCTTGCGTTCTCCGGGCGCCACCCCCAGGGGCAAGAGCGGCAGGGTGATGTTGTCCAGCACCGTCAGGGCCGGCAGGATGTTGAACTGCTGGAAGATGAAGCCGATGGCGCGGCGCCGGTGCAGGGTGAGAAAACGGTCCGGCAGCCGGACCAGTTGCTTGCCGGCAATGGCGGCCCGGCCGCTGGTGGGCGGAAAGACGCAGCCGATAATGGAGAGCAGGGTCGATTTGCCGGAGCCGCTGGCCCCCCGCAGGCAGACCATGTTGCCGGCCTCGACGGTCAGATCGATATTGGTGAGGGCCTGGACCTCGTTGGGCCTCCCCTGGTTGTAAATTTTGCAGACCCCGGCCAGTTCGATCAGCCCGGGTTGGCCGGTCGATAAGTTCAGGCATCCTGATTCCATATTCCTATCCCCCCCGGATGGCCGAGTCGGCCGGCACGATGGCGCAGCGCCAGGCCGGCACCACGGTGGCGGCCAGATAGGGCAGCACGGTCAGGCAGAAGATGAGGAGCAGATCGGCCGCTTCCAGGACCGGCACCAGCCGGAAGGTGGGATCGAGGACCGACCAGCCCAGCATCACCGGCCGGAAAAGAGCGGCGTTGAAATGGACCACATGGATGTAGGCGGCGGTGACCCCGAGAACATAGGAGAGGGCCGCGATCAGGCAGCCTTCCCAGAAGCGGATGGTGAGAATGTCGGCGGTCTCCCACCCCAGGACCTTGAGGATGCCGATTTCCCGGCGTTCCTCGGGCGACAGCCCGGAGGCCTTGTCCCATGCCAGGATGATAAAGGCGAGCAAGCCGGTGAGCAGGCAGATGGAGGCGAAACCGCTGCGCCAGCCGAAGACCACCTGGTAGGTCTTGAGGATCTGGGACCGGGTGAGGACCCGGCTGTCCGGCAGCCGGGCGGCGATCTTCTTGGCGATGGTATCGATTTCCCGCGGATTGACCACATAGACGCAGAGATCGGTGACCAGCCCGGCCGGGATGGCGAAGAGATCGGCGGCCTCCGGCAGGGTGGTGACGATCAGGTCGTCGGTGAGGATGGCGGATTCGGCTCCGAAGGTCCCGGTCACCCGGAAGGGTTTGAGGCTGAGGTCGGGCCGGAAGAGCGAAAAGTGGCGGCGGCTTTCCAGACCCTGGATCCGGACGATCGAGCGGCCCACCACGCAACCGCCGGTTTCGTCCGGCTCCGGAAAACGTCCTGCCGCCAGGCTTTGGGGCAATTTTTCACCTCCGGGCATGGCGGCGACATCCAGCCCCATGATCGTGTAGTTGGCCCCCTTGCCCTCGTCGAACAGATACCCCCAGATGCGGGGCACCACCTTGCGGATGCCGAAGATGGCGGCGAGGCGGTCCCGGTAGGCCAGCGGCAGGGATTCCTGCCGGCCGGCCGACAACCGCTGCACCGTGATGTCCGGGGCCGCGGCCAGGACATCGGCGGCGGTCTCGGTCAGGGAGCGGGTCACCATCTGAAAGGAGGCGAGCAGGAAGATCACCGCGCCGAACACGATCATGACGCTGAGATTTTTCAGCTTGCGCCGCCAGAAGGAGGCCAGGGCGTAATCAAGGATGTTGAGCTGCTTTTCGAGGCCGGTTGAGAAAATGGTCATGTTTTTCCCGGATTAAAAATTGCTTCAAAACTTAGCTATTTCCTTCCTTGTTTCCGGGTAGGGCGGCGGGGCCCAGAAGGAGCCGGTGGGGAAATGTTCCAGGCCGCCGGGATGGTCCATGACCGGGGCCACCCGGTCGCTGGCCGCCGGATGTCTGGTATAACGGGCCTCGGTGGCGACGCAGAGGTCGGAGAGACCAAGGCCGGCCGCGGTGGCGGTCAGAATGTCAAGCGCGGCCGGCCGGTCGTGGCGCAGCCGCAGGTAATCGACATAGAGGACCCCATCAAGTGCGGCCAGCAGCAAGAGGAAAAGAATGAGGAGATGGGATGGCCGCATTGGTTACCGTTCACCATAAGAAACAAATAAGTGCATTTCAACGCATCCGGCCGCCGGCGCGCAGGGAATCGACCAGCGGCTTGTCGATCGCCTGGAAGTCGAGAATCCTCTGACCATGATGGTCGGCGCGAAAAGCCTCGGCCGCCTCCCGGCCGGCAAAGGGGATGAACTCATGACCCATGGGTCCGTAAACGTCGCTGCCGATAACGTAAACGGCCCGACGTCCATCGAGCCACTCCAGGGTGTAATAGTCCTGGACCCAGATCTCCTCGATCCGCGCCGCCTCGGTGAGGCCGCAGGCGCCGGGCTCCAGGCGGCAGACCATGAGATCCTTGACCCCGTCGAAGTACAGGGTGGCGCCGTCGGCCAGGCGGATCCGGGCGAGCCATTGTTGGTATTTGGCCACGAACATGCCGCAGACCGGACAGCGTTCCTTGTCGCCCGGCGCCGGTCCGGGCTCGGCCCGGCCGGGTGGCGGGGCTGAGACGGCCAGGGCCAGGAAAAGAAGCAGGGCTAGCGGGACCAGGCGTGGCGGATGTTGCATGGCGGCTCTCCTTTTCAGTTAGCAATTCGCAATTATCAATTCGTCATTAACAACTGGATGTGGAAACGGCTTTTGGAAATCGTCAATCGTCAATCGTCAATCATCAATTGTTAATTGCGAATTGATAATTGCGAATTGTTAATGATCAAAGATATGGCCCGGCCAGTTCTTCCAGTTCCGCCTCGCCGACTCCCCCCAGCAGGGCGCCGACGATTTTGTGTTGCGGGTCGAGAATGATGGTCTGGGGCATCATCTTCACCTGGTAGCGTCGGGCGATTTCGCCGCCCTTATCGAAGATGACCGGAAAGGGCAACTCCTGTTCCCGGGCGAAACTCACGGATGCCTCCGGGGTGGCATCCCGGCTGTTCAGGTAAACCATGGCCAGACCCTTGTCGCGGTTTTGCAGATAATATTGGCGGAAGGCCGGGGTGTCCGCCTTGCAGTAAGGGCAGTCGGTCAGAAAGAAACGGATGACCACCGGCCGGCCTTGCAGAACGTCCAGGGCAAAGGGGTTGCCGTTCAGATCCGCGGCCGCGAAGGAGGGAGCGGGGTCGCCGATCTTGAGGGCCGCACCCCGGTTTTTGTCGCAGGCCGCCGCCAGCAGCAGGCCGGCCAGCAGCACCAGGAGCCAGGTATGTCGCTGGTGGGGCAAATTCGCGGGTATGGTGACTATATGGGCGCCCCTATGTTTGTTCATTTATCGGAACCCTCTTCATTAATTAATGGCAAATTCGACGGCATGTCATCGATCACTTGAACTGGTCCGGCAACGGTTCGAGCGGTTTTTGGCGGTCGTAACGGGCCGGGGCGTGGCACCCGGGAGTACAGGTGCCGCCGGTTGCGGATTTTTGGTAATTCAGGGGCAGATCCCAGGTGCCGAACGGCACGGTATCGGCCACCAGGCCGGCGCGGTTGCCGCCGTGGATGGCATGGCACATATAGCAGTTTCTCCCCCTGGAGGCGCGATTGACGTGGAGGTGATGGAGATTGCGCTCCCCGTCCCGGAAGCCGGTGGCAAAGGAGGTGTCCGGAAAGAGGAGCAACTCCCGGGAGTGGCAAGAGAAACAGAGTTCGAATTTCCGGTCGTCGTAGGAGACGAAAGGTTCAGTGGGAAATTCCTTGAGCAGCAATCCGGCATGGGGAGAGGCATGGGGAGGATGACAGGCGGTGCAGTCGCCCCGGGCGATGGGGCCGTGCAGTTCGGTCATCGTTTCGGTGACAATGCCGGGATGGCAGGAAAGGCAGAGATCCATCTGACGCGGCTGGCGCAGCAGGGCCGGGTTCTCGGCATGCGGCGAGTGGCAGGCGGTGCAATCGCCGGCCGCCACCGGCGGATGGAGGTAGCCCTGAAGTTTCAGGTCGTCATGACATCCGAGGCAGAGTTCGTTGGCCTGTGGAACAAAGGATGGCTGCCCCGGAGCCGGATGGGGCGGCAGGGGTTCGTCCGCCGGGCTCGCGTGGCACTCCTGGCAATCCAGCTCGCCGGGATGGATACGTTCCGGATCCGCCATCCGGGTGTGACACTGGTCGGTGACGCAGGTCGCCGCGGCCGGGTCGAGCCCGGCCGCCAGCAGGACAAGCAGCAGGATGGGCAGCAGGGCGGGCGGCAGGGGAGACAACAGGGCCTTCGCCAGGCGCCAAGCCGTTCGTCTTGGCAGGCCGGACCGGATATAGCCTATCTCGGTATGACGTAACGACCCGGCGTTTTTATATATTGTTATCATGCCAATTATCTTTGGAAGACCTTGTGCCTTTGTCCGCATGGCACGGTGGAAGCATAGACTACCCAATCGACCTGGTTCCGGCAACCGCTTTCCATTTACCGTCGTCGTCTGGCCACACCCCGGCCCCACGCGGTCGGACCGGTGTCGTGGTAGGGCGGGCGACCGGCCGGTCGCCCCTACACCTTCACGTCGTCCCGTTTGGCACCCTCGGGGCTCGTTTACCGTTTACCCGGAAATTATGGTTGACAAGACTCAGGTAAGCGTTGTACGAATGCAGGTCGGCGTTACCGGTCCATGCAATCGGAGTCCAGTTTATTCGTGACATCGGTATTTTGTAGAACAGGGGCGGTTGGCCCTTCGACGCCCCGCCGCAGTCGCTTCTCCGGGGATTGTCTTGTCGGCGGGCTGTTACGTTCTTCAGGCGGGCCGTGCAGGTAATGGCCATAATTGAGATCTGGGAGTCGTTGCGCCGCGGCAACGAACCTTCCCCCTTTTCACCTTGCCTGGGAGAATTGGTCATGGCCCGTCTCGTCTATCTGCTGTCGATGTTTCTTTTCTGTTTCCTGCCCGCCTCGCTCCATGCCACCTCCTCTCTTGCCGCCCCCGGTACCCCCGATAGCCCGACCCTGGTTTTTCCGGTTGACGGGGCCTATATTGCCCAGCCCACGGTCCGGGTGATCGGTCTGGCGCCGGAATCCCTTCAGGAGGTAACGGTGGAGGTCGCGGGCGGCAAGGTCCTCGGACCCGAGCGAGTGGCGGTAACCCGGGGCGCTTTTTCCCTGGAAGTGAAGCTGAGCCGGGGCGTGAATACCATCCGGGTCTCCGGCTCGGCAATCCGGGTGGCCCACGGGCCCCCGGATGCGGCGCCGCCCGAGGGCTTTGCCCCTTATTATCTCCACAGCCAGGGAGACGATACCGCCACCTGCGACGGCTGCCATGTCTTCGGCCGGCGCGGCGGACCGTCCTACCGCCGCATCAATCCGGTGAGCACCTGTTCCGCCAACGGCTGTCACGCCGGGGTGGGGCAGGGCGATTTTGTCCACGGGCCGGTGGCGGGCCGCTCCTGCAACGGCTGCCATAATCCCCACGGCTCCTTTCAGGCGAATTTCGTCTCCCGGCCGGGGGCCGCCCTCTGTTATGCCTGCCATACCGCGGAGGAAGAGCTTTACCGTACCGGCGTCGTGCATCAACCGGTGGGACGGGGGGATTGTCTCGCCTGCCACGATCCGCATCAGTCCGGCCTCCGGTTTCACCTGAAAGGAGAATCCCTGCAACAGCTTTGCGCTTCCTGCCACGGCGAGGAACGATCCCGGCATCAGTTCCTGCACGGTCCGGTGGGCACCGGCGATTGCGTGGCCTGTCACAATCCCCATGCCGGCAAGGCCAAGGGACTGCTCTACGAGGAGGGGGTGGAACTCTGTTTCCTCTGCCACAAGGACCGGCAGGAGGAATTCCAGCGCCAGTACGTCCACAAACCGGCCCAGCAAGGCTGCGATACCTGCCACGATCCCCACGGTTCGGAGGTGCGCTTCCAGTTGCGCGGCGACAAGATCCAGGAATCCATCGGTCAGACCTCGCCCTGCCTGTCGTGCCACCGGAAGCTGCACCCGGAACTGGCGGAGCGGATCCTGAACTCCAAGTATCAGCACCCGCCGGTGCGGGACGGCCGGTGCACCGCCTGCCATACCCCCCATTCGACCGATTATCAGAAACAGCTCAAGGCGCCGCTCAAGGATATCTGTTTCACCTGCCACCTGGATCTGGGCGACGAGGTGCGGGAGGCCTCCTTTAAGCACGGGCCGGTGGAAACCAATGACTGCGCCTCCTGCCATCGCGTCCACGGCTCGGACTATCCGAAATTGCTGGTCAACGATTTTCCGGCCGAATTTTACACCCCCTACGATACCGATAAATACCGGATCTGTTTCGATTGCCACAACGAGCAGGTGGCCGTGGAAAAATGGAGCAAGGAGACCCAGTTCAGAAACGGCAACCGCAATCTCCATTTCGTGCATGTCAACCAGCGCAAGGGCCGGAGTTGCAAGGCCTGTCATACCGTGCATGGCGGCAGTCAGGAAAAGCATGTCAGAAACGAGGTCCCTTACGGCAATGGCTGGAGTTATCCCATTACCTATACCAGGACCGATACCGGCGGTTCCTGTGCGGTGGGTTGTCACAAGCCGCTGGTCTACGATCGGGAAAATCCGGTGAAATATTGGTGATGGGAGTGGGAAGGCGATTTTTCAACAGGACCCGGCAGGGGTGGCGCCGCGGCTGGTGGCTGGTGCCGGTTTGCTGCGGCCTGCTCGGCCTGCTAGGCCTGGCTGGCGGCGGGGCCGTTGCCGCGGAGCGAGGCGACGACACGGAATATCTCCGCGGCCTGGCGCCGGAGGTGGCGGCCGCCAAATTGGTGCAAAGGCTGGAGGAAGGCGATCTCTTGCCGGACTTCAGCCTGATTTCCCTGGGAGACGGCGCCACGGTGACCAAGGCGAACCTGCCAGGCAAGCCGGCGGTGCTGCTTTTTTTCGGACTGGACAACGAGGCCCGCCGGGAACGTTCCTTTGCCCTGCTCTCCCTGCTGGCCAAAATGCAGGGGGTCCACGGCGAGGCGATCCGCTTCCTCGCCATCCTGAGCGACCCGGCCGGCGCAACCGAAGCGCGGGAGTACCTCAAGCGGGAGGCTTTGACCTATCCCGTCCTGGATGACGGCCGTCGCACGGTCTACACCCTTTTCGGCATCTTCATGATGCCCGAGATGCTGGTGATCGACAAGGACGGCCGGCTGGACGCCAAGGTGCCCTATACCGCCGATGTCGAGGCCGCGCTCTCCCGGGAGTTGAAGATCGTCCTGGGAGAACTCACCCCCGAGGAGGCGGAGGGCGAGGCGAGGAAACCGCTGGTGGAGGCCTCCCCGGAAATGAAGAAGTACAATCGCCATCTCAATCTGGCCCGGGTGATGGCCCGGCGCAAGCTGTATGCCAAGGCGATCGAGGAATATACCACTGCCGCGGCGCTGCGACCCGAGGATGCCGCGGCCTTGACGGAAATGGGATTTATCAAGCTCAAGATGGAAGACTGGCCGGGCGCGGTGACCACTTTTGAAAAGATTCTGGACCGCGAGCCCGATGCCATGGACGCGGTCGCCGGGTTGGGGCTGGCCCTCCACGGGGCGGGCCGGGACGACGAGGCCTGGCCGGAACTGCTGGACGCCTCCATGGTGGTGCGGCCCTTGGCGGCGGTCTTTATCGCCATGGCCGAGATTCAAGCCGGCCGGGGAGAGAAGGATGAGGCCTTGGCCATGTATCGCAAAGGGGTGAAGCAGTTGTTGTCGGAAATGGAGCGCCAGCAGGATGTCACCGCCGAGCCGGCGCCTTAGGGGCGGACCATCCGGTGCCCGGAGCGTTATTTTAAGGGGTTGTAAAACACTGTGTAACTACTCAGGTTGTTTAGGCTGTAGACTGTAGGCTGTTAGCCACACCATGGTCCGCACCCTGCACGGCTCTGCCGCGTCTCCTTCTGTTGCTACAGTCTAAACACCTACAGCCTATTGCCTGAGCAGTTACAACACTGTGAGAATATGCCGCGAGTCCGGTTTTGGAAAAATGGAAAAAATGGAATGCTGGATAAGGGCAAAGACATCCCGCGCGGCGGCATATTGCGAAAGTTCCCATCATTCCGATATTCCAGCATTCCAATATTCCGCCCCGTAGTGCTGTTTTTTATCCTCTGCCTCTGGGGGGCCTGGGCCGGAACCCCGGGGCCGGCCTTGGGAGATACGGGGGACGGCGCCATCATTAGCCCCACGCTGCCGGCCAAGGCCCGGGCCGATCTGTCACCCCCGGACTGCGTCAAATGCCATCGCCTGGAAAGCTGGGTATTGGCAACCAAGGGGGGGAAACACAACGAAAGACTGACCTGCATCGATTGCCATGAACGTCATCCCCCCGCCACCTGGGATGTCATCCCGGAGTGCGGCATGTGCCACATCGGCGAACCCCATTTCACCATCCAGGGGTGCCTCACCTGCCATGCCGATCCCCACGCGCCCCTGGAACTGGTGATCGACCGCCACACCACCGAACCCTGCGTGAGCTGCCATGCGACGCCCGGCAGCCAGCTCCGGGAATTCAAGAGCTTCCACAGCGCCATCGCCTGCACCTTCTGCCATTACAGCCACGGTTTCGTGCCGGAATGCACGGACTGCCATAAGCCGCACGACAAGACCGCCACCGGGGAGAGCTGCGCCCTGTGCCATCAGGCCCACATGCCCCTGGTGGTGGGGTATGGCGAGGAAGAGGTGGTGGCCGCCGCCTGCGGTGGCTGTCACTCTCCGGTGGCCACCCTTTTGGAGGCCAGCGGCACCAGGCATGCCGACCTCGCCTGCACCTTCTGCCATCAGGGCAAGCACAAGACGATCCCGGCCTGCGGGGATTGTCATGACACCCCCCATCCGCCGGCCATGATGGCGCGCTTCCCGGAATGCCGGCAGTGCCACAACATCGCCCACGACCTGCATCTGTAGGCAAGGGGCAAGGGGCAAGG
>Ga0214472_10006818_pt1 | contig 11968 bp, 7 predicted proteins | sample RVTome_6_FD_207662 | JGI IMG/M metagenome (GOLD analysis project Ga0214472, IMG submission 207662) | Soil microbial communities from uranium-contaminated site in the Upper Colorado River Basin, Wyoming, United States - RVT140D175 | ecosystem: Environmental > Terrestrial > Soil > Contaminated >...
TGCCGTCGAAGAGCCCGCGGGTCCGGAGCGGCATGGCCTGCGGCGCGCGGGCGGGGCGCTCGCGGGCCAGCTCGAAGAGCAGGCCGTTCGGGACGAGCGCGCGTCCCGCCGTCAACGTCCGCGGGACCTCGGCATCGGAGCCGAACCCCGGCAGGACGGCATCGCGGGTGGCGTACACCGGCCCGGGGTGCGTATCCACGAAGGCCTTCAACATGGCCTGGAAGCGCCCGCCGATCCGCCTCGTCCGCTCGGGGCTGCGCGCGTAGAGGCCGGGATCGTGCTCCCAGGCCGTGAGCTCCCGGACGAGCGTCTCCACCTGGGGGCGCGCGCGCGCGACCGTGGCCGGGAACCGCCGCTCCAGGTAGTCGAAGTACCAGGACCGCCTCAGCAGGTGCAGGTCGATCGACACCACGTCCGGGCGCTTGCCCTCCACCTCCTTCGAGTAGAGCAGCGGGGCGTAGAGCTGCCAGTCCCCGGTCAGCAGCATCCCTCCGGGGGCGACGGTGGCCAGGGCGTTCGCCACGTAGTCCTCCGCGATGAAATACCGGCTGCGGTCGGCGTAGGGGAAGCCCGCGCCGAGAGCCAGCGCGGGCAGGAGCGCGAGAGAGGCGGCCGCGATCGGCGCGCGATGGCGGGCCCGCGCGAGCGCGGCGTGCGCGCCGAAGCCCGTGGCCAGCGACAGGGCGAGGAACGAGGGCAGGTAATACGCATCCTTGTCTTCACCGATGACGTAGGCGACGCCGAAGGCGAGGTTCGCGCCGAGGAGCAGCGCGAGCGCCAGGGCCATGCCACGGTCCCGGCGCCAGACGTGGACGCCTCCCACGGCCGCCAGCAGGAGGGTCACGGGCAGGAAGGCCGGGCCGAACTGCCGCGCCGCCAGCCGCAGGAGCGCCGCCAGCTCCTGGACGACCGCCGAAGCCGAGGTCTCGAAGTACGCCTGGTACTGCCGGCCCGTGACGTGCCAGACGATCCGCTCGAGCGTCGACGGGTTCCCCCACGCGAAGACCGGCCGGCGGGAGGCGGCCCAGGGCAGGTAGGCGTACGCAAGGAGCATGGCGAGCGTGGCCACGGCCGCCGCGACCAGGAGGCGGCGGCTCCGGAAGAAGCCCGGGCCCGCCGCTCGGTGGACGAGGACGGCCATCGCGGGGAGCGTGAGGGCCACGGTGACGTGGTGGACGCCCAGGGCCAGGCCGAAGAGCCCGGCCGCGCCGTAGAACGGGAGGTCCCCGCCGAGCCGGCTCCAGCGCAGGAGCAGGAACAGCACGCCCAGGATCAGCAGGACGTTCAGCGTGTAGACCTCGACGACGGTGGCGTACGACCAGAGCGAGCGCGAGAACGCGAAGACGAGGCCCGCCACCGCGGGCGGCGCCAGCGCGGTCCACGGGCGGGCCGCGGCCGCGTCGCCCGGCGCGGCCGCGCGGCCGAAGACGAGGAGCAGCGCCTCGCGCGCGACCAGGACCATCAGGCCCGCGGCCAGCGCGGCGAAGAGCGCCGACGCCGCCGCGACCCGCGCGGCCACGTTGCTCCAGGGGACCAGCGTCGCCAGGTGGGCGAGCACCACGTAGAGCGGCGTGCCGGGCGGATGCGCGACCCCGAGGTCCCGGGCCGCGAGGGCGAGCTCGCCGCTATCGACGAGCGTGACGGTTGGCGCGAGCGTGCGGAGGTAGACGGCCAGGGCGGCGGCGGCGACCACGGCCGCGAGCGCCAGGGCCGGCCCGGCCGCGGTCGGCAGCGGCCCGGAGAGGGTCGGCGGCGGCGCCGGCCGCGCCGCGGCCGTCCTGGCCTCCTTCGCCCTTCGTGAGCGCCTGCCCAAGGTGTCCCGATGCGGCCGAGCCCGAGGCCTCGGGAGCTACTTCCCGGTGACCCGGACCATCTCGGTGGTGGTGGTGATGCCGCGGAAGACTTTCTCCACCGCCGCCTCGCGCAGGGTGCGCATCCCTTCCTCGCGCGCGGTCTTGAAGATCTCGGCCCCGGTGGCCTGCGAGGACACGAGCCGGCGGAGCTTCTCGCTCATGGGCAGCACCTCGAAGATGCCGACGCGGCCGCTGTAGCCCGTCTCACGGCAGTGCAGGCAGCCCTTCCCCCGCTTGAACTTGTAGGGTTGGAGCTTCTCCATGGGGATGCGCAGGACGGCCGACTCCTCGATGGTGGGGGCGTATTCCTCGATGCAGTGGGCGCAGTTCTCGCGCACCAGCCGCTGGGCCAGGATGCCGATAAGAGTGGTGGTGATCAGGAAGTGGGGGACGCCCAGGTCCAGCAGGCGGGTGATCGACGAGGGCGCGTCGTTGGTGTGCAGGGTGGACAGGACCAGGTGGCCGGTGAGGGCGGCCTGCACCGCGTTCTCCGCGGTCTCCGTGTCGCGGATCTCGCCCACCATGATGATGTCCGGGTCCTGGCGCAGCACCGTGCGCAGCGCGCTCGAGAACGTGAGGTCGATCTGCGGGCGCACGGCCACCTGGTTGAAGTCCTCGTGCACCATCTCGATGGGGTCCTCGATGGTGATGATGTTCACGTCCGGCCTGGAGAGGTGCTTGAGGACGGAATAGAGGGTGGTGGTCTTGCCGCTCCCCGTGGGCCCCGTGACCAGGATGATCCCGGTGGGCCGGGAGATGAAGTCGTGGAACTTCGGCACGTCGTGGGCGGCCAGGCCCAGCTCGTCGACGCCCTTCAGGAGGATGTCGGGGTCGAAGATGCGGAGCACGCCCTTCTCCCCGAAGGCGGTGGGCATGGTGGAGACGCGGATCTCCACCTCCCTCCCGCCCTGCTCGCGCTTGATGCGGCCGTCCTGTGGGCGCCGCTTCTCCGCCAGGTTGCACCCGGAGAGGAGCTTGATGCGTGACATCACCGCCCCGTAGACGATCTTGGGGATGAGGTGGACGTCGTGCAAGATGCCGTCGATGCGCAGGCGCACCAGCGTCAGCTCCCGCTTGGGCTCGAAGTGGATGTCCGAGGCCCTCTGCTCGAAGGCGTAGCCCAGGATGTGGTCCAGCGCCTTCACCACGGGCGCCGCGGCGGGGTCCATCTCCTCGGTAGCCGCGGAGAGGAACTCCTGGTTCCCGAGGTCCACCGCGGAGAGACGGCTGGCCGTGAGCTGCTTCTCCGCCGTGGTCAGGCTGGCCTTCAGGTCGTAGAACCCCTTGTTGATGGTCTCGATGTCGGTGCGGGTGGCCACCACCTTCTCCACGTCCAGGCCCGTCACCCGCTTGATGTCCTCCTCCGGGAACGCGGCGAAGGGATCGATCACCGCCACCGTGATCTTGTCGGCGGACTTGGAGATGGCCACCAGGCCGTGGCGCCGGGCGAAGGGGCCGGAGAGCGCCTTGGTCACCACGTCCAGGTCCAGGTCCAGCGGGTTGATCTTCACGTAGGGCAGGCCGGTGTGCGCGGCCAGGGCCTGGGCGATCTGGATCTCGCTGGCCATCCCGAGCTGGACCACGGCCTGCTCCACGCTCACGTTGTTCACCCGCGCGGAGCGCTTGGCGCGCTCCGCCTGCTCCTGGGTGAGGACCTTCCGCGCCACCAGGATGGGGAGCAGCTCCGGCGACTCGACCGCGGGAGGAACGGTAACGGGGCCGGTCTTCCGGTGTGTGGGCGATCCCATCGGCTCAGAGGGGATTATCGGGACCGATCCCGGCGGCCGTCAACCCGACGGGAAAAGTCGGTGGAGTGTGTCATGCTCGCCCGCGTTCACCGTGCCGGATCGCCTCGAGGAGCTCGAGTCCCGGATCCAGACCCTGACCCGCGCGCTGCAGCGGGTCGAGGCCCGCCTCGAGCGGCTCGAGGGCGCGCAGCCCCCGGCGCCCCCGGAGGAAGCGCTGCCCCGACCCGAGCTGCCGGAGGTGCCGCCGGGGCTCCTCGCGCTCGTGGGGCGGACGATCATCGCGCTCGGTGGCGGGTACCTGATCCGCGCCCTCACCGACGCCGGCGTGGTGCCGGCCCTGAGCGGGGTCGCCCTCGGGCTGGCCTACGCGCTCGCCTGGCTGCTCCTGGCCGACCGCGCCGCCGCCGCGGGGGCGCGAGTGAGCGCTTCCTTCCACGCGCTGACCGGCGGCCTCGTGGCCTACCCGCTGCTCGTCGAGACGACGGCCCGGTTCCGGCTGCTGAGCCCGGCGGCGGCCCTCGCCGCGCTGGTGGCGTTCTTCGCGGCCGGGCTCGCGGTCGCCCGCCGGCGCGACCTCGCCGGCGTGGCCTGGACCGGGACCTTCCTGGCCCTCGGGGCCACGGCCGCCCTCCTCGTCGCCAGGCCGCATCCGCTCGGGAGCGTGCTCGCCCTCCTCGTCATTGCCGCCCTCGTGGAGGGGATCGCGCTCGGCGAGCGGTGGACCGGTCTCCGCTGGCCGGTTGCGCTCTTGCTGGACCTGTCCCTGCTGTTCCTGGTCAGCGTGGCGACGCGCCCGGAGGGCCTGCCCGAAGGTTACCCGGCGCTGTCGACACGGTCCGCGCTGGCCGCGGCGCTGGCGGCCCTTGCGGTCTATGTGTCCGCGCTCCTGGCCCGCACGCTCGGGCGGGGACGGGCCGTCACCGGGTTCGAGCTCGTCCAGACGCCCGTGGCGATCCTGCTCGGCCTCGGCGGCGCCTCGCGGCTGCTGGTCGCGGCAGGGTCCTCGGCGGCGGGGGTCGGGCTCCTCGCCCTCGTCCTTGGGGCGCTGTCCTACGCCGCCGCTTTCGTGTTCGTGGAGCGCCGACCTCATCAGGACCGGAACTTCTATTTCTACTCCGCGGCGGGCGGGCTCCTCACGCTGGCCGGGACCGGGCAGCTTCTCGACCCCGGTCCGCGGTCGATCGCCTGGGGCCTGCTGGCGGTCGCGGGGGCCGTCCTCGGCCGCCGCTTCGGACGCAGGACCCTGCGGCTTCACGGTGCCCTCTACGCCGGGGCCGCGGCCGTGGCATCCGGGCTGGCGGGGGCCTCGTGGCGGGACTTCGTGGCCCCCGCCGCCGGCGAGTGGACGCTCCCGACCGCAGTCGGCCTGCTCGTCGCCGGGTGTGTCGCGGTCGTCTACGGCGTGCTGGCCGCCGATGGGACCGAAGGGGCGCCCTGGTGGGAGAGAACCCCGAACGGCATCGCCGCCGCGACCCTGATCTGGGTCGCCGGGGGGATGCTGGTGGCGGTGCCGGTGGTCCTGGCAGCGCCGTTCGAGCCCGGGGCCGGGGGCGTCGCGACCCTGCGCACGGCGGTGTTGTCTTTCCTCGTGGCGGCCCTGGCCTGGACGTCGCGGCGACGGGCGCTCCCGGAGCTCGGCTGGTTCGTCTACCCGCTGCTGGCGATCGGGGCCCTCAAGCTCCTGAGCGAGGACCTCACCCAGGGCCGCGCCGCGACCCTCTTCCTGAGCCTCGTCCTCTACGGCGGCGCGCTCATCGGCGCCCCCCGATTGCTCCGGGGAAGGGCCTGACGTGGTCGCGCGTGTGACGCGCCGCTTCCTGGCCGTTCTTGCCCTGACCGCCCATCCTCCGCATCGGCAACGCTGCCCAAAACTGCACGGTGTAGCATCGAGCTGATGGGCGCGGTGGTACTCCTGGCTGCCTTCGCCTCACTTCTATCTGCAGACGTCCGCCCAGCGGACACGCCGGCCACAAACGAGGCGCTCCGCTTCGACCGTTTGCACTACAGCGACCGGGTCGAACGCGACGGCCGGTCCACGCGAACCCTGGACGTGCGCGTGCGCCTGGGCACGGCGCAGGGCGTGGCGCAGTTCGGACAGATCGGCATGCCCTACGTCGAGGGCCTGGGCGACGTGCAGTTCCAGGACGTCGTCATCGAGAAGCCGGACGGTCGCAAGGTCGAGGCGAACGACGGGCTGATCGAGGACGTCAACCCGCTCGGCGTGAGCCCGACCTCGCTTCCTCCCGACATCCGTTTCCGGAAGCTGACCCTGGCGGGCCTGGAGCCGGGCGACGTCCTCTCCTATCGGATCGTCCATCACCAGCAGCCGATCGCTCCGGGGCGGGTGTTCGGCGAATTCAAGTTTCCGCCCCTCCCCGGTGGGCAGCCGCAGACCTACGAGCTGGATCTGCCTCGCGGCGGCGAGATCACCGTCCGCCTGCGCGATGGGCTTGCCGGGACCTGGCAAGAGGCTCCCTCGCCGGCCGATCGAACCGTCCGCCGTCTCACCCTGAAGGTCGACCTGCCGTCCGAGAAGGCGCTCGAACACGAGAAGGAACGGCGCGGGCGGATCGAGCCCGACGTCACTTTCACCAGCTTCCGCTCCTGGGACGACCTGTCGTCATGGTGGTGGGGCATTTCCAAGGATCGTATGAAGCCGGATACCGCCATTACCCGCGAGGCAGCCGAGATCGCCGCGGGCGCCGTGACCGAGCGTGAGAAGGTCGCCGCACTATTCGCCTTCGTGGCGGGTCGGATCCGCTACGTCAACGTCAGCTTCCGGCTGGGACGCATGCAGCCGCGGCCTGCCGCCGACGTGCTGCAGAATCGCTACGGCGACTGCAAGGACAAGCACGGGTTGCTGGCGGCACTCGCTTCGGCGGTCGGGGTCGACGTGCGGCCGGTCCTCATCAACAGCGCCGCCGACGACCTTCACGACGACGCCCCGGGACCGCAGCAATTCGATCACCTCATCAGCGTCGTGCGGATGGGCCAGGCACCGTCGGACTGGCTCTGGCTGGACAGCACCAACCCCTTCAGCCCGCCCGGATACCTCCTGCCTCCTCTTCGGGACAAGCGGGCGCTCCTCGTGGAGGCGGACGGCGCAGCCGCCATCGTGCGCACCCCCAAGGAGCCGCCGTTCGTGCCACGCCACGAGCTGTCGATCCAGGGCGCCCTCGACGGCGAGGGCGTTCTCCGGGCGCACGTGGTCTGGCTCCTCCGTTCGGACGTCGAGACCGCCCTGCGGACGGCGATGTCTTCCATCCCTCAGGAGAGTCGCGCCGCTTTGATCAAAGAGGTCTGGCTTCGCGACTGGGGAGAGGCGACCGCCCGCGAGGTATCATTCTCGGACCCGCTCGACACCCGTTCGCCTTTCCGCGTGGAGTTCGACGTCGAGACGAAAGCCTCGGCCAACAACGGCGAGCGCACGCTCCGCTTGTCGCTAGCGGACCTGGAGCTGCCCACGGCACCCAAGAGCGTGGTGTCCGGGGAGCCACCGGTGACCTTCGGCGTCCGTGAGATCGTCGCGCACGCGCAGGTCGAGGCCGCCGAGGGTCAGACGGCTCGCGCCCCCCTCTCGTTCTCCCTCGAGCGGCCCTTCGGCAGCTTCCGGTCCACCTACTCGGTGGAGGGACGCACGCTGCGTATGGAGCGGGTCCTTACCCTCCGCCAGGCCTCTCTGGGCGAAGCCGACCTCCCGGCGTACGAAGCATTCCGTGGCGCCGTGGCCACCGACGGCAAGCAGAAGTTCACCGTCGAGGGGCTGGCCGCGCCGTCGGGAGCGGCAGGCCTGCGCAGCGAAGGATTGTCCGCCTTGGCGAGGAAGGACCATGCCAAGGCCGCCGAGCTTCTTCGGAAGGCCGCGGATGCGGATCCCAAGACCAAGGACGTGTTCGAGGACCTGGGGCGCGCGCTTCACGAGCTGGGTCGCGACGAGGAGGCGGTGGCGGCGTTTACTCGCCAGATCGAGATCACGCCGTTCCACGAGAGCGCGTACGCCTGGAGGGGGTACGCGCTGCTGGAGCTCGAGCGAGGGGAAGAGGCCGAGAAGGACCTTCTGAAACAGATCGAGGTGGCGCCTTTCAAGGCGTGGTCCTACGAGAGGCTCGGTGCACGGCGCGGTAGGCAGGGGCGCTTCGCCGAAGCCGTCGACTTCTATGCCCGCGCTGCCGCGATCGAGCCCACGAAAGCCGAGCGCTGGCTCGACCTCGGGCAGGCGCAGGCGGTAGCAGGGGAGCGGTCGGAGGCCCGGCGATCCCTTGAGCGCGCCGTGTCCCTCGACGCTCCGGACTGGATGAAGGTCCGCGCGGCCGCCGTGCTTCGCTCACTGGGAGAGGTGGGCCGCGCCGGCGAGCTCGCGCGGGCCGCCCTTCCGTCGATCCGCAGGCGGCTTGCAGAGCTGACACCGGATACTTTCGACGAGGACGACGCCTACTGGATGGAGCGGCTGACGGATGCCTGGCGGCTGGTGGGGGAATCGGCAGCCGCGGCGGGCGATTCCGCGGGCGCGAGGCCGTACCTGGAGGCGGCGTGGAGGATATCTTTCTCGCCCGAGGCCGCCTGGGCGCTCGGAGAGCTGCGTGAGAAGGAGGGCCGGCTCGCGGAGGCCGTGGAGCTGTGGACCATCGCGGCCGCCGTGCCCAGGGCCAGGCTCACGCTGCCGGCCGACCATCGGGCGCTCATCGATGGCGCCAGCCGGAAGCTGCCGCAGCCGGCGGCGGCCGCCGGACCGCGGCTCATGGAGTTGCGTACCGCGCGCCTTCCCGGTCCGGTGTTGGGCAACCTGACCGAAGAGGTGCTGTTACTGATCGACGGCGACGGCGCCGTGCAGACCATGCTCAACGCATCGCGCAGGGATCCGAAGGCGTTCGACCGTCAGATCGCGAAGCTCGGTCCGATGCGCGTGCCCTGGCCCCGTCCGGACGCCGAGCCCGTGAAGGTGATAAGGCGCGCCCTGCTCGTGTGCGCCACTGTGTCGAACTGCTCGCTGGTATTCGACCTGCCGGGGACGCAGGCGCTGGCAGCGATCAACCAGGGGTCCATCCGGATCGTCAGCCTGGAACCGAAGGAGGGAACGGTGCTGGCCCCCGGGCAGCGGGTGGACATCGTGGCGACGGTTCACTACGAGCTCGAGGCGAAGGGCCGCGTGGACCTTGTCATTCAGGACGACACCGGTCCCGTGCCCGGGGCGTCGCTAGCCGAGGCGCCGGCGAGCGGGTCCGGCGATTTGACGCTCAGGGGCAGCTTCACCGTGCCCGCCGCGGCCACGCGGATCGAGGTGTTCCTGCCTCTCAGCGCTGGCGACGTTCCCCTGACCAGCACCGTCGCGCACGCTGCCTATCCCGTTCGGCGATAGCTTTCCGGGATTAACGGGTTCGCGGCCGCTTCGATGGCGCCGCGCCGCCCATGAGGGGGAACCCCTCGCGCTCCGTGGCGAAGGCCAGGCGGTCGTCCAGGCAGACGAGGGCAAGGGCCGCGGGGCGTCCCTCGGCCGCGGCGGATGCGGCCGCCAGCTGCAGGGCGTCGGCCGGCCGGAGGTCGTGAACACGGAGGAAGCGGCGCGCGTTCTCACGCAGGGGCTCGGAGGGTTGCACCTCGTGCCAGGTTGCGGCGAAACGGTCCAGCCGGGCGCGTGCGGCGGCGGCCGACCGTCGGCGCAGAAGGCCCTCGCGCTCGAGGCGGGAGATCGCCGACTCGCACTCGACCGCGGCGCCCCACCAGGCCAGCACTCCGGGGTCGGACCGGTACAGGGAGCGCATCCGGCCAGAGGCCCGCTGGCGGACGAGGAGCGGCACGAGGCCGGAGCTGTCCCAGAACCTCAACGCCCGCCTCGGCGCTCCTCCAGGAGCACGGCCACGATGTCGGCGCCCGCCTCCGGAGCCGGCGGAGGCACCCGCAGGATCTCGTCGAGCCGGCCGCGAGGGGCCCGGCGGACGATGCCCGCCCGCTCCAGCCGCGCGAGGCGCCCTTCCTCGGGGCCGTGGTCGGCGGCGCTGCTGGCCGGCTCCAGGCGCGCGACGGGCCGGCTGCGGTCGGTGATCAGGATCGTCTCTCCGTGGCGGACACGGTCCAGGAGGGCGCTGAGCCCGTTCTTGGTCTGGGATATTGTGGCCGTTTTCATGAGGCCATTATAGCCTCAATGGGCTGAAGGCGGTGGCGTTTCCCCCGCCCGCGTGCTAGCTTCGCTCGACATGCCCGACCGCAAGATCACGTTCATCGGCGTGCCCCTGGACCTCGGGGCGGGGCGCCGCGGCGTGGACATGGGCCCGTCGGCCCTGCGCCTGGCCGGCATCGAGGAGAGGGTCCGCGAGCTCGGCTACGACGTCGAGGACGCCGGGGACCTCGCGGTGTCGATCCGCGAGACCCAGGACCCCGGGGACCCGCGCTTGAAGTTCCTGAAGGAGATCCGCGCCACCTGCGAGGCCCTGCGGGACACGGTGATCGGCGTCCTGCAGAAGGGCCGGATGCCGGTGGTGCTGGGCGGCGACCACTCCATCGCCATGGGGACGATCGCCGGGCTCTCCCGGTTCCACCGGGAGCGCCGCAAGAAGGTCGGCCTCGTCTGGTTCGACGCCCACGGCGACATGAACACGCCGGAGACGAGCCCGTCGGGGAACATCCACGGCATGCCGCTGGCCGTGGCCCTGGGCCTGGGCGATCCGGGGCTGGCCGGCCTGGCCGGCGCCACCCCGATGGTCGACGGGTCGCGGGCCGCGGTGGTGGGCCTGCGCGACGTGGACCAGGCCGAGCGCGACAACCTCAAGGCCGCGGGCATCGGGGCCTTCACCATGCGCGACATCGACGAGCGGGGGATGCGGGCGGTCATGGAGGAGGCCATCAAGCGGGCCTCGAGCGGCACCGCCGGCATCCACGTGAGCTTCGACCTCGACGGCATGGACCCCGATTACGCGCCCGGGGTGGGGACGCCCTCGCCGGGCGGGATCTCGTTCCGCGAGGCGCACCTGGCCATGGAGATGCTGGCGGACACGGGCAAGGTCATCGCGACGGAGCTCGTCGAGGTGAACCCCATCCTGGACCAGAGCAACCGCACCGCGCTGCTGGGCGTGGGCCTGCTCGCCTCGCTCCTGGGCAAGAAGATCCTCTGATCCCCGCGCCGGTGTTACGCTGGTCGAGGGGCGATACGCCTCCTGCGGAGGCTGTGATGACCCATACCGATCCCGTTTGCGGCATGCAGGTCGACGAGCGCCAGGCCGGGGCGAAGGCGGCCTACCGCGGCCAGACGTTCTACTTCTGCATGAAGGCCTGCAAGGAGGCCTTCGAGCGCGACCCCGAGCGGTACTACAACCCCGGGGGCGGCCTGCCCGGGACGTAGCGCCTGCATTGACAGGGCCGTATCCCTCCGGTAATCTTCACGTTCCGTCCGTCGGAGGCGCGTGGCTCAGTGGTAGAGCGCTTCCTTGACACGGAAGAGGTCGGTGGTTCAATTCCACCCGCGCCTACCACGACGGGAGGGACGTGAGTTGCGATGCTGAACTCCTAGATGTCGACGGCTCCCCTCGAACCCCCTGACACCACCGGTCCCTCGGGCGAAACCAAACCGGCCGACTCCCCGATCGAGATCCACCGTCACTCCTCGGCCCACCTCCTGGCCGCGGCGGTGACCGAGCTGTTCCCCGACGCGCAGTGCGGGATCGGTCCGCCCACCGAGGACGGCTTCTTCTACGACTTCCTGGTGAAGCGGCCGTTCACGCCCGAGGACATCACCGCCATCGAGAAGCGGATGGCCCACATCGTCAAGCAGAACCGGCCCATCGAGAAGAAGCTGATCCCCAAGGCGGAGGCCCTCGACCTGTTCGCGAGGAAGGGCCAGGCCTTGAAGGTCGAGCTCATCCGGGAGAAGTCAGGCGACCCCGTGCAGTGCTACACCATGGGCGAGTTCATCGACTTCTGCCTGGGGCCGCACGAGCCCTCGACCGGGAAGCTCAAGGCCTTCAAGCTGAAGGAGAGCCCGTCGCAGTCGTATTGGAAGGGGAGGGAAGGCAACCCCGAGATGCAGCGCATCTACGGGTACGCCTTCTTCACCCGCGAGGAGCTGGAGCGGCACCTGCATCGCCTCGAGGAGGCCAAGCGCCGGGACCACCGCAAGCTGGGCCGCGAGCTGGACCTCTTCTCCGCGGGGGAGGAGACCGGAGCCGGCCTCATCCTCTGGCACCCCAGGGGCGGCTTCATCCGCAAGCAGATCGAGGACTACTGGCGGGACGAGCACCTGCGCGGGGGCTACGACCTCGTGTACAGCCCCCACATCGCCAAGCTGGACCTGTGGAAGACGAGCGGGCACACCGAGTACTACAAGGCCAACATGTACTCGCCGATCGAGATCGAGAACGTGCCCTACCAGCTCAAGCC
>Ga0214472_10006821_pt1 | contig 11965 bp, 6 predicted proteins | sample RVTome_6_FD_207662 | JGI IMG/M metagenome (GOLD analysis project Ga0214472, IMG submission 207662) | Soil microbial communities from uranium-contaminated site in the Upper Colorado River Basin, Wyoming, United States - RVT140D175 | ecosystem: Environmental > Terrestrial > Soil > Contaminated >...
CTATCTGGCGGAGCATCTGACGGTCTTCGCCCAGGAAGGGGAGGACAGCGAGCACCTTTTCAGACTCTTGGACTCGACGGCCGAGGCTCTGCTGGCAGGGGTGGAGCGAGAGGCAGCGGTGCGATACTTCGAGATCTGGGTCCTGCGGCTGTCGGGGATCTTTCCGTCGCTCGATGAGTGTGCGGGATGCGGCCGGCCGCTGGGGACTGCAGGCGGCTCGGAGGCGGGCGGGGAGTCCTGTCGGCTCGACGCGGCGGCGCAGGCCTTCACCTGCGCCTCCTGCGGTGTGGCGGCGGGTGCGCTTCAGGTTCCGGGGGCTGCTCTCGAGTGGCTCCGGCGCACCCGGCACTCCAGCGCTCGAGAGATCGCCGACGCAGCGACGCCGGCAGGAGTGCTGGGCATCGTCGAGGAGATCGCGGCTCGCATGCGCCGGAGCTTTCTCCAGCGTGAGCTGCGCAGCTACTCGGTGATGAAGCGAACCCTCGCCGAGGTCTGAGGACGGGCACGAGACACGATATGCACTCACTCCAGAATCTGATCCTGCGCCTGTCGGAGTTCTGGGCCTCTCGCGGCTGCGTTCTGCAGCAGCCCTACGACCTCGAAGTCGGCGCCGGGACGATGCATCCCGACACTTTTCTCAGGGTCCTCGGTCCCGAGCCGTGGAACGTGGCCTATGTCCAACCGTCGCGACGACCGGCAGACGCCCGCTTCGGGGAGAACCCGTTCCGGCTGGGCAAGCACTTGCAGATGCAGGTGATCCTCAAGCCGTCGCCCCTCGAGGTGCAGCGGATCTACGTCGAGAGCCTGGAAGCGATGGGGATCGAGCTCAGGATGCACGACCTGCGGTTCGAAGAGGACAACTGGGAGGCGCCTACCCTCGGAGCCTGGGGCGTCGGCTGGCAAGTGATGCTGGATGGCATGGAGATCAGCCAGTTCACCTACTTCCAGCAGGCCGGCGGCCAGGAGCTCGAACCGATCAGCGCCGAGATCACTTACGGCCTCGAGCGCATCGCCATGTTCCTGGGCCGCTCGCGGAGCATCTACGAGGTGGCTTGGGTGGAGGATGGGTTGACCTACGGCCAGGTTCGCCATCAGGACGAGGTCGAGATGTCGCGCTACTACTTCGAGATCGCCGACATCGCCTTCCTTCAGGAACAGTTCGAGGGCTACGAACGGGAGGCCGGCCGTTGCCTCGAAGCGGAGCTCGTCCTGCCGGCCTACGAATGCGCTCTCAAGTGCTCTCACCTGTTCAACGTGCTGGACGCTCGAGGGGCGGTATCGGCCACCGAGCGGGTCGGGATGATCAAGCGCATCCGCCGCCTGGCGGTGGCCAGCGCGACGGCTTACGTGGCGGCGCGAGAACGCCTGGGCTATCCGCTGCTGGTGCGGAGCCGCGGTGAAGCGGAGGCGAGCGATGCCGAAGGGTGAGCTGCTGCTCGAGATCCGTTGCGAGGAGATTCCGGCGCGCATGGTGGCGCGGGGTGTCGAGCAGCTCGCTACCCGCCTGTTCGAGGAGTTGATGTCCCGGCGCCTCGGTCCGCGGGAGGTGGAGACCGGATTCACGCCGCGACGCCTTCTGGTGATCATGAAGGGCTTGCCAGATGTGGAGCCGGATCGCGAGGAGGAGCTTCAGGGCCCACCGGTGTCGGCGAGCTTCGGCGCTGACGGGAAGCCCACCGCCGCCGCCCAGGGCTTCGCCAAGCGCTGCGGTGTAGGAGTTGCTGCCCTGCGCCGCGTCGAAACCGACAAAGGCGAGTATGTGGTCGCTCAGCGGCGGATCGAAGGGCGGCCCACCCGCCAAGTTCTGGGCGAGCTGATCCCCCGGGTCGCGAGCGAGATCGCCTGGCCCAAGACGATGCGCTGGGGCCGAGCCACGGGCCCGTGGGTGCGGCCGGTGCACGGGGTGGTGGCTTTGTTCGGCGGCGGGATCGTGGAAGGCGAGCTCTATGGCGTGCCCTTCGGCGAGTGGACAACCGGCCATCCGGTTCATTCGCCGAAGCCGTTCGAGGTGAGGGGCGCGGCGGACTACCGCCGCAAGTTGGGTCGGCGCGGCATCGTCGTCGACTTCGAGAAGCGTCGGAAGAGGCTGCTCGAGGCGATGGAGGCCTGTGCAGAAGCCTCCGGTGGCGCCCTGGTCGAGGACTCCGAGCTGCTGGACAGGCTCACCTCGATCTGCGGCATCCCGGGCGTGGTCGAGGGAGAGTTCGACGCCGGGTTCCTGGATCTACCGCGCGAAGTGTTGGCGGCCAGCCTGCGCGACCACCAGAGCGCTTTCTCCGTCGAGGGCGAAGATGGGCTCGCGCCCCGCTTCCTGACCGTGATGGACCGCGTCGACGATCCCGAGGGACGGGTTCGTTCGGGCAACGAATGGGTGGTCGCGGCGCGGTTGGCCGACGCGCGCTTCTTCTTCGACGAGGACCGCAAGCGCGGGCTGGCGGCACGGCGGAGTGAGCTCGATCGCCTCGCATTCCACGAGCGCCTGGGAAGCTACGGGGACAAGACGGACCGAGTGGTGAAGGTCTCCGAGGTGCTGTGCGAGGCCCTGGGGTGGGGTGCGGAGGCTGCGGCTGCAGGCGAGGCCGCGGCGCTCGCCAAGCTCGACCTGACGACCGAGATGGTCAAGGAGTTCACCTCGTTGCAGGGAGTGATGGGCGGCGTCTACGCGGCCGCGGAAGGGAAGCCGGAGGCGGTCTGGCAGGCGATCTACGATCAGTACCTACCGGCCTCGACCCACGATCGGATCCCGAGGGGCCGCGTGGGACAGGTCGTCGCGCTGGCAGATCGCGTCGATACCCTGGTGGGCATCTTCGGGCTCGGCCAGGTGCCGACCGGTAGCAAGGACCCCTTCGGGCTTCGCCGCGCCGCGCAAGGCGTGGTACGCATCGCGCTCGAGGCCGAGCTGGCGGTGGACCTCGACCTGATCGCCGCCAAGGCCTTCCAGTTCTACGGTGACCGTCTGGAGGCGCGGGGTAAGGACGTTCTCGCCGCCTGGCGCCCGTTCCTCTTTGATCGCGTGCGTCACTTGCTGGGCCTCGAGGGTTTTGCCTACGATGAGATCGAGGCCGCCCTCGCGGTCGGTGGCGTCAACCTCCCGGATCTGCGCGCCAGGGTTCGTGCCCTGCACGACGTCCGTGGCGAGCCGGGCTTCCTCGACGTGGTGCTGGCCGCCAAGCGGATCGCGAACATCGTTCGAGACAAGCCGGACTGCGAGCTCCAGGAACACTTGTTCACCGAGCCCGCGGAGAGTAGCCTCTACCGCGCCTACCAGAGCCTGAGGGAGGAGATCGAGCGCGCCGAGGCGGAAGGGGACTACGCCACCTGTCTGCGCAAGGTGACGGGTTTCGCCGAGGTGCTGGACCGGTTCTTCGTCGAGGTGCTGGTGATGGACGAGAACCGTGAACTGAGGACCAATCGGATTGGCCTGCTGCAATCGATCCAGCGGGTGCTGTCGCGCGCCGCGGGACTGACCGAAATGGTGGTGGACCGCGCGGAACATCGCGAGCGGCCGCAACCGCACAAAGACGAGCCCGCGGAGTGAACTGCGGGTTGGAGGCGGGAGAGAAAACATGAGTGAGGCGTTCATCTACAGTTTTGGCGGTGGAACGGCCGACGGGCGTGGCGATCAGAAGGAACTTCTCGGAGGCAAGGGGGCGGGGCTGGCCGAGATGAGCGGCCTGGGGCTGCCGGTGCCCCCGGGCTTCACCATCACCACGGAGGTCTGCAAGAGGTATCACCGCAATGGCGGCCGGTACCCCGAAGGGATCGAGGAGGATTTCGCAGCGCGCCTGGCGCGACTCGAGGAGCTCCAAGGGTGCGTTTTCGGAGCCGGCCCGAAGCCGCTGCTCCTCTCGGTTCGCTCGGGAGGACCGGTCTCGATGCCCGGGATGATGGACACCGTCCTGAACCTCGGCCTCAACGACGAGATCTGCGAGGCGATGATCGCCTCCGGCGCGGAGCCCCGCTTCGTGCGCGACTGCTACCGGCGGTTGCTCACCATGTACGGTGACGTGGTCCTGGGAGTTCCGCACGAGGTCTTCGAGCGCATCCTGGCCGAGGCGCGGAAGCGCGACGGAGTGGCCACCGACTACGAGCTCACTGCCGACACGATGGCCTGGGTGGCCGAAGAGGGCAAACGGCAGATCGCGGAGCACGGCCAGATCTTCCCGGAGGATCCGCGCGAGCAACTCTGGGGTGCGGTCACTGCTGTGGTCGAGAGCTGGAACAACCGGCGGGCCAGGGACTACCGGCGGCTCCACGGTCTGCCGGAGGACTCGGGCACCGGCGTCAACGTGCAAGTCATGGTGTTCGGCAACCGCGGAGCGGACTGCGCCACGGGAGTCGCGTTCACCCGTAACCCGGCGACCGGGGAGCGCAGAATCTATGGCGAGTACCTGGTCAACGCCCAGGGCGAGGACGTGGTCGCCGGGATCCGCACGCCGCGATCGATTCTCGGCGAAGACGGCGAGACAGGCCTGGCGGACGACTTCCCGCAGGCCTTCGACGAGCTCTGCAAGGTCTGCGAGATCCTCGAGTTGCACCGCCACGAGATGCAGGACGTAGAGTTCACGATCGAGAGCGCCAAGCTCTACATGCTGCAGACCCGCAGCGGGAAGCGCACCGGGCCCGCGGCGGTCCGGATCGCTTCCGAGATGGTGGAGGAGGGTTTGATCGATCGCGACACCGCGCTGGCGCGCGTCGAGGGGCGTCACCTGGTCCAGATGCTCGCCCCCGAGTTCGACCCCGCCGAGAAGGCGAAGGCGATCGAGGCCGGAAATCTGCTGGCGCGCGGCCTTGCAGCCGGTCCCGGCGCCGCTTCGGGAGCCATCGCACTGACCGCCGAGCGCGCCGCGGAGATGGCGGCCCAGGGCCCGGTGTTGCTGGTGCGGGACGAGACCTCCCCCGAGGACATCGTCGGCATGCACGTCTCGTCGGGAATCCTCACCTCGCGGGGCGGCATGACCTCCCACGCGGCAGTGGTGGCGCGGGGTCTGGGAAAGCCCTGCATCGTGGGGGCAGGCGAGCTCATGGTCGACGAGCATGAGGGGACCCTGCGCGTCGGCGAGCGCGTCTTTCGCGAGGGGGATCGGCTGTCGATGGACGGCACCACCGGTGAAGTGATCGCCGGAGCCCTGGAGCCGCACGAGTCTGAGGTACTGCGGGTCGTGATCACCGGGGAGTCGTCGGGTTCGCCGGGGGTGGCGGCATTCCGCCGCATCGTCGAGTGGGCGGATGCCGCGCGCCGGATGAGGGTGCGAGCCAACGCGGACACACCTCAGGACGCCAACGTCGCCCGCTCGCTGGGCGCTGAGGGGATCGGCCTCTGCCGCACCGAGCACATGTTCTTCGAGGAGGATCGCATCGGCTGGATGCGCCAGGTGATCCTCGCGGGTGACGAAGCTTCCCGGCGGGCGGCTCTCGAGATGCTGTTGCCGATGCAACAGAGCGACTTCGAAGGCATCTTTCGGGCGATGGACGGCCTACCGGTCACCGTCCGGCTGTTGGATCCGCCGCTCCACGAGTTCCTGCCGCACGAGGAGAAGGCACAGCGGCAGGTGGCGGATCAGATGGGGCTCGACCCGCGCGAGGTGGTCCAGGCCGCCGAGCGGCTTGCGGAGTTCAACCCGATGCTCGGTCTCAGAGGCTGTCGGCTCGGGCTGACCAGACCCGAGATCTACGAGATGCAGGTCGAAGCGCTGGCCCGCGCCACCTGTGTGCTGACGCGGGAGGGGCTCGACCCGAGACCGGAGATCATGGTGCCACTAGTGGGGACGGAACAGGAGATGCAGCGGCTGCGCGAGCGCATCGAGGTGGTGGTGGAGCGAGTGCTTGCCGACGAGAAGCTCGAGATCGCTCTGCCGATCGGCACGATGATCGAAGTGCCGCGCGCCGCCCTGGTTGCGGGCCGGATCGCCGCCTGGGCGGAGTTCTTCTCCTTCGGAACCAACGACCTGACGCAGATGACCTACGGATACTCGCGGGACGACGCGGGGAGTTTCCTGCCGGAGTACGTCGAGACCGGGGTTTTGCCGTTCGATCCTTTCGTGCGCCTCGACGAAGAGGGCGTCGGGAGGCTCGTGGAGCTGGCCTGCCGCGAGGGCCGAGCGGCGCGCGAAGGTCTGAAGATCGGGATCTGCGGCGAGCACGGGGGTCAGCCCGAGTCGATCGCCTTCTTCGACAAATGCGGCCTGGATTACGTCTCCTGCTCGCCCTACCGGGTGCCGGTCGCACGCCTGGCCGCGGCGCGGGCCGCGCTCGGAGTTGCCTAGCCATGGTGGTCTACGAGCAACCGGAGCGGTCGCGGTCTGTGGTAGAAGGGAGTTCGTGCAACCTGTTCGCGTAGGACTCATGGGGTTCGGAAGGACTGGGCGGAATCTCTTCCGGATCCTCTACAAGCGGGAAGACGTTCGCATCGTTGCGATTGATGAGATCGCGGCGCACGAAGCGATCGAGTACCTATTGCGCTTCGACAGCCTCCTCGGTCCCTTCCCCGATCCCCTGACGCTGCGCGACGGGCACCTCTACGTCTACGGACGGCAGATCCCGGTGCTCTCCAATCGCTCGCCCGCCGATGTACCGTGGGGTGAGCTGGGCGCCGATGTCGTGGTGGAGGCGGCGGGGGTCGAGCGGAGCCGCGAGGAGCTCGAGGGGCACCTCGAGCGCGGAGCTCGACGGGTGATCCTGTGCGCTCCGCCCAAGGAGCCGCCGGACCTCACTGTGGTCATGGGGGTCAACGATGGGGATCTCGGGCCAGAGCATCGGATCATCTCCAATGCCTCCTCCACAGCGCATGCCGCCGGTCCGGTGCTGAAGCTCCTGCACGGAGCCTTCGGCATCGAGCGGGCCTTTCTGAGCAGCGTACATGCCTATTCGAACCAGCACCGGCTGGCGGACGTTCCGGCGGAGGACCCGCGCCTCGGGAGAGCGGCGGCCGAGAACATCATTCCTCAGCGGACCAACGCCGGAACTCTGGTGATGGAGATCCTCCCCGATCTGGAGGGTCGCGTTACCGCGCACACGATCAACGTACCGGTTCCCAACGGCTCGGTGGTCGACCTGGTCTGCTGGCACGAGCGGGAGGTCACACCGACCGCGATCAACGAGTTGATCCGCACGGGCGCGGTGACCTGCGGCCCGGGGGTCCTGCGGTTTGTCGAGGAACCGATCGTATCGAGGGACGTCATCCGCAGCCCGTACTCCGGCACATTCGACGCCGAGGCCACGATGGTTCTGGGGGGGAGAATCTCCAAAACGCTCACCTGGTACGACAACGGCTGGGGTTACGCACACCGCGTGGTCGACCTGATCCAGCGCTTGGCAACGATCGAGAGCAGGGGGGTCAGCTGATGTCGGTACGCGTGGGAATCAATGGGTTCGGGCGCATCGGGCGTAGCGTCTTCCGCATTCTGAGTGATCGGCCGGACGTAGATGTGGTGGCGATCAACGATCTCTACGACAACGAGCAGCTCGCCTATCTGCTGCGCTACGACACGGTCATGCGCAAGTTCGACAAGACGGTGGAGGTCCACGGCGACGCGCTGGTGGTGGCCGGGCAGCGCATCGAGATGAAGGCCGAGCGCGATCCCGGGAAGATCGGGTGGGGGGAGATGGGCGTCGACGTGGTGGTGGAGTCGACCGGCGTGTTTCGCAGCCGTGAGCAGCTCGAGCGGCACCTCGCGGCCGGAGCGCGCAAGGTGGTGCTCACCGTTCCCCCCAAGGGGGACGTGGACGCCATGGTGGTCATCGGAGTCAACGACGGCGACCTCAGGGCCTCGCACCGCGTCGTCTCGAACGCTTCCTGCACCACCAACTGCCTGGCCCCGATCGCCAAGGTCCTGGACGACGAGTACGGAATCGAGGAAGGCTTTGTCACCACGGTGCACGCCTACACCAACGATCAGCAGCTCGCCGACCTGCCTCACAAGAGCCTCCGCCGCAGCCGCGCCGCGGCAGAGAACCTGATACCCACCAGCACCGGCGCCGCGCTGGCGGTCGGCAAGGTTCTGCCCCATCTCAATGGCAAGCTCGACGGCTTGGCGATGCGGGTTCCCGTGCCGGATGGCTCGATCGTCGATCTGGTGTGCCGGCTCTCTGCCTCGCCCTCGGTCGGGGATGTGAACGCGGCGATGCGCCGTGCGGCCGAAAGCCATCTGGCGGGCATCGTGGAGTACACGGAAGATCCACTGGTCTCGAGCGACATCCTCGGCAACCCCCACTCTTCGATCTTTGACGCGCTCCTCACTGCGAGCCAGGGAGATGGCTGGGTGCGAGTCGTGGCCTGGTACGACAACGAGTGGGGCTACTCGAACCGGGTGGTGGATCTCGTCGAGCGGATGGCGGCGCTGGGCTAGGAACGATCCGAGGCGACCTTGAGCGACCGCTCGCCCGCCACCGGTCTCCGGCTGGTCGCTGACATCGGCGGAACTTGGGCTCGCGTCGCGCTGGCCGCGGCAGATGGAGCACTGCGAGACGTCAGGCGTTTCGCATGCGCCCGCTATTCCGGGCCCGGGGAAGCGATCGCCGATTATCTGAAACAGGTCGAGGCGAGGCCGCTGATCGGTGCGATAGCGGTCGCGGCGCCGGTCGAGGACGATGAGATCGCTCTGACCAACTCGCCCTGGAGGTTCAGTCGTGAAGGGTTGCGAGGTGCCCTCGGTCTGACCCGGTTGGAGGTGCTCAACGACCTGGAGGCGTTGGCTCGCTCGATTCCGGCGCTCCAGGTCGGCGACCTCGAGACGCTTCACGGAGGCCGGCCGACGCGCCGAGGGGACCCCGCGCTGGTCCTCGGGGTGGGCACCGGTCTGGGCGTCGCCTCTCTGGTCCCCTTCGCAGGCGCGTGGAGGGCCCTCGCTGGGGAAGGGGGGCATCGGGATCTGGCCGCAACGAGCGACCTCGAGTGGCGGGTCGTGGAGGTCCTGGCACGCCGCTTCGGGCGGGCATCGGCCGAGCGGGCGCTCTCGGGTCCGGGCTTGGTGAACTTGCTGCAGGCGGTAGACTTGCTGCAAGGGGCGGAAAACGGGAGGGTGGCCAGCTCCGAGGCGCCTCCCGAGCCCGCGGAGGTGAGTCGGGCCGCGGTCGCCGGAGACCCTCCCTCCCGGATCGCCACCGATCTGTTCAGCGGCTGGCTGGGAGCGGTGGCGGGAGATGCCGCCCTGACGGTCGGAGCGAGGGGCGGCGTCTACCTGGCGGGAGAGATGTTGCGCGCCATGGGCGCCGCCTTCCACCGCGAGCTGTTCGTCGAGCGCTTCCTCTCCAAGGGGCGGTTTCGGAGCCTCCTCACGACGGTCCCGGTAGGCCTCATCGTCCATCCACACCCCACCCTCCTGGGTGCCGCCCTGACTCTGGGAGACGGCGGAGAGTGAGGCCATGGCGCTACTGATCACGCGCCAGGCCAGGGCTCGCCTCGCGCTGCCGCCCGCGGGGATCGCCGGCGGTTATGGAGTCGATCTGTCGGATCCCGTCGCGGCGCGGGCCGTCGCCGCCCCCCTGGCCGGCGAAGGCCTCGGGGGAGCGACCCTGGCGGCGCTCGATCGACTGGCAACCGCCTTCGAGGCCCTGGTCGATCGTTACCTTGCCGAGGCCGGCGGCGGAGTGTTCCTCAGCGCGCTTGATCGCCTCGACCACGACCTCGGCCGTGACGCGGTCGACGGACTGCTGGCGGGCCTGGCGGAGGCTTTCGAGCTGCCGAGAGGAAGCGGAGAGGGTGAAGGCGCGGGGGGACAGGCCCCTCGATCGGAAGCGGAGCGACTGCGTGTCTCGCGCCTCCGCTCCCTGCTTCTGTTCTGGTGGCTCGACGTCAACCCGGCCGCGGCTCCGGCGATCGAGCTCCTCTTCGCGGGCGAGTTCCGGCGTCGTCCGCTGCTCGCTCCCGCGCTCTCCATCCTGCGCAGCGAGCTGTCCCGAGCGGTGGACGGTCCGCGGTGGACCGGCGGGCTCATCAGCCTGCTGCTCGAACCGGTGCAGAGGGCGCCGACCTCGCTGGCCTCACAGCTTCGCCTGGCGGTCGAGGTCTGGTCTGGGCTTCTGCCCGAAGGGGGCGAAGCGCTGCTGCGCGGGGCTGACCTGGTCGACGAGGAGACGCCGCGACTGCCTCCCGGCGTCGGGCCGCCACCGCCGATCGAGCAGCCCTCGTACATGGATCTCGGCGAGGTGCGGCGCTTCACTTCCGACCGCGAGTGGATGCCGCGCATGGTTCTCGTGGCCAAGAACGCCCGCGTGTGGCTGCATCAGCTCTCGTTGCGACATGGACGCGCGATCGACCGACTCGACGAGATTCCACAGAGCGAGCTCGAGGCTCTCGCCGACCTCGGGGTGAGCGGCCTGTGGCTGATCGGCATCTGGGAACGCAGTCCGGCTTCAGCCCGCATCAAGCGGCTGGCTGGCAACCCCGAAGCGCTAGGCTCGGCCTACTCGCTCCTGCGCTACCGCATCGCGGACAAGCTGGGAGGGGACGATGCGCTGCAGGGCCTCTCGGCGCTCGCCGGCAGATGCGGCTTGCGGCTCGCCGCGGACATGGTCCCCAATCACTTCGCGATCGACTCCGACTGGGTCCTCGAGCGGCCGGAGTGGTTTGTCGGTAGCGAGATCTGCCCCTTCCCGAACTACCGGTTCGAAGGGCCGGAGCTTTCGCCGCGTCCGGAGATCTCCCTCAAGATCGAAGACGGGTACTGGGACCGCAGCGATGCCGCGGTGGTCTTCCGGAGGGAGGAGCTGGCGAGCGGGAGCACGCGGTACATCTACCACGGCAACGACGGCACGAGCACACCGTGGAACGACACCGCCCAGCTCGACTTCCTGCGCCCAGACGTCCGTGAGGCGGTGACCGCCCAGATCATGGAGGTGGCGCGGCGCTTCCCGGTGGTCCGCTTCGACGCGGCAATGACTCTCGCGCGCCGGCACTTCCAGCGGCTCTGGTATCCGCCGCCGGGCGAAGGCGGGGACATCCCATCGCGCGCCGAGCGCGGCCTCAGCGCCGCCGCATTCGACGCCGCTATGCCCGAGGAGTTCTGGCGTGCGGTGGTCGACCGCGCGGCCGAGGAGGCTCCCGACACGCTGCTGCTGGCGGAGGCGTTCTGGCTGATGGAGGGCTACTTTGTTCGCATCCTCGGCATGCACCGTGTGTACAACAGCGCTTTCATGAACCTGCTGCGAAACGGCGAGACGGGGCGCTTTCGCCGCTTGATCGCCGAGACCCTCGCTTTCGACCCTCAGGTGCTCGAGCGCTACGTCAACTTCATGAGCAACCCAGACGAGCGCACCGCGGAGGAGCAGTTCGGTCGCGGCGACCGTTACTTTGGAATCTGCGGGTTGATGGCCACGCTGCCCGGCTTGCCGATGTTCGGCCACGGCCAGATCGAAGGTCTGCGAGAGCGCTACGGCATGGAGTACGGACGCGCCTACGTCGACGAGGCGCCCGACTCGGGCATGGTCGAGCGGCACCGTCGCGAGATCGCCCCGTTGCTGGCCGACCGCACGCGGTTCGCGGGAGCGAAGGGCTTCTCGCTATACGAGTTTCGCGGGGCTCACGGCGAAGTCGTGGAGTCGGTTCTGGCGTACTCGCAGATCGACGAGGCGGGTGAGGTGGTCGTGGTGGTGTTCAATCACGGCGACACGGAGGTGAGGGGTCGCCTCTTCGAGTGCGTCCCAACGCGCCGCAGTCCGGGCGCGGAGCCGCGGCGGGATCGCGTTGCAAGCCTCCTGGGGCTCCCCGTCGAGGGCCTGCTGCGCCTGCACGATAGCCGGAGTGGTCTGTTCTACCTGGCTCGCGGCGAAGAGATCGCGCAAGGCGGGATCGAAGTGCATCTGGCGCCGTTCGAGCTACGCGTCTTGAGCGAGTTCGCTCCGGCTGAGGAGGGGTTCGAAGGGGTGGCAGGGGAGCGCCTGGATGCTCTCGCGGAAGACCTGGGGCTCTCCGGCGTACCGGATCTCCGTCGCGCACTGCGAGAGCTGGAGCTCGCACCGGTGCGGG
>Ga0214472_10006824_pt1 | contig 11963 bp, 17 predicted proteins | sample RVTome_6_FD_207662 | JGI IMG/M metagenome (GOLD analysis project Ga0214472, IMG submission 207662) | Soil microbial communities from uranium-contaminated site in the Upper Colorado River Basin, Wyoming, United States - RVT140D175 | ecosystem: Environmental > Terrestrial > Soil > Contaminated >...
GCCGAGGTGGCGCTCCTCGAACGGCTGGCCGGCACGCGAGCGGCCGATGCCGTACGTGCGCCATTCGTTCTCGGAGATCCGCAGAATCTCGCCAAGTTGTTTAAGGACGCCGGCGCGGCCTCAGTGGAGATCACAACAAGTCAAGGCACGGCGCGGTTTCCTAGCATTCGGGTAATGGTCGAGGCCGAGCTCAGGGGGTGGCTGCCAATGATGGGAGTGCTCCTGACCGAGGACCAAATCGACCGCATCCTGCAAGAAGCTGAGGATGCTCTCGGCTCCTACGTTACAGCCGAGGGGCGGGTCACATTTGTTGCAGCGGCGCATCTCGTCACGGCGAAGAAGTTCTAGCAGGTTGCGAAGTGCGCCGTCTAACAACAGCATGCAGCTGACGGCGCTTCGCGCCGCCGCTGATACTGAGCGTTAGCTGTCACACGCCATGCCACAGGAGGCAATATGAATCTCCCGGACAATGTTGCCCTCGCTATAGTTGACAAGCTTCTCATCGGCATCCTCGTGCTCATCATTGGCTATTGGCTAAACCAACGCCTCGAGACCTTCAAGGGGAGTCTGGCTTTTCAAACTGCTTTGGCACCTAAACGGTCAGCCGCCTACGAGACGCTTTGGGAGAAGACAGAGCTGCTGACGCCACGTGAGGTGGCTACGCTGGACGTTAGCGCAGCCAAGGGCAGTTGCTTTGAGGATCTCCGGAACTGGTATTACGACAAGGGGAACGCGATGTATTTATCGCTCGATTCGGCCGACTTGTTCCTCAGAGGGCTCAAGCTACTTGAGTGTGCCGATCAGGTCTCCGCGGAGGAGATCAAGGCTCACTTCAGCTCGCTTCGGACCCAACTAAAGGTTGATCTCGGTGTGTATACCAGGGCTGATGCGAAGGTCCAGATTCCGAGGACCAGCTAACGCTCCGCGTCAGGCAGACAGGAATTCACCGAAGGTGTCACGAGATTGAATAACGCGACCCTCTACATATTCTCGGGACTCCCGGGAAGTGGGAAGACGACATTATCCCAGTTGCTGGCACGGCGCGTCGGGGCTGCTCACGTCCGAATCGACACTATCGAGCAGGCTCTCCGAGAACTGTGCTCGGTCGACGTTCAGGGCGAGGGGTATCGCCTGGCATACCGGGTGGCATCTGACACCCTGAACGTAGGCGTCAGCGTGGTCGCCGATTCCTGCAACCCGATCGAGTTGACCAGGCGTGAATGGCAGCAGGTGGCCATGGATGCTGGCGCACCCTATGTGAACATCGAGGTTATCTGCTCCGATGCACGAGAACATCGCGATAGAGTGGAAACACGAGCCTCGACGGTCCAGGGGTTGCGGTTGCCGACCTGGGCAGAGGTCGAGAGTCGGGAGTATGACGATTGGACGGTCGAGCGGATTGTTCTCGACACATCACGGAGGCCCGGAGGTGAGTGCCTTGATGAACTGTTATCCAGGCTGTCAGGCGAGGCTGCCTAACAAGCGCTTGGAGCCGACCGGCTCCGCCGGGGGCTCAAGCACATGGCGTTAAGCGCTCAACTCTTTATTCAACGGGAGATAGAACAATGGCCGACCGACTTCAAGACGGGCAGCAGTTAAACATTAACGACAAGTTGGTTTCTCCGAACGGAAGAAACACCCTGCTCATGCAGACTGACGGAAACCTCGTCCTGTACCACGACTCGATCGACATCAGCACAGCCTACTGGGCAACTGACACCTGGTGGCTGCCGGACAACGAGCGCCCCGCGTACGCCCTGACTTGCTCGATCTCCTCGACCAGCACGCAGGGGACTTGATCGAGGGAATTGATCTCTCGGATATCGAGTGGTACCACCGCCTCCGCAACGATCTGTACCATGGGGCCAAGGGGGGGCCTGACTGTTGAATTGTCAGATATCGACAATGATCTGACCATCGACACCGTCAGCGCCGATAGTCTCATCGAGGCTGGATTCTCCGCCGGCGCTGCCGACCATGCCCGCAGTCTGACAAAGTCCTTCCAGCAGTTCATTGTGCAGAACCGGGACGAGATTGCCGCCCTGCAGGTGCTGTACAGCCGCCCCTACCGCCAGCGCCTGACCTACCCGGACATCAAGGCCCTGGCCGACGCCCTGCAACTGCCGCCCCGCTCCTGGACGCCCGACCGTCTGTGGCAGGCCTACCAGCAGCTTGACCGCAGCAAAGTGCGCGGTTCCGGACAGCGGGTGCTGGCCGACATAGTGTCGCTGGTGCGCTTCGCGGTGGGCGAGGACGACGAACTGGTGCCCTTTGCCGAGCAGGTTACACCGCGGTTCGAGGGCTGGCTGGCGATGCAGGAAACGGCGGGCCGCGCCTTCACCACTGAGCAGCGCCGGTGGCTGGAGGCCATCCGCGACCACATCGCCGGCAGCGTCAGCATGGGACTGGAGGCCTTCCAGTACGCGCCCTTCGACCAGCGGGGCGGACTGGCCCGGGCCTTTGAACTTTTCGGCGATGATCTGGGCCAGCTCCTGGAAGAACTTAACCTGGAGTTGGTGGCGTGAATAATCGCTGGATGGAGTATGATAGTGGCAAAGGAGACGGCACATGCCCGCTAGTGAAATCATTTTTGAGGTCAACGAGTCTCCGGAAGGCGGCTACGAGGCCCGAGGGTTGGGTTACGGCATTTATACCGAGGCGGACACCTGGGAACAGCTTAAAGAGATGATTCGTGACGCCGTCCGCTGCCATTTTGACGACAATGAAGGCCCCGGCCTGATCCGGATTCACCTGGTGCGGGATTAGGTCATTACATTGTGAGGTTGCCCCGCAACCTATCCGGGACCGAATTGGCCGGGCTGCTGCGCCGCAGGTATGGCTACACCATCGTCCGCCAGACCGGCAGCCATTTGCGCCTGACCTCAACTTTCCAGGACACCCAACACCACATCACCATTCCCCGACACAATCCATTAAGGGTTGGCACCCTCAACGCCATCCTTTCCGACGGGTCCGAGTACCTGGGTGTTGACCGGCAAGGTCTCCTGGAGGAGCTATTTGGCAAGTAAGGCAGGAGTAAGCATGATGGTGCGGAGGGACACACTATGGAACGGGACGAGGTTCTAAAAATTCTCGCTCACCACCAGGATGAACTGAGGGAGTTGGGGGTGAAGTCGCTGGCAGTGTTCGGCTCTACGGTCCGAAACGAAGCCCGGCCCGACAGCGATATTGACCTGCTGGTAGAGTTTGACCGTCCCATTGGCCTGTTCCACTTTCTGCGGGTCCAGGAGCGGTTGAGTGAACTGCTGGGCAGTGTTCCAGTAGACCTGGTAATGCGGGACTCGGTATTCGACGAACTGAAAGAAGACATTTACGGTGAGGCAGTGAGTGTCCTCTAGACCCCGCAAGTGGACCTTCCGGCTGCGGCACATCCTGGAAGCGGTGGACCGTATTCAGGAGTATATCGCAGAGATGACTTATGAAGAGTTTGCTGCTGACCAGCGCACAGTAGAAGCCGTACTGCACAATTTCATCATAATTGGCGAGGCCACCCGACACGTGCCTGCTCCGGTCACATCCCGTTATCCAGACGTGCCCTGGTCTCAGATGCGGGGAATGCGAAACGTAGCGGTCGACGAGTACCACCGGGTTAGTCTTGGGGTAATCTGGAAAGCCGGTAAAGAAGACTTGCCGCCCCTGGTGCCCATGCTACAGGCTGTACTGGAAGCTGAGGTTGACGCAGAGTAAAGCTGCACACGGAGTTTGCGGCGTGACCAACACTGATGTCGGTCAACTCGCGCCAGGCTGGGTCTTGACGACTGTGGGTGAAGTTAGCCTGGTCAATCCTCGTTCTTACCTGGTTCCTCCTCGAGATGATGAGTGCGTTTCCTTCGTACCAATGGCGGCGGTAGAGGCGGCTTCTGGTCAGATGCACGCTAAAGAGGTGAAACCGTACCAGGACGTAAGAAGAGGCTACACTCCTTTTGCAGAGGGCGATGTTTTGTTTGCCAAGATTACGCCATGCATGGAGAACGGTAAAATCGCAGTTGCTCAAGGACTCGAAGGTGGCCGGGGTTGTGGCTCCACTGAATTCCACGTTATCAGGTTGTTTGAGGGAGTCTCGAACCGTCTGATGATGTACTATCTACTCCAGGATGAATTCCATGGGGAAGCAAGGAAACACATGACGGGCTCAGCGGGTCAGCTTCGTGTCCCTGCCCAATACCTTGTTGAAGCACTTTTTCCACTCCCACCTCTCGCCGAACAACACCGCATCGTCGCGGAAATTGAGAAGCAGTTCACCCGGCTGGACGCCTCAGTGGCCGCGCTGAAGCGCGCCCAGGCCAACCTGGAACGCTACTGGGCCAGTGAGCTCAAGGCCGCCTGCGAGGGCAAACTGGTGCCCCAGGACCCCGCTGATGAACCAGCTTCGGTCTTGCTGGAGCGGATACGGGCGGAGCGGGCGACCTCTCCCAACCCTCTCCGTTTACGGAGAGGGCTCAAGATTCCCCTCGCCGCCGGCGGAGAGGGGCCGGGGGGTGAGGCGTGAACGACAAGACTTCCCCCTGGCACACGCCCCCGAATCTCTGGGCCAAGCTCCGTCCCTTGGCCCGGGAGATGCGGCGGGCTGCCACGCCGGAAGAGGACCTGGTGTGGGAGCGGCTCCGGGGTCGAAGGTTTCATGGCCTCAGGTTCCGGCGGCAGCACGCCATAGGCCCCTTTATAGTTGACTTCTATTGCCATGAGAAGCAACTAATCATCGAGGTGGATGGCGGCATCCACGAGGGCATCGCCCAGCAGGACGCGGCGCGTCAGCAGTACCTGGAACATCTCGGGTTCGCCGTGCTCCGTCTGGATAACCATGAGGTTAACCGCGACCTGTCCCTGGCCCTGAATAAGCTCAGTCAGGAATTGAATCACCCCACTCCGGTGGCGGAGAGGGGACGGGGGTGAGGTATGACCACCTCCTCGGCCATCGGACAAAAACTGTGGAACTACTGCAACGTCCTGCGGGACGCCGGGCTTTCCTATGGGGACTACCTGAAGCAGCTAACCTACCTCATCTTCCTCAAGATGATGCACGAACGCACCCTGCCTCCCTATACATACCCGGCTGCCCGACTATCAACCGGCCCCCATACCGGCTGGTGACCCTGGATCGGTAAGCTACTGCTGCCGCATCGGGTATGACTGGCCCAGCCTGCTAGCCCTGGACGGCGATGCTCTGGAGGCCCACTACCGCCACTTGCTGGAGCGGCTGGCCCAGGAGCCGGGCACCCTGGGCACCATCTTCCGCAAGTCCCAGAACAAGATTCAGGAACCGGCCATGCTGAGTCCAACACTACCCACAGATGGACCGGGGCCAGTTGGCTGAACTGAAGTACCGGGCCTTGCACGGCTGGGAGATCGTGGACAGCGCCGCCCGCCTTTGCGTCATGAACCTCTACCTCCACAGTATCGGCGGTGACGAGACCCTGGTCCGGGTTGACGACAGCCTGCGGTCACATCCGGGCCAGAACTTTGACCTGGTGCTGACCAATCCGCCCTTCGGCAAAAAGTCCAGCATCACCTTCGTCAACGGCGAAGGGGAACCGGGGCGGGAGAGCCTGGTGGTGGAACGACCGGATTTCTGGGCGTCCACCAGCAATAAACAGCTTAACTTTCTCCAGCACGTCCGGACCCTGCTCAAGATTCACGGTAGCGCGGCCATTGTCGTTCCGGATAACGTGCTGTTCGAAGGCGGTGCTGGTGAAACCGTCCGGCGGCGACTGCTCTACGAATGCGACGTTCATACCCTGCTGCGGTTGCCCACCGGCGTGTTCTACGCCCAGGGGGTCAAAGCCAACGTGCTATTGTTTGACCGCAAGCCCGCCAGCGAGACTCCCTGGACCAGGACCCTCTGGATTTATGACCTGCGCACCAACCAGCATTTCACCCTGAAGACCAACCCGCTGAGCCGGGCCAATCTGGACGATTTTGTGCAGTGCTACCACCCGGAGAACCGGCACGACCGCCGGGAGAGCGAGCGTTTCCACCAGTTCACCTGCGAAGAGCTGACCAGGCGGGACGAGTCGAACCTGGACATCTTCTGGCAGCGGGACGAAAGCATGGAAGACTCGGCCAACTTGCCATCGCCCGGCGTCATCGCCGAAGAAATCCTGGAAGACCTGCGGGCAGCCGTGGAGCAACTGGAGGAAATCGCCGGGGACTTATTCGAGACCGAAGCCATCGCCTGACAGGTTGAAGAAAAACCCTTTTCGACCATCCCCCTACCCCCTTCCTGACCATGAAGGGGGTGGAAATTGTATCTGGGGGACACCCCCAGACCCCTGCCAAAAGGGGCTTCGCCCCTCTGGACTCCCCTTTTGCCGCACCCTGTAGGGTCCGGCACGGCAGATAATAAACGGCAATTGCCTTGACCTGGCCCTCGCTGGTCGCACCATTGAACCCGGGGCCCGATCAAAACCCGGGGCCCGGCCTACAGCCACAGCCATTGCAGGAGCAGATGGGTCGGAAGCACCGCCGCAATGGTAAACGGAACGCTGATCGCCATGTAGCGCTGTAGTTGAATCTTGTATCCTCGTCGCTCCAGTATCCCGCAGGCCAGCACGTTGGCCGTAGCCCCTACCGGAGTGATGTTACCCCCCATTCCGGTCCCGATCAGCATCCCGAAATAGAAGGGGAAGGGACTGACTCCCAGGTTCTGGGCCACCAGGGTGCATACCGGAATCATCAGCACGGTAAACGGAACGTTGTCAATAAACGAAGACAATAGCACCGACAGCCAGACAAACAATATCAGGTACAGCGTCGGGTTGTTGAACCCGGTGGAGCCCAGCCAGTCGGTCAGTCCTTGCAGTATTCCTACCTGTTCGACGGTGGCGACGATGACGAAGATTCCGGCCAGGAAGAGGATGGACATCCAGTCGTACTGGCGGACCATGACGCTGCGGTACCCCTGGCCTACCACCAGAGCAGCGACACCCACTGCCAGGCCGACGCCCCCCGGAGGGACACCGGGCAATGATAGCACCACCACGCTGGCCAGAAATATCCACAGTGGCCACAGAGTGGTCACCCTGACCGGTTCTTCCTCCACAGCCACGGTGTTGTCCAACCTGCGGAACTGCCACAGCAGGAACAGCATGGCGGTGGCGACGCCCAGGAGGGTTATCGTGCCGAGGCCGGGCCGTGAGTGAAACCAGTAGAAGTCCAGGAAGCGCATCCCGGTCTCCAGGGCGAGGATCAACGCGGGTGGGTCTGCCACCATGGTGACGGTGGTAACGACGTTGGAAGAGATGGCCAGCGCGATTACATACAGAAACGGGGAGGTCTTCAAGCGGTCCGCAATTTCCAGGGCCACCGGCGCCAGGATCAACACCACCACGGGGTTGGCCATCACCGAGGATAGCAGGGCGGCAAAAACACACAAGAAGAGGAGGGCATACTTCTCTTTCTTGAAATGGCCCAGGGCCTGGAGGGCGACCCAGGAGGCCAGACGGCTTTCCATAATGGTGTGGGCCAGCATTCCGTAGCCCCAATAGATGGCCAGGACATCCCAGTTGATGTAATCGAACAGGGCTTCCTGGGGCCGGGTGACGCCTGCGAATACCAGCAAGCCCGCCCCAATCAGGGCCACGTAGGTGATATTTACTTTGCGGTAGAGGACCAGGCCGAATACCGAGACCACAACTCCCAACACAAACCATTTGGAGACTGCTGGGGTGAAAAGGCTGTACCAACCGATGTCCACGATCTTTGCTCCAGGCTCAACTCCGACCGCTATCCTACACTCAAGCCAGGGTGAAATCCACATTGTTACAGCAGGAATTTATGTAGATCCCACTCTGGTATCAGTTTAGTAGCGGGTCACCCGTCACACCGGCGGCGGCCGGTGTCCAGTTACATTCCCTGGATTCCGGCTTCCGCCGGAATTACGATAAGGCTCAGACCTTACAGCACTTGCTGGCGAATTGTCTGCCTTCAAGAAGATGCGATTGCCCTGCGGTCTGGACGGAGTAGACATAACACCCATAATAGTGCTGATGCCAGGGTGAAGCTCGGGGGTTCAAGGTGGTCATCGCCAAGGCTAACGCTGCGGATTTTGACGCCCTGCCGGGGCTGATGCCCGCAAGGCTTGTTCCACCGCCGGGTGGGTGATACGCCCTTCATGGGTGTTCAGGCCACTGGCCAGGGACGGGTCTTGCTTCATCGCATTTAACGCTCCCGCTCCCGCCAGCTTCACGATGTAGGGGAACGTGGCATTGCACAGGGCCTGGGTGGAAGTGCGGGGCACGGCCCCGGGCATATTGGTCACACAGTAGTGAATCACTCCCTCTTCTACGTAGACTGGGGCACTGTGACTGGTCGGTCGGGTGGTCTCGAAACAGCCACCCTGGTCAACGGAGACGTCAACCACAACCGAGCCGGGCCGCATGCTATTGACCATTTTCCGGGTGACTATCCTGGGGGCCTTTGCTCCGGGGACCAGCACCGCCCCAATAACCAGGTCAGAGTCACGCACTACCTCTGCCACCGATTCTGGAGTCGACACCACAGTCTGCAGGTTCCCGCGCAACATCGGACTCAGCAGACGCAGCCGGTTGGCGTCCCGGTTCATCAGCGTTACCTGGGCGCCCAGGCCCAGGGCAACCATTGCCGCATTAGCTCCCACCACACCGGCGCCAAGAATTGCGACCTTCCCGGGCGGCACGCCCGGCACTCCCGCCAATAGCATGCCTCTGCCTCCCTGGGCCTTTTCGAGATAGTGAGCGCCAACCTGCACCGCCAGCCGTCCGGCCACCTCGCTCATGGGCGTCAGCAGGGGCAAGGTGCCATCAGGCAACTGTACCGTTTCGTAGGCGATACCGGTGACCTGCCTTTCCAAAAGTGCTTCAGTCAGGCCAGGGATGCCTGCCAGGTGCAGGTAAGTAAACAGGACCAGGCCGGGCCGGAGCATGGAGTATTCGGATTCCAGGGGTTCCTTGACCTTGACGATCAGGTCGGCCCTGGCAAATATTTCCTCCGGGTTATCTACCACCGAGGCGCCACTTTTGCGGTACTCTTCATCCGGGTAGCCGCTGCCGGTCCCGGCCTGCCCCTGTACCACCACCCGGTGCCCCTCGGCGGTCAGCAGGGCCGTACCCGCCGGGGTCAGCGCTACCCGGTATTCGTGGTCCTTGATCTCTCTGGGTATCCCGATAATCATAGAGTCCCCTTCTGTTCTGATCACCACAATCAGTGGCGGACCGGCTTCAGCAGACCTCCCATGCTCTGGTAATGCCAGAGCGATGAAGCGGCCTCACCATGGACTATTTCCAGTCGAATGTCCCGGCGCATGGCAAAGCCGGGAAGCTCTTCCCACAGGTTCACCTGCTGGGGCTTCTGTTCGCACTGGGGGCAGCGGACGTCCTCCGGCGGCAATAGAATCTCGCAATTGGCGCAGTAACCGCCCGGCCCACTTGATGCCCCGGCCAACACTAGCAAGTGCAGTTGATGCCGGTTAATGGCCCACAAAGTAGCCGCAGCCCCCACTACCGCGCCCTGGTCCTTCTCCGAACTGGTGATGATCTGCTGTACCAATTCTACCTCTTCCTGGCGCTCCGCCTCCTGTGCGACCTGGAGCACTCTGGCGGCAATCTCCTGGTCACCAGCGTGGGCGTCGATTGCCAGGTCTCCATGCAACAGTTGTTGCAACGAGTTGGGCAGGTGAGTCTTGAACTGGGCTACCGGCTGAGGTGGGCCGGCGATGAACCAGCGTCGAAAGCCCATTTCACGATGCAAGTCCTCCAATTCCTGAATTACCTCGTTAAAGAGGCGATCCGCGTGGACCAGGATATGACGCTGGAAGCGGCTAGAAGCCCCTCCTCCAGCCTGGTGCTGCGAAGCGTAGGCCGGGAAGGCCGAGGGATAGCGAGTAGCGCTCCCGCCGCCGGCCCGGTGATGCCCGGGCGCATCCCCTTCCAGCGCCTTGACTTCTTCCGCTTGACCACCCACAAATGCCATCAGCCGGGCTTTGTCCCTGGATACCACCGCCAGCACCACCGGCTCCCACTCGTCAAGCAGGTCGATCAGCGGCAAGACGTAGGCGCCGGTCCCAAACCGGGAATGCTCCTCCACCGGGTCGGGTAGCCAGAGGGCCTCCCACCTTTCAGCCTCAGCGGAGCTTATAATCGCCAGGCCGGCGCCTCCGGTCCCGATGTTCCTGAGGTATTCGCCCACAACTTTGCGAGCTTCGGCAAAGGGCCGCCGCTTCTTGGGATCCCCGGCAACGCTCTCGGCAAGCTCATCCAGCATCGCTTCGACCCGGAGACGGACTTCCTCGGTATTCGTCTCCCGGGGGTTGGTGGGTAAATAGATGCTGAGAAATGGATGAGACGAGCCGGCCAACTGTATTACTCTTTTCAGAATCTCCGGGGTCGCCAGGGCGGGTGCAGTTGTTTCCATGTTATCCTTCCTTGCTATACTTCTTTATATTTCCTTCCCAATGTTATATCCCAATGTTATAGCCCAATGCTATACCGCATTGTTATAGCGCAATGTTATAGAATTGCCATAAAAGCAGTGTGAATAGTTGAGGATGCCGGGTGATAAAGGCGTGAATGCCAGGGGACCCGGGGACTCCAGACGGCGCAATCGATGGTCCAGCCAGCCGCGGGCCAGGACCACCGGCGATTGCGGCCATCGGGCGATGTCCCTCAACTGGGCCCTGGCCAGGCTCAGCTCCCAGACCCAGCCAGATAATAAAGTAGGTCCCATGAACCATCAACCCGAATGGTGGCAAGACTTTTTCTCCGGCCCAGTGCTGGATTTTGTCCGGCAGTCCCGCGGCCAGGAAACCACCCGGGAAGAGGCCTATTTTATTGCGCGGACTCTGGGGGTCCAGCCTGGGGACAGGATACTCGACGTGCCCTGCGGCGGCGGTCGCCTGGCCCTGGAATTGGCCGGCCGGGGGTACCAGGTCACGGGAGTCGATATTAACGCAGAACTGCTGGAGTCGGCCCGGCGGCAGGCGGCGGTGGGCAACCTCAAGGTAGACTGGAAACTGGGCGACATGCGGGACCTCCCCTGGCGCGGAGAGTTTGACGCTGCATTTTGCTTCTGGAGTAGTTTTGGCTACTTCGATGAGGCGGAGAATGCCGCTTTTCTCAAGGCCGTCTCCCGGTCTCTGAAGCCCGGGGCAACCTTTTTGCTGGATACCCCTTTGATCGAGACCCGACTGCCCGAAATGGAGTCCCAGGAGCGAATCTGGTGGCCCGTCGGCAATCTGCTGGCCCTGGAAGAACGCAACTTCGATCACCAGACCAGCCGGGTGGAATCGGAATGGACTTTCATTCGAGATGGGCAGACCGAGAGGAAATCGCTATCTCTGCGGCTGTACACCTACCGGGAGTTGTCCCTGCTGCTGGAGCAAGCCGGTTTTGGCGACCACCAGGCATACGGCACGCTGGACTGGGAGCCCTTCAGCCTGGGTTCCACCTGGCTATATCTGGTCACCACCAAACTCGCCGATCCAGCTTGAAACCAGGGAACTGGGCCCGGGACGGTGTCCTGAAACAGGTGGGGATCGGCGAACTGGGGTTCTTTCCCGGTGACATTGTTGGTCCACACCGACGCTTCCAGGGAGATGCCGTTGTTATCGTGGAAGTAGATGGAATGAATGAATTTGTGGTCGACCACGGTGGTTACGTCTACGCCAGCCTTGACCAACCGGCCTGCAGTTCCAGAAGCTCCTCTTCGGTTTCGACATCGCAGGAGACATGGTCGAACTGAACTTTCCCTCGGGCCGGCTGTCCCGCCGGCTTGTGAAACCCTCCCGCCTCAGGCCACTCGAAAAAGGCAATGCAGTTGTTGGTTTCAACCTGGAACCCAGGGGCCGACGTTGACGTCGGCCCCTGGGTTCCAGAAATGGGTTGCCAGAACACCCCAGGAGAGCCCGCTAGCCTACCACGGAATTACGAGCCAAACAATCTGCTGAAGTGACCGTGTCGGAAGCAGGAACG
>Ga0214472_10006826_pt1 | contig 11961 bp, 12 predicted proteins | sample RVTome_6_FD_207662 | JGI IMG/M metagenome (GOLD analysis project Ga0214472, IMG submission 207662) | Soil microbial communities from uranium-contaminated site in the Upper Colorado River Basin, Wyoming, United States - RVT140D175 | ecosystem: Environmental > Terrestrial > Soil > Contaminated >...
CGACTGGTTTTTCAACGAAGAGCATGGCCTGAGCAGCGTGGTCAACTTCCTGCGCGACGTGGTGCAGTTGGCTATCGATGTGTTTACAGGCAACCTGATGGGCATCTGGGACAAGGTGAAAGGCCCGCTGAACACATTCAAAACGGAAATCGACAAGATTTTCTCCTGGATCAAAGAACATGTGATTGATCCGCTGGCTGAGGCCATCGCGAACGTAGCCAACGCGCTGGCGGGCCTGACAGGATCGGCGGGTGCGGAAAACTCCGTTTTGCAGCTGGAAGCGGGCGATTGGGGCGATAAACGCGACGTGGGCGGTCCCGGTCTGGCCGGGATGCCCTACCTGATCGGACGCGGGGCACAGCCGGAGTTGTTCGTACCGCAAACAAACGGCCAATTTATTCCGAACGCGGATAAGCTGGGCAGCACTTACAATATTTCGGTCGTCATGCCCGAAGCGGCGCTGGAGAACCCGGACCGGTCACGGGCGCTGGGCAAGGATTTCGCCCAGGCCATCCTGGAGGAACTGGATCGTCTATGATCTTCGGCAGCTACGATTTTGGCGATCTGATCGACGAATTCGACTACAACTTCGCCGACGGCGCGCCCCAGACACGGCGCATACCGGGTGTGGATGGCGGGTTCAGCGACCTGGGGGACGAGGCAGCCGAGACCCCGCCGGGCAGTTTGACGCTGGGCTTCTGGCTGGTGGCGGACACGCGCAGCGAGATGGATGCGCTGCGCGATGAGGTGCGCGCGCTGGAGGGGTACGGCTTGCAGCGCTTCGACTACACCAGCCTGGACGGGGCGCTGGGGACGCGGCACTGCTTCGCGCGGGTGACGAGCACCCGGATGAGCCGGATCGAGAGCAAGCACACCAACCTGCATCAGAAGGTCAGCCTGACCTTCGAAGTCCCGGACGCGCGCTGGCATCAGGATCACTACACCAGCTGGGGTCTGGACGATGGATTTATCCTCAGCGATGGCAAGACGGTCGGTGAGGGGGCGCTTGAGACGGCGGTCAGCGGGGTCGAGACCACGTTCAGCGTGACGCAGCCGGGGACTGCGCTGGCGATCCCGGCCATCAGCGTGATGCCGGGCGTGGGGGAGAGCTGCGAAAACCCGAAGGTGCAGCGCATCGCCAACGGCCTGGTGGCGGACGAGATTGCCTACACGGGGACGCTTTCGGCGGGAGACGAACTGATGGTGGACGGCAAACGGATGTACGCGGCCCTGAACGGCGGGAATGCTTTTGGCCCGGATTTTTATTATCGCTATCCCAGCCTGTTTCGTTTGCAGCCGGGGCCGAACCTGGTGCGGGTGCGCTTTGCGAACAGCGGGGATGCGGCGACGATCCGTTTCTGGTTTGAGAAGGTCTATCGCTAATGCCAGTCAATTTTGTCGAGTTCCAGACGGATGAGGATGTCGATGCGGCGGCGCTGAATTCACGCTTCGAGAGCCTGGACGATGCGATTGAGAACCTCGCCAGCGGCTCGAAGACCCTGAGCGCGCCGACGGTCAGCAGCTTCGCCAACGCTCTGCACGACCACGAGGACGCGGCGGGCGGCGGGCAGATCACGCTGGATGCCATCGACAGTGGAGCGGCGGTGGATGGGTCGGTGCCGTTGGCCGACGGCGCGGGCGGGGCGGCCTGGGGAGTGCCAGGTTATGCGCCGGTAGGGGCGATGCTGCCGATGACGCACTCGACGGTTCCGGCGGGATGGCTGCTGTGCGATGGTCAGGCGGTGAGCCGGGCGGCCTATGCGGACCTGTTCGCCTACTACGATACAGACGGCCTGGTGTGGGGCGTGGGCGACGGGGCGACGACCTTCAACGTCCCGGATATGCGCGGCCGCTTCCCGCTGGGGCTGGACAATATGGGGGGCAGCAGCGCGAACCGGGTGACGGCGGCTGCGGCGGACAGCATCGGCGGGACGGGCGGCGCTGAAGAGAAGACCCAGACCAGCAGCCAGATGCCGTCGCATACACACGCTCCCACCGGCGGCGGACAGATGACGCGGGACACAGGCGCGGATCGCGTCAAGCCCAGCGGCGGGACGGTCAGCTATCCCAACCTGGTGCTGGACAATACCGGCGGGGGCAATCCAATGGACGTGATGAACCCGTGGGCGGCGATGCCCTGGATTGTGAAGACATAAAACAAAGAGAAAAGCTTCAACGCAAAGGCGCAAAGGCGCAAAGAAGAGAAAAGACGATGTTCATTCATCACCCGGATGGGTATTTCGTGATCGACGGCCAGAGGGTGCCAGAGGCGGTGTTCCGCCGGTTCGCGCCGGGGTATGCGCTGCCAGCGGGGTTTGTGGGGCGGGTGTATGAGCCGGGCGTGAAGCACTACCTGACGCGGGCGGATGGCACTGCGCTGCCTCTGCGGCTGGACTGGGCCGAAGGGGAGGAGTACATCGCCGCGGCGGGGCGGATCGGGCGGGCGGCGAAGCGGCACGAGCAGAAGCGGATCGAAGGAATTCCGGCGAAAGGGCCGGTCATTCAGCAGAAGGTGAGGACGTATGATCGACAACAACAAAAGCGGGTTCTCGGCCGAACTGGCGGAAGTGGCGGACGAGATGCGGATCGTGCTGGCTAAGGCCAGGGATCTGCAAAGCCGGTACTTCGACACCGGCATCGCCGACGAGGTGAACGCGCTGCCCGGCGGCGGCGACAATGTGCCGGACACGGATTTCGACAGGGCCACCATGATCGGGATGATCACGACGCTGGCCGAGTACGTCGATTTCTGCGATGGCGGTGCGGTGAGCCAGGACACCTACCGCATCACGATCAACCGGGCGGCGGCATTGAGAGAGTAGAAATTTCAACGCAAAGGCGCAAAGGCGCAAAGGCGCAAAGAAATGAAGAGATAAAGTGCGGATCTGGGTGGAAATCTGGAACGGGGCGCAGACCGAGATGCTGGGCATGGTCGATCTGGCCTCGGCCAGCGTGACGGCAGCGCTGGATAAGGCCGGCAGCATGACGCTGGACGCGGCCGCCGGGAATCCGGAGTTCAACCGTCTGATGCGCGGCTTTCGCTATGCGCACGTGTACACGGATACTCCCCGCAGGCGGCGGATCGGCCAGGGTGTGCTGATGCGGCACGGCGTGAGCGTCAGCGGCGGGCAGCGCACAGCGAACTGGAAGTGCAGCGACACGCTGGTGGACTTGCAGCGGGTCAACACGCTGAACAGCCGGATTTATGATGATGTCCCGCTGGCAGACGTGGTGCGCGATTTGGTGGCACTGGCACCGGGATGGTCGGCGAAGCTGGAGGGGGTCAGCGGCACGACGTCACTGCGCTTCGATGGCGCGACGGTGCTGGAAGCCCTGATGACCCTGGTGGAACTGCATGGCTATCACTTCCGGGTGGGGACTGACCGGCAGATCGTGTTCGGCGACCTGGGCGATGACTGCGGCATCCGGCTGGTGAACGTGGCGCAGGTGGATCGGACGCTGCGCAGCAATCCACGTGTGGCCCTCATTGAGCACCTGGCGGTGCAGGAAGACTGGACGCAGGTCATCAACTGGCTGATGCCCTTCAGCGGCCCGGTGGATGGTGCGCTGACGCTGCGGCGTTCGACGCGCGCCCTGCCCTACCCTATCGCGACCGAGGAGGGACCGGGCGGCACGATCTACGTGATCCGGGATCAGGCGTCTATCGACGAGCACGGTGAAATCCGGGCGGTGGAGGGGCCGCGCACGCTGGTGTTTCCGCTGTCGATTTCGAGCGACGGTTTGGAACGGGCGGCCAACATGCTGTACGACTGGGCCGCCACGCAGATCAAACGCCGCAGCGGGCCGCAGATCAGCTTTATGGTCAAGGCGGCCAAACTGGACACGCAGCAGCCGCTGGTCGGTCGAAAAATCCGGCTGACCTACAAGGGGGATGCCTGGACGCTGAGCCAGGACCGGCAGACGGTCAACGTGGACGCGGATTTCTGGATCACCCAGGAGACCTGGCAGTACACGCTGCAAGGGGTGACGGTCGATCTGGAACTGAGCAGCAACAGCGAGCCGCCGCGACGACCGGAACAGATCATCGCGCGGGCGCTGCGACAGACCCGGCGGCAGGTGGCCCAGATGAACGTGAGCAGCAGCAAGTTCGACGACACGTTGACCTTTACCGGCTACGGTGACGCGCAAATCCTGCTGTTTGAGGTGAAGGAAGGCACGATTGACATCACGGCCTGCAAGGTGACGCTGACGCGGGCGAGCACGAACGGACCGGACCGGGTGTTTTTGCACGTGGACGGGATCGAGGTGCCGGGCGGGCCGTACCTGGAAGGCGTCGAAGCCGGTTTGACGGCGACAGTCGAGATCGGGGACGTGATCGCGGGCCTGCCGGTGGTGCAGGGTGAACATACGCTGACGGTCACGGCGCTGTACGGCACGGGCGATCTGGAGGTGGTGCTGGTGCTGTATGAAGCGGTGGTCGGGTTGAACTAGAACAAAAGACTTACCGCAAAGGGGCTAAGGGGCAAGGAAAGCGATGCCGCATTATTTTGTAGGGTATGGAACAGGCGACGACGTCGACGCGACCAATCTGAACAGCCGTCTGACCGATCTGGACGACCAGATTTTCGCGCTGGCTTCCGGCAGCGGCTATGAGGATCAGGCGGCCAACCTGGTGCTGGCCGGGCCCGCCAGTGGGGCGGATGCCGCGCCAACGTTTCGGGCGCTGGTGGCGGACGACCTGGCAGCCGCCTACGAGGATCAGCCGGCCAACCTGGTCTTCGCCGGGCCCGCCAGCGGGGCCGATGACACGCCGACCTTTCGGGCGCTGGTGACGAATGATCTGGCGGCGGCGCTGGTCGATGCGCCGGAAATTGGCGCGGGGACACAGTCGGACGCGCATTTTAACGAGGTATTCGCCACCGGACTGCGGATCACGGATGACATCGCCTTTCTGGATTTCATCAGCACGACCGGCGGGGCATTCCTCAACGTGGATGCGGCCAGCGGGGAAGAAGCGCGCCTGGCCTTCCGCGAAAACAGCGGCCAGGATTTCTGGTATCTGAGCAAGGATGACGCCGGGGACATGATCCTGAACCGCTACGTGGCGGGCGTCTGGCAGGATCAGCCGCTGATCGTGCGCAACGCCACCGGCAACCTGGTGCTGGGTCTGGCTGGCGCGCAGGTGGGATTTTTCGCGTCAGCCGGAAGCGCGAAGCCGACGATCACGGGCAGCCGGGGCGGGGTCGCGGCGCTGACCAGCCTGATGTCGGCCCTGGCGGCGCTGGGTTTGGTGACGAACAGCACGTCGGCCTAGGGCAAAAGATTAAAAGATGGCAAGGGGGTCGGCGCAGGAGCGCCGACTGAAGGCAGCAAAGCTGCCCCCAGCCAAACGCAAAGATGGCGCGGGGGCCGCAAGCGGCCTTCAGTCGGCCAAAGGCCGACCCCCTGAGCCAAAGGCGCAAAGAGGCAAAGAAGGATGACGCTGAAGGAACGGGCGGCAGGGTTCGAGGCGGCGATTAATGCTGCGGAGGCGGAATTTGGCATGAGGGTGGTGCCAACGGTGGAAACGGTGAAGTTTGGCGAATTTCTGATCCCGCGCCTGGCGCTGAAGCTGGAGGTGGTGCGGGGCTGGGAAGAGCCGGAAGAGACAAAGACAAAAGATGGCAAGGGGGTCGGCGTAGGAACGCCGACTGAAGGCAGCGAAGCTGCCCCCAGCCAAACGCAAAGTGACACCGAAAGCAGCAAAGATGCAAAGGAAAACGAAGAAGAAAAGGAAGAAAAGCAATGAGCTTTGCTGTGGCGCGTTTGCTGCCGGTGTACCGGGGGATTGCGCTTGAGAACACCATCGACCTGTTCATTCAGCCGCTGTGGTGGCACAGCCATAAGGCCACCAGCGGGGTGATCGCGACGAACCGGATGTATAAGGGTGGGATCGGGGCGGAACTGCTGACGAACCCGACCTTCAGCGCGTGGGCCGCCGATGCCCCTACGGGATGGACAGAGACCGATGATACCGGCGCGACGCAGGAGGTCACCGAACGTGACCCCGATCAGCTACATGCCGACACGAAGACGGTGGGGGGCGCGGCCAACATTTTCAACAGCAGCGCCGCGTCCAATAAGCCCGGCCTTAGACAATCCATCCTGACGATGGGGGATGCCTACCGCATTTTGACCAACATCTCGCAGTATGGATCAGGCACGCTGCAAGTATTGGATGGGGCCGCCGGATTTTTCACCAATTACACGACGGCAGGACAGAAGACGCTTGACGCCATCGCCGCCAATGCGCTGCTAGTGTGGCGGTTGACGGGGACTGGCAATGCGACGTTGGACGAGGTGTCGTGCAAAAAGATCGGCGAACTGGACGGGGCGCTGGCGGGCGGGGTGACGCTGGCGCAGACCGGCAAACTGGGGGCCAACCACGCCTTTGCCATCGACGGCAGCACGGGACTGGCGACAGTTTACCAGCAGACGGCCATCAACGGGTTGGCGGCGGGCGGCCTGTGGTTTCTGATTAACCCGGACACGCTGGGAAACGGGGATCGTCTGGCGTTGAAAAGCGACGAACTCGACCTGTACCTGAATGCCGATGGCAGCGTGGTGGGGCACGTGGATTATGACACACAGGATGCCGAGACCAGCAGCGCGGCAGGGGCCGTGAGCGCCGGAGCCTGGCAGGCGGTCGGGATGACCTGGAACAACACGGCCAAGCGGGTCGATCTGTGGGTAAACGGCGCGCTGGTCAACGACACGGTGCAGGCCGGATCGGGGACGCGGGTGAGCAATACCAATCATCTGCTGCTGTACAAGGACAGCGGCTCCAATGGGTTCGACGGCCTGGTGGACGAGGCGCTGCTGACCGGGCGGGAGATCACCGGCGACGAATTCGGCGAACTGGCGCGGCTGGCGGGAGTGGCATAGGGCAAGGGCAAAAGATAAGGGCAAGGGATGGCAAGGGGGTCGGCGTAGGAACGCCGACTGAAGGCAGCAAAGCTGCCCCCAGCCAAACGCAAAGGCGCAAAGAGGCAAAGCAGAGCATGGGTGATGAGGTGAGTGTGTACGTCGAGTTCGAATTTACGGGCACAGGTAGGCCGACTGAAGATCAGTGGCGCGACCTGCTGGGGGCGATCCATGAGCAGCCGCTGGGGCGGGCGATTGGTTTGTTCGCGGCAGCCACCGGCGGGCAGCCGGATCGACAGCTGACGTTCACGAGCCTGTCGCCGGATGGCAAGAAAATGCTGGGCCAGGTGACGCTGATCCCGGATGCGACGCGAACGACGGTGAAGGACGCCGGAATAAAGCAGGCGCTGCGTGATCGGTACGAGGCGGCCGGCGGGGTGATCCCGAAGGACCCGGACGATCTGACGATCAGGGACGCGCTGCTGACGATCCTGGACGGCGAGGCAATTCGGCGCGGGGTGACAGGCAGCGCACAGGCAAAGTTCGCGCAGGTGATGCAGGCTGAGGCACGGCAGGCCGCGATCGACGATTTGAAGTACAGCGGGACCCAGGCCGGGCGGATCGAGATGCGGGTCGTGGCGATGGGCGAACAGGTCGCGGCGAGCGGGGCTGCGAAAAATTACACGCAGGAGAACTGGCGATGACCCCGGAGATACAGGCGGCGATCAACAGCCTGATCATCGCGGCGCTGGGCGCGCTGGGTTTACTCGTCACGGCGCTGGGGGTGGTGTCGGCGGCCTGGCTGAAGGAACGCCAGAAAAACCAGGAACTGGGCAAACGCCTGCGCCTGCGGCAGGGGGAGGCCGTGGTCGGGCGTGAGACGCTGTTCAACACGTTCAGCGAAGACTGCCTGAAACGGGTCAACGAACTGGAAGATGATCTGCGTGACCTGCGGAAGCTGTTCGACGACACCGAGAAGCAGCATGAGACGGATCGCAGCCGGTGGATCGGGGAGCGCAACGGGTTATCCAGGCGCATCGAGGAACTCGAAGGCGCGGTGCGCGATCTGGTCGAGGAGAAGGCCGAGCGCGAATTGGTCGTGAGCGAGCAGAGCGAGGTCATTCGCATTTTGCAGCAGCGTGTGGGGGAACTGGAGGGCCGGCGCGATGAGGTTTAACCCGGTCGGATTAGTGCACCTGCGGATGCGCGGGCCGAGTGCGGAGGCGGTGATTGCGCACGCACAGCGCGCACGCACGCTGACGTGCACGGTGCTGGACGACGTGGGTCTGAGCGCCCGGCTCCAGCAGTTCGGCGTGCCCTACAGCATCGCACGTTTGTATGCCTTCGAGCCGCACCCCAACACGGACGATGCGGGTGCGATCCGCGCCTATGCGCGCGCACGCTACGACGATCTGCGCCGGCTGCGGGATGCGGCAGGCAGCCCCAACGTGCTGTTCCAGGTCAACAACGAGCAGGGCTTCCGGCGCGACGACTTCATCATGTACACGCGCCTGATCGAGTTCGCCATGCAGGACCCGGACGGGCCGGTGGGGATGGTGTTCTGGAACGGGGCGACCGGGGTGGTGCCGAACGGCTACTGGAACGGGCACGGCACGCAGTACGTGCAGATCGATAACGGCTGGAGTGCAAGTTGGGCGCTGGACTTTGTGCACCAGATGCACGCAGCACGCAGTGCGCGTCTGCCATCGGGCGCATACGCCTTCCTGATGGGCGCGCACATGTACAGCACGTACTATCCGCTGATCGCAGTCAACGCCGGCGCGCATCGCAAACAGATGCGTGACCGCTGGGACGCGCAGTACGCGGATGCGTGGGGTGCGCACCACGCATTCCTGCGTGGGGAGAAGTGGGTGGACTGGCGACTGCCGCAGGATCACATCGGGCGGGATGTGCAGGCCATCCGGCACGCACTGCGCTGGACGGTGAGCGCGGATGGACGCAGGATGCAGCCGGGCGCATCCACCCCGCACACGGACGGCGCATTCGTGGACTGCCCGCGCACGGTGGTGACGGAGTGCGGGGCGGACGCCATGAACGACGTGGTGGGGGTGCATCTGGATCAGTTCAGGGCGAGTGCGCTGAGTGCGCAGAGTGAAGAGGATGAAACGCAAAGATGGCGCGGGGGCCGCAAGCGGCCTTCAGTCGGCCAAAGGCCGACCCCCTCAGCCAAAGGCGCAAAGGGGCAAAGTGTGGATTATGCGCGCGCACTGGGTTTATCCGATGAGGCGTTGATAGACGACTTCGACGGCGAGGCCGAGGCACAGGCTGCCGGGCCGAGGGGCTATAAGACACTGGCGGCGACGTGGGCGCAGGCCAGTTGGTTTCCGGGTGAGAGCGCGGGGGACGTACTGGTCTACTGGCACCAGTGGGCCTGGAAAGTAGTGCTGGCGCAGACGGGCGTGGTACTGGGGATGCACGGGTTCTGCGAGGGGGACACTGGCGGCTGGGAGGGGTTCAACGTGCATGGGGACAGCGATTACTACGAAGCGATGGAAATGATGGCGCTGGATATTCCGGCGCACTGGCTGGCGGAGGATGGGACCATGCCGATCAACGGATATGCGGAGATGGTGGCCCAATTGATGAATATGGGCACTTCGAAGACGCTGACGATCCGGGATGCGCCAGCGACGACCGGCAAGGCGCTGGGCGTGATTGAGCCGGGCGACACGATTGGTTACAAAAAGCCGATCGAAGGGCAGGACATCGGACAGGGACGCGGCAGTTTGTGGGTGCCGGTATGGTCGGGACGGCAGCAGGCGGAAGGCTACGCGCACAGCTATTTTCTGGTGCTGCCGGATGATACGCTGGAGCCGCCGGTGGTCGAAGAGCCTCCCACGCCGGAAGAAATCCGCGAGGTGCTCAAGGGCGAGGTCGGGGTGATCCTGCTGGAGGCTCAGGCGTCGATGAAGGCGCTGGTCGAGCAGGTCATCGAGCGAATTCAGGGGTTGTGATGACCGGAGGAAATCCCTGTGGGACGGACGCGCTGATGGGGTTGTTTGTCATCGCGCTGCTGTTCGCGCTCCTGGGCGGGTTCGCGCTGGGGTTCATGATCCGAGGATGGTCGGGTTAAAACGAGAGGGAAAGGAAAGAAGATGAGGGTTCGATTGATAGTGCTTGTAGTGCTGGCGGCGCTGCTGCTGGCGTGGGTGGTGACGGTGCTGGCGCAGGAAGAGCCGCCGGGGGTCGGGCAGAAGATCGATGCGGCGCTGCTGCTGGCCGGGCCGGCGTTCGCGGTGGTCGCCTGGCTGGCCGGGCAGCTTTTCAAGTACGTGTTCAAGGACAGCCAGATCTCGACCGGGACGATTGTGATGATCGTACGGATTGGTGCCGGGGTGGTGTTGGTAGTGGGGTTCAGCCTGGGCTATGATGCGCAGATTGAATTTGGGATCGGCTGGCTGAACCAGGCGTCGAGCACGCTCCAACAGATACTGCTGCTGGTGGTGGGACTGCTGACGATGGTGTTCGGCAGCAACGGCCTGTATCAGTGGGCCAAGGCTCGCAATGTGCCGGTGATCGGGCAGAAGCAGGGCGACGTGATGTTCGGGTATGCGCGCGACCAGACCGATGACTGGCAAAAGCGGCGCGCCGCGTAGCAATCTTCAGATGGCGTTAAGCAGAGCAGCCTCCGCATGTGCGGAGGCTGTTTTTTGTTTCTGGGGGAATATCAGTTACAATTTAGAAAATATGTGCTGAGGGAATTACATGGATGCTCCTACCTGTATTGGCTGCGGGACTATTGGAATTAGCAGCAGTCAGTGCCCGCGCCACAACACGCGGCTCCTTCATGAAATAGCCAGCAAAATCATGGACGAAAACCGACGTGCGCTGGAAGTGCTTCTTCCTGCCACGCTCACACTTGATCAATGGTTGATTGCCCTGGAATATTTCTCAGTGCCTAATAAAGATGGTTTATACTGCTGGTCATGTGTTTATTGCCGACGAAATCTCAACGGGCAATTTACGGTTGAACACTGGCTTCCGATTTCATTGGGCGGCGGCACGACTGCGAATAACTGCGTTCCATCCTGTAGCACCTGCAATATGCTCAAAGGGGTGTTGACAGGGGAGGAATTCCTTACCATGCTGAACGAAGTTTATGGGGTTCCTTACACCAGTGAGCGAGTTGAAAAAGTGCAGGAATATTTTGACCTTGTACTACGCGGCGAAGACATTCTCAGATCACTCCCTGCTTAACGGAATAGTATTCATTTAACCGAGGTGGCGTGAAGGCTATTCCGATGGGCGGCGCGTGGGGGCCTCGCAGGTACCGATGATGACACGGTCGCGCACGATGAAACGGCGGCGGCCCATGACGCGGTGCAGCGCCTGATTGATCACTCGATCCTCTGCCTCCCACAAATGCGACAGGTCGAGTTCCAGCAGGGCGGCCCGGCGGTAGTCATAATCGTTAATGGACTGCACCAGGTAGCGCAATTCGTCTCGCCGGTGGGTCAGGTCGTCAAGCTGCTGGCGGGCTTTGTGAATTTCCTCTCGATAAAATTCTGATAGGGTGTCGCCAGCTTCAGCGGATTGATGAATCAGGCGGCGGACCTTCTGATCGAGAGACTCAATTTCTTGCTCGATCCGGGTGAGATCGTCAGCGAAGGTGTTTTGTGGGGGCATATCCAGCAGCGCGTCCGGGTCCTGAAGATCGATGGCACGCTGCAAAATTGGCGTGAGGACGTCCTGCATATCGGGTTCCAGCACGCGCTGGTAGCATTGTGGGCAGTCCGGGCGACCCCGTCTGACATTGTAGCGTGACACGCAGCTGTAGGCCGCGGTGCCGGAGTAATCACTGGCGGTGCGGATCACCAGATAGTAGCCACATTCGGCACAGACGAACAAACGATTGAAGCGGTGGGTTATATCCGGGCGCGCCCGGCCCCGGATGCCCCTACGGCGGTGCAATTCGGCCCTGATCCGGATGGACAAATCGCCAGTGTAGACCGGCTGGTGAGTGTCGTAATAGACGGTGACGTGTTCCGGCGGGGGGATGTCGGGATCGAAGCTCCAGGCTCCGGTGCGCTGGCCCCAGGTGGTATTGCGGTGATGCAGGGCGCTGTGTCCCCAGAA
>Ga0214472_10006827_pt1 | contig 11960 bp, 8 predicted proteins | sample RVTome_6_FD_207662 | JGI IMG/M metagenome (GOLD analysis project Ga0214472, IMG submission 207662) | Soil microbial communities from uranium-contaminated site in the Upper Colorado River Basin, Wyoming, United States - RVT140D175 | ecosystem: Environmental > Terrestrial > Soil > Contaminated >...
GGGGTGCAGGAGTTTGACCTTTTCACGATACGCGCGTTTCAGTTCTTCCTCGCTGCATGGCAGCCGCAGGCCGAAGGCGGCGAAACAGCGGGGCGTTTGCCGCACCGCCCAGGCGGGAGTGAAGGGGTTGGCGGTGATCACTCGGACCATTGCCCTGCGGAGCGAACGCAGATACGCGCGAATATCGGCCACCATGAAAAAGTAACCCAGCGACGGCAACGCAAACGCGACGCCCAACAGCAGGACCATCGCCAAATGGTCGACAAAATCGGGCCAGACGTGCAATGGGGCGGGTGCGCTCACGCTTGTCAATCGTACCCTGCCGGACGCAAGCTTTCTACCGCCGCCGCGGTCCGCTGCTGGTGCGGACCGGCCAGCCCCGCTTGCTGCGCGTCCATGCTGTCGCCGAAATAGTACTTGCGGGCTTCCGGGTGCCGGACGACTTCATCGGGGCTGCCGTGGCAGAGCACTCGGCCCTTGCGGATCACGTAGCTGCGGTTGGTGATCTGCAGCGTTTCGCGCACCTGGTGGTCGGTGATCAAGATCGAGATGCCGTCGGCACACAGCCGGCGGACGATCTGCTGGATGGTGGTGATAGTGACCGGGTCAATGCCGGTGAACGGTTCGTCCAGCAGGATGATCTTCGGATCGGAGACCAGGCAGCGGGCGATTTCCAGCCGCCGCATCTCACCGCCCGAGAGCCGCATGGCGGTCCGCTTGCGCAAGTCGGCGATGTCAAATTGGTCGAGCAGTTCGTCACAACGGGCCCGCCGAGTTTTTCGGTCCATTCCCAACAGTTCCATCACGGCCAGCAGGTTCTGTTCGACCGACAGCTTGCGGAACACGCTCGACTTCTGCGCCAGGTAGCCCATGCCCCCGTCGCGGGCGCGGCGATACATGGGCCAGCGGGTGACGTCCTGACCGCCGAGCGTGACCCGGCCGGCGTCGGCCTCGATCATGCCGCAGGTGATCAGGAAGCTGGTGGTCTTGCCGGCGCCGTTGGGGCCCAGCAGCCCGACGATTTCGCCGTGGCCGACCTCAAAGCCGACGCCGTCGACGACCCGTTTGCCGCTGTACGATTTAACCAGACCTTCAACTTCGAGCATGGACACGTTCGCGATCCTCCGTGACGCCGCGGCGGCGGTGCGCGGCCTTTAACGCACCAGTTCCATATCCTTGAACGCCGGAATGGGAAAGAACCAGGAATGGGGCCAATAAATGAACACGGCCTCGCCGATCAGCAATTCGCGGCGGACCGTCTCCTCGCACTTGTAGATCGGCGCCCACAGACGGCTGTCCTGGCTGCGGGGGCTGTTGTCTCCCAGCGCCAGGAATTGGTCCGCGCCCAGATTGAATTCGACCGACTTCATGTTGTCGAATTCCTCCCATTTTGACGGCGTGGAAAGGAACGTCGCGAGCGTCTCGCGGCTCAAATTGGCCAGCAGGCGGTTGCTCCAGTCGTAGTCGGTGATCACGCCGCCGTTCTGATGTTTGGCGGCGATATAGTAAACGTCCCGCCGGATTCGCAAATGACGGACAGTGATCGCCGCCCCGCGCGACGCAATCCCGACGGGCGCCAAGTCGGCCGGCGTGGGACGCAGATTCCCCAGCGCCGGAAATTCCGTGGAACCTTGAAATTCAACCGGAGACGGATCGAACCAGGTCGAATCCGTGGCCCACAAGGTTAGCTGATTGTCAAAATTCGACAGCGCGAGCCGATACGTGCCCGGTCCCTTGACCACGGTTTGAGCTACGGGAGCGTAATCGACGTCCGGCCCGTCGATGGACATCCGCGCCTCGCCGGTGGCGACGTCGATCGTGCATTGGAACCGGCACGGGCGGCGCACGCCGTCGCGGACGACGCTCCCCTCGACCAATTCCAAAACGATCTGGCCGTCGCTATTGGCCACCTCCACCTGGCAATCAAACAGCAAGTCGCCGACCCAGTGCAGACCGAATCCCTCGGCGTGGCGGGGCACGTATTCGGGACGGATGCGGCCGCGGGACGTGACCTCGCCGACGCTCACTTTGCTGTTGTAGGCGTAAAAGTCGCTAATCAGTTGCGGCTTGGGCGGAACCGACTCGGCGACGCTGCCGGTGACCAGCGCTTCGCGCCATACTTCATCGTCGGCCAGCAGATGCTGGTAACGCAGAAAAACATCTTCCGTCGCCGTGCCATCGGTCGAAAACGAGCGGTTGCCGTCCTCCGACGTAAAACCGCCCTGGAGGCCGGCGTCCGAAGTGAACGCGAGCGCACCGTCGGCAGCCCGCCAGGTGCCCGATTGCCACCGCGAGGGCCAGCCGGCGGCCAACAACGCACTAGGCGCATAATCGTTGTCGTGCACGATCTGCGCGATCGCCCACTGTTTGTAAGGCAACTTGCGGGCGATCGTGAATTCGTCCTCGCCTTCCGGCCGCGTGAACAGGTCGCCGTACTGGAGCCGCACCGTTTCGTGCGGCAGCCCGGCGATGCGCTTGATGTAATTGGTCCGCGATTCGCCGGGAAACTTGAACACCGCCACGTCCCACCGGTCGGGATCACCGAATTCGTACGGGAACTTGGCCACGATGATGCGGTCACCCTTGTACGACTTGGGTTTGCCGCCGGGCTCGAGGTCCAGCGTATACCGGCAGATCGGACACGTCCCGGAGGCCACCATCCGATCGCGGTACCGCCGGGCCGCGTCCACTGACTGGGCCATACTGGCTTTCAACGCCAGGGCATCGTCGTCCACCTCTTCGCTGGCATTGACTTGATAGCGGTAACCGCACTGCGGACAGTCGACGTCGTGGTGCTGGCCCATCAGCGTGGGCGCCATCGAACCAGTCGGAATCACGAACGGTTCCAATTCGAACGTGCGAAACAGAAACGCCAGCACGAACGCGATCACGATCGACTCGATCGTCTCGCGCCAATTGTCCTTACGGCTGCCCGACGTTTTTGCGTCGCGCATCTCGGTCTGCTTGGATTGCTTGGGCGACGCCCGCCGGGCGTCGGTTTTCGTTCTGGCCAAAACGTTTACTCCGTGGAGAGTGGCGGCTCGCGGGGTGGGTGGTTAGCTGGTGGCGGGGGTGTTCGGAACCATGAAGGACATGAAGGGCATGAAGGAAAAGTAACGTCGGGGCGAGTTCTAGTTGGACAGACAATTCGGCGCGGAAGACGGACGCGCGCCGTCGGCGTTACCGCTAAACGACTTGCGCCGTTGAAGCGCTCGCAGCATGTCGATGTCGCGGCCCAATCTCATGTCCCCTTCATTTTCTTCATGCACTTCATGGTTTTATTTGCACTCGACTCCGCCCTTTCAGGCTCCGATACGTGTCATTCGTCAACGGGTCAGCGAATATAGCGGATTTTCGCTAGGTCCGGAACTTGGAAACGGAGCCACCCCAAACTCATCAGCCGGCTGGGCCGGTGGACAACCTGTGGTTTGCCGATCAACGAATCGCGCTGAATGCCGCCGCCAGCCGGCCAGAAGCGGCTGTCGGCCGCCACGGCACTGTTGTCCCCCAGGACGAAAAACTCATCGTCTGCTAGCTTTACGGTCTTCGCCGGCCGCCGGTTCGCCGTTTGCGAAGAAGCCGACGTGTAGTACACGTCCCGCAGCACCTGAAGCTCCCAGACCTCCAGCTCGGGCCCCTCGGTCGCGATCGCGAAAGGACGGGAACCGGAACCGGCCGCGATTTCCGCCACCCCCCGCCGGGCGTTGGCCGCAGGCGTGAGATTCACTGGGCGAAACCACGGCCGTCCGGCCACGGCGAACAGAAATTGGCGATCGACCAGCGAAACGACAATCTGGGCCTGTGATGAAAACTCGGCCATGTTTCGCTCGATCGTTTCGACCAGTTGGCCGTCGTGCAGCAGTTGGGCGGTCGCGTTGGCCGTATCGATCCGCACCAGAAAATCGTCGACCCCGTCGCCGGCGCGGAACAAGACTCTGCCACTTCCGACGGCGCGGACACGACACTCCCAGATGACGTCGACCGTGGGTATGGAGCTACGCGTGGTGTCCCGATTGTACGGTTGCTGGTCGGTGACGCTCGCGGCCACGCTGCCCACGTCCGAGGAGTCGCCCCCGCGGCGGCGATGGTGATACGTGAGCCAATCGATCTGATCGACGGCCGTCGCGTCGGCCGGCAGCATGGCCTGATGCACGAATCGCACCTGTCCGTCACATCGGCCGCCGTACCAGTTGGTGCTCCCCGGCTGTCCGTGCCAGCGGGAATGTGTCGCTTCGCTGCCGTGCGGCGGATGGTTGCCGTCGAATACGGGCACGGCCAACGCCTGTTGTTGGCTAAGCGTTTTGCGGACGATGTGCCCGTCGATGTAAAGGTCGCCGGCGCGGATTTCGACCGTTTCGCCCGGCAGTCCCACCACGCGCTTGATGCAAATGCGGCTGGGCCGGTCCGGACAACGGAAGGCGACGACCTCCCACCGCCGCGGGTCGCGCAGCAGACAGGCCGCGCGGTTGATCAATAGCCGGTCGCCGTCGATGGCCGTCATGCTCTCGGTGCCATCGACCTGATAGCCGCAGTTGGGGCAAGCTGCCGGCAGCACGTCGTCGCGGGCGTCGCAGGCAAAACGTGTACCGCAATCGGTGCAGTTCAAGTCAACATGGCTGCCGAGCAGGGTCGGATACATCGAACCGGTGGCCACGATCGACGGTTCGATCAGCCAGAGCCGTGACATCGCCAGCGCGACGGCGATCCCCACGGCGATGTGCAGGGCCTTGCGCATGTTCGCGTTATTTCTCTGAACCGGTGTCCAACACCGCCAGAAACGCCTTTTGCGGGATGTCGACGTTGCCGACGGATTTCATCCGCTTCTTGCCTGCTTTTTGTTTGGCCCACAGCTTGCGTTTGCGGCTGATGTCGCCACCGTAACACTTGGCGGTGACGTTTTTTCGTAGTGCCGAGATCGTCTCCCGCGCGATCACGCGGCTGCCGACGGCCGCCTGCAGGGCGATCTCGAACATGTGCCGATCGATCTGGGTGCGCAGCTTCTTCACCACGGCGCGTCCCCGCCGGTCGGCGTCCGCGCGGTCGCAGATGATGCTCAAGGCGTCGACGCGCTTGCCGCCGACCAGGATGTCCAGCCGCACCAAATCGGCCGGGCGATAGCCGACCAACTCGTAGTCCATCGTACCATAACCGCGCGACACGCTCTTGAGTTTGTCGTGCAGGTCGTAAATCACCTCGGCCAGCGGCAATTCGTAAACCAGCATCACACGGGCCGGTGACAGGTACTCCGTGCGGATGTACTGCCCCCGGCGATCGGCGCACAACTGCATCACCGGGCCGATGAATTCCGCCGGCAGGATCAGGTTCACCTTCACGATGGGCTGGCGGAATTCCTCAATTTCACCGGCGTCGGGAACTTTTTGCGGATTGTAGATCCGCAGCGTCTGGCCCGCCACGGTGTCGATTTCGTAGGTCACGTTCGGCGCCGTCTGGACCAGGTCCAGGTCGGCCTCTTGTTCCAGGCGCTGCTGGATAATCTCCATGTGCAACAGGCCCAGGAAGCCGCAGCGAAAGCCAAAGCCCAGCGCGTCGCTGGTCTCCGGCTCGAAGTCGAAGCTGGGATCGTTGATGCTCAGCTTGGTCAGAGCGTCGCGCAGTGCTTCAAAATCCTCCCCGTCAGATGGGTACAGCCCGCAGAAGACCATCGGCTGCGGCTCTTTATAGCCGGGCAGCGGCCGCGCAGCGCCGTCGCCGGGGATGCTGACCGTATCGCCGACGTGCACATGGCTGAGCGATTTGATGTTGCAGATCAAATAACCGACCTGGCCGGCGGTCAATTGCTCGGTCGGGCGCCGCATCGGCACGAACTGTCCCAATTCAAGCACCTCGTGCGTCGTGCCGGCCTTGAGGAATTTTATTCTTTGTCCGGTGCGCACGGTGCCGTTCATCAAGCGTACGTAGCTGATGGCGCCGCGGAACTCGTCGTAATGCGAATCGAAGACCATCGCTTGCAACGGCTCGTGCGGATCACCCGAGGGGGGCGGAATCCGCTGGATCACGGCACGCAGCAATTCCTCGATTCCCAGGCCGCTCTTGGCGCTCGTGGCGATCACTTCCGAGGCGTCGATGCCGAGGCTGGTTTCGATCTCCTCGGCCACTTCCTCGGGCCGCGCGTAAGTCAAGTCGATCTTGTTCAGCACGGGAATGATCGCCAGATCGGCCTCCATGGCCGAAAAGGCGTTGGCCACCGTTTGGGCCTCGACCCCCTGAAACGCATCGACCAGCAACACGGCGCCTTCACAACAGGCCAGCGAGCGGGAAACCTCGTAGTGAAAGTCGACGTGCCCCGGGGTGTCGATCAGGTTCAGCTCGTACTGCCGCCCTTCGTGCTGATAGCGCATCGAAACGGAGCGGGCCTTGATGGTGATCCCGCGGGACCGTTCCAATTCCAAGTCGTCCAGCAGTTGCTCGCGGATGTCGCGCTTGCTGACCGTGCCGGTGGCTTCGATCAACCGGTCCGCCAAGGTGCTTTTCCCGTGGTCGATGTGGGCAATGATCGAAAAGTTGCGGATGTGTTTGCAGCCGACGTGAGCCAAGTTGCCTCACCTGTGATAATCTGACCTGGCGATGCCGGCCGCGCCGATGTAACCCGCGTCTCCGCCCAAGCGGGCGAAGTCAATCACGGTCGTGTCCCGCAACACCGGAAACGCGCGTTGTTGGACCTCCTGTTTCACGCGGGCCAGAAAACGCCGCCCCAGATTGGTCTCGTGCCCGCCGAAGGTCATGGCGCCTCCCAACACGACGCCGTCGGGATCGATCGTGTGCATCAGCGTGACGATGCCGACCCCCAGATATTCGGCCGTCTGCATGATGATTTCCAGGGAGAGTTCATCGCCTTGTTCGGCCAATTCATTGAGCAGCAGCGGGGTGATCTGTTCGCCGGCCGCGACACGGTCGTTCAGTTGGCTCTTGCGGCCGGCGGCCAAGGCTTCTTCGGTGCGGCTGATGATGGCCACCGCTCCGGCGTACCCTTCCAGGTGCCCCGGCTGCCCGCAGGGGCAGACGCGGGCGTCTGGCCGCATGTCGATGATCACGTGACCGCATTCGGCGCCGTGGCTGTGCTCTCCGTCGATTGAGCGGCCGTCGACGATGATCCCGCCGCCGATGCCGGTGCCCAGGGTCAACATCACCATGCTGTCAAACGCCTCGCCCGAACCGACCCAGAACTCGCCGAACGCCGCCGCTCCCGCGTCGTTGGCATACGAGACCGGCAGCCGGCAGTGGTGGCTCACCCGGTCGCGGACGGGGAAGTTCTCCCAGCCCGGCAGGTTGTGCGGCTCGAGCATCATCCCGGCCGGAATGTCCATCGTGCCGGGCGTTCCCAGACCCACGCGGCCAACGTCCGCCGGTTCGACGCCGACTTCGGCGATCGCGTCCAGCACCGCCTCGCCCATCCGGCGGGCCCCGTCTTCCGGTCCCAGGTGCGAATGCGTTGGCACGCTGCGACGCACGAGCGACCGTCCCCGATCATCGACCACGCCCACCTTGATGTTCGTCCCACCCAGATCGACTCCTACAAAAAACGGGGGCTCGGCGTCCTCACGGTTGATGACCTGGCGGGTTTCTGACATCGCGGACTGAGCGGACAAAAAATGCGGACCGACCTTGGCTGCCGACCTACCTGCGGCCGGTCTCGACGATGATTATAGAGATTGACCGCCGCACGGGCAATTGAGCGGGAACGGAGCAGGTAGACGGTAGACGGTAGACGGGGACGCGGAGCAGCCAGGACATGGGTGGCGCAGCACAAGCCCTACTGCCCTCTGCCCTCCGCCCTCTGCCTACTGCCTTCTGCCCTCTGCCCTCTGCTAAATCGCAGTCAACGTTCGACGGTCACGTGGGGCAGGGCGGATTTGAGGGACTGGACGCCGGCGTCGGTCACTTTGGTGTGGGTGAGGGCCAGGCGATCGAGCTGGGTAAGGCACTTCAGGTGGTCCAGCCCGGCGTCCGTGATTTGGGTGCCGTCTAGGTAAAGACGCGCCAGTGCCTTCATGTGCGAAAGGCGCGACAAACCCGCGTCGGTCACCTGGCTGCGGGTCAGCCAGAGGGTGCGCAATTGGTCCATGTTTTTCAGGTGGACCAGGGCGGCGTCCGTGACCGACGTATCGTCCAGCCCCAGGTGTTCCAAGTTGCTGAGTTCGGCCAACTGCGCCAGGCTGTCATCGCTGATTTCCAAGTCTTTCAAAGACAAGTATCTCAACTGGGTCATCGATTTCAGGTGTATCAGCCCCGGACCGGTAATGGGCGCTTCGCCAAGATAAAGTTTTTTTAGATGACTTAGCCCGCTGAGGTGTCGCAGGCCATCATCCGTGACGCCGGTTTCTTCCAATGACAACCATTCCAGGTGTGGCTGCAGCGCCACGGCAGCCACGGTTTCGTCATTCACGCTTGTGCCGCGCAGCGAGAGCCACTTCAACTGCGCGAAATCGGCGACGCCCTCCAGTCCCTGGCCGGTGATGGGGGCGTCTTTTAACGACAAGTATTCAAACGAATCGAGATGCCGCAGGCACTCCATGCCGGCGTCGCCGCCGCGCCAACTTTTTTGCAGGTATACTCGCGGTCCGCTGTACTCGCCGCCGTCGTTGGGAGATTCGTCCACGGTGCCGCCCAGGCTGCGGATCTTGGCCAGCGCCACCAGGTGCCGGGAACGCAACGCGATCGACGCGCGATAGGCCGCCGAGCGGTTGGCCGACTCCACCAGCGACTCCAAAGCCGCTTGGGCATCGCGTCCGGCCGCTGCGTCGTCCGACAACACGAACTCTCGCAACAAATCGACGGCGCGGCGCGTGACTTCGGCATTGGCGCCGTCGGCGGCCCAGCGCAAGGGTTCGATGGCCGCGGTTCCGCTGGCGCGCAACTGGCGTGACGCTTGTTGCCGGGCTGCATACGGGTCCGCATCCAGTTGGTCGACCCAGCTTTGCAGTTGCGCTTCGGAGACCGAGTAGAATTCTCGTTCGCCGCCGGCGTAACCGTTCGTCGCAGCCAGGCAGGCGGCCGCCAGAACGATCAAGAATACGTGCCGAGGGACCCGCCGAAAACCAAGAAGATCACCGTGGACCGGATGATCATCTGGCCGGACGAGTCCTTCGCCGGTGCCTTGTCTGCTCCGCACGCGGTTACCTCCCGTCGCGTTTTTGGCGGCGCAAGCACTCACTGACAGTAATCACGCCGTCGTTGTTCAGATCGTACCCGGCGAACTCGCGGACCGTGGCTTCCGTCCAGCGCGAGGCAAATTCGAACATCATGACCTGGCCGTCGCCGTCGCGGTCCCGGCTGGCAAAGAAGTCCGGCAAGCCAGCCGGCAGCCGCTCTTTCGGCGTCAGGAACCGATACGAACGCCGCGCCGGCTGGTTCCGCTCCGCCCGCGGGGACGACGTCGACTCAGATTGTAGCGGAGCCGAATCCCCTTCTTTGTGTTCTTGAGTCGCGTTCGCGGCGGCTGAGTCGGCCGCGCCGCTTTCAGCACCCGCGGGCTTTTCCGCGTTTTCAGCGGCGGTGGCGGTAGCCGGGGATGTGGCGCTGGGAGTGCTGCCACCGGAGCGGGTGGCCCGATCCTCCAAGATCCTGCGAGCCAATTCCTCCTTGGTTACTCGTTGGTCGGCGTTGTAGTCGGTCGGCTTGACGGTCATGGCGCTCCATTCCGACTCCTCCAGCGTGCCGTTCTTGTCCGCGTCATAGCGATCCAGAAACTTGCCGGCCGATTCGAGCGTCTTGCCGTCAATCGCTGGTGCATCGGCAGCGGCCTTGTTTTCTTGTGCAGCGGCGGCTCCTACGATCGCCACCGCCAGCGTCCCGGCCACAAACACTCGGGCCGCGGTCCTCATCGCCCCGTCCTCCAAACAGCAACCAGGAGATTAGATCAACAACGGATTCGTTTATCCGCAGTCATCATTTTACGCGGCCGGGTGCCAGGTTGCCAGACAACTTAAAATCCGCTGTTTCAGGAGTATGTAGCAACAATACAGGGGAATGCAACGAAATAGTCCATCTCGACGGGACGCGGCGCCCGTGCCCGACACGGCGACTGAAATGGGGAACACTAATCGGCACTAATCGACGCTAATCCGCCGCTTTTCGCGCCGACGGGTGGCAAAACATCGATCGATTAGCGCAGATTAGCGGAGATTAGTGTTCCTTTTGCTTTCGTTTGTTCCGAAACTCCCTGTGAAGTTGCTACAGCCACTGTTTCAGCCGGTTTTGGCGCCGGGAAAATGTTTCTCTCGCCCACCCGCGAAACTTGATCCCCCGCATCGGGTTTCATATCTGGTGGGCCGGCGTCGGCCGCATGAGATGGTTGGGCAAAATAGAACAAGGAGTCCTAGACATGACCCGTTTTTTAAAGGTCGCGGCGGTGGCCGCGGCGGTGGTGCTGGTCGCCACGAGTGCGGCACAGGCCCAGCGCCAAGGCCGAGGTGGTGGCGGCGGATTCGGCGGATTCGGACGTGGCGGCGGTGGTGGCGGGATGGACGCGGTGGCATTGCTGCGGATCGAAAAGGTCCAAGCCGCACTCGGCCTGGGACTGGAACAGGGCGAACAGATTCAGCAAATCCAGGACGAAACCCGGCAGGCGCAGCGCGAAATGTTTCAGGGCTTGCAGGACCTGAGCCAGGAAGAACGCCGCGAGCGGTTCGGCGAAATGCGCGAGAAAGTAGAGCAGCTTACAGGCGAGGCCCGTGAAAAGATCAATGGCGTGCTGAGCGCCGATCAGAGCAAGCGGTTGGATGAAATCGCCCTGCAGGTCCGCGGCCCCGCGGCTTTGGCCGATGACGCGGTCGCCGAGAAATTAGGCGTATCCGAGGACCAAAAAGAGAAAATGGCGGCCATCCGGGAAGAAGGCCGCGAGGCCCAGCGAGAGATCTTCCAAAGCCTACGTGACGGCGGCGGTGACCGCGACGCCGCGCGTGAAAAAATGCAGGCGTTCCAGGCCGCCCAAACTGAGAAACTGATGGCCGTATTGACCGACGCGCAGCGCGAGCAATTCACCGCCATGCAGGGCGAGAAGCTGGAGTTGACGCCCGAGGACATGCGCGGAGCGTTCGGCGGATTCGGCGGCGGGCAAGGCGGCGGCCGTGGCCGCAGAGGCCAGCAACAAGACAACCAGTAGCCCCCGAAGACGGGTGGTTGGGTGATCGTTAACTTGTTTCTATAACGGCGTGCGATCGCTCGCCACCGCCCGTCCAACAGGCACCGGCCGACCCGTGCGGCCGGTGTCCTGTATTTTTATGATTCCCGACTTCCGGCCGGTTGGATACTCACCCCGGCGCGGATTGCGCGTTAAAATGAACCGGCTCACTCCCCCCCACGCGCGGAACTGAACCACGCGCTGACACCGTGCAAATCGTGGACAGATCATGGAAGCTGGCGAAATCCTGTTGAAGAAAGGTCTGCTCGACGAGCGGCAACTCGAAGTGACCCGTTCGTCCTTGGCCGACGGCGCCCGATTGGACCAGATGGCCGTCGAGTTGGGCTTCGTCACTGAAGAGGCGGCGCTGCGCGCCCTGGGCGAAGAAGTCGGACTGGACTTTATCGATCTGGCCGAAGCCGACATCGACCTGTCGCTCTTGAAAGGGTTTCCTCAAAAGCTCATCCACCGCCAGGCGCTGTTTCCCCTGAAGCGCGAAAACGGCTCGCTGGTCGTCGCCACCAGCGACCCCTTCGATCTCTACTCGCTGGACGAACTCAGCGCGACGCTGGGCTTGAGCGTGCGGCCCGTGTTGGCCAATCGGGGCGAAATCAACCGGCTGATCAAAACCCACCTGGGCGTGGGCAGCGAAACCATCGAAGGCCTGATGGAACGGACCGCCGACGACGAAGTCGAACTGCTGGAGGACATTGAAGACGACGGGTCGGAACTGTCCGAACAGGCCTACGAGGCCTCGGTCATCCGGCTGGTCAATGAGATCTTGCTGGAAGCCATCGAAGGCCGGGCCAGCGACGTGCAC
>Ga0214472_10006828_pt1 | contig 11959 bp, 13 predicted proteins | sample RVTome_6_FD_207662 | JGI IMG/M metagenome (GOLD analysis project Ga0214472, IMG submission 207662) | Soil microbial communities from uranium-contaminated site in the Upper Colorado River Basin, Wyoming, United States - RVT140D175 | ecosystem: Environmental > Terrestrial > Soil > Contaminated >...
CAGGAGTCTTGTCCTTCGCTGCCTCGAGGATCCGTCTGGCTTCCTTCACGGTCAGGATCGTCCGCGGCAGCCGGGTCTCCCCTCGCGGGTAGTCGAGGCCGGCCGCGGGGTCGTGGAGGAGGTAGCCTCTCCTCGAGAGGAAGCCGAAGAAGTTCTTGAGGGCGAGGATGCGGTGAAACTGCGCGCTGCTCGAGTAGGGCTTGCCGTCCTTCTTCCGCAGCGCGAACAGATGCCCCTGGTAGGCCTGGAGGTCCGGCGCCCGGACGTTGGCGAGCGGCACGCCGCGCTCGGCGACCCACGAGACGAAGAGACGGATGGAGGCGAGGTAGTTCTCGGCCGTGGTCGGTGCGTACCGGGCCTCGGCGGCGTCGCGGTAGAGGCGAAGCAGGTCCTCGGTCCTTTCTGAGAGACTGCCTTGCTGGTTTTCCTGGCGGGTTGGCGGGTTTGGGGCTAACTGCCTGATCCGCCTCGAAGAAAAACCCGCCACGGCCCTTGGCGGGTTTTTGGCACGTTGGCGGGTTTTCAAGGCCGGCCCTCGAGGCGCCGGCGAAGCTCGTCCGGCGTCAGGAGCCCCACCACCAGGTCCTCGCGCGGGCCCCGGTCCGTGAGCCGATACCGCGCGCTCTTGCCCGCGCCACCCCGCGAGGCCTCCGTCTCCAGGTACTCGAGCTCGACCAGCTCGGCGAGCCAGTGCCTCACCGTCGAGTCGGGCTGAGAGAGGGCCTCGCGGATCTCGCGGCGGGAGACGGGGCCCTCGGCCTTGAGCGCAAGCTCCCGGAGGCGCCCATACGCCTCCCTGAGGGGCTTCCTGAGGTCGGAGAGGGTGTCGGCCAGGACCTCGCCGGCCAGGTTGTAGGCGACGGCGTAATCGGCTAGGGAGGCCACGACGGCCCCACCCCGCCGCTCCCGCTGGTGCTGGTGGAGGAAGGCCGAGACCTCGATCAGGTTCAGGAAGCGGGCGTAGTCGCGCCGGGTCCGGAGCCACGCCGAGGGGAAGCTCAGCTTGTCGGCGTAGGGGACCACGACCGGGGCCGGCTCGAGAAGCCGCTGAGCGTTCCAGTGCCGGCGACAGGTGGCCTCGGTCTTCTGGCGCAGCTCGAGCCCTCGCTCGGTGCGCAGCAGGCTCATGCGGCCGTGGATCCGCTGCGTCTGCTCGGAGGACTCGTCCATCGTCAGCTCGAAGCAGCGGGTGGCGTTCTCGTGGTTCACCGAAGCCGCGGTCGTCGCCTCGATGAAGGCGGCGCGCGCCTCGACCACGAAGACCTTGGTGCGCATGTTGCCCGTCTGCGGGTCCTTGACCGGCGCCGCCGCGATGAGCTTCTTGCGGCTCTGCAGCACACGGATCGAGTAGTCTGCCTCGATTGAGCCGTAGCGCTCCTCGATGATCACGAGCTTGCGGTCGAGCATGCCGGGCTCGACGTAGTAGAGGCTCTGCGGGGTGAGGCGGGTGAGGAGCACGACGTCCTCGGGAGGACAGAGCCGCTCGATCACCTCGGTGAGCCCGCTCTTGCCGGCGCCCGACTGGCTCATCACGATGGCGGAGAGGGGGTCCTCGAGCTTGCGCGAGACGGCGACGAGGTAGAGGAGACGCTTGTTCGTGTCCTCCCCCACGAAGCCAAGGGCGTCGACGTCGCTGCCGACCTGGTCAAGTAGGTCCGGCCGTCTGAGGAAGGCGAGCGCCTCGGCCCGCTCGGCCTCGGTCATGGCGGGGGGAGCGGGGCGCTCGTCCGCCTTGGCTTCCTCCGCGGCCTTCTCGGCCTCGACGAGGAGCGCCAGGAGCGTCGTCTCGACCGCCTGGGCCTCGGCGCCGAAGGCCTTCGCGACCCGCCGGGCGAACTCGGCCCGGCTCCTCGAGGCGTAGAGGTCGAGCGTGTCCACGTGGAAGACCTCGCCGCGCGAGACCTTGACCGTGGCCCGCAGCCGGCCGAGGAGGAGCGAGTGCACGCGGGCGTGGTAGGCGAGCCCGTCGCGGGAGAGGACGAGCTCGCCCCCTTCCCGGACGACGGGCTTGTCCGCCAGGGCAGGAGAGGCGGCGCGCGAGACCTCGGCGGCCGCCGGCGGAGGGGGTGTGGGGGACTCCGCGGCGTCGAGGATCTGGCGGAAGAGCTCCCCGGCGTCGCCGTCGCGGGTGACGAGCAGCTCGTTCGCGTCCTTGACGCCGGCCGGGAAGGACGCGACGCGGACCGAGATCCCGGCTGCCCTGAGCTTATCCTTCAGAGCATCCGTTGCTTTCCGTCCCGGCTCGTCGTTGTCCAGGGCCAAGATCACGCGCTTGACCCCCTCGCGCTTGAGCGTGTCGAGGTGGTCGGCGGTGAAGCCGTTCGTGCCGTAGATCGGGATCGCGGTCGAGATCCCCGCCTGGTGGAAGGAGAGCGCGTCGAGCACGGACTCGGTGAGGACGACCTCGGGGGAGAGCCGCGCGGCCTGGAAGTTGAGCACACCGTGCAGAGGACCCGGGAGGTAGCAGTGGCGCGGGGTCCTCACCCCGCGGCCGTAGAGGTTCGTCCACTGGCCGGAGACAGGGTCGGGGATCGGCACCACGACGCAGCCGCCCAGGAGCTCGCGCCCATCGGGCGTGACGACGCCAAGACGGAGGAGCTGCTCGCGGACCTCACCCTCCTTGGGGACCACCTTGAGGAGCGAGCCGTCCGCGTAGCCGACCTTGAGCGCCCGCAGGAGGTCGACGTCGGTGAGCCCTCGCTTCCTCAGGTACTCCTGGGCGTCCTCTCTCTGGCAGAAGGTGCGGTGGTAGTGCTCGACGACCCGAGCGTCCACTTCGACGTGCGCGAGTCGCGCGCTCCGGCTCTCGTCGCGGTGGGGGTGGCCGCCTCGCGTACCGAGGTCGTCCGCTGGAGCCGTCGGCTGGACGACCACCTGCGCGAGCGCATCCCCGAGCTCCGGCAGACGCAGCTCATGCCGTTCTGGAGCGCGGTCGTGCTCAACGAGCTGCTCAACGCCTTCGCGAAGAAGCAGCCGCCGGCCCTCCTGCCCGCCGACCACCCCCTGCGCCAGGCTCTCGACCGTCTCCACCGCCTCAACGTCGAGACCGGGGGGCAGGGCTGCCCGAGCGAGGCCGAGATCGCGACCCTCACCCCCGCCGAGCGCGACGCGTTCGAGGACGCGCTCTTCCGCCTGCCCGCCCGCTTCGGCGAGGTGGGCGGGGTCTGGGAGGGGACGTTCCAGGACATCTTCTCGGAGAACCCGGCCCAGACCCGCTTCGAGCTCCGGCTCGAGCTGCAGCAGACCGGGACGCGCCTCGAAGGCCGCGCGTTCGTGTTCGAGGTGCGGGGCCCCGGCATCCGCTGGTCGCCGCCGCCGATCGAGGGCTTCGAGGGTCGCGTGCGCCTGAGCGCCGAGACGCGGGTGGAGCTCACGGTGTCTCCCACGCCGCCTTACCGTTTCACCCGCCTGACCGGCGTCGTCGTCGACGACACATTCACCGGCACCTACCGCACCGACCGCAACAAGGAGGGGACCTTCCAGCTCGTCTTCAACCCCTCGCAGTGATCGTCGGTTCCCGTCCCGCCCCGGACCCGCATGGCCCGAGCCATCCCTGGATGGCGCGGCACCAACTGACGTCAGGGCCGGTGCGACACGGCCTCTTCCAGCATCCTGACGACGGGGTCCTTGCGGCCGGCCGGGTAGTATCCGCAGAACTCCCATCGAAGAAGCGGCACCGTCCAACTCCACATCCGTCGTCTGGCAGTCTGGTGCGGAAGTGTCCCGTGGCGATCCGGTATCGAGGCGTCCGCTCCCGCATCCAGCAGCGCTCGAACGGTCGCACTCATCCGCCTGCACTGTGTGTAGCCCCATGCGGCTCTGTGGAGCGCGGTCATTCCGAAACGGTCCCAGGCGTCGACTCGCGCGCCAGCGCCGATGAGGACTCGGACAACGTCCGGCCGGCCTGCCGAGGCCGCGAGCATCAACGCCGTTTCGCCGTTCGCGTTCACGGCGTTCGGATCCGCGCCGGCCTGCAGGAGGAGCGAAACCGCCTCGACATGTCCGCGCACTGATGCCAGCATCAGCAGGGTCAGCCGCGCAGGCCCATGGCGCACGACAACGGCTTCGGGATCAGCGTCGATGGCCGCTTTCAGGGCCGCCAGGTCGCCGGTGAGAGCGGCGAGCTCCTCGGTCGAGCTCATGACCAAGCCGAGCAGCCTGGCCCAAGCCCGGCCTTCGGCTCAGGCCAGGAGGAGCCGTAGGTGCCCCGGGTGACTGTCGTCGGGCTGTTCGTCGTCGTTGAACGCCTTTCCGTCCTGAGTTCTACTGGAATGGGCAGAGACTGCTCGCTGCCCCCGTGAACGGAGGGCCCATGCCGTCGGCGCGTCTCGCGCTCTGCCTCATCGACAGCGACAACGAGTTCCAGCAGGTGGCCCGCCAGGACGGCGAGGCGGCGGCACGCCGGGCCGGACTGCAGATCGAGAGCCTCTGGAGCGGCGCCGACCTCTCCCTCCAGCTCGCCCAGGTTCGACAGCTCCTGGACTCGGCCTCTCCCCCGGCCGCCATCCTCATCATGGCGGTCCGGGATCGGGGCCTGGGTCGGCTCGCGCGCGACGCCGCGCAGGCCGGAATCCACTGGGTCTTCCTGAACCGGTCCGAGGACGAGCTCGACACCCTTCGGCAAGACCATCCCGGGCTCGCCCTCTGCCAGATCTACCCCGACGAGATCGAGACGGGCCGCGTGCAGGGCCGGCTCGTCGAGGCTCTGCTCCCCGACGGCGGGAAGGTCCTTCAGGTCCAGGGCACCAAGCGCAGCCTCGCCGCCCGCGACCGCAGCGCGGGAGCTCGCGAGGTCCTCGCCGCGGGCCGCTTCAAGGTGGTCGATCTCGAGGCGGGGTGGACGGAGGAGGAGGGATACAACACTCTCCTCGGCTGGTTGCGCGTGGCGGTCAGGGCCAACATTCGCTTCGACCTCGTCGCGTGCCACAACGACCTCCTCGCGAGGGGCGCTCACCATGCCCTCGCCGACGTGGCACGGGAGTTCGACAAGCCGCGCATCGAGTCGATCCCGATCGTCGGCTGCGACGGCACGCCGTCCGTGGGCCAGGCGATGGTGAGAGACGGCCGGCTCGCGGCCACCGTCGTGCTGCCCCGCTCCACGGGGACCGCGGTCGAGGTCGTCGCCCGCGCCCTGTCGGGCCGCGGCCTGCCCCCGGCGGTCGTCACCTTGCACGCGGAGCCGTTCCCCGATCTCGCCGAGCTCCGGGCGCGCCGGCGCTGACGCGGGGACGGCTCGACGCGGGCCGGGCCGGAGCGGGGACGGGATCGCCACTCCGCGCCAACCCCCGCATCGAGATTGCGGGTGGGCGAGTGCCACCTCGTCAGACGTGGCCAGGCCGACTGGAGCGTGAAGCCGCGGGGCCGCTGGCACGGGAAGAGGGTGAAGCCCTCCTGCGCATCGCGCGGGCACCGTCCCCACGGCCGCGAGTGGCCGGAACTCACCCGCGTCGCGCGTTCGAGGTCGCCGGTCTGACGTCACGGGGACGAGCCGCTGCCTTCGGGTGACGTCTCGTCCGGGAGGCGTCCCATGCGGTGTCAGCCGACAGCGTGATTGGCGAGTGGGCAACATACGCCCTCTGACCGGATGTGTTTCCTCAAGCGACTCGGTCTGGACCGAGTCGCTTGAAGTCAGACTTGAAGTTCCAGAGGTGAACTCCCCAGATCCTGGGAAGGAACCATTGCTGGCGCGGGTTCTCGCCGACTGGACGGGGAGGAGCTTCCGGCCGAGCCGTGAAGTGCGGTCGCCCTCCCTTCTGCGATCGATTCGGGCCTATCCGCCCGTGCGACCCAGAGTCGTGAGGTGCGCACGCAATCTCGCGAGGAAGGACTCGTCCTCGACGAAGCCGATCCGACCGCCTCCTTTGACCTCGGCAGCCCGCGCCTGTGTTGGGTCGTCCTCGGGGGCCAGGAACAGCACGTCGCGCCCTTCGAAGAACAGGCGACCGGCTCCCCGGTAGCTCCGTGTCCGACCCGCGGGGTCCGCGATCTCGATCCGCTCCCCGCGCAGCCCGAGGACCGCCGCCTCGAGGTTGGGCCGGGCCGCGTCCCAGTCGACCGTGGCCTCCTCGAGCTGCTCGTGGACCCGCGCGAGGAGCCGGTCGTCGTCGATCAATCGCACTCCCTCTCCCGTCGGTTCGAAAGCCAGGACCGTCGCGGGATCCACCAGGTCGGCGGCGAGCGCGTACGGGCGACCCTCGACCTCGCCGCGCAGGAAGATCCCGAAGAAAGCCCGGCCACCGTTCTTGCCCGTCCACTCGACGAGCTCGCCCTCCATGGCCCGCTTCAGGATCTCGAGGCGCAGAGCCACGCGTGCGAGCGCCTCGGGATCCTTGACCACACCGACGTCGTCGTCCTCGCGCTTCAGAACGTGGAGCGTCCCCGCCCCTTCACGCTCCGCGATGAGGAACAGGTCGGTCCCGTCCCGGAGCGCCCTGAGGCCGCGGAAGGCGAACTCCGTCCCGTCCTCGTCCCGCAGGACGATGCGGTCGGTCGGCTCCGGCCAGCCGGGCGTGGACGGCTCCGCCATCGCCTCTCTCTACTCGAGCCCGGCGCACTGTGCGGGGCAGCAGCAGTGCCGCACGGGGGGAGCGGAGCCGTCCTGCAGAGGGGTCTGTCGATCAGGAGTGAACAGCAGCGCGAGCACGGCCTCGGTGAGCGTCTCCGCCCTCGGCGAAGGCGGCGGCGACGCCGGGGCGGCGCTCGCGAGTGTGGACCCCGCGAGAAGCGCGGAGGCTGCCAGGAGGATCGAACGTCCGATGACCGGGCGGGCGACGATCAGCATGGCCGGCAACCTCGGTGTCGGACTGTATCATCCCTCGGGCCCCAGCCCGTCTCGCTGACGGGTGAGGCCGTCACTCTTCCCGGGGTCCTGCCAGACCGGAGCCGGCCGGGTCGGTGCGTCGACTATCGGCCAGTGCTCGCCTGGCGGTGTGCCTCCTCGAAGGCCGCCAAGGACGCGGCGGAAGGACCCAGAAGGCCGACCTTCAGCCCCTGCTTCGTCAACCACTTTGTCGCCTCGCTACAAAGAACCGCCACGAACACGATGCCGACGCAGCCGAGCGGGCTCAGGATGGCCCATAGCAGCGGAGCGCCGCTGTCGATGCTCCGGGCCAGCCGGTAGGTCCCCAGCACGAGGACCACCGTCGTCACGAGAATGCCGAGCATGGCCAGGCTCGTTCCCAGGACGGAGCTCGAGCCCTCCCGCGGTATTCCCCCAAGGGCGAAGAAGGAGATCCAGAACAGCACGGCCAGTCCGACGACGCCGTTGACGAAGCGGAGCGCCTTCGTGGCGTGGCGGACCTGCTCGACCGTGGCCTTCGCGACCCCGTCGCCGGCGGCCCGAGCCTCGATACGCTCCCCACTCACCTCGAGCCGCGCGGTGAAGAGCCGCTCCGGCGGTCCCAGCGCCACCCCCGCCTGCTTCACTCCGTACACGAGCACCGCGATACCAACCACCGCGATGAGGCCAAGAAACACCGGTAGAGCCACGCTCTGCGGCCGGTCCTTCGAAAGGAAGGCAGCCACACAGACCACGGTGACACCCAGGCCGAAGACGAAGGACGCCAGAGCACTCGATGCCAGCCAAAGCCGCAGGAGCCATGCCCGCGGCCGGAGGTACGGCGTCAGCTCCCCACGCTGCCGTGCCACAGCGACACCCGCGAAGAACAGCGTGACCACACCGAGCACCCAGTAAGCGACATCCTCCATGTGCGTGACCCGGTCAACGAAACGAAGCTTGGCCGCCGCCGCGAAGAGCAGCCAACCGACCGCATAAAGAGCCGTGAACCCGACCGCCTTCCACATGTCCATCGCCGCCCTCCTCGGCCAGCCCAACTCGGCTGATCGACCGGCCGCCGAGAGGATACCTCGCGCGCTCTTGCACCCACGCCCTGCCCTCGCATTCTCGGCGGCCTAGCGGGCTTGGATCTCGGCGAGGCCGCGTTTCCGCAGGACGCGGGCGCCGGCTTCCGTGACGGAGCCGCGGCCAAAGTCACGTCGGTGAGCGGCCTGGGCGCCGCGGAGTCGAGGGAGGCGCGCCGGCGCCCCGAAACGAGAAGCCTCACTCGCCGCATCCGGCACATCGAGCAGCTCTCCCCAAGCAGCAGGACGCCGTGGTGAAGATCCTCGACGGCCTCCTCGACGCCCAGGGCCGTACGCACTGGCCAGGGCGAACGAGGGAGCGCCGGGCATTGACGGCGTGAAGCCGACTTCCAAGCGGGGTCGTACGGATACCGACCTGGACGGACGGCGCACGAGGCCGTGGAGCGAAGTACGGACAGCGATCTCGCAGGACAAGACCCGGATGATCGACCTGGGCTTGAAAGGCCACTTCGACAACGTACGACACGATCTTCTTCTCGAGCTTCCGCAGGATCCCCTCCCACTCCTCGACGTTGGCGGCGACGCGCTCTGGCAGCTTCGCCGTCTTCACCATTCGCTTCTGCCACTTGAAGTGGTCGGCTGCGAGCTCGTGCAGCACGGCGTCGTCGTCAAGGTCACGCCCCTTCAGCAGGACGTAGAGAGACACGAGGTGCGTCTCGAAGAGAGCACGCCCGAGCACGCCCAGCACGTCTGTCCTGCCGGCCTCGCGCAGCGCCACCATCCCTTGAAGGAGCGCCCTGCACCGCCACAGCCCGGCCGCCGCCATCTACCTTCGCAGGCGCACGCGCCGCGAGGTGAGGTGACGGCTCAGCTCCTCGAGCCGGCCGGCGAGCTCGCGGACGAGATCGTCGAGCGCTTCGTCAAAAGGATCAAGCCCCGCGAGACTTTGCCCATGGTTCTACCTCTCCCGCACACATGGGGTCCGCCGACGAGGATTATCCCTTCGATCTCTCGAGGACGGCTGGTCCTGCCTACACCATCGCCGGCTCCTCGGGGGTCCCCGACCACTTCGGGCAGAGGTTCTCGCAGCCGTTCTCAGTCACGGCGACGATGTCTTCGTGTCTGATACCTGGCTCGCCCTTGGCCTCACCTGCGGGGTCGCTGCCACTAGTGCACACACCGGGAGAGTCGGGATCGCGGGCCGCGGCGACGGGCTGCTGCTTGCGTCACGCGCGATCCTGTATTAGATTCTAATACAGGAGGAGACATGCGCGATACCGTCACGGTCAGCCTACCTCCAGGGGTTCGCCGAGAGCTCGATCGGATAGCCGCCCAGGAAGGGGTATCACGCAGCGACGTGCTGCGCGCCTCGCTGGAGGACTACTTCTTCGTGAGGCGCTTCCGGGCGCTGCGGCAGCGCATGATGGCCACGGCACAGGCGCAGGGCATCTTCACCGACGAGGACGTCTTCGACCGTGTGTCATGAGGCTCGTCCCCGACGCGAACGTCCTCATCGCCGCCTTCGTCGCCCGGGGCATCTGCGCGGAGCTGCTCGAGTACTGCGTTCGGGAGCACGAGGTGCTCACGTCGGCGGCGATCCTGGAGGAGGTCCGCCGGAACCTGGTCGACAAGGTCAAGGTGAAGGGCGCCCAGGCCGATCAGACGGTGAGGTTGCTGCGCACTCGCTTCGAAGTGGTCGAGCCCGTGGTTCTCGAGGTGCCGATGTCGCGGGATCCTGACGATGATGTTGTCCTGGGCACTGCGATTGCGGGTCGGTGCGACGCCATCGTGACCGGGGACAAGGACCTGCTGGATCTCGTCACTTGCCGGGGCATCGCGATCGTCTCGCCGCGCGGCTTCTGGAGCTTCGAAAGCGCCCGACGGTCCGGCAGCTGACTCACACGACCGCCGGCTCCTCGGGCGTCCCCGACCACTTCGGGACGAGGTTCTCGCAGCCGGACTCGGTGACGGCGAGGGTGTCCTCGCGGCGGATACCTAACTCGCCAGGGATGCAGGTCCGCCGGGCCTCCAGAGGCGAAGCCAGGAGCATCCCGTCGCGCTCTTCTGGGCGATGTGTCGCTCCGATGGCCTTCTCGGGCACAGCGAGCAAGCCTGGCGTCCTCGTCAAGGCCCAGTCTCAACGAGGAATGAAGCCCTTGAGTGTCACCCGCTGACTGTTGTCGTCTATCTCGATCCTGACGCTGCCCCCGCGCATCCGTGCCGCTGTACGCACCACCCAGTATCTGGGTCCCAGGAACCATCTGCGGTGCGAGGTCACCTGCACGGGCGGCGTCCACGGCCACCCCTCGGTTTCCGCAACTCTGCGAGCAAGGTCCGTTGCCGTTTCCGGAGTCACGAGCTCCTCACCGCCTTCCGAGGCGGCGAAGGCCGAGCGGTCGTACGCCGCCGCGCCGATATCCGCCCTGAGCTCACGCAGGCGGGCATCACGCTCAGCTCATCCTACGCCTCGCGGCGAGGACGTTCGCGCGGCTGGGCAAGTCTCAGGACCTTGCGCAGGTTCTTGAGCTCGACACGCGTGTAGATGGCCGTCGACTCGATCTTCGACTCGATCTGGCGATGGCCGAGGGGCGCTTGGACGTGCAGGATGCCAGCACCATCTGAAGGAGGTGCGAGCCGGCTTTGCCGCGGGGAATGGGCCCGGATCTCGACCCCGCGCGGTCTGCCACACGCGTCCAGCGGCTTCGCTCAGAAGCGTCGCATTCTCCAGTACTCCGGGCGACGCTTCGCGTGAGCCACCGCATAGACGTCAACGGTGGTCCCGGTTGCACGGTAGATGATGCTGTAGGGGTATGAGGCCATCACGAACCGCCGCATCCCGCGGCGAAACAAGGGCCAGCGGTCCGGGGCCTCGCGGATGAGCGCCAAGGCATCTTCCACTTCGTCCAGGAAGACCTCCGCGGCAACAAAACTGCGGTCGGCGTACCAGTCTCGTCCGGCGATCAGATCTTGCTTGGCTTCTTCGTGGACTCTGAGTCTAAGGCTTCTTCGTGGCACGGCGCTTGAGGCCTGTCCGAAGCGAGCGACGAACCTGTTCCCAGGGAATGAGTTTCGCCTTGCCGGACTCCACGTCGCGGACGCGACGATCGACCTCCGCAGCCCAGGCCGCCTCCACGTCGCGGTCCTCCTTCACGTCCAGGCTCCTGATGAGCGTACCGGCGATATTCGCCCGGGATCGCGGGGGCAAGCTAAGGGCCTCGCGCAGAAGACGTTGAGACTTCGCTGTCATTCCTCGCATTCTATCAGACGAGAGTGCAGGCGCTCAGATCACAGCCCGCCGCTGGCCCGTCTCCGCTTCCGGCAGCCAAAACCGCTCGAAAAGCCTCCGCGCCCGAAACCCTGTCAAGGGGGTTTCGATGGGCTTTGTTACGGGGTAGATTCTAGACACGATTGGAATGGCCTGTTAATCACCCACCCGTACACTGCTCCGGACAGAGGGGAGCAGGCCCGTGCCGCGAAGGACGACGAAGGTCACCACGCTTGAGCAGACGATCGGCGCCCGAATCGCGCAGATCCGCAAGCAGCGAGGAATGAGCCAGACCGATCTCGCGAAGAAGATCGGACTCAGCCAGTCCGTGCTCTCCCGCCATGAGCGGGGCATGCTGCGGCTCCATGGCGCCCTCGTCGCGGAGCTGGCCAGAGCGCTGCACACCTCAGCCGATGAGATCCTCGGCCTCAAGGATTCCAAGCAAGACGGCTTCTTCACCGACCGCCGCTTCGTTCGACGCCTTCAGCAGATCGAGAGGCTCTCGAAGCGAAAGAAAGAGGCCCTCCTGACGACCATCGACGCGTTCCTACGAGGAGAGCGCCGACTCTAAGACGCCCGAGGCTGAATGGCAGGACGCGGCGAACACCACAGGCTCGACCGAGACGCGATGATCGGCGAGCCCGGTAGGCCGGCCACGGAAGCCCACGTGGCATCGCGGATTCGCCCGTTCGTTCCCCCCAGCGACCGTTCATTCCCCAGATGGACCGTCTGTTCCCATCTCTGAGACTTGAAGAGGTGGCCCCGGCGTCATCCGCCTTGCACGACCGACCCGGACTGAGCAAGGCGGCTGCCGCCGGGCCGCTTCATCTGCTCTCCACGCCGGCCGAAGCGCGAGGCCTCGGGTCCGGCACG
>Ga0214472_10006830_pt1 | contig 11959 bp, 7 predicted proteins | sample RVTome_6_FD_207662 | JGI IMG/M metagenome (GOLD analysis project Ga0214472, IMG submission 207662) | Soil microbial communities from uranium-contaminated site in the Upper Colorado River Basin, Wyoming, United States - RVT140D175 | ecosystem: Environmental > Terrestrial > Soil > Contaminated >...
GGCGGGTGCCGCACCACAGCGAGAAGCGGGGGATGCGGGGCAGCCGGACCTGGTCACGGCGCAGCGGGAAGTGGTTGACCAGCACGGTGGCGTGGCCGTCGGGGACGGCGGCCAGCCGCTTCTCGGTGTAGGCGACCCGGGCCCGGCACCAGGCCTGCCGGGTCTCGTAGGGGTCCGGATGCAGGTACCGCTCGTCGGCGCACAGGACGCCGTCCTCGCGGGCCCAGGCGACCGCGCCCTCGAGGGACACGTCGCCGGGCCGGAAGCTGTAGTCGTACAGAACCATGAGCGGCGCGATGACGGTCGCGGGGCCCGCGCCGGGCCACACGGGATAGGGATCCTCCGGGGTCACGACGCCGTAGCCGCGGCACAGGGCCACCAGCTCGCGGTAGCGTGCCTCGCCGCGTAGCTTGTCGCCGGGCGCCGACCACAGCTCGTGGTTGCCGGGCACCCAGATCAGCCGCTCGAAGCGGGGCGAGAGGGTCTTCAGGCCGAGCGCCAGATGGTCGAGCTTCTCGCCGACGTCGCCGGCCAGGATCAGCCAGTCGCCGGCGTGGGCGGGCACCGAGGCGAGCGCCTCGCGGTTGGCGGCGTGGCCGAGGTGCAGGTCGCTGATCGCCAGCAGGCGCCCTTCACTCATCGTCGACAAGAGGCACGACCTCACGCAGGCAGATCGGCAGGTCGGCGCCGTCGTTGCGTCGGATGGCCACCGCCATGGCGTGGTGGGGCGTGGGCTCGAACTGGTCGAACTGCCAGGCGCGCGGGTCGTCGTCCAGGTCGACGTCAAACGATATGGCCGGCGGCCGGCGGTCGGGGTCACCGATGGGCGCGCCGCTCTCGTCGAGCGCCAACGAGAAGCGCCCGAGGCCGAGCGAGATGCCGACGCCCACCGCCTTGATGTAGGCTTCCTTGAGCGTCCAGTACTCGTAGAAGGCGACCTGTTGCCTCTCGATCGGCAGCCGCTCGAAGTCCGCCACCTCGCGGGCCGCGAAATAGCGCCGTGCGATGTCGATGCCGGCGGTGTCGCGCCGGCGATCCTCGACGTCGACGCCGACGTCGAGCTCGGGCGCCACGATACAGGCGACCAGCCCGCGGGTGTGCGAGAGGTTGAAGCGCAGCGGCGGCGCCCCCGCCGGCCCGGCGATTCTCGGCTTGCCGTAGGGGTTCAGGGCGAACCTCCAGGCCGCGGGCTCGACGTCGGCGTACGAGGAGAGCATCGTGCGGACCAGGCTCCAGGCGACCAGGAACAGGTGGCGGTCGCGGTCGAACCAGAAGCGGTCGTGGCGCGCCTTCTCTTCGCGCGACAGCAGCCCCCGGTAGGCGCCGAGCAGCTCCGGATTGCGCACCGCCCCCGGAAGGGCGTACCACAGGTCGGCGCGCCGCTCGGGCAGCGGCGCCACCGCGATGGGCGAGCCCTGCGCGCCGGGGTCGCGGCTGGCGTCTTCAGATGCGCTCATCGGGCTACCATACCGCGCCGTCGCGAAGCTCCGATAACCGGGCCCGACCTTCTCGACCGGCCAGGAAGCGAGTGATCTCGTGGGGCGCAAGGACGCTATTTGAGGCGATTTGGAAAACACGGGCCAATACTGCTAACTTCGCGCTTCGCGCGTCGAACGCCGAGAGACCGCCATTCGAGGCGTCGCGGACATGGTTGGGCAAGGCCGCCGCGGGCCCGACTCGCCGGAGGTACCGGGATGATGGATGTGTATTCGGGACGTTTCGATCGAAGTCGCGCAGGTGGCCGCCGCTGCATCAAGGCGCGAAGCGCGGGCGGCTGTGCCCGATCAGCTCGCCGGGTGGTGCTCGCGCTGGCGCTGCTCGGATCTACGGCGTCGGGCTTGCAGGCTCAGGGCGATGGGCGGCTTCGACCTGCACCACCACGAATCAATCAAGGCCAGAGCGCCGCGATCGTCGAGCAGATCGGCGGGCCGGCGGAGATCCTGAGGACGGGCGACGTGCAGAGCTTGCTGCGCGTCGCCGCGGAGGCGATCTCCGATTCCACGATGGCGGTCGCCGTGGTCGATCGCAGCGGGCAGATCGTCGGTGTGTACCGGCGTCCGGCCGCGACGGGCTTCGCGGCGAACCAGGCCGTGACGCTTGCCCGTACCGGCGCCTTCTTCTCCAACGACCAGGCGCCGCTGTCGTCGCGCACGGTGCGCTCGATCAGCGGCATTCATTTCCCCGCCGGCATACCCAACACGCCGAACGCCGCGCTCTACGGCATCGAAAGCACCAACCGCGGCTGCCGCGTCGAGGTCCCTCCGGGCTCGCCGTTCGCCCTGCTGCCGCCGCCGCGCTCGATCGAGGGCACCGACTTCACGCCGGCGGACGACACCGACGACATCGGCCTGCTTCCGTGTGAGCCCTCGGACACCCGGGGCTGCGCGGTTGGCGGGCCTATTCTCGACGCCCTGGGCGTTCCGCTGCCCTCCGTCGGCATCACGACCGGCAAGGCCAACCTCTTCGACCGCGCCCCCGCCGGCAACGTCGAGGAGGGTGTCAACCCCGGCGGCATCCCGATCTTTCGTGGCGGCCAGGTCGTCGGCGGCATCGGGGTTGCCGGTGTTTCCGGCGACCGCGCCGAGTTCGCCGCGACGTTGGCCGCCGCGACAGCCGGGAACGGCATAGGCTTTCCACCGGCGCTGCCCGTGCCCGGGGCGGTATTCATCGAAGGGATCCGGCTGCCCTTCTTCAGCGACTGCATCGACATCCCGTGCATCGCCGACCGGCTGGCGAATTCGCGGCCGACGGGCTCCTCTCCGGGATCTTTCGACCCGAACGATGTCGTTGCCGGCACAATTCGCGCCGGCCAGCAGGCGCCGGAGGGTTTCCTCGTCAGCCCGCGTGCCAGCACGGTGGGAGGGCTGACGCAGACGGACGTCGAGACGATCGTCATTCAGGCGTTGGTCGCCGCTGACATCACCCGCGCCATGATCCGCTTGCCGATCGGCCAATCGGCAAGGATGGTCATCGCCGTGGCCGACCAGGCCGGCGAGCTACTGGCGCTCTTTCGCATGGGCGATGCGACGATGTTCTCGGTCGACGTGGCGCTGACCAAGTCGCGCAACGCCTACTATTTCAGCAGCCGCTCGGGCTACGAGGCGCTGCGCGGCATCCTCGAAAACAGCGGTCGCGGCTACCGCTGGCTTCCCGACCCCCCAGGGGGACAGGGCTGGGCGATCACCAACCGGACGCTGAGCTACGGCGGCCAACCGCTCTTTCCGCCTGGCATCGACCTGCACAAGGAGCCGACGCCGGGGCCGTTCTTCGATCTCTTCACGTTCGACGCCGGCAACCCGTGTACCGAGGGCCCCGGTCCGTCCCGCGGCGGCAACCGCAGTTACCTGAACCAGAGCGGAATCGTCTGGTTTCCAGGGAGCGCGCCGCTGTACAAGAATGGCGAGCTCATTGGCGGTTTGGGCGTCAGCGGCGATGGGGTCGAGCAGGACGATTTTGTCTCGGCGCTGGCCTCGGCGGGCTTCTATGCCCCTGCCGAGCTGCGGGTCGATCGCAGCGTCGTCGTCACCGCCGAGGGCAGGGCGGTGCGGCTTCCCTACTGGAAGTTCCCGCGCAATCCCACCAGGCGATGAGGCGAACGGCTGCGGCGGCGGGCGCGGCGGTCCTCGTCTCTTTCAGTTCGCTTCTTGCCGCCCGGGCCTTGACCGCGCCGGCCGCGGGGATCCCTCTTGCGCCCGTGTCCGCGCCGTCGCAGGAGCCAGACGTCGTCCTCCAAGAGGCGCGCAACCTGCCGCGCGACGCCGCCTACCTCGGACCGGCGAACTGCGAGAGCTGCCACGAGCCGAATGGCCGCCACAACGACGAGTTCACCTGGTACAACACGCAGGATGGCGTGCCCGGCACCAGCCGGCTGCACAAGAACGCCCTCAATCAGCTCGCGGACAGCCAGTACGAGCGGCAGAGCGAGGCCTTCGCGCGGGCGTTCGATCCGAATGTCTCGGACTGGGTCGACTTCGTCTACCAGCCGAGCGGTCCGTGTGCACGTTGCCACGCCACCGTGGTCAACGGCTACGCCGACTACGGCGTCTCCTGTGAGTCTTGCCACGGCCCGGCCCAGGGCTATCTCGAGCCCCACAAGGAGGAGGGCAATCGCGCCGCAGCGATCGCCGCCGGCCTGTGGGACATCTACGGCAAGCCCGAGGTCTGGGGTGCCGTGTGCATGAACTGTCACGTTCTCGGCAACCAGGCGTTGATCGACGCCGGCCACCCGAGCGGCGTGGATTTCGACCTCGGCGTCAAGTTCCAGACCACGGCGCTGCACTTCATCGAGAACAGGTCGGCGTACACGGCCGCGAGCATTGCATCGATCGGCCGCGGCTACATGGCGACGATCCGGGCGAACCTGCCCGTTGCGGATCGGGTTACGGCGGGCGCCGGCGGTGGCGCCGAGCCAGGAGATGTCAGCGGCGGAGGTGGAGCCGGCGCCGATAGAGGCGGGGCCGGCGGCGATACAGGAGCGGCCGGCGGCGCTGGCGAGACCACCGTCGCACGGCCTGAGACGCGGGGCCCCGTCGAAACGAGGGTCGTCGAACGCATCATCGAGCGCCCGGTGCCGTCGGGCAGTGGCGTCCTGGTGGCGGTCGACCCCGAGCTCCAGGTCGTCGATGCCCTGCCGCCGACTCCGGCCGCGGTGGTCGCCGCCGTGCAAGGACGGTTGATTACGGTCCTGCGACTGTTGCTCAACCGCGGCGCAACATCGCCGCGCCGGATCACGCCGCCGGAGGATCCCGTGCCCTACGTCGGCGCGGATGCCCAGCTCCTGCGCCTGCAGCAGGAGATCATCGCGTTGGCCCTCGAAGCGCTGAGCAAGCCGCCGAGGCAGCAGCAGCAGCAATGACACGACGACCCGGCAAGCCCGTGACTCCGGACATCGGACGCGGCGGTCCCGACAGCCCCTTTTACCCCTACGATGAGCCGCCGAGCCTCGACGAGCTGCGCAGCTACCCGTTCTTCACCGAGATTGCCGACCGGCTGCTCTCGAAGCTCCAGCCCAACACGGCGGAGCGTATCTACGAGCCGGGCGAGACCATTCTGCGCATGGGCGAGTACAGCGACGCCGCGTTCTACATCGCCAAAGGCTCGGTGGAGGTGCGGCTCACGGGCGTCGAAGGCGAGCCGCCGCCGCGGCTGGTGCCGAAAGGCCCAGGGCTCGCCGCCCGCCTCGCCAGGGTCTTCAAGCGGGTCGATGCACAGAAGCCACCCAGCTCAGCCCGAGGGCTGACGCCAGAGGGGACGGTGGTGCTCTCCGACATGCCGGTCGAGGTGAAACCCGGGGGCACCGTCGAGCTGGGCGCCGGCGAGCTGTTCGGCGAGATGAGCGCGCTGTCGCGTTACCCGATCTCGGCCGACGTCGTGGCCAAGACCCGAACCAAGTGCCTGCTCATCGCCACGGCGGCGCTCCGCAAGATGCTTCAAAAGAAGGAGTTCGCGGCGTTCAAGGAGATGATCGACGAGCGCTATCGTTCCCGTACCCTGGGCTCGCACCTGCGACGCGTCGATCTCTTCGCGGAGCTCGACGACGAGGCGGTGAACCGCCTGCGCGACGTCGCCGAGCTGGCCTCCTTCGAGCCGGGCGCCATCATCGTCGAGCAGGGCGCCTCCGACGACTCTTTCTATCTCGTGCGCGGCGGTTTCGTGAAGGTCGGCGTCCGATCGGGTGCCGGCGACCTCGCCGTGACGTACCTGCGCAAGGGCGACTATGCCGGCGAGGTAGCGCTGCTGCTCGACGAACCCTGGCCTTTTTCGCTCTCGGCGCTCGAGCACGTCGAGCTCGTCAAGGTCTCTCGTGCCGAGTTCGAGGCGGCCATAGCCCGGCACCCGGAGGTCCAGAAGCTGCTGTGGGAAGTCGTCGTAGAGCGCCTGAAAGAGCGTGGTTTCGCGGCCCGCAACCCGCTCTCGTCACAATACCTGCAGATGGCGATGGACACCGGACTGATCCACGGCGAGAGCGTGCTCTTGATCGATCTCGATCGGTGCACCCGCTGCGACGACTGCGTCCGCGGCTGCACCGACACCCATGGCGGATTGCCCCGCTTCATCCGGGAGGGCATCAAATATCGAAACTGGAGCGTGCCGACGGCCTGTTACCAGTGCACCGACCCGGTATGCATGATCGGCTGTCCGACGGGCGCCATCACGCGGCCGATCGGCACCGCCGAGGTGCTGATCAACAGCGACACCTGCATCGGTTGCGGCAACTGCGGTCGTCGCTGCCCGTGGGGCAACATCATCAGCATCGAATACGACAGCCCGACGCTGGGTCGTCAGATCCAGCTCGCCACCAAGTGCGACCAGTGCTACGACCGCCACGAGGGACCCGCCTGCGTGCAGATGTGCCCGCACGACGCTGCCATCCGCATCAATTTCAAGGAAGTCAGCACGGTCATCGGAACGTTGACGCGTTGATCCATGTCGTTTGCCTATCTCAGGCCGAAAAAGCCGCGCTGGATGTGGGCCTCGCTGGCGATCGCCGGCGGGTCACTGTTCTTGTACGCGCTGCTGAGCTGGCTGGGGCCCTGGCAGCCAGGTCGTTTTTGGGGGCTGACCTTCGGCTCCTTGGCGGCGGCGATTTTCGTGTTGGACGCCCTCTACCCGCTGCGCCGGCGTCTCCTGTCCTGGCCGCTCGGCAGCGCGCAGCGGTGGCTGCAGTTCCACATCTACGGTGGGCTGTTGGCCTGTCTCTTCATCTTCATCCACGTCGGCTTCGAGCTGCCGGCGGGACGGATGGGGTGGTGGCTGTTGCTGCTGTCCCTTTGGGTGGTGACAACCGGCCTCTTCGGCGTCTTACTGCAGAAATGGCTGCCCACCGTGATCACCGGGAACCTCTCCGTGGAGGCACTCTACGACCGCATCCCCGAGATGGTCGGGCGCCTCGAAGGGGAGGCCGACGCGTTGCTCGTGGGTTGCTCTGAGGCGCTCGAGCAGGTCTACATGGCCGAGATCCGGCCCCGACTCGCGGTGCCGGAGCCGGCCTGGTCCTACATCGTGAATCTGCGCGCCGGCCGCGACCGACGGCTGGCCCCGATCACCGATATGGTGCCCTTCATCGAAGCGCAAGACCGCGAGCGTCTCGCCGACCTGACCACGATCGTCAACGAGAAGCTCGAGCTCGACCTGCACATGAGCATCCAGCGGGCGTTGAGATACTGGATCTACCTGCACCTGCCGCCGGCCATCGTCTTGATGGGGTTTTTGACGGTGCACGTCTTCGCCGTGGTGATTCATTGACATGAGCCGCCGACTTCCCAGCGGGACGCCGACACGCGCCGGGGGATATGTGTATCCCGAGGGCAAGCGGCGCGTCTGGCTGTGGTCGGTGGGCGCCGGCGCGGCCCTCGTACTGGCCCTCATCGGCCTCTATTTCGCCAGCGTCGGGAGCGCGCTCTCACCGGGGCCTGTGATTGCCGCGCATGCCCCGATCGAAGGCAACTGCGCCCTTTGCCACAACGTCGGCAGAGGCGTCGAGGACATCCGCTGCGAGCGCTGCCACGACAGTATTGGGAGCACCCGGCTGACCAACCAGGCGCACGTGCTGTACGGCAGCGGCGATGTCCGAAAGGCGGACCGCGCAGAAAGCGTCGCTTGCATCGAGTGCCACACCGATCATCGCGGCCGCGAGCATCTTTTGCGGCAGGCGGACGCTCGCCAGTGCGGCAGCTGCCACGCGTTCTCCACCTTGCGACGGCACCCCGAGTTCGCTGCCGTCACCGCCGCCATTCAGACCGGCCTCGGAATGAAGTTCCCGCACGAGCGCCACATGGCCGACGTGCAGCGCGACCTCGGCACCGAGTGCGCCGCATGCCATGTGCCCACCGCGGACCTCGCTGCCTTCGAGCCCATCGACTTCGATCGGCATTGCGCGGCTTGCCATGCCCCCGACGGCTTCATCACCGGCAAGACCGGCAAGATGAGCGAGGCTCTTCTCGTTCTGGGCGACGATGTTCCCCCGGATTCGCGCCAGCCGGGCCTGCTCGTAGAGGCGGGCGGGCCACCTGGGCGCCGCCGGGTCGAGGTGTCCGGCATGGTGCACCGCGACCCGTGGGTGGTGTACAACGCCACCAAGCTCGGCCGCGAGATCGATCCGGAGCAAGAGCGCGCCGAGATCGCGACGCTGCAGGCGCAGCTCGCCTGGCTCGAGCAGCAACGCCGGGAGAGCCCGCTTCGAGCGCTGACCTCGACCCAGCTCGATGCCATCGAGGCCAGTCTCGTCGTGCAGCTCGGCGCCCTCGAAGATCGACTCGTCGCGGTCGCCGCGGACAGCGACGATTCGACGGCGCTGCAGCGTCTGGCCGCCGGCGCCCGGACGCTCGCCGCCGAGTTGGACGGCGCCGGCCTGGCCGCCGCGGGCTCCGGGCTCGATCCTTCGGGCCGGTCCCTCGTCGAAGCCTTACAGGATCTGCAGGCAAACCTGAGCGCCGCCGGCGAGGCGGCACCGGAGCCGGAGGCGATCGCCGCGGATCGTTGGGAGCGCCGCAAACAGGAGCTGCTAGGCCTGCTCGACGCGATCGCCGCCCGCGGCGACGAGTCGATCCAATCACGCGCCGCCGATCTGCGCAGCGCCGTCGAGAACGTCGGCTTCGATCGGGCGGCCGGCGCCGCGGACGTCGGCGCGCTGCGGTTGCAGCTCGAGTCCCTCGACGACGCTCTGCGCACGGTCAACTCCCTCGGCGACCCACAGGGCCGGATCGGCGCCGCGCAGGTCGTCAGCCTACGCACACTGGCGAGCCAGCGCATCGGCGGCGGCTTGGCGCCCGCCGAGTTCGCCAGCCGTCGCCGCGAGCTCCTCGACCTGCTCGACGCGATCGAGCGCCGGAGCGGCGAAGAGCTGGCGCTGGCCGTGACCCAACTGCGCGCCGCTGTGCTCGCCCTCCGCATCGGTGATTCCGGCGATCTGGACCTGCGACGAAGAGTTGCGGCGACGCGACGTCTGCTCGAGCGCGTGCAGCTCGAACGCGAGTTGTTGGCGCAGGGCGGCGGCGGCCCCGGACCGCGCGCCAGGCAGCGTCCCCTAGCGCTCGGCTCGCAGCGCGACCTGGCCGCCATCGACGCCGCGATCGTCGAGATCGGCGGGCGGCTCGCCGAGTTACGCAGCGGCCCTCGCGGCAGCGTCGCTGTCGGCGGCGACGAGCGAAGGCTGCGAGAGGCGACGCTGAACGCCCTCCATGTCGCCTGTCTCAAATGCCACGAGCTGCCCACGACGCGTCTCGCTCCTGTGCGCGTTGCCGAGCCGGTCATGGCAAGCTCGATCTTCAATCATGGGCCGCACGTCACCCAGGTCGACTGCAGTGAGTGCCACGGTGATCCGAGCTCCGAAGACCCGGCGGTCCGCCGCGTCTACGCCTCGAAGCTCGCCACCGACGTCAACGTCCCGGGCGTCGCTGAGTGCGCCGTCTGCCACAATCCCTCCGCCGTCAGCGATGATTGCCAGACTTGCCACCGCTATCATCCGCCGTCGGTGGGCGACCTGCTGGGGTTGCGATGAGCGCTCGGTTGATCGGCCGTACCGGCGAGGCCGCCGGAACCGACTTTGCCGTCGGCGACGACGCCAGCCTCGGCGCCGCTTCGGGCAATGAGGTCACCCTGCCGATTGCCGGCGTCTCGCGCCAGCACGCACGGATCTGGAAGGACGGCGAGATCTACTACATCGAAGACTCGGGGAGCACCAACGGGACGTTCGTCAACGGGCAGCGAATCGACATGTTTCGCCTCCGCCACCTCGACGTCGTCAGCCTGGCGCGCTATGTCGACCTCATCTTTCTGCAGGATGACCGGCAGTCGCGCCGGGTTCACGGCCAGGCTCTGCAGGCGGCATCGATCGAGTGGTTGGACGGTCCTGATGCCGGCACCATCGTCGATCTTCCGCTCGGCGAGACGACGATCGGCCGCGACTGGTCGAGCAACATCGTCGTCGAGGTGCCGGTCGTATCCAAGATCCACGTACGGTTCACCCGCCACGGCAACTTCCTGACCATCCAGGACCTCGGCTCGACGAACGGAACCGCTGTGAATGGGCGTGATGTGCAGGGCGTGTTGACGCTCAACGGCCGGGAGGAAGTGGCGCTCGGCGGCGGCGTCAGATTCCGCGTCAACATACAGCGTGATCCATCGGCCGGCGTTGCGGAGCGAGGTGTCGTCGATACGGTCGATGCCGAGGTCTTCGATCAGGAATGGCGCACGCGGCTGATCTGGTCGCCCGAAGAGCTCGCGGAGATCGAGTCGGTACGAGCGCGTATCCGAACCGACGATATCGGCCGACCGGCTTCGAAGGACACCGAGACTGTCGATGACCAGGAAATCGAGGAGGCGCTCGCCGGCGCCGACGAGGACGAAGCCACCGGCCAGCGCACCATGGTGGCGAGGCCGGGGCTCCTTGAGGCAGCGGAGGCCGACAAGGAAGCCACTCAGGTGGGAAGCCTGCGCGACCTCGCCGGAGGAGTGCCCGACGATGTGTTGGCGGCCGCCCAGCGGGCGGGGGATCCCGACAAAGAAGCCACTCAGGTGGGAAGCCTGAGCGACCTCGCCGGAGGAGCGCCCGACGATGTGTTGGCGGCTGCCCAGCGGGCGGGGGATCCCGACAGAGAAGCCACTCAGGTGGGAAGCGTGCGGGACCTGGCCGGAGGAGTGCCCGACGATGTGTTGGCGGCCGCCCGGGCTGCGGAGCGCGAGCCGCCAGCGGCGTCACCCGCCGATCCGGCCGCCGGCGGAGAGCCCGCAATCACGGGAATTCGCCTGGAGGGCGATATGGGCTCCTTTCGCCTGGCCACCGGGGATTTTCTCATCGGCCGCGATCTTACCGCCGACGTGTGGCTCGACGGTGAAGGTGTTTCGCGCCGGCACGCGATGGTCTACGTTACGAGCCACTCCATCGAGATCGAAGACCTGGGAAGCAGCAACGGTACCCGAGCAAACGGCGAGGCCGTGACCGGACGACGGCAAATCGACGACGGTGCCCTCCTGGAGCTCGGAGGGACGAGCCTACGCCTCGAGGTGGTGAAAGAGTGAGACGACAAGCAGGGGTGAAGGGGTTGGCGCTTCTGGCCTTCCTTGCGCTCGGCGTGGCCTCGGCCGCCGCGCAAGGCGAGCAGCTGGCGCGCGTCGAGGGAACCGTCGTCAACAACGCCGGGGCCCCGCAGGGCCGCGTCACGGTGCGGATGATCCACCTGGCGAGCGGCCGCGAGCGGCAGGCGGTGACCGACGCCAACGGCCGCTTCTCTATCGGCGGCCTGGAGCCCGGTAACTACGAGGTGCGGGTCGACGATACGCTCTACGCCGCCTATCGGCTGCCCAGCCTGGCGCTGGCCGCCGGCCAGGACCAGGCGCTGGAGGTCGTCCTGCAGCCGACGCGGCCGGACTTCGTGCCGACCTCCGACCGCTGGGCGCTCGAGTTTCCCGACTGGCAACGCTACCCGCAGGGCCAGGGGGGCGACTACCCCTACGTCCGCGGCCGGCTGCTGGATCCCTTCAACCAGAACGTCCTCAAGGGCGACAAGCCCGTTCTCGGTCAAGACATTTTCATGGTCCTGACGGGGATCAGCGAGACATCGTTCGACTTCCGCAACGTCCCGACGCCGGCGGGCGTGAGCACCGAGATTCCCGGCGCCGAGGAGTTTTTCGGCCAGGGCACGGGCTACTCGCTGCTGCAGAGCTTCATCGGCTCTTTCGAGCTGTTCAAGGGCGATACGGCCTTCAAGCCCCGCACCTGGGCAGTTCGGGTTACGCCGGTCTTCAACCTCAACTACCTGAACACCGAGGAGCGCAACGTCGTCAACATCTCTCCCGAAGAGGGAACGAACCGCTTCGAGAACCATTTCGCGCTGCAGGAGGCCTTCGCCGAGGTCAAGCTCTTCGACGTTGGGCCCAACTACGATTCGGTCTCGGTGCGTGGCGGGATCCAGCCTTTTTCCAGCGACTTTCGCGGCTTCCTGTTCCGCGACAACAATCT
>Ga0214472_10006831_pt1 | contig 11957 bp, 12 predicted proteins | sample RVTome_6_FD_207662 | JGI IMG/M metagenome (GOLD analysis project Ga0214472, IMG submission 207662) | Soil microbial communities from uranium-contaminated site in the Upper Colorado River Basin, Wyoming, United States - RVT140D175 | ecosystem: Environmental > Terrestrial > Soil > Contaminated >...
AGGAGGCGATCGCCTGGGGTGAGGACCTGTCGAGGGCTGCCTTCGTGTCGGGAGATGCCGGGCTGATCCTCGACGGCTTCACCACCGCCGGCGACTTCAACGAGGCTCCGGACTTCGACTACCCCGACCAGTGGAACATCACGCAAGTGCCGACGGCGACCGGGACCGGCTCCGAGGGTGAGGCCATCTCGTCTGCGAGGACCTGGGCGGTCCTTGCAGGTTCGGAACACCCGGACGAGGCGGCGCTCATCCTCAGGTACATCTCGGAGACCGAGAATTTGGTCGCCGCGGTGTTCGAGGGTTCGGTGCCGATGCGCCAGACCGAGGCGATCAACGATCCGTCGCTCGCCGAGTACTGGCCGTTCTTCACCGAGGAGCTCAAGCAGGTGTACCTCGACAGCGCTCCGGTGCCGGCCGGGCCCAACGCAGGCTCGGTCGAGGAGATCCTCGAGCAGCTGTTCGGCGAGATCGTCGTCGGAACCGACATGACCGGTGCGGAGCTCGCAGCCAAGTACCAGCCGCAGCTCGACGAAGCCTGAGGCGACTTGGCGCGCAGTTTCGACGAGCACCGACTGTGACCGGGTGCACCCGCGACGCCATTCGAGGGGTCGCGGGTGCACTCGCGTTGCGATTCGTGACCGGTCGCGCTAGATGACCGGCCGCCTCTCTGCCCCGACGCGCAAGGAGCGCAGGGCCGCCGCCGAGAGCGCCCGCGACACGGCGATGATCGGCCACAGCAAGGCGACGCCGTATCTCTTCAGCCTCCCGGCGATCATCGGGGTGGCCGCCATCCTCGGCTTCCCGGTGCTCTACGGCATCTGGGAGAGCTTCTACCGGCCGGACAGCCTCGGTGCGCCGAAGGAGTACGTCGGGTTCGACAACTACGTCGAGATGGTGCGTTCCCCCGACTTCTGGCACTCACTCAACCGCACCGCTGTCTTCGTCTTCGGCAGCCTCATCGTCGGCACCGCCCTCGGGCTGTTCTTCGCATTCGCCCTGTTCCGGGTGGTCGGCAAGCTGCGATTCCTGCGGGCGGTCACTGTGGCGCCGTACATCATCTCGAACGTCGCCGCCGTCGTCATGTTTCGCATCCTCTTCAACACCCAGTTCGGATTGATCAACCGCACGATCGAGTTCTTCGGTCTCGATGGCCTCGGGTGGCTCTCCGATCCCGGTCTGGCGATGGTCGTCGTCGTCCTGGCGCAGGTGTGGACCGACCTGCCGCTCACGATCCTCATCCTCCTCGGCGGCTTGATGACCGTCGACAGGTCCCTGCTGGACGCAGCCTTGGTGGACGGGGCGAGCGGCTGGAAGCGCGCTCGATTCCTCACCATCCCCCTCCTGACGCCCCAGCTCGTGATCAGCACCGTTTGGCTGAGCTACTCGACGCTCACGGGACTCGGAGTCGTGCTCGCCATGACCGGGGGCGGTCCGTTGAAGGCGACCCAGACGCTGGCGATGGAGATGTACACCGTGGCGTTCCGCAGGCTCCAGTTCAATCAGGCGCTGGCGATCGCGACGTTCATCCTGCTGCTCAACGCGGTGCTCACGCTCGTATACGTGCGTGTCGCCAGGAAGTACGAATACGAATGACGTCGGAGTACAGGCCCGAGGACGAGGCGCCGCTGGCCGCCGAGACGGCGGCGGCTGCCGAGGCGGTGATCGGGCCGCCCCCCGCCGGCCGCCCCGCCATGACGCTGCGACGCGGGCTGCGCCAAGCCCTCCTGATCTTGCCGCTCGTCCTGCTCGTCGTGTGGACCGTGATGCCCTTCATCGTCACGCTCTCGGTGTCGTTCAAGCACCGCGCCCAGGTCTTCGCCGACCCTTCGATCATCCCCGACCTTCCGACGCTCACCGCCTACAAGGAGGTGCTGGGCAGCGAGAGCTTCACGACCTCGTTCGTCAACAGCGTGGTCGTCGGGGCAGGTACGACCGCGCTGACACTCATCGTCGGGGTGCCGGCTGCATACGCCTTCGCCAGGTTCCGGTTCCGGGGAAGGCACTTTCTCCTGCTCTTCGCACTGCTGCCCCGCCTCGTCCCGAGCCTCGGCCTGATGGTCCCGATCTACCGGCTGGCGGTGGCGGCGGGTCTCCTGGACAAACGGATCACGCTGATCATCGTCTACACCGGGATGCTCCTGCCCCTCGCGGTGTGGCTGATGCTCGGCTTCTTCCAGCAGATACCGAAGTCGATCGAGGAGGCGGCCAGCGTCGACGGCGCCACCCTATGGGGGAGGCTGCGGTACATCGTCGCGCCGCTGGCGGCCCCCGCGATGATCACGGTCGGGGTGCTCGCCTTCCGGGAGGCTTGGAACGAGTTCACGCTGGTGCTGGTGCTGACCACGTCACCGGGCAACAGGACGCTCCCGTACGAGCTCTACCAGATGCAGGGCATCGAGGGACTGGCGAACTTCCCGGGAGAGGCTGCCTTCGCAATGCTGACCGTCGTACCGTTCGTGCTCGTCTACTCGAGGGTCGAGCGGTACGTGGTCGCCGGGCTCGTGACCGGTTCCGGGAAGTGACCCGGTCTCGAGGCAACCCGTGACCAAGGCCGTCGTGCCCGAGTATCTGCCTGCCGAGCAGTTGGCGCGCCTATCCGGCGCATTCGAGGTGGTCTACGACCCGGACCTCCATGCCGACCGCGCCGCCCTCCTCGCCGAGCTCGCCGGGGCCGAGGCGGTGTTGATCCGGAACCGGACCCGCATCGACTCGGAGCTGCTGGCGTCGGCGGCACGCCTGCGGATCGTCGGACGCCTCGGCGTGGGGCTCGACAACATCGACCTGACGGCGTGCTCGAAGGCCGGCGTCGCCGTCATCCCGGCGATCGGCGTCAACGCCGTCTCGGTCGCCGAGTACGTGATGGGCGCCATGCTCGTCCTGGTTCGGGGCGTCTTCTCGATGACCGCCGCGATGGTGGCGGGCGAGTGGCCCCGCCAGGGACACGCCTTCGGCCGGGAGCTGCGCGGCAAGACACTCGGCCTCGTCGGATTCGGTGCGATCGCCCGGCACGTCGCCGAGCGGGCCGCCGCCTTCGAGATGAGGGTGATGGCCTTCGACCCCGGCGTCCCGGCCGGTGATCCGGCGTGGCGATCTGCCGAGCGGGTGGATCTCGACCAACTCGTCGCCGACGCCGACGTCATCAGCCTCCACACTCCGCTCACGGATGAGACGAGGAACCTCATCGGCCCGTCCATGATCGAGAAGATGAGACCAGGCACCGTCCTGATCAACACCGCGCGCGGCGGCATCGTCGACGAAGACGCCCTGGCGAGAGCCCTCAGGGATCGGAGGCTCGGCGGGGCGGCGATCGACGTGTTCGCATCGGAGCCGCTGCGGGGCGAAGACGCCGCCAGGTTCGCCGGGATCGACAACCTCATCCTGTCACCGCACCTCGCAGGCAACTCGCACGAGGCCGTGGACGAAGTGGCCGACATGATCGTCGACGCGGTGATCGGCGCCCTGCAGCCATGAGCCTCGCCGCCGCCCCTCCACCGTCGACGATGGAACCGGCCGAGGGGAGACGCCCATGACCGATGTCGAGCGCTTCCGGCTGGAGAACGTGTCGACCCGTCCGGGAACCGCCGTCGACGTGGTCAGGGACGTCCTGCGGGTCGCCATCCTGCGCGGGGATCTGCCCGGCGGCACCCGGCTCGTGCAGACGGAGATCGCAAACCGGCTCGGCGTGAGCACGACTCCGGTGCGTGAGGCGATGCGCGACCTCGCCGCCGAAGGTCTCGTGATGATGGACAGCCACCGAATCGGGACGGTCAGGACACCCGACTGGGACGAGATGGTCGAGATCGTCGAGATCCGGCATGCGTTGGAGCATGTCGCCCTCGCTCGGGCCATCGAGAACATCGCCGAGGACGAGATGGAGGCCGCCAGGGCCCTCGCAGACGAGCTCGCCGTGGAGGAGGACCTGGGGACCTGGATGCACAAGAACATCCAGTTTCACTCCATCCTCCACTCGGCGACGAGGACGAGACGGCTGGGTGGGATCCTGGCGTCGCTCGAGGAGGCCGGGGGCGTGTTCGTTGCGCAGTCGCAGGTCCTCAACCCCGAGATCCGGAGTCGCGCCGTCGCCGAGCACTTCGAGATCCTCGAAGCGGTGGCCGAACGCGACCTCGAGCGTGCGGTCGAGATCATGCGAGGCCACGTCAAGCTCTCGATCGAGGTCTCGGACGCCCAGGCGGGGACGGTTCGCTGAGCACGACCGACCGAGCCTCTCCGGGCGTCACCAGACGTCGGCGAAGTCCTCCCTCGTGGCCGCCATCCCCGCGGTGACCAGCTTCACGTCGTTCGTCGCCGAGACGAGCGTGCATCCCTTGGCGACCATCAGGGAGGCGTAGGCGGCGTTCGGGGTCACCGCCCCCCAACGCTTCCCGTTCGAGCTGCACGCCGCAGAGACCATGTCGACCGCGGCCAGGCACTTCTCGTGGGTGAAGTCGCCGAGCACGCCGAGCGCCTGGCTGAGGTCGGATGGGCCGACGAACAGGAAATCGACCCCGTCGATCGCCGCGATGGCGTCGACCTCCTCCACCGCTCCCATCGTCTCGATCTGGATGCCGACGAGCGTCTCGTCGTTTGACCGACTCGCGAACTGGGCCATCGGGAGTGATCCGTAGGCGCCGTCGTGGCCGAGCGGGTTGAGCCCACGCCGTCCCCTGGGGGCGAACTTCGCCCACTGGACGAACTCCTCGGCGTGCTCCGCAGACGTGATCTGGGCTGCCATCACCCCGACGGCGCCGCTCTCGAAGCAGCGCGTCACGGTTGCATAGTCCGTGGGAGGCACCCTGACGAAGCTCTGCAGGCCGTGAGCGTCGCCTGCCGCCACGGCGATCTCGACGTCCCTGACGGTCAGGCCGGCGTGCTCAACGTCGATCCAGAACCCGTCGAAGGCACCCGTAATACCGAGGTAGCGGATGACGTTGTGGTGCATCATCCTGCCGACCGAAAAGACGACGAGCCGATCGCCTCGCTGCAGCCGTGCCTTGAGAGTCTCAGACATCTGTCCTCCGATCAGAGAGCGCCTTCGGCAGAATGTATGATGCACTATCGCCCCCCGGCCGCATCCGGCCCCGCGAGAAGGACCTCGAATGCCCACGATCGACATGCATGCCCACGTCACTCCGGAGCGCTACAAGCAGGCGATTCAACGGCGAGGCGAGTGGTACGGGCTCGACGGGCGAGCCGGTGAGTTGAGTCGCGGTGGCTTTGCAAAGTCGATCGATGAGCGGCTCGTCGAGATGGACTCGCTCGGGGTCGACATGCAGCTCGTGACCCCGACGGTCGGCTTCTACCAGTACGACAGAGATGCGGAGGCCGCTGCGCGGATCCACAGGGAGTGCAACGACGAGATCGCCGAGATCGTCGAACGGCACCCGACCCGTTTCGCGGGCTTGGCGATCGTGCCGATGCAGGACCCTGCGAGAGCGATCGCCGAGATGGAGCGAGTCGTCGTAGACATGGGCTTTCGCGGAGTCGTGCTCAGCGACCACGTCGGCCCGAGGACGTACGACGAGCGGGAGTTCCTGCCGTTCTTCAAAGCCGCCGAGGAGCTCGGAGCCATCCTCTTCTTCCACCAGGGTGCCGACACGTGCATCGACTTCAGGATCACCCGCTACAAGCTCGGCAACGCGGTCGGCAACCTCACCGAACGGACACTCGTGTACGCCACGCTCGTGTTCGGCGGAGTCATGGACAGCTGCCCCGACCTGAAGCCGCTGCTCGCCCACGGCGGCGGGTACGTTCCATACGGGATCGCTCGCATGGACAAGGTCGCCGGTGCCCTCGAGGGCGCCTCGGGCCGAGCACTGCAGCCGCCGTTCGCCGAAGACGACGGCTTCCGCCAGGTCCTGCCGCCGAGTGACTACCTGGGCCGGTTCTTCTACGACTGCTGCACGTACAGCGGGCCGGTTCTTCGCTTCCTCATCGACACGGTCGGGATCGATCGAGTGGTGCTCGGCACCGATTACCCGGCGCCGATGTTCCTGCGCGACCCCGTGAGGTGGGTGCGGGGCTTGCCGGAGCTCACCGAAGCCGAGAAGGGCGCCATCCTCACCGACAATCCGATGACGCTGCTCGGTGTGACCTCGTGAGTCGCCGGCTCGGGTGGGGCATCGTCGGGCTCGGCAACATCGCCCGCGGCACGATCGCCCCGATCCTCGCCACCGAACCGGACTGCGCCATCGCCGCAGTCACCAGCCGCGACCAAGGAAGGGCGGACGCCTTCGCCGCCGAGTTCAGTGCCCAGGGCGCATACACCGACTATGCGGAGATGCTGGGGGACCCGTCGGTCGAGGCGGTGTTCATCGCAACTCCGAACGCCTTGCACGCCGAACAGGTGGTCGCCGCCGCCCGGGCCGGCAAGCACGTCCTGTGCGACAAGCCGCTCGCCATCGACGTCGCCGACGCGGCACGGGCCGTCGAAGCGTGCGACGCCGCCGGGGTCCTGCTCGGGGTCAACTTCCACAATCGTTTCCTCCCCTGGGTGCGCGACGTGAGCCGCATCGTCGCCGACGGCGCCATCGGCGACGTCCTCACCGTGCACGTCGAGGTGGGAGGTGGTGCCAAGCGATACGACAACTGGAGAGCCGACCCTCGCATGGCCGGGCTCGGTACCGTCCACAACGTCGGCGTGCATGCGCTCGACTTCCTGCGCATGCTTCTCGACTCAGAGCCGGTCGAGGTGAGCGCCATGTTCGACGAAGCCCCCGGCGGTGGAGCGGTCGAGATGCTCGCACTGATCGTCCTGCGCTTTGCCAACGGCGCCCTGGTGTACTGCAACGCCAACGAGCGGCACCCCTATGCGCGCAACGACATCACGATCCACGGAACGGCGGGTCGCATCACGGGCACCGGTGTCACCCGTTCCCGCTCGAGCGGCGACCTGACGGTGCTCACGGATCGAGGCGAGACGGTCACGCGTTATCCGGCGACCGAGGCCCATCGATCGTCAGTCGCCGCCTTCACCGCCTCCGTCATGCGGGGCCGGAGCCCGGCCCCATCAGGGGTCGACGGCCTCAGGAGCGCCGAGTTGTGCGAAGCGGTGCGGCGGTCGGCGGTCGAGCGCCGCACCGTCGAAATTCGGCATACGTCCCACGGGCACGCTGCTCGAATCGGCGAGGTGCGGTGACGAACGGCACGGAGCCGCTCGAGTTCGCCACCATCGACCAGGTCGTCGAGGGCGCCCGCAAGGCACTCGAGCCGGCCGTGTACGTCTGGGCGGCGTCGGGGGCGGGGCAGGGTGTCACCGTGTCCCGGAATCGCCTCGCCCTCGATCGACTGGCTCTCGTACCACGAGTCATGCGGGACGTGCAGGCCGTCGATGCGTCATCGTCGTTCGTCGGTGTTCCGCTCGGGCTACCTGTCTTGCTGGCACCGATCGGTGCGCTCGCCCTCTACGAACCGACCGACGCCCTCGCCTCGTGCGCCGCGGCCGCAAGCGTGTCGACCTCCGTCATGTGCTCGGCGTTCACGTCGGTGCCCTGGGAGGACGTGGCCGCCACCGCTCCCGGCCGGCACATGTTCCAGCTGTACGTCCTGGGAGACCGAGGATGGACGACGGACGTGACCGTGCGGGTCGAAGCGGCAGGGTTCGGCGCCCTGTGCGTCACCGTGGACACGCCGATGATCGGGCGACGCGACCGGAGCCTCGAGCTCCGGTCGGTCTTCGTCGCCGACCCGGCATCCGGTGAGCATCCCAACCTGGCGCGACACGGCTGGGACCCTTCGTACCGATCTCGCTACACCCCGGCCGACCTCGAGTGGCTCTGCCGGCAAACCCGCCTCCCCGTGGTCGTCAAGGGCATCATGACCGCCGACGACGCCAGGGCAGCAGTTGATGCGGGAGTGGCGGGCGTGTACGTGTCGAACCACGGCGGACGCCAGGTCGACCACGCCATCAGCACGATCGAGGTGCTCGGCGAGATCGTCGAAGCGGTCGGCGCCGAAGTGGACGTGGCGGTCGACGGCGGGTTCACGCGGGGCGCCGACGTCTGCAAGGCGCTGGCTCTCGGCGCCAGGGCCGTCGGCATCGGCCGCCTGCAATGCTGGGGACTGGCCGCAGGTGGCACGGCAGGGCTGACCCGGGTGCTCGAGATCCTCCGGGAGGAGATCGTGGTGACGATGGCGAACATCGGTTGCCGGACGACGCACGACGTCACGCCCGGTCACGTGAGGTGGGCCGTGCCGGCCGGCGAAGGCGTCTGAACCCGCCGGCATTGCAGGCGCTCACGCTGTGTCGGTCCGCCGCTGCGAGGAACGCGGTACCGTCCGACTGCCGCAACACGCTCGACGGAAGGTGGCGCCATGCCAGACGAGCCGGCTCACCACAGGGCAACCGGAGCCTCCATCGGCGCCGTGATCCTGGTGTCGGCCGGTTTCGTGGCGGTGATCGCCCTCCATGCCTTGCGGACCGACCTCGACCCGGTACGCGAGGTGATGAGCGGCTACGCCAACGGGTCGTTCGGGATCGTGATGACGGTGGCGTTCTATGCCCTCGGCGGCGCCGCCCTGCTGATGGCGTTCAGGCTGCCGAGGGCGACCCACCGAACGCCGGTTGCGCGGGCCGTCTCCGTGCTGCTGGCGTTGGCGGGAATCGGGCTCATCCTCGCCGGCGTGTTCGAGGTGGAGAGGCCGCTCATCCCGGACACGATCGAGGAGATCATCCACAGCGACGCCGCCATCGCCGCATTCGTGCTGTTGATCGCGGCGATGCTGCTGTTCACCGTCGTGTGCCGTCGCGACCCTCGGTGGCACTCTTTCTTCGTCGTCACGCTGGCACTGGCGTTGATGGCGACCGCCGCGGCCGCCTTCAGCCCGCTCGCCGACCGCACGCCGTTGACGGGGGTCGCCCAGCGGGGCCTGGCGTTGACCGTGTTCGCCTGGCTGTTCCTCGTCGCAGCCCGCATCCGCTTCCACCCCGCCCACGTCCCCCAGCCAGAATCGGACGGGTCCTGAACGATCGGTTGCGCCCGGCCGCGGTGGCGCTGATGCTCGTCGGCTTCGGCCTCGTCGTCGCGGTCCACGTCGTCACAGGTCTCGACCCGATCAGCCGCAGGCTCAGCGAGTACGTCCACGAGGAGGGCGGCTTCCTGATGGTGGCGGCCTTCATAGCCATCGGCCTCGGGATGATCGGGCTGGGGCTCGCCATCAGGACGGCGACGGGGCGCCTGGCCCCATGGGTTGCCACACTGGTCGGCCTGGCGGGCGTCGGCATGATCGTGTCGGGCCTCTACCCCACCGACCCGGGGCCGGCGACGATCTCGGGGCTCCTTCACAGCCGGGCCTCGGGTGGCGCCACCCTCGCCCTCATCGGCGCCTCGATCCTCTGGTCGTTCCGCACGCCGGGTCGCGATCGGCTCCTCATGGGACTCTCCGTCGCGGCCGCGCTGCTCGGCGTCGTCAGCGTGGCGCTCCACGAGACAGGCGTGTCAGGCCTCGGTCAGAGGAGCTTGTGGGTGGTGCTGCTCGCCTGGCTCTTGCTGGCGGCAGTCCGCCTCGAGCGCGTCTGACGCTGCGTCGTCAGGCTGCGAGGTGAATCGAGGTGACGTCTCCGAGCGCGATCGATCGGGTTCGGTTGTCGTGGCGAAGGAGCATGGCCCATTCGCCGTACGGAGCCTCCATGCCGAGGTACTCCCCGAAGGCGACGCCGTATCTCGTGGCGGCGCGGTAGTAGAAGCCGCGGCGGAGGTGGTTGAAGTTTGGGGTCGCGTCCCTACGCGACCGACGTTGTGCCGTCATTCGGCACTCCTTTCGTGGATGCGGGCCGCCAGGCCCGCAGTGATCTGTTGCGGTGTCAGCGGCGGGGTCGCCTCGGCCGGGCGATGCTGACCTTGAGGTCCCTGCCGCCGAGGCGGGTGCCGTCCAGCGCTTCGACGGCGACCTGGGCTTCCGGCTGCCGCATGTCGACGAAGCCGAAGCCGCGTGAGCGGCCCGTATGACGATCTGTGACGATCGTCGCCTCCCTGACCTGGCCGAACGGCTCGAACAGCGCCCGGACCTCTGCCGCAGTGGCTGCCCAGGGCAGGTTCGAGACGTAGAGGCTCTCGTCTCTCCCGGCCGGCCGGCGGGCGTGACGGCTGTCCCGCTCCCCCTGTCCGTTGTGCGGGCTCCCTCGATCGGTACGTGGGGCGTCGCCGATCGTCCGACCGCCCCGCTCGAGGGCATCGGCTCGCGGCACGTCGATGACCTCGGGGAGCCCGAGGTCGCCGAGCATCCGGCGCACGGCCCTCTGCTGGTCACCGGTCACGAGGCTCACGACGATCCCGGAGGCCCCGGCCCTGGCGGTCCTGCCGGACCGGTGGAGGTAGTCCTTCGAGTCGGCCGGAGGGTCGAAGTGGACCACCGAGGCGACCGAGTCGACGTGGATGCCTCGGGCCGCCACGTCCGTGGCGACCAGTGCCTGGGCGCGGCCGGTCGAGAAGGCGTGGAGAGCCTTGGTCCGCTGGCTCTGGGAGCGGCCGCCGTGCATCGCAACCGCGCCGACGCCGAGCTTGACGAGCTGCTTGGTCAGCCGGTCGGCGCCGTGGCGGGTGCGCGTGAAGACGATCGAGCTGCCTGCCGACGTGACGACGGAGGCGGTGTGCTCGGCCCGGGCATCGCGATCCACGAGCCAGAAGTGGTGGCGGGCATCGACGGTCACCGCCGCCCCGACCGTGCCTGCCTCGTGTCGCACGGGATCCCGCTGATAGTCGCGGCTCAGCACCGCGACGTCGCCGTCGAGCGTCGCAGAGAACAGGAGGGTCTGGCGGTGGCGGGCCGTCAGGTCGAGGATGCGCCGGACAGCGGGGAGGAAGCCCATGTCCGCCATCCGATCAGCCTCGTCGACGACGACCACGTCGACGCTGTCGAGCTCGACGGACCGCTGCTCGATGAGATCCTCGAGGCGGCCCGGTGTGGCGACCAGGACGTCGAGCCCCTTGCGAAGGGCGCTCTTCTGGGGGCCGTAGGAGACGCCGCCGTACACGGCGAAGACATGTCTGCCCGCTGCCTTGGCCAGCGGAGCCAACTCCTGCTTGATCTGCTCGGCGAGCTCTCTCGTCGGCGCCAGGATGAGCGCCTTCGGCCTCGATCGTTCCGCTCGCTCTACCCGGGCGAGTAGCGGGAGCCCGAATGCGAGCGTCTTCCCCGACCCGGTGGGCGCCTTGCCGCACACGTCCTTTCCTGCGAGGACGTCGGGGATGGTGGCCGTCTGGACCGGGAACGGGTCGATGATGCCGCGTCCTTCGAGGACGCGAACGAGGGCGGCTGGCACCCCGAGTTGGGCGAACGTGTTCGGCATGATGTTGAATGCTCCTGAGCCCCGGCTGGGGTTTCGTTGTTTCTGTTGCCGTCTCTCGCTCGAGCTCGCGGTGTCAATCGCAGGATCGAGAGTCGGCGGAAGAGGCGTTCCAACCGGTGAGGACAAAGACCGTGGTCACCGGGGATCGCGACTGTGCGCTGGCCTCCACCCGGTGCGGCGAGCGTCATCGTACCACGGTTCCGTGGGGAGACGACGCATTCCCGTATCGGCAGACCGCGGCTGCGGCTGAACCGCTTGGGCGTGGAATCGTCTGCACGCCTCCGCGAACCGCTACACTGAATGCAGATAGCGTACGCCCGATGCGTACAACGCCCGTTCCGCCGCATCGTTCCGTCCGGCGGACCACCGCAGGACATGCCGATCAATGCCGACGTCCAAGTCGGCTCGGACGCTGATCCGGCGGGGCGTCAAACCGCAGACGGTGCGACGCTCGGAAGGAGCACGTTCATGTCCAGCAATATCTACGTAGGCAACCTCGCCTTCAGCACAACGTCGGCAGATCTGCAGACGCTCTTCGGCAAGCATGGTGAGGTGCGCAAGGCGCAGGTCATCACGGATCGCGACACCGGCCGTTCCCGCGGATTCGGCTTCGTCGAGATGGCGACCACCGAAGCGGCCCAGGCGGCGATCAGCTCGCTCAACGGCCACAACC
>Ga0214472_10006832_pt1 | contig 11957 bp, 8 predicted proteins | sample RVTome_6_FD_207662 | JGI IMG/M metagenome (GOLD analysis project Ga0214472, IMG submission 207662) | Soil microbial communities from uranium-contaminated site in the Upper Colorado River Basin, Wyoming, United States - RVT140D175 | ecosystem: Environmental > Terrestrial > Soil > Contaminated >...
CGCCGGCGCGGCTCCAAGGACGGCGAGCACGGCGAGCACGGCGAGCCCGCCGACGCAGCCACGCACTCGGCCCACCTTCATTCCTCGCCTCCGGGCCGCTGGATCACGATACGGATCTGCGCCTCGGCCGTGCCGGAGACGGTCTCCTGACCGTGCGACTCCTGGACCGGGTCACGGGTCGTCCCGGTGCTCGTCTCCGTCGTGCTCTGGTCTGTCGAGCCCAGGTCGAGCGTGGTGCCCGTGGGGGTGGGCGCGACGCCCTCGGTCACGTTCGTCAGCGTCCCGCCCACCAGCAGCTCCTGAGTCGTGCTCGCGGTGGGCGGAGCCAACGCGCCGATACCGAACTCACCCGTCGCCGCCGCGACACCCGTGAGATCCACGGTGGACGTGGCGCTCGCGTCGACCAGGTTCGTGGCCTCGAGCATCGCGGCGTCCCTGGACGCGAAGCTGCTGGCGTCGAGACTCGCGGAGAGCGCGAACTCGGCCTGCGCGGCCTCGTAGTTGCCGCGGTCGATCTCGCGCAGGCCGCGTCCGTACGCCAGGAAGGCGAGCACGTTGCTCATGCGGTTATCGAGGATCGCCTGCTCCTCAGCGGGCGTGAGCTCGACGCCGAGCACCTCGCGGATCGTGCGGATGACGATCCGCTTCTCCATGTCGAAGAGGCCCTCGAGCACGGCGGACTCGGTGATCTGCCCCGCGGAGGATGTGTTCGGCACGTTCAGCACGTCGGCCTCGGTCTGCAGGTCGTCCTGGCCCAGGGTGGTGAGCACGCCCTGGAAGACGTGCTCGGCGCGGAGCATCCGGCCCGCGCGGGCACCCGTCGCGGGCTCCGCGTAGCCCGTGGACGTGAGCGCCATCTCGTCGAGGAGGGCCTGGATCTGCGCCCGCTCGAGCACCACCAGCGCGTTGGAGACGGCGAAGTCGGTGGTCATCATGTCCGACAGCGCGTAGACGAGTGGCTCGAGGTCGGCCCGGTCCGAGTTGAAGGCCATGGGCAGAACGGCGACCGACTGCGGGGTGATTTGCGCACCGCCGGCGATCTGCGCCTCCTGAGTGAGCGCCTGTTGGGCTTGCGCCCGCAGGAGGTTGCGGCCGATGAGCGTCAGGCGCTTGCGAACCTCGTTCACGGCCTCCGAGGAAGCCCCCTCCGAGAGGTAGCGCGTGTACGCGTCTCGCGCCGCGGCCCAATCCTCGAGCTCCTCGTTGGCCATCCCCAGGTACAGGAACGCGGCCCCGGACTGGTTACCCGCCTCCACCGCGCCCTGGAGGCTGGTCCGTGCTGCCTCGTGCTCCTCGGCCTCGAACTGGGCCATGCCGAGCTGGACCTGGAGGTCCGTGTCCTCCGGAGAGGCCGCGACCTCTTGCTCGAGCCTCGGAATGTCGGCCGGCCCCACATCCGGGAGGCTGGCGGCGCAGGCGGACACGCCCAGCGCGGCCAGGATCACGGCGAGACGCCTCGCTTGGAGCGAGGGGGGGAGCGTCATGGCGGGCCCCTTGGGAACCGGCGGGAGATCGCGAGACAAAAGGCGGGGAAGGCAGGTAGGAACCGCCCTACTCGCTTCCCCGCGGATGCCGCCTTAAACTATAGAGTGTGGTCATTTGGCGGGCAAAGGAATTCTTTCCCTCTTGCCCGCCTTTTGCGCCTCCGAACGACGGCACGCGCGGGGGGTAGCACCCCGCGATGAAGGAGCACCCCCCATGAAGCGAGCCATGGTCCTGGCGGCAGGACTTTCGCTGGCGCTGGCGAGCGCCCAGCCTGCTGCCGCGCAAGCCGGGGACACCCCCCGGGTGGCCGTTCTGGACTTCACTGGCTTCATGATGGGTGACGGCAACGCGGCCGTGAGCCTGGGCAAGGCCATCGCGGCCATGCTGGTGACCGAGTTCAGCGGCCGGGAGGGCATCCAGGTCGTCGAGCGCGCGCAGCTCCACGAGATGCTGCGCGAACAGGATCTGGCGCTCTCGGGGAGGCTGGACGAGTCGAGCGCCATCGAGATCGGCAAGCTGCTCGGCGTCCAGTACGTCGTGACCGGTCAGGCCACCGACATCGTCGGCAACCTGCGCATGGACATTCGCGCGATCGACGTGGAGACGTCCGAGATCGTGGCCGTGCTGAAGATGTCGAACCGGACCACCGAGCTCCTCTCCGTGGTCGTCGCGCTCGCCGACGAGTTCGGCGCGCAGCTCAACCTGGTGCCGCCCTCGCAGCGGGCGGCCCTCGAGTCGATCCCTGTGCCGGCGACGATCGCGTTCAGCCGGGCGGTGGATCTCGAAGACCGTGGCGATGCGGAGCGCGCGATTGAATTCTACGAAAGGACGCTCGAGCTGCACCCGAGCCATCGGGACGCGCAGCTGGCCCTCGAGCGCCTACGCGGAGAGACATAGATGAGAGCGATCACGTCGCAAGTCGGAGGGGGGCCGGCGGGGTTCTTCGCCGGCCTTCTGCTTCTCGCCCCGATGTCAGTCGGGGCGCAACAGATCGTCTTCGAGGGGGAGCTTCCGAGGACCCTCGTATTCATCGAGGAGGAGGGTCGGGGCAAGGTCGCGTCGCGCGAGATGACCGCGTTCCTGCTCGAGGCCGGCTTCCCCGTGATCGACCCGGCGCTCGCCATCGACGCGTCGGCGCAGGAGCTGGTGGCTCAGGCGACGGCAGGCAACAACGGCGCCGCCACTCAGCTCGGACGGGACTGGGGCGCGCAGGTTCTCATCCTGGGCGTCGCCGACTACGAGACGACGCCCGACCCCGTGAGCCGCACGCTCGTCACGGCGACCACATACGTGAACGTGCGGGCGCTGCGCCTCGATCTCGGTGAGGTCGTGTCGAACGCCACCGCCGACGCGCGGGCGATCGACGCGACGGCCCAGGCGGCGCGCGCCAAGGCGATCCGGGCGGCGACGCAGGAGGTGATCGCGGACTTCATCGGGCCAGTGCTGAACGACTGGGAGGACCGCACGTGGCAGGAGGCCTCCTACTGGGTTCCCGACCCGGGCTCCGTAGAGCAGGCGACGACGCAGACGGCGAGCAGCTCGGGAGGCGCGGGCGCGCCCGGGATCGCCATCATCCGCGCGGACGTGCTGCCCGACGGGAACGCGGTCGCGACGCGCGGCATCGGCGTGGTGCGCCGGAGCGAGGGCGGCCTCTCCGACGTCCAGAACGTCGTGCGGCTGGAGGGCGTGGTGGTCGGTGACGCGCGCACCGTCGACGTCGATGGCGCGCCGGCCCTCCTCGAGCCGCTCCCGGAGGCCGAGGCGAGCCGCTACGGGCTGAGGAGCAGCGACGCGCGCAGGTTCACGCGTGAGTTCTCGCTCCCCGTGAGCCGAGACACGGTCACGATCGTGGCGCGGGGGTCGGGCGGCCAGACCGTGGAGACGTTCGCCGCACCCCGGATCGACAAGCGCTGGGCCGTTGTGATCGGCGTCGGCGAGTACGACTCCGAGGAGATCCCCGATCTCGAGTTCGCGCCCAACGACGCGCGCGCGGTGCGGGACTTCCTCCTCAGCGACGCGGCCGGACCGTTCGACGAGGTCCTTTACCTGGAGAACGAACGGGCGACGGGCGCTGCCATGCGAGAGGCGCTCTTCGTCTTCCTCCAGCAGGCGGACTGGGACGACCTGGTGGTGATCTACTACGCGGGGCACGGCGCCCCCGACCCGGGCCGTCCGGACAATCTGTACCTGCTCCCCACGGATACGGAGCTCGACCGGCTCGCCGCGACGGGCTTCCCCATGTGGGACGTGAAGACGGCGCTGCGACGTCAGATCGCCGCCGAGCGCGTTCTGGTCATCGCCGACGCGTGCCACTCGGCGGGCACCGCCGACGGCGAGACCGTAGGCGGTGGCGACTCCAACCAGATCGCGGGCGGCTTCCAGCAGCTCTTCACGCCGTCGCGTCGTCTGATGTTGACCGCGGCCGCCACCAACGAGTTCAGCCTCGAGGACGCGCGTTGGGGCGGGCACGGAGTCTTCACGCACTTCCTGCTCGATGGCCTGAGGGGCGCGGGTGACATGGACGGGAACGGCATCGTCACGGTCACCGAGCTCTTCGACCACGTGAGCACGAACGTGCGTGGCGCGACGAGTGGCCGTCAGAACCCGCAGATCAGCGGGCTGGGTGACATCCCGCTCGCGGTGGTGGGCGCGGGCGCTCAGTAGGGCCGGGTCAGCTCCCGGCCATCCGCGCCTCGAGATCCTGGAGGAAATTCTCGACGACGACCAGTTGGCTCGCCGTCGCCTGATCCAGGTCGCCGAACTGAACGAATAAGAAGCGCTGGCCGTCGGGTGCGACGTCCCACGCCGTGTAGTTCGACCCGTACGCGACACCCAGCTCGTCCAGGTCGAAGAGGCTGCTCCGCAGGCCTACCCGGAAGCCGCTCGTGGTGGAGACCTCGGCGACGGACATGGCTCCGTCGGCGTTCACGTAGAAGATCTCCGTGCCGCTCCGCGACCAACGCGGGTTCAGCCCGCCGCCCGTCGACACCTGCCACTTCCCGTCCTCGGCGTTGGGGAAGGGCCGCACGTAGATCTCGTCTTCGCCGGTCTCGTTGGACTCGTAGGCGATCCAGCGCCCGTCGGGCGAGAGCGCGGCCGCCTTCTCGTCGTAAGGCTCGGAGGCTATCGGAACGCTGACCGTGTCTCCGGCGCGCATGCCGACGATGTCGCGCAGGCCGGTGACGCCGGACTCTCCGCCGAGGCGAAGCACCCACCATTGCTCGTCCGGCGTACGCTGCATCTCCAGGATGGGCCGATCGAGGTCGAGCACGAGCTCTTCGGAGCCGGTCCCGTCCGAAGCGCGTCGGTAGAGGTTGTAGATGCCCTCACGGTCGGACGTGTAGTAGATCCACCGTCCGTCCGCGGACCAGCGCGGCCGTCTGTCGATTCCCGGGTGGAAGGAGAGCCGCGAGAGGGGGCCCTCGTCGAGCTCCTTCACCCAGATGTCCTCGCCCGCGTCGGTGTTCATCTTGACGGCCAGGCGGGTGCCGTCCGGAGAGAGCTCGAGTCCCACCTCGGGCCGGCCCGGCGCGAACTCCCAGTTGGGGTCGACGGGCGTCACCTCGCCATTTCGAGTCACCCACACGGCGCGCTCGAGGCCGCTCGAGACGATGCCGGTCATATACGCGAGCGTTCCGTCCTCGGCCACGTCGAGCTCGAGCGACGCGAAGACCTGGACCCCCACACCTTCGAGGATGGCGACCGGGGGGCCGGTGACCTCGAGGGCGCCGAGGTCGAAGGGTGCGGCCAGGAGCGTCCCCTCCGCGCTCACGTAGAGGAGGTGCCCGGAGGGCGCGTAGCGCCCGAAGACGCCGCGAACGAGGACTCGGTGCGTACCCGTTTCGGGGTCGAGCACCGCGATGTCGTACTGCGTCGCGTCACCCGTGGGAGAGTGGAGCACCGTGAAGAGCACGCCCCTCCCTCCCGGGAGGGCGTGCGGCCACCCGTGGTCGAGCTCGGCGGCGACGGAGTCGAGGCGGCTGACCTGCTCCACCACACCTCCGGTCTCGGGCACGCGGCCGATGAAGCTCTCGTGGTCGGCGTAGATGAACCCGTCGTCCGCCCAGGCGATTCCGAACCCGCCGACCCCCTGCGCGGCCACGGTGAGGGGGGGCTCACCTCCCAGCGAGACCGCCCTCGCGGAGTTGCCCACGACGAAGGCCACGCGCCTTCCGTCCGGGGAGAAGGTGGGCGACATCGCGCCTTCGGTGCCAGGCATCGGGGTCGGCTCGAGTTGGTCCCGCCTCCGCATCCAGAGCTGCTGACCCCCACGGCCCCCGGTAGCGCTGAGCCCGACGTAGACGATGCTCGAGCCGTCGGGCGAGATGGCGAGGTTCGAGCCGAACTCCCGGGCCGGGTCGTGCGCCTCGGGCAACGCCACGGCGTAGCGGCTGACGGGCGCGAGCGCCTCGGGGGCCCACAGCGCCCACCCTGCCGCGCCCACCGCGAGACCCAGCAGGCCGCTGGCGGCGACGGCGGCGCGTCGGCGCGCCGGTGTGGAGGCACTCCCGTCGGCGCCACCCTCGGCGAACCCGTGTCGGAAGCCGACGTCCGTCAGCGCCGTCGCGAAGGCCTCCGCCGTGCTGAACCGGTCGGCGGGCAGCTTCTCCAGCGCCTTCCGGATCGCAGCGTCCACGTTGGGCGGGATGGCAGGGCGGTGCTTCGTGGCCGAAACGGCCTGCCCCGCGATGATCTTCCCGAGCACCGCCTGCGCGGTGTTGCCCAGGTACGGTGGCTCGCCCACGAGCATCTCGTACAGCACGCAGGCGATCGCGTAGATGTCGGTCGCCGGCCCCACCATCACGTCGCCCGTGGCCTGCTCCGGGCTCATGTAGAAGGGTGTTCCGACCGAGAGGCCCGTCTCGGTGAGCCTCGCACCGCCCGCCGCACCCACCGCGAGCGCGATTCCGAAGTCGGCCACCACGGGCTGGCCCGCGTGGATCAGGATGTTCGCGGGCTTGATGTCCCGGTGGATGACCTTGTGGCGGTGCGCGTAGTCGAGCGCTCCGGCGACCGCCACCGCGATGTGGACCGCCTCGCCGACGGGGAGCTGCTTCTCACGCTCGAGCTTCTCGCGCAGGCTCTCCCCCTCCACGTAGGGCATCACGTAGTACAGGAAGGAATCGGCCTGACCCGAGTCGTGCAGCGGCAGAATGTGCGGATGCTGCAGGTTCGCCGTCGTCTTGATCTCGGCGAGGAAGCGATCGGCACCGACGACGGCGGCCAGCTCGGGCTTGAGCACCTTGAGCGCGACCTTGCGCTCGTGCTTGACGTCCTGAGCCAGGTAGACGGTCGCCATCCCACCCTCGCCGACCTCTCGCTCGACGACGTAGCGCCCGCTCAGGGCGGCGCTCAGGCGCTCCATCGATGTGGCGTTCATGCAGACCTCGCTTCGGGGGCTCGAAACGTCGCCGCGGATAATTCCGGCTCCGAGGTGCGCACGCAAGCTCGGGCGGGCGGCGCGCCGCCCGCTACGTCGGGTGGGCCCGCCTCTACGTAAGGTGCGCTCGCCCGCTGCATCGGGCGACGGAGGGAGGCGGCCGGGCCGGTCGGGCAACGTGGAGTCGTGGCAGATGGACTTCACGCCCGGAGGCGACGGATGGCATCGATCACCCGACTTTTCGGCTCGTGGTTCTTCGTGTGGACGCTCCTCGTCGCCACCCTCGGGCTGGTGGCGGCGGTGGGGGCCGGTGGCCCGAGTCCGGGCTTCGTCCCTGGAGTCGAGACGGCCGAGTGGCCCACCGCGGATGGTGGCGCCGGCAACCACTACGCGCCGCTCGCGGACATCACGCCTGAGAACGTGGCGGAGCTGGCTGTCGCGTGGAGGTATCGCACCGGCGACGTGCACGCGCACCGGGATGGATTCGCGGGGACCGCTTTCGAGGCGACGCCGATCATGGTCGACGGCGTGCTGTACGTCGTGACGCCCTACAGTCGCGCCATCGCGCTCGACGCCGAGACCGGAGCCGAGCTGTGGACGTTCGACCCCGGAATCGACCGCACCAACCGGGATCACACCCTGGTCACGTCCCGCGGCCTCTCCCATTGGCGCGACCCTGCGCGGGCTCCTGGAGAGCCGTGCGCCGCGCGGATCTTCCTGGCGGCCTACGACGGGCGCCTCTTCGCCCTGGACGCGGCCAACGGCACTCCTTGCGCGGGCTTCGCGGACGGCGGCACGGCGGATCTGCGCCGGGGGGTCGACCGCCTGGACGGGAGGCAGCAACACTGGCACCAGACCGCACCCCCCGCGGTCATCGGCGACCTGGTGATCGTCGGCTCGTCGATCTCCGACAGTCACGATGCCGACGCTCCGAGCGGTGTGGTTCGCGCCTACGATGCGCGCACGGGTGAAGTACGGTGGGCCTGGGAGCCACTCCTCGATACCGAGGGCTCGGAGGGTCGGGCTCGGGTGGGGGCGGCGAACGCGTGGGCCACGATCACCGCCGACCCGGAGCGCGACCTCGTCTTCGTGCCGACCGGGAGCCCGAGCCCTGACCATTACGGCGGCCTGAGGCCGGGCGACAACAGGTACGCCAACTCCCTGGTGGCGCTGCGCGCTTCGACCGGCGAGGTGGCCTGGCACTTCCAGACCGTCCACCACGACCTCTGGGACTACGATCTGCCGAGTCCGCCCGCGCTCGTGACGCTGGAGCGGGGCGGCGTGGCCGTGCCCGCGGTGGTGCAGACGACCAAGATGGGCTACGTGTTCGTCTTCCACCGCGAGACGGGTGAGCCGCTCTTCCCCATCGAGGAGGTGCGCGTGCCGGCCTCCGACGTTCCGGGTGAGGTCACCTCGCCCACACAGCCGGTTCCCGTCCTGCCGAAGCCGCTGGCTCCCCAGGGCATCTCCCCCGAGGACGCGTGGGGGCTGACGCCCATCGACCGCGCCGGGTGCCGCCGCCGCATCGAGGCGCATCGTTCGGATGGCGTCTTCGCGCCGCCCAGCCTGCGCGGCACGATCGCCTACCCCGGCTTCATCGGCGGCATGGAGTGGGGCGGGGTCGGGTTCGATCCCGGGAGCGGGCTGCTGGTCACGAACACGAACCGGGTCGCCATGGTCACGACGCTGATCCCCCGTGCCGAATCGACTGAGGGTGGATCGTCCGCGGAGCATGGCAAGTTCTCGATCGCTCCCCAGGCTGGGACGCCGTACGCGGTGAAGCGCGAAGCGCTGCTGTCACCCCTCGGCATCCCGTGCAGCCGGCCGCCGTGGGGCATGCTGCACGCGGTGGACATGCGCTCCGGCGAGCTCGTCTGGGAGGTTCCACTCGGCCGCCTCACGGACCTGACCAAAGTGCCGACGCCCGTGAAGTGGGGATCACCCAACCTGGGAGGTCCGCTGGTCACCGGCGGCGTCGTCTTCATCGGGGCGACGATGGATCGGCGGCTGCGCGCCCTCGACCTGAGGACCGGTGAGCTGCTCTGGACCGCGCGGCTTCCAGCTTCGGCACAGTCCTCGCCCCTCACGTATCGCGTGCGGCCGGGTGGACGGCAGTTCCTCGTGGTCGCCGCGGGGGGGCACTCCGGCATGGGCTCGAGCCTCGGTGACCACCTGATTGCGTATGCGCTCCCGGCGGGCGGCCACGTGGGGGGCGAGCGATGAGCGGCCGGGCGTTGGTCACCGGGGGCACCGGGATGCTCGGCTCCTACATCGTCGAGCGCCTGGTGGCGGAGGGCTGGGCGGTGCGGGCTCTGGTTCGGCGGGGCGCGCGCAGGGGCGCGCCGAGTGACTGGCTGGACGGGGTCGGGGTCGAGCGCGTCGAGGGCGCTCTGGAGGACGCCCCGTCGCTGGTTGCGGCGGTAGCCGGGTGTGACGTGGTCTTCCATGCCGCGGCGGTGATCGGGTCGGGTGGCTCGTGGGCCGACTTCCACGGGGGTAACGTGGAAGGGACCGCCCACGTGGTCGCCGCGGCAGAGGCCGCCGGCGCCCGCCTCGTGCACGTGAGCAGCACGGCGGTCTACGGCCGGGAGCGCTACCGCGCCGAGCCCACGGACGAGCAGGTCCCGCTGCCGGAGCTTCCACCGCAGGACGTCTACGGCCGCTCGAAGCAGGAGGCGGAGGCGGTCGTGCTTCGTGCCCATTGGGCTGGCCGGGTTTGGGCCACGGTGGTGCGCCCGCCGGTCATGTACGGCCGCCGCGACCGCCAGTTCGCGCCGCGGATCGGAGCCGTGCTCGCCCGGGGGATCTTCCCCAGGATCGCCGGGGGGCGCACGACGCTCGCCGTCGTCCATGCGGCGAGCGTGGCGGAGGGCGCGGTGCTGGCCGCCACTTCCGACGTGGCGGGCGGACAGGTCTATCTCCTGACGAACGATTACCCGGTCACGACGACGGACTTGGTGCGGTGTGCCGCTGAGGGGCTCGGTCGACGCATCTGGTCGCCCTCCGTGCCGGCCCCTGTCGGGCGGGCCGGCTTCGCGGCGCTCGCCTGGGGCCTGCGGGCTCGCGGCCGCCGGGACCTCGCCCGACACGCGGCCGGGACGCTCGAGATGCTCACGCGGGACAACCCGTTCACGTCGGAGCGGGCGCGGCGGGAGCTGGGGTGGGCGCCGTCGGCGTGCCGGGACGACCTCCTGGCCGACGCGTTCCGTTGGTGGCGGGCGAATGCGGTCACCGGTGTCCGGGCGGCATGACCCCGTGGACGCCGCATGGGTCGACGTCCTGGGGGTGCGCATCCAGGCGCCGGTCACCGCCGGCACGAACGTGGCGCTGGCTCTGCAGTGCGCATACTTCCGATGGCGCCTGCGTCGAGGGGTGGAGCCGGCGATTCGGCTCTGGGCGCTCTTCTTCCTGGCCATGGCTGTCGCGACGCTCGCGGGCGCGCCCAAGCATGCGCTCCGGCACGTGCTCTCCCCGATCGAGCTGACGTCTGTGCTCTGGATCTCGTCGCTGGGCTCGGGGCTCGCCGTGTGGGCCGCGCAGCGGGCGACGATCGCCAGCCGGGCCGGCCTCCGCAGGGTGGGGCTCGAGCGCGCCAGCTCACTCCAGCTCGTCGCCTATCTCATGGCGAACGCCGCGTGGGGACCTCACATGAGCGTCCTCATCGCCAATACGGTCGTCGGGCTCCTACCCGTCATCCACGCCGAGGCGGGCGCGGCCCGCGGCGGCGAGCCGAGCGGTGGCTGGATCGCAGCGGGCTTCGGGCTCTCGATGATCACGGGCCTGGTCTACGTCGCCGAGCTGTCACTAGGGCACTGGCTGAACCACATCGACGTCGCCCACCTCCTCATGGCCCTCAGCTACTACCTGATCGCGCGGGGGGCGGCGGCTCCGACCTCCTTCCCTGTCCTTGCAACGCGTCACGGTGACGTCTATCTGTAGGTACTTCCTTACGTTTCGCTCCCTCCAAGGGGTTAGCCGGTGGCGAATCAGCCCCACCTCGCGGTCGAGTCGATCGCCGGCCAGAGGCCCTACCAGGAGGACTCCGCGCTCGCCGAGACGTTGGCCGACGGGCGCACCCTGATCGCCGTCGCCGACGGCATGGGGGGACACGCGGCGGGCGAGGTGGCGAGCCAGCTCGCGCTCGACACGCTCGTGGAGGCGGTGCGTGGCGGGCAACGTCTGGATGAGGCGTTCGGCTTGGCGAACGAGCGTGTTCACCGCATGGCCATGGAGCCGGGCAAGCAGGGGATGGGGACGACGCTGGTCGCGATCGTCGTCGATGCGTCGGACTTCTGGGTCGCGAACGTGGGTGACAGTCGCGCCTACCTGATCACGCCGCAGGGCATTCGGCGCCTGACCGAGGACCACTCATTCGTGGCGGAAGCGATGAAGCGCGGCCAATCGGAGGCCGAGGCCATGGCCACGCCGTGGAAGGACGCGCTGACGCGGTCCATCGGAACCGAGGCGGAAGTTCAGGCGGACGTGACGGGACCCCACGCCCTGACGCAGGACGCGGCCCTTCTCATCTGCTCGGACGGGCTCTACAAGACGTTGAGCGACGACGAGATCCGTGAGCTCTTCGTGCGGTCCGGCGGGGTCCAGGGTGCCGCGCAGTCGCTCATTGCCGCGGCGTTCGACGCCGGGAGTGACGACAACATCTCGGTCGCGATCGCCGAGTACGGAGAGGTACCCAGGGACACGGCGCCGACCACGATGATCCTGTCGTACGATCCCGAAGCAGCGCGGGAGGAGGAGCGGAAGGCCAGTGAGGCCCAGGCCGCCGCCATGGCGGCGGTGGACGAAGGCGCGGTGGTCGCGGGACTACCGGTCGCGGCGGTGGCGGCAATCGTGGTGGTGGTGGGAGCGCTGGTGGCGATCCTGCTATTCGGCGGTTAGGCGCGGCGCCGTCGCGTCAGGCGACATCGTCCATGAACGTCAGCGTGAGGCCGCCACACTCGACGACGTCGCCGTTCCGGAGCTTCGTGCGCCTGGTGGCACGGCCGCGCACCTTCATCGATCCGAAAATCGCGAGATAGCGCACGTCGCACCCCGCCGCGGAGTGCACCACCAGGACGTGGTGCTTGGGTGCCTT
>Ga0214472_10006833_pt1 | contig 11955 bp, 15 predicted proteins | sample RVTome_6_FD_207662 | JGI IMG/M metagenome (GOLD analysis project Ga0214472, IMG submission 207662) | Soil microbial communities from uranium-contaminated site in the Upper Colorado River Basin, Wyoming, United States - RVT140D175 | ecosystem: Environmental > Terrestrial > Soil > Contaminated >...
GGGATTCGCCGGACTCGTAGAGCGAGGCTCCGAGTGGGAACTGCTGGAACCGCAGTTTCGGCTGCAAGGCAATGAAGTCGCCCTCGGGAAGCGCGGCGAGGAGGCGGTTCTGCTTCGGCGTGGTCATAAGTCCGCCACCCGGTTTCATGAAGTAGGACGGTGTACGATACCGCACTTATACCGCATTTTCCAGCCCTTCCGTCACGCGATTCCGGCTTACCCGCGGGTCATGGCGACTTGGTTCGAGGGCAGCCATCCGTTTACCCGCCTTGGCGCCCGTATGTGTGCCGTCGCACAGACCGTCCTGAGAGACGGGCGGATACTCGGCGCAACGATCGACAGTCCGCGGGGCCGGCTGGGCGCAAGAGGATTGCATTCTGCCTGAAGTTCGCCGGCTTTCGATTTCAAATAACCCAGGAGACTTGTCATGAAGACGATGAATAAATTTGGAGCAGTGCTTGGCGTGGTGGGCGTCCTCGCGCTCGGTGGGTGCGAAACGACGAACGATCCCTACCGATCTTCCAGGCCGGGAACTGCTTACCCGGGCGCTGTCAACACGGGAAATGCGAACTCGGGATACGGCGTGGTGCAATCCATTGATCTCGTGCAGCAAGGCAACACCGGCATTGGCGGCAGCGGCGTTGGCATAGGCACCATCGCCGGCGCCGTGGTCGGTGGTGTGCTTGGCAACCAGGTTGGGAGCGGAACAGGCCGAACCGTTGCGACCGTTGCCGGTGCCGCAGGCGGCGCTTATGTCGGACACGAGCTGGAAAACCGCCAACAACAGCGAACGGCAGATGTGTATCGAATCACCGTCCGCATGGATAACGGGTCCTATCAGGCATTGACGCAAAACACAAACAGCGGCTTCAGAGTGGGCGACCGGGTGTGGGTCGACAACGGCTATCTGCAACGGTATTGATTCGATCGCCGCGCGCTCACCCAATAACGCCCGGCCCCGCCGGGGATCATGCAACCAAAAGGATATAGCGACTATGGAACCGAGAACAGACGAATTCAACCAGGCCAAAGGCCGGATGGCGAGCGAGATCAAAACGGTCATCGCCGACGGCGAAGATCTGCTCAAGGCCGCGGCGGACGTATCGGGCGCGGGCTTTGCAGTCGTGCGCGAAAAGTTTGATGAGAAGTTGAGCAGCGCCAAAGAGAGACTGATCGATGCGTCACGACCGGCCGTCGACAACGCCAGGCGAACTGCCGCCGCAGCCAACGATTACGTTCACGGCAATCCGTGGGCGGTGATCGGTATCGCCGTGGCCGTCGGTGCGCTGATCGGGTTTCTGACCGCGAAGCGCTGATTCTTCTGGAGTGACCTCACATGAAAACGCAGGCCAACCGGCCCTCGTACGTGGCGCCGTTGATTGTGGGCATGGCGGTGATTTTGTTCAGTACCGCCGGCATTGCGCGCATGATCGGTTGGAGCCCGGATTCGACGGTTGATTCCAGCGGTATTCTCTCGGCGCAGGCGGGGGGCGCCGCGCGCGCCAAGGGACGTTGCGCCGAATGCGGCGTGATCACGTCGATGCGGGAAGTCGACGCGCGCGACGAAGGCGCTGGCCCCCATGCATCAGGCGGCACCGGCAGCCAGGACGCGCTGCCGGAGACATCGGGCAGGCGCTACGAAATTACCATCCGTCTGGCCGATCGATCGAGCCGCGTGATCAATTATGCAAGCCCGGCGAGTTGGCGGCCCGGGGAACGCGTGATCGTCATCGACGGCGCGAACCCGTCGAACCGATGAAAGTTGCGCTGGTCGGCGCAGGAGCCGGGGCCTCGCGCCAGAGCGAAGGCGACCCCGGGGTAGTGTCTGAAACATCTGCTCCCGCTGTGGATTCAGTGGCGGTCGCGCAACGTGCGTCCCGCTACTCGCGCATAAGCGTCGCGGTCGGCGTGCTTGCGATTATCGCGCTTGTCGCCGCACTGTATCTGGCGCGTGCCTTTTTCGTGCCCTTGCTGATCGGAATCCTCGCCAGCTACACGCTGTGCCCGGTGGTGGACTGGCTGAAGGCATGTCGCATTCCGCGCCCCGTGGGCGCGGCATTGGCGCTGGCCGTGCTGGCCGGCAGTCTGTCCTGGATCGCTTTTTCGTTGAGCGACGATGCCGCGGCGGTGATCGAAAATTTTCCGGAGGCCGCGCGCAAGCTGCGGCAGAATCTGAGCGTCGCACGTATCGGCGCGCCCACGGCGCTGCAGAACATGCAGGACGCCGCCAACGAAATCCAGGGGGCCGCCACCGACGCCGGCGCGGAGCCGGGGGCGCGCGCGACCGCGGTCAAGATGTCCGAGCCCACGGCCTGGTTGCGCGATTACGCACTCGCGCAGTCCGCGCTGCTCGTCACCGTGGTTGCACAAACGCCGATCGTGTTGTTGCTCGCTTATTTCCTGCTGGCGTCGGGCGATCACTTCCGCCGTAAGCTGGTGGGCTTCGTCGGGCCGTCGCTATCGCACAAGAAAGATGCTGTGCGGATTCTCGAAGAAATCGACGTACAGGTCCAGCGCTATCTGCTCGCCACGCTCGTGTCGAACGCTCTGGTGGCGGTTTGCACCTGGCTCGCGTTCGAGGCGCTGGGCGTGGAACGGGCAGGCGTATGGGGTGTCGCCGCCGGCGTGCTGCACTTCATCCCCTACCTCGGCCCGGTGCTGATTGCGCTCGCCAGCGGCATGGCCGGCTTCTTGCAATTCGGATCGCTGTTCGGCGCGCTCGCCGTTGCGGGCGTGTCGCTGCTGGTCGCGGGTACGATCGGGTTCGCGTTCATGACCTGGCTGCAAAGCCGTTTTGCAGGCGTAAACGCCGCGGTGCTGTTCATCGCGCTGCTGTTCTTCGGATGGATGTGGGGAGTATGGGGCTTGCTGCTCGGTGCGCCGCTGGTTGCCATCGCCAAAGTGGTCTGCGATCGCGTCGAATCGCTCAAACCGGCCGGCGCATTGCTTGGGCGCTAGAACCTAAACTATATGTGCCGGCTTGGAAAGGTAGGGTCTGATGCCGTCGCCGCGTCAGCAAGGTGCGTTATGCGGTGCGACAGGTCGGAGTAGCGAACGGCCCGCACGGGATGACAGCACGGCTGAATATCGTTCACCGATTGTACGCTGGCGCACAGAACGCGGGCTCTGTGCAGAGAGACAATTACGGATATCGACATGAAGGTATGGCGGGCGGGAGCTTGGCATGAACCGGGATCGTCTGGAAGGCCTGTGGAAGCAGGTCGGCGGCTTTGTGGGAGAGCAGTGGGGGCGGCTGACCAATGATCCGGTACGCGTGAGCGCCGGCAGGCACAATCAACGCGTGGGCAGAGCCCAGAAGATATACGGAATCTTCAAAGAGGAAAGCAGGCGTGAGCTCAAGCAGTTCATGCATCGCAACCGCAAGTGGGATCTGTCGAACCGGTAGAGTGGATTCAAAACGGTGATTTGAACGGAGGTTGTGCGATGTTCGCGAAAAAATCTGATTTAGTTGTCGACAAGACTGCCAGCGCGGTGAGCGTCAGTGCCGAGGTCCAGCGCCAGGCGGCCTTGCTCAAGACCGGGGCATTGCAGGACGCGATTCTCAACAGCGCCAACTTCTCGATCATTGCCACCGACGAGAAGGGCGTCATTCAATTGTTCAACATCGGCGCCGAGCGCATGCTGGGCTACGCGGCCGCCGAAATGGTGAATCGGATAACCCCGGCACATATTTCCGACCCGCTGGAAGTGGTAGCGCGTGCCGTCGAACTGAGCCGCGAGCTTTCGACCACGATTACGCCGGGGTTCGAGGCATTGGTCTTCAAAGCCATGCGCGGGATCGAAGACATTTACGAGCTGACCTACATCCGCAAGGACGGCAGCCGGTTTCCGGCAATCGTGTCGGTCACGGCGCTGCGCGATGCTGACAGCAAGATCATCGGCTATCTGCTGATCGGCACCGATAATTCAGCGCGCAAGCAGGTTGAAGAGCAGCTGCGGTGGACCGAGGAGAGTTTCCGCCTGATGGTGGAGAGCGTGACCGACTACGGCATAGTCATGCTGGATCCGGAGGGACGCGTGGTGAGCTGGAACAGCGGAGCGCAGCGGATCAAGGGCTACAGCGCGGAGGAAATCGTCGGCCAGCATTTTTCCCGGTTTTATCCGCGTGAAGACATCGATCACGGTACGCCGCAGCGGGATCTCGATGTCGTGACCGCCAAAGGGCGGTTCGAAGACGAGGGCTGGCGCGTACGCAAGGACGGCTCCACGTTCTGGGCCAATGTGGTCTTTACTGCGATACGGGACCAGGCCGGCAATCTGCGCGGCTTCGCCAAGCTCACCCGGGACCTGACCGAGCGGAGAAAGGTGGAAGCGGAACTCACAGACTCCAAGTCGGCGGCGGAAAAAGCCAATCTTGCCAAGTCGGATTTCCTGTCCAGCATGAGCCATGAACTGCGCACCCCGCTGAATGCGATCCTCGGTTTTGCCCAGCTGATGGAGTCGGAGACTCCGCCGCCCACGCCCTCCCAGAAGGAAGGCGTAGCCCAGATCCTGCAGGCGGGATGGTATCTCATGGAATTGATCAACGAAATCCTCGATCTGGCGATGATCGAGTCCGGGCGGCTGGCGTGGTCGCTCGAACCGGTATCGCTGGCGGAAGTCATGCTCGAATGCCATACCATGATCGAACCGCAGGCGCAAAAGCGCGGCATTCGCCTGACCTTTCCCAGGGTCGACAGCCCGTGCTTTATCAAGGCCGATCGGACCCGGGTGAAACAGGTGTTGATCAACCTCCTGTCCAACGCGATCAAGTACAACCAGGCGGGGGGATCCGTCGTCGTGGAATGCAGCGCGAGCGCCCCGTCACGCATACGCATCAGCGTCAAGGACACCGGCGCGGGATTGTCGCCGGAAAAGATGGCACAGCTGTTCCAGCCGTTCAATCGTCTCGGACAGGAGGGCAGCGCCGAGGAAGGCACGGGCATCGGCTTGGTGGTGACCAAGCGGCTGGTCGAACTGATGGGTGGTGCAATCGGCGTGACCAGCACGGTCGGAGAGGGCAGCATGTTCTGGATCGAACTGGTCGTTACCTCTGCACCGCAAACTGCCGCCGGTGAAGCCGAACTCATCGTGCCGCTCCAAGCGCAAGTTCCAAACGGTGCTGGGTCGCGCACCCTGCTCTATGTCGAGGACAATCCGGCCAACCTGCAGCTGGTCGAAAAGATCCTCGCGCGCCGTCCCGACATACGCCTGCTGAGCGCGAGGAACGCACCCCTGGGCATCGAGCTCGCGCGCGCCTCGCGGCCGGACGTGATACTGATGGACATCAATCTGCCGGGGATGAGTGGGATCAAAGCGATGCAGATCCTGCGCGCCGATGCGGCTACGGCGCACATCCCCGTCGTTGCTCTCAGTGCCAATGCCATTCCCCGCGACATCGAGCGCGGCCTGGAAGCGGGATTTTTCCGCTACCTCACCAAGCCGATCAAGGTCAATGAGTTCCTGGACACGCTGGACGTGGCTCTGAAATGCGTAGAACAAGAAGTTGTTGGCTGAATAAAGTGAAGCTGGGATGAAACTCCGCGACGAGGTTGGCAATCTGGCTGCTGCCTTTGGCAGCATGGCCGCCAACCTCGTATTTCCGCCGAGCGAAGTTGCGCGTCGATAACAGTTTCACATGGGGGCATCAATGAACTGGAAACTTAAATTAGTACTTGGCGTAGCCACTTTCGGACTGGCCGCTCAGGCTGCCGCGCAAATCACGTTTTATGAAGGTGAGCATTTCGGAGGACGCGTGTTCAGCACGGACAAACGGATCGCGAATTTCCAGCGCTTCGGCTTCAACGACCGCGCGTCATCGGTGATTGTGGGTCGCGGCATATGGGAAGTCTGCGAGCAGGCGCGCTTTGAGGGCCGCTGCATGGTGTTGCGCCGTGGCAGCTATGATTCCCTGAGCAGGATGGGCATGAACGATCGCGTCTCCTCGGTGCGGCCGGTAAAAGCCCGCAAACGCTATGTCAATGAAGCGCCTGCGCCGCTCGCTACCCCAGCATACGAATACCGGCGTCGTCCGAACGAGCGGGTGTTCGAGGCGCCGGTTACCTCGGTTCGCGCCGTGGTTGGCCCGCCGGAGCGGCGCTGCTGGATGGAACGCCAGCAAGTCGTTGAACCAGGCCGCGGCGGACCCAGCGTCGGTGGCGCCATCGCCGGCGCAGTCATCGGCGGCATCCTCGGCCACCAAATCGGGAGCGGAAGCGGCAGAGACGTCGCCACCGCCGGAGGCGCGGTCGTCGGCGCCGTTGTCGGCGCCAACGTGGGACGTGATAGCGGTGCGACCTATGACCGCGACGTGCAGCGCTGCGAAACCACCGCAAGCGGTCCGCCTCAGTATTGGGACGTCACCTACAATTTCCGCAACGTGGAGCACCGGTTGCAAATGAGCACTCCTCCGGGGGCGACCATCGCAGTGAATCAGAAAGGCGAGCCGCGCGGGTAAGGATATATGTCGCAAGGAAAGAGCGGCCTTCCGGGGCCGCTTTTTTTTGCTGGATCGACATTTACCGGCCGGCCGGCCAGCGTTATCAGGCGACCGTCACAATGCCTTGACGGTACCGCACATCGGACAGCAGGCGGCTCAATTCCTTCCTGACCACGGCGTAGCACTCGCACGCGCGGGTCTCCAGTCCGGAGCGCTCGAGCACCGAAATGTGGCCGCGGCGGTAGCGGATAAAACCGGCATGTTGCAATTTGCCGGCGGCCTCCGTAATGCCTTCCCGGCGCACGCCGAGCATGCTGGCGACCAGTTCCTGGGTCATGACCAACTGGCCCGAAGGAACCCGATCGAGCGTCACCAACAGCCAGCGGCACAACTGCTGCTCCACCGAATGATGCCGATTGCAGGCTGCGGTCTGGAACATCTGCGTAATCAGCGCCTGGGTGTAACGCAGCAACAGACGCTGCATCAAGCCGGCGCGATTGAATTCCTGCATCAGCAGGCGGCGCTCCAGGCGGTAAGCGTGGCCGGCGGTTTGCACTACCGCCGCGCTGGGCGTGGTATTCCCGCCCATGAACAGCGAAATTCCGACCACCCCTTCATTGCCGACGCCCGCGATTTCAGCCGATGCGCCCGACTCCGTGACATAGTGCAGCGACACGATGGCGGTGGTGGGGAAATGGGCGTGCTGCAACTGCCCGCCAGGTTCGTAGAGGACTTCACCGAGCGGCATCGAGACCAGTTCCAGACGCGCTGCCAGGCGCCCGAATTCCTCCGCGGGCAGGGCGGCAAGAAGATGGTTTTGACTCGGATTGTGGGGTGAAGACATTGCCAACCGTCGAGAGGTTGCGTTCTATTTTCTTGCGGTAAGCTCCACGCCGATTCCGCGGTAACCGATGAAGCGGCAGGACTGGTTGAACATCGGCTCCCCGCTCACCTGAAATTGTTGTTGCGAGCCATCGGCATTGATGCGGCTGAAGACGAAATCCAGGAAGGGCTGCCGGGCCGCAATGGTGGCCTGCAGCAACTCCCGCTCCGCCTCGTTCCAGCCTGCCTCCTGCGCGCCCTTTGCGTCTTCTCCCAGGGCGTCGACCCGGATTCCGAGCATCTCCAGAACCGGGCCGGAAACCCTGGTGAAGCTCCCGTTCTCATCCTGCTCCCAGTACCAGTCGGAGGCCAGTTCGGTCAGGCTGCGATAGCGCGCTTCGCTTTCGCGCAATTCGGCGGTGCGCTCCCGCACCGTCTGTTCCAGTTCCTTGCTGTAATTCTCGAGTTTTCTGTAGAGCAGCCGCACTTCCAGCATGTTGTGGATGCGTGTCTTGACTTCGACCAGATCGAACGGCTTGCTGATGAAATCCTTTGCGCCGGCCTGCAATGCGCGCAGCTTGTGCCCCGGCTGGGCGGTGATCACGAGGACTGGAAGGTAGCTGTCCGTATCGTTTGTCTTGAGGCCTTCCATGACCTGGAATCCATCCATGCCGGGCATCTGGAGGTCGAGCAGGATCAGGTCGTAGCGGTTCTTGCGATGCAGCGCGCAGACCTCGTGCGGATTCATGGTCGAGGCAACGCAGGCATAGCCGGCCTCACGCAGCGTTTGCTCGAGTAGACTGATATTGGCCTCCTGATCGTCAACGATCAGGATGCTGGCGTTGAGAATGGCGGACTCGGCAACCATCATGCCGGTTCCTTGGTGGTTGCACGGCTAGATGCCGGTTTTGGAAGTTTCAGCGCTACATCGAGTGCATCCATGAACTGGTTGACCTTGATCGGTTTGGTAAGGTAGTTGAAGAATCCGGCTTCGAGGCCCTTCTCGATGTCACGGGGTACCGCATTGGCGCTCAACGCGATGACCGGGATATGCGCCGTTGCCGGGTCTGCGCGCAGGATGTGCAACGCCTCGATCCCGCTGATGCCGGGCAGGTTGATGTCCATCAGAATCACCTCCGGCTGATAGGCACGTGCAAACTCGATGCCAATATTGCCGTCCGCCGCGCTCAACAGGCGCAGGTCGGGGCGGCGCGCGATGAGTTGTTCGACGAGTTCCAGGTTGGCCGGATTGTCTTCCACGTAGAGCAGCGTGCGCAACGGCGCGCCACCTACTGCCACCTCAGATCGCGTCTGTGTGGCAAGCGCCGCTTGCTCAACGGCGAGCTGCGGTGCACTCGTCCGGGTCAGTTCGATCCAGAACACGCTTCCCACCCCGACGGTGCTATCCGCGCCTATGGTGCCGCCCATCAGGTCGACCAGACGCTTGGTCACCACCAGGCCGATGCCCGTGCCTTCCTCCGTGCCGGACTCCTTGCCGAGGCGATTGAAGGGCTGGAAAAGCTGCGCAAGTTGTTCCGGCGCCAGTCCCGCACCGGTGTCCCGCACGCTGATACGGATCGAATCGAGGGCGCCGAGGGAGTACTCCACCGCGACGGCGCCGCCCGACTTGTTGTATTTGATCGCGTTGAACAGAAGATTGATCAGAACCTGTTTGACCCGGGTGCGATCCGCTTTGACGAAGTAGGGAATTTCGAATCGCGGGAACGTCATGCCGATGCCGCGCTTCTGTGCCTGCGGCTCGATCATGGCCCGGCATTCGAGCATGACTTCGACCAGCGAAACCGGCTCCCGCGACAGCGTCAGTTTTCCCGACTCGATCAGTGCGAGATCGAGAATCTCGTTGATGAGCTCCAACAGGTACCACCCTGCCTTGAGAATCTGGTCGAGGCTTCGCTTTTGCGAGGGCGTGGGGGATGGCGAGCCGGATTCCACGAGCTGGGCGAAACCGAGGATGGCGTTGAGCGGCGTGCGCAATTCGTGGCTCATGCCGGAAAGAAAGTCCGTTTTCGCGCGGCTCGCTTTCTCCGCCGCGGCCATCGCCTCGTTGAGTTCCGTTTGGACGCGCTTGCGCACCGAATTGTCGGTGCCGATCAGCAGATATCCGATGATATCGCCATAGTCGTCGCGCAGCGCCGTGATCGAGACCACCGCCGGAAAGCGGCTGCCATCCTTGCGGATATAGGTCAATTCATAGCTGTCTTCGATCCCCCGTGAGGCTTTGAAAGCCAGCGCTTCGAAGCCGGGCGCAATGGAGGTTGCGAGCTCGAGGCTCAATGCCTGGGCGCGCGCCATCACTTCCTGCGGGTCATGAATATCGCTGGGGCTGATCCGGTTGACCACTTCGGCGGCCCTGTAGCCCAGCATGCGCTCGGCACCGACATTGAATAACTGGATGATGCCTTTCTCGTCGGTGGCGATAATCGAGAAATTGGCGCTGGTGAGGATCGCGTTTTGCAGCGCCCCCGCCTTGAGCAGGGCATTCTGGCGTCGCGCGTCGGTGGCGCGGTCTGCGGTGCCGGAATCCTCGGCAAGGAGAGGAACGTTTCCTGTTTCGGGCATGGCGGGTTTCCGTGATAAGCGCTTGTCGCGGCTTATCTTCCAGAGAGGGCCGGAGCCGCCGGGGGCTCGGAGCGCACGCCGTAGCGCTGTCCGATATAACGCTGCAACTCCTCTCGCGTCACGGTACCGTCACCGTTGATGTCAATGGCGGCGAACCGGGGCCCGAGATCGAGGTCTCCCTGTGATTCTTCGCGCGTTAAGACGCCGTCAGCGTTGCGATCCAGCGCCTGAAATAGCGTTACCAGACGGGCGGCGACACGCTGGTCATACGCCGTCTTGTCGTCCGCCGGTGCGGCCGCCGCCAACGCGCAAAGCAAGAGAGTAGCCGCGGCTTTGTGCTTATACGTTAATTTCATGATAGCTCGCGATAAAGGTTGCAGGACATTGATTCCCGTGGGCAGGGGCGAACAGCATGCGCGCCAGCATGCGATCACCTTAACCTAAGCGCCTCCCGCAGTATGTGCGCTGCCGCACAGACCGTCCTGAGCGATAAGCCGATGATTCGCCGCACGACATTGATACGTGTTCTGCGCATATTGACGCGCTGGACAGGCTGGTGTCGCCGCCCGGGTCAAAGCCGTCGACGGCGTGATCCGGTCGGACGCCTGACATTCAATCAACGAAAACGGAGTAAAGGACACTCGCCATGCTGTATACCATCGCCGTCGTTTTGCTCATCCTGTGGCTGCTTGGGCTGGTCACTTCCTACACCATCGGTGGTTTCATTCATGTGCTGCTGGTGATCGCCATCGTGGTCGTCCTGCTCAGAATCATTGGCGGGCGAAAACCCCTGTGAGGCTGACTGGGGACTCCGCAGGCTGGATGCGGCACGCAATGTGCGCTGGCGCACAGACCCCGCCGGCTGCATCGCGTATCTTGCATGACCTATTACTGGTTAAAAAACAATGAACATCGCGATGTGGATCCTGGCGGGCGGCGTGCTCGGATGGATAGACTTTACGCATGTTAAGGCCAACGAACAGCGGGGCAGGGTGATCTCGATCGTCATCGGCATGGTGGGGGGATTCTTCGGCGGGAACGTGCTCGCGCCGATGTTCGGCGCCGACACGAGCACGCCGAATGACTTCAGCCTGTTTCCACTGGTTGTTGCATTGGCGAGCGCGGCCGCGTGTCTGGCCATCAGCAATCTGCTTTCCCGGCGTCTCGGGGTGTGACCTCCGCGGCCGGGGCGATCGAACTGCTGTCGATTGCCGGCTTCCAGGAGGAGCTGCGGCGCACGGTACGCATTCGTCCGGGGCCCGCTACCGCAAATCCGCTGGACGCCGCGCTGAAGAAGATTGAGCAGAATCCGGTATTCACGCAGTCCCGCCTGCTCACCCGCGTACTGGCGGCACTGACCTATCAGCAGGGCGAGTTCCGGCGCGCCGAGATCGCCGCCTTCGACTCGGAAACGCTCGCCATGGTCCTGGCCCTGATGGACGCGCACGCTGCCGGCGCATCGCCGCGCGAGGCGTGGATATCTGCCGTCGATGCGGCAAGGGTTGCGGAGGTCGGCGCTGGCGGTTAATGGAAATGTAGATCGCCAATCGGAGCCAATGTGCGTAGTATGCTGGCCTCAATAGCTCAAATGGCGGACTCGTGAGACACGGAAGCGTTACCTTCGGCGGGAAATCGGGCGAAAAATACCACTTTCAGGTATGGCCCCTGGGAACACGATTCAAATCGGTGGCGGCCGTGTACTTCGTGACCAAGCGCGCCTACGATAACAGCACCTATCGCCGGGCGTGCCATGACGGGATCTACATCGGTCAGACCGAAAACCTGGCCGACGCGCTCGTGGCCGAAGCGCAACTACAGCGATTCAGGAGGTTCGGCGCCAATTCCGTTTGCGTTCACCTCCTCGCGGACGAGGGACAGCGCATTGCCGTCGAGCAGGATCTCCTCGCTGCCCACAGCACCCATTGCAATCACGAGGCCAGAGCCGCGCACATCTTCAGTGCGGCCGAATAGACGCACGCAGAGGCCCGAAGGTCGATCAGCGCAACAAGACCAATAATGCGTGACGACGCGGGAAACCAGGCGCCGCCTGCGCCGGCGGGCGCCATGGACATCAACGAAGTCTTCCGCGGTGGCGGGCGATCGGTCGAGTTTCT
>Ga0214472_10006834_pt1 | contig 11955 bp, 11 predicted proteins | sample RVTome_6_FD_207662 | JGI IMG/M metagenome (GOLD analysis project Ga0214472, IMG submission 207662) | Soil microbial communities from uranium-contaminated site in the Upper Colorado River Basin, Wyoming, United States - RVT140D175 | ecosystem: Environmental > Terrestrial > Soil > Contaminated >...
ACAGCACGGCGGCGGTGAACAAGGGATTCGAGATCCGGCGCCTGCGCATCCAGACGGACGTGCGCTTCGGCGACAACATGCTGCTGGTCATCCAGCCAAGTCTGGAGATGGCGGCGCTGCGCATGCGGGACGCCTACTTCCGCGTTGGCTTGACGCCCAACCTCGGCGTCACCATGGGCCAGGAGAAATCCCCGTTTTATCGGTACGAGTTCAACAGCTCCAACAACCTCCCTTCCATTGAGCGAGGGGTGCGGATGTACGGGCTGACCGGCCGCGAAGGGCTGAACGATCTGGTGGTGAACAACGGCTACGGCGCGCAGGACCTGGGCGCCTTTGTGGACGCCGACCTCATGGAGCACCGCTTGTTCGTCAAGGCCGGCGTCACTAATGGCTCCCGCGAAAGCTCGCTCGACGTGAACAACGCCAAGAGCTTCTTCGGCCGCGCCGCGCTCACGGCACTGGTGAACGCCGACGACCAGCCCGTGCTTCAGGTGGGCGCTTCCTTCGCCGCCCGCGACCGGGCGGTGTGCGCGGTCTGCGCCGGCACCATCACCTACTTCCCGGATTCGTCCCGCACCACCACCGCCGTGGACCTGGACTTCGAGATCGGCGGCCACCGGCCAGGCTTTCACCTGATTGCCGACCTGGCGACCGGCGACAACGTCCCCACGCGGCTCCGCGTCAACTCGGGGCGGAATTCCGCCAACCTTCGCAACACCGCCGACAGCAACGTGGTCACCTTCCGGGGCATCAGCCTCATCGCCGCCTACCGTGTGGTCACCGGCACGTCCGACACCAGGGTGGTCCAGATGCTGGAGCCGGCGCTCCGCTTCGACTACGCGGACCCGGACACGGGGGTCCCCGGCGACGAGGGGTACCTCATCACCCCGGCCCTGAGCGTGTACTTCGGCCTGACCACCATCATGCGGGCCGGTCTGGACCTATACCGCTACCAGGACGCCGGCGGCGCCGGCCGCATGGCCCGGGAGTTCAAGGTCTCCTGGCAGGCCAACTTCTGACGATTGCACACCGCGGAGGCATGCTCGCAATGCTCAGATTCATACTGACCGCCACGGCCGCCGGCGCCCTGGCGGGCCCCGGGATGGCCCAGGTTCGCCTCACCGGTGCGGGCGCCACCTTCCCGAACATCATTTACCAGAACTGGGTCCTCACCTACAACCAGAGGTTCGATAATGTCCAGTTGAATTACCAATCGATCGGCTCGGGCGGCGGGATCCGACAGTTTTCCGACCGGACCGTTGACTTCGGTGGCTCCGACGCCCCCATGACCGACTCGGCCATCGCCGCCATCGATGGGAACGTACTGCACATCCCCGCCGTGCTGGGCGCCGTCGTCCCAACGTACCACCTCCGCGGGATCACCGAGACCGTGAAGTTTACGCCTCAGGTCCTGGCCGGGATTTTCCTGGGCGAGATCACCAAATGGAACGACGCCCGGATCGCCAGCGTGAACCCCGGCCTGGCACTCCCCAATCAAGACGTGCTCGTGGTTCACCGCTCCGATGGCTCGGGCACCACCTATGTCTGGACCGACTACCTCGCAAAGGTGAGCCCGGCCTGGCTTCAGCGGGTGGGACGAGGCACCTCGGTGAACTGGCCCGTGGGGCTCGGCGGCCGGGGCAACGAGGGCGTCTCGGCCACGATACGCCAGACACCAGGTGCGCTGGGCTATGTGGAGCTGGGCTACGCCATCATCAACCGGCAGCAGTACGGGCAGGTGCAGAACAAGGCCGGCGCGTTCATCACGCCGAGCCTTGAGTCGGTCACGGCCGCCGCCGCCGGCGCCATGGCGGATATGGGACCACGCACGGATTTTCGCGTCTCCATCACCGATCCGCCTGGCCCCGACTCGTACCCCGTGTCGAGCTTCACCTGGATCCTGATCCGGAAGACGTATCCGGACGCCGCGAAGGCGGGGGAACTCATGAGGTTCCTGTGGTGGGCGGTTACCGAGGGGCAGGCGCAGGCCCCGCGGCTGGGCTATGCCCCGCTGCCTCAGGCCATGCTCCCCTGGATCCGCACCCGGCTCGAGTCGGTGACCGGGCCGGACAACCGGCCCGCCTGGAGGGCGGCGGGCAACTAGCGGCCGCCCCGGAACCCTCCCTCCTCCCCGACCCGACCGTGGCGCCGCGCGCCCCATCGTCCCGGCCGAGGCGTCGTTACGGCGACCGGGTGTACCGGGTCGCCCTCACGGCCCTGGCGTGCCTGCTGCCGCTGGTCCTCCTGGCGGTGGTGGGCGAGTTGAGCGTCAGCGCGTGGCCGGCCCTTCAGCGGTTCGGCCCGGCCTTTCTGTGGTCGTCCACCTGGGACCCCGTGGCCGAGGTGTACGGCGCCGCGCCCATGATCTTCGGGACCCTGGCGTCCTCGCTCATCGCGCTGGTACTCGCCGTGCCGCTCGCCCTGGGCGTCGCGATTTTCCTGACCGAGTTCGCGCCGGCCTGGATGCGCCAGCCCGTGGCGTTTCTGGTGGAGCTGCTGGCGGCGGTCCCGAGCGTGGTGTACGGACTGTGGGGCATTTTCGTCTTGATCCCGGTGCTGCGCACCTTCGTGGTGCCGCCGCTCAAGGCGGTCCTGGGGTGGACACCGTTGTTCAGCGGTGTGTTCTACGGCAACTCGTTGCTGGCGGGCGGCATCATCCTCGCCATCATGATCGTGCCGTATATCGCGGCGGTGTCCCGCGAAGTGTTGCTGGCCGTGCCCGCCAGCCAGCGCGAGGCCGCGCTCGGCCTGGGTGCGACGCGGTGGGAAGCGGTGTGGACCGCCGTCCTCCCGTACGGCCGGGCTGGTGTTATGGGCGGCATCATGCTGGGCCTGGGCCGCGCTCTGGGCGAGACCATGGCCGTTACCATGGTGATCGGCAACCGGCACGACATTGGGCTGTCGGTGCTTCAGCCGGCCTACACCATGGCCGCCGCGATCGCCAACGAATTCTCCGAAGCCACCACGGACACGTACCTCTCCGCGCTTTTCGCGGTGGGGCTGGTGCTCTTCGTGATCACCGTGATGGTGAACGCGCTGGCGCGGCTCCTGGTCTGGCGGGTCGCGCGCGGGGCGGCGGTGGGGAGCAAGGCGATATGATGACACCGCGTAGCCGCCGCCGGCTGTGGAGCGCGGTCATGACCGGGCTGGTGGCGGTGCTCTGCCTCCTCGCGGTCCTGCCCCTGCTGCTCATCTTCGGCGACCTGGTCCACAAGGGCGCCACGTCCATTGACTGGGACTTCTTTGTGAAGAGCCCCGTCCCGGCCGGTGAAACCGGTGGCGGCGTGGCCAACGCGATCGTGGGGACCGGCATCGTGGTGGGACTGGCCTGTCTCATTGGTCTCCCGGTGGGCATCGGAGCGGGGATCTATCTCGCGGAGTACGGCTCGGGGCGGCTGGGCTGGACCGTGCGCTTCGTGGCCGACGTGCTGAATGGCACGCCGTCCATCGTCATCGGGATCTTCGCCTGGACCTGGATCGTGAAGCCGTTGGGCCACTTCTCCGCCCTGGCCGGCGGCGCCGCGTTGGCGGTCCTGCTGGTGCCCATGCTGGCCCGGACCACCGAGGAGATGGTGCGCCTGGTACCCCACTCGTTGCGCGAGGCGGCGCTGGCGCTGGGCTACTCGCGGTGGCGCACCTCGCTCGGCGTGATCGTCCGCACCGCCCTGGGCGGCATCGTCACTGGCTCCCTGGTGGGTATTGCGCGGGTGGCCGGCGAGACGGCCCCGCTGCTCTTCACCGCCCTGGGCAACCTCAACTTCTCCACGTCCGTGACCCAGCCCATGCAGACGCTGTCCCTGCAGATCTACGTCTACGCCACCGGTCCGTTCGATGAGTGGCACCGCATGGCCTGGGCGGCGGCGCTCGTGCTCATGGGACTGGTCCTGATCCTCGCCATCGCCGCGCGGCGGGCCACGCGTGAGCGGTATGCCTCCCGCTAGCGCGACGCCCCCGCGCCTGGAGACGCGCGGCCTCACGGCGACCTTCGGCCGCACGGTCGCCGTGCGCGACGCATCGGCGGCGTTCCCCACCAACACGGTGACGGCGATCATCGGCCCTTCCGGCTGCGGCAAGAGCACCTTCCTCCGGTGCCTCAACCGGCTGCACGAGTTGTCCGATGGCGGCAGTCTGACCGGTGAGGTCTTGTTGGATGGCGAGGACATCTACCATCCGTCGGTGGACGCGGTGGACCTGCGGCGACGGGTGGGCATGGTCTTTCAGCGACCCACGCCGTTCCCCACCATGTCCAACTTCGACAACGTGGCGGCGGGCTTGCGGGTGAACCGGCGGCCCGGCAAGGCGGCGGTGCGCGAGGCCGTCGAAAAGGCCCTGCGGAGCGCAGCTCTGTGGGACGAGGTGCAGGACCGCCTGGATGAGAGCCCGCTGGCGCTTTCCGGCGGCCAGCAGCAGCGGCTGTGTATCGCGCGGGCGATCGCGCCGGAACCAGAGGTGTTGCTCCTGGACGAACCCACCTCGTCGCTGGACCCCATGGGCACCCAGGCCATTGAAGACCTGGTGCAGCAGCTGAAGCGGGACTACACGGTGGTCATGGTCACGCACAACATGTTGCAGGCGGCTCGGGTGTCTGACTTCACCGCGTTCTTCTACCTGGGTACGCTGGTCGAACACGAGCCCACCGCCCAGTTATTCACCCGCCCGCAGCAGCCGCAGACGGAGGCGTACGTCACGGGGCGTTTCGGATGACGGCGCCGGCGGCGGTGGCGATCCAGGAGTTTTCCTTCTGGTATGGGGTCTCCCAGGCGCTGACCGATGTCACCGTCGCCGTGCGGCCCAACACCGTCACGGCTTTCATCGGTCCATCGGGCTGTGGGAAGAGCACCCTGCTCCGGTCCATCAACCGGATGAATGAGCTGATCCCGAGCGTGCGTCATGCCGGGGACATCCGTCTATTCGGGCGGTCGGTGTATCACGCGGGCGCGGATGTCGTCGACCTTCGCCGGCGGGTGGGCATGGTGTTTCAGCGGCCCAACCCGTTCCCCAAGTCCATTTACGACAATGTGGCGTACGGACCCCGCATCAACCGGCTGTGCCCGGCCAACGAATTGCCCGACCGCGTCGAGGGCGCGCTCCGTCAGGCGGCGCTTTGGGAGGAGGTGCGTGACCGGCTGCAGGAACCCGGCACGGGCCTGTCGGGCGGCCAGCAGCAGCGGCTGTGCATTGCGCGGGCGTTGGCCAATGAGCCCGAGCTGCTCCTGCTGGACGAACCGTGCTCCGCCCTCGACCCCATCGCCACGCAGCGCATCGAGGAACTGCTCGTGGAGTTGCGGCAGCGCTATAGTATTCTCATCGTCACCCACAACCTCCACCAGGCAAGCCGGATCGCGGATGAGACGGCGTTCTTCTACTTGGGGCGGCTGGTGGAGTTCGCGCCGTCGGAGGAGCTGTTCACCCGCCCGCGGGACGAGCGAACCGAGGCGTACGTAACCGGGAGATTCGGATGACCGATCCCAAACGGCATTTCCACGAGGAGCTGGCGCAGCTGAAGGAACGGCTGCTCCACATGTCGAGCTTGGCGGAGGACGCCCTCGCCCGGGCGGTGCGCGCCTTGCTCGACCGCGATGCCGCGGCCGCGGACAAAGTGGTGCAGGATGACCGGCGCATTGACGCGCTGGAGATCGAAATGGACGACACGGTGACCAACCTGCTGGCCCTGCACCAGCCCATGGCCCGTGACCTCCGTCTGGTTCTGGCGGCGCTGAAAACCGCCGACGACCTGGAGCGCGTGGGAGATCACGCCGTCAATATCGCCCAGGCTGCGCGGCGCCTGCTGGCCTACCGTGTGATCGCTCCAGAGCCGGAGGTCGTTGAGATGGCCCGCCTGGCGCGCGAGATGCTGGCCAGCGCGCTGGAGGCGTTTGTGCGCGGGGACAGCAAAGCCGGCCGCGACGTCTGTGCCCGCGACGACGAAGTGGACCGGCTCAATCAGTCGCTCTTTCGGATCCTCATCACCCACATGGCCGAAGATCCCCACGTGATCGGCGCGGCGATGCAGGTGTTTTTGGTGGGCCGTAACTTGGAACGGGTAGCCGACCTCGCCACCAACATCGCCGAGAACGTCGTGTTTCTGGTGGAGGGAAAGTCCATCAAGCACCACATCGAGGATCACCCGGAGGGCGGCACCACCTCCTAGAACATCTGGTGGACCACGGGCCGGCGGTGGCGCGCCACGTACTCCGGGCGCACGAACAGCCGGATCAACACCGCCCCCGCGATAAACCCGCCCAGATGCGCCATGAAGGCCACGCCGCCGCCCTGCCCGCGCATGCCCAGGGACCAGAGACTCGACAGGAATTGAAGCCCCGCCCAGTAGAGCAACATGAACGCGGCCGGTACGGCGACCGTGGTGACGAAGAAGCCGAAAAAGACCAGCATGTGAATCCGTACCCGTGGGTAGAGCACCAGATACGCCCCCATGACCCCACTGATGGCGCCTGAGGCTCCCACCATGGGCACGGCCGAGCCCGGGCTGAAGACGATCTGCGCGGCCGCCGCGAGCACACCGGTGAGCAGGTAGAACACGACAAACCTGAGGTGCCCCATCGCGTCCTCGATGTTGTTCCCGAACACCCACAGGAACCACATATTGCCCAGGATGTGGAACCAGCCGCCGTGCAAAAACATGGATGTGGCCACGGTGTGCCATGCCGCCCCGGGCCCCACCTCGCAGCTGATCCCGGGCCCAACGGGGAGACTGATTGACTCCCGGAGCCGTCCGGTGAGCTCCGCGGGAATGGCGCCCAGGCGGCAGACCGATTCGGCGAGGCGCGGATAGGTCCCCGCCCCCTGCACCACAGTCCACACCAGTCCGGTCAGCACGATGATGCCGACGGTGACCAGGGGAGTCAGGTATGTCGGATTCTCATCCTTGTAGGGAAACACACCAGAATCTTAGCGCTAACTCGTTGAAGTACAAAGGCTAGCGATGCTGCCAATGTGGCACGGACCCGTGGTATATGGCTTGCTCCTGCGACGCTGAGGTAGCCGTACGCATCCCTCCCTTATGAATCAGGAGTCGTCCGCATGGCGCAGAAAGTGATCGGGATCGACCTGGGCACCACCAACTCCGTCGTTGCGGTCATGGAGGGCGGTGACCCCGTGGTCATTCCCAACTCCGAGGGCGGGCGGACGACTCCGTCGGTCGTGGCGTTTACCAAGGATGGGGAGCGGCTGGTGGGGCAGGTCGCCAAACGCCAGGCGGTGACCAACCCCAAGAACACCGTCTTCTCCATCAAGCGATTCATGGGCCGCCGGACCGGCGAGGTCAAGCAAGAGTCCTCCAGAGTCCCCTACGCGGTGACGGCCGGTGCCAACGACCTCGCCGTGGTGGACATTCAGGGCAAGCGCTACACGCCGCCGGAGATCTCCGCCATGATCCTGCAGAAAATGCGGCAGACCGCCGAAGATTACCTGGGCCACAAAGTGGAGAAGGCGGTGGTCACGGTACCGGCCTACTTCAACGATGCCCAGCGGCAGGCCACCAAGGACGCCGGCAAGATCGCCGGCCTCGATGTGTTGCGCATCATCAACGAGCCCACCGCGGCCGCGCTGGCGTACGGCATGGACAAGAAGAAGGAAGAGAAGGTCGCGGTGTTCGACCTGGGGGGCGGCACCTACGACATCTCCGTGCTGGAGTTGGCTGAGGGCGTCTTCGAGGTGAAGGCGACCAACGGCGACACGCATTTGGGCGGCGACGATCTCGACCAGCGGGTGATTGACTGGCTGGTTGCCGAGTTCAAGAAGGACCAGGGCATCGACCTGTCCAAGGACCCCATGGCCCTCCAGCGCCTCAAGGAGGCCGCGGAGAAGGCCAAGTGCGAGCTGTCCACCGTGATGCAAACAGAGATCAACCTGCCGTTCATCACCGCGGATCAGTCCGGCCCCAAGCACCTGAACATGACGCTCACCCGGGCCAAGCTGGAGCAGCTGGTGGACGACCTGGTGCAGCGCACCCTTCCGCCCATGCAGCAAGCCTTGAAGGATGCCGGGCTCAACCCCAAGGACATTGACGAGGTCATCCTGGTGGGCGGGTCCACCCGCATGCCCAAGGTGCAGGAGATCGTCAAAGGGTTTTTCGGCAAGGACCCGCACAAGGGCGTCAACCCGGACGAGGTCGTGGCCATCGGCGCGGCCATTCAGGGCGGCGTGCTCGCGGGCGAGGTGAAGGACGTTCTCTTGCTCGACGTGACGCCCCTCTCGCTCGGCATCGAGACCCTGGGCGGGGTGTCCACCGTGCTCATCCCGCGCAACACCACCATTCCGACCAAGAAGTCGGAGGTGTTTTCCACGGCGGAAGACAATCAGACCACCGTCGAGATCCATGTGTTGCAGGGTGAGCGGGACATGGCCCTCCACAATCGGACCATCGGGCGGTTCCAACTCACCGGCATTCCGCCGGCTCCCCGTGGCATGCCGCAGGTGGAGGTCACCTTCGACATTGACGCGAACGGTATTCTGCACGTGTCGGCCAAGGACAAGGCCACCAGCAAGGAGCAGAAGATCCGGATTGAGGCGTCCAGCGGCCTGTCCGACAAAGAGATCGAGAAGATGGTCAAGGACGCCGAGCAGCACGCCTCGGAGGACAAGACCAAGCGCGAGGAGATCGAGCGCCGGAACCGGCTGGATGCCATGGTTTACGAAGTGGAGAAGAACAGCAAGGAATGGGTGGACCGCCTGGAAGCCGGCCACAAGGAGCGGTTGAACGCGGCGGTGGAGCGCGCCAAGGCCGGGTTGCGCACCGGCGACTCGGACGAGATCGGCAAGGCCCTGGAGGAGTTGTCGCAGGCCTATTCGGCCGCCGGCGCGTCGCTGTACCAGGCGGCCCAGGCCAGCGGCGCTCAGGCAGACGCCTCGGCCGCGGGGCCCGAGCCAAAGCCGGAGCCGGGGAAGGAAGAAGTGGTGGAGGCGGACTACGAGATCGTGGACGACTCCAAGGCGTAGGACGAACCGTTCCTCTCAGGATGATGCATCGACATGAATACGCGAACTTCTGACTGGATGAAGCTCGGCGTGCTGGTGGCGCTCGCCGTTGTGCTCACGCTCGCCTTCGCCGCCGCGGTGAACCTGCCGCGGCGGTCGGAAGCGCAGATCCGGCCCGTGTCGCTGCCGGTGGACCAGCGCCCGGCGGCTCGGACCGTGGCGTCCGCGGTCGAACTGGGAGACGCCTTCGCCTCGGTGGCCCAAGCAGTCCGCCCGTCTGTGGTGTTCATTCGGGCGGAGCAGCGTGCCCAGTCCCAGCGACCACAGGCCCGCCGGCGTTTGCCTCCACCGTTCGATGAGTTCTTCCAGGAACCCGATCCCCAGGACCGGCCCCGTCGCGGACAGGGGACGGGGTTCATTATCTCCGCCGACGGTCACATCCTCACCAACAACCATGTGGTGGAAGAAGCCGACCGGCTGCGCGTCAGGCTGCTGGACCACCGTGAGTTCGACGCGAAGGTGGTCGGTCGGGACCCGGAGACCGATGTCGCGGTGATCAAGATCGAAGCCACCGGCCTGCCGGCCCTCACGCTGGGCAACTCCGACTCGGTGCGGATCGGCGAATGGGTGCTGGCGGTGGGCAATCCGCTGGGCGAGGCGTTCTCGTTCACCGTCACCGCGGGAATTGTGAGCGCCACGGGCCGGCTGCTGGCCGGGCTCAACCGTGAGCGGTACGCCATCCAGGATTTCATTCAGACGGACGCCGTCATCAACCCCGGCAACTCCGGCGGCCCCCTGGTCAACATCTACGGCCAGGCGGTAGGCATCAACTCGGCGATCGCCAGCCCTACCGGGTTCTACCAGGGGTACGGCTTCGCCGTCCCGATCAATCTGGCGCGCACGGTGGCGGAGCAGCTGATCGCCACGGGCAAGGTGACCCGTGCCATCCTGGGCGTGTCCATTCGCGACGCGGACGCGGACGACGCGGCCTATGCGGGACTATCCGAGGTCCGCGGTGTGGTGGTGCAGGACTATTCGTTGGAAGACAGCCCAGCCAAACGCGCCGGCCTCGTTCCCGGCGACGTGATCGTGGAGATCGACGGCCGTCCCGTGCAATACGTCGCGCAGCTCCAGCAGATTGTGGGGTTCCGGCGTCCCGGTGAACGGGTACGCCTGACCGTGGTGCGGAAGGGCGGCGAGCGGACCACGGTGACGGTGGCGCTCGGGGCGCGGGAAGACGATGTTCGGAGCGTCGCCCGGGCAGAGGACGCCACGGATACCCGGCGGCCTCCGTTCGAGTCCAAGCTCGGCGTCAGCGTGGAGCCGGTGTCCGACGAAGTGGCGAACCGCGCGGGCTTGTCCGAGTCGCAACGCGGGCTGGCCATCACCGCCGTGGATCCCGACGGGCCGGCCGCGGACAAAGGCCTGGGCCCCCGCCAGATCATCACGCACGTCAACAACGAGCGGGTACGATCGGTAGCTGAGTTCCGGCAGATCCTGGGCAGCGTGCGTGGCGGCGACGTGGTGTCCTTGCAGATCTTCCTGCCCCCGGCGGACCCGTCGCAGGCGGGACAGTCGGTGGTAGTGCGGCTGAGAGCGGCGGGATGACCACGGACATACAGGGCGGACCGACGGACCGGGGGACGGACGTGGAAGGCCGCAGAGCTCCGTCCAGGTCCGCCCTCTAATGGGCCGCGGCCACGTGCTTCAGCTTCACTCCGACAATCAGATAACCCAACCGAGTCTCCCACGGTAGCGCCAGGACCACGGCAAGAGTCGGCACGATCACGCCACCCAGCCCTGCGCCCAGTGGGCCGGTCAACCATAGGCGCAGAACCGCCCACAAGCCCAGGAAAGCACCGTACGTGAGGAGTAGCCCCAGAACCTGCTGGAAGCCGTTGCCTCCCCCGGGCTCCACCTTCATGCCTCCGAGGTACAGGGCAACAATGGGAAAGAACGCGCAAACGGGTACCAGCCACACCGACATGGACTGCTCCTTTCCCGGCGAACCGGGGGATCCGTGGTGGACTTATGGAAGCGAGCGCGCCTCGGGCCGCGGCGCGGCCCCGGCGCGTGACCCGTGACTCACCGGCTTGGATAGGCCGGTCCACCCGCACGCCATGCACCAGCGGGCCTGTACACCCACCAACCCGAGACCGCGCGGGTAAGCCAGCGCGGCAGTTTCCTCCCCGCAGTGAGGACAATGCGCACGCCGGGGAATCAGCCACCAGACAGCGCCAAGCACCAGCACCACCCGGAGCAGCACGGTAGCCATGAGCACGGCAACGACCAGACCGGAGTTATCCACGCCCAACCCCTTCGCGGGACTCTCGGGTACCAGGGAGGTTGCGCACCAGTCGCGCTACGGTCAAGGGATGCCCGCCGGGTGCCACCGGCGCTTCGGGGGACATTGCGCTATCGTTGGGCCGACCCGAACCGAGGGAACCGATGGCTCACCGCACCGTCGCGTGGCTGCTCGCGGCCTCCCTCGTTGTCATTCGCACGGCCGGAGGGCAGGTGATGCTGGCGCCACCCACGACCACGCCGGCTGCCTGGGAGCGGTTTGCCGTGCGGGCGGCTAATCCCAACGACACACCGATCGTGTCCGTGACGATCCGGCTGCCTGACGGCGTTCGCATGCTGGGCGTGGATGCCCCGACGGGCTGGACCGCTCGCTACACCGCCGCAACCGACTCGACGTCGCAGACCATCGAATGGGGACAGGGGCGCATCGAGCGGGGCGAGTTCCGGGAGTTTCCGTTCCTGGTGCGCGTGGCTCCGGATCTTCGCTCCGGGGACCTGGTCTTCCCGGTCCGCATCACGCGGCTGAACGGCTCGTCCCTGGAGTGGGCGGCCGGCGGGGCGGGGGCGCCACCCACGGTGCGCGTGCGGGCCATTACGGTCGTGTCCCCGGCCGCCGGATTCGCGCTCGCGGCGTTTGCGTTGGGGCTGGCGACGGTGGCGATTGCGCTGACGTTGTCGAGGCGACGGGCATGAGCCCTCCCTGCCCTTCAGCGC